>Ga0208198_1000258_pt1 | contig 63644 bp, 67 predicted proteins | sample AD_JPNTR2_MetaG_FD_184446 | JGI IMG/M metagenome (GOLD analysis project Ga0208198, IMG submission 184446) | Active sludge microbial communities of municipal wastewater-treating anaerobic digesters from Japan - AD_JPNTR2_MetaG (SPAdes) (version 2) | ecosystem: Engineered > Bioreactor > Anaerobic...
CCTGGCCGCCGCCTCGTAGCCCCTGTTCCGGTACTTCGTGAACTGCGGGATGGCGATGGCCGCCAGGATGCCGATGATGGCGATGACGATCATGAGCTCGATGAGGGTGAAACCCTTCTGGCCTCTCTTTTTCCTGAATACCTTCATCTATTTACCTCCTTCTTCAGTTTGTTCGTCCATGTTTACGGTCAATAAACCAACCCTGACCGCCCTCTTATCTCTCCCGTCCATCCCCCCTTTCCCGTGTTTTTGTCTGTGTTGGAAATTGCAACCATCGTGCCAGAAAGCGGCTCCTTGCCCCGTCTCCGGGCCTTTCGTAAGTAGAAGTGAAGGCTATTGATTTGCCGGCGGCGGCGGGGTGATGCCGTTGACGCCTCCCGTCGATCCGTGAAAATCACGGTTTTGTCCGTAAAAATCACGGAACGGCTCCCTTTTTGGGCTATCCGTCGTCCTTGACACGACGGAAGGGGAATAGTAAGTTTCCATCGGTAATTACATTCACCCGGCAGACCGCCGCGGGAGGCGCGAGGTGTTCGAGGTCACGATCAAGCGGTCCTTTGCCGCGGCCCACGTCCTCAAGGAGATCGGTGGGCGCTGCGAGGAGCTCCACGGCCACAACTTCACCGTGGAGGTGACGGTGGGGGGCGAGACCCTCGACGACCGGGATCTCCTCATCGATTTCCGCGATCTCAAGGGGTGGACGGACGAGGTCCTCGGGGGCCTCGACCATAAGTACCTCAACGATCTGGCCTGTTTCGAGGGCGTTAACCCCTCGTCGGAGCGGGTGGCGAAATACATCTACGACCGCTTGGCGCCCCGGGCGAGCGGGGCGGGGCTGCTCCTCCGGCGGGTCACCGTCTGGGAGTCGGACAACGCCCGGGTCTCCTACGGCCCCAAGTCATGATCGATATCCAGAGCCAGAAGGACCATCGCCGGATCGCCATCACCAAGGTGGGCGTCAAGGGCATCAAGTACCCCATCACCGTCCTGGACAAGGCCAACGGCACCCAGCCCGTGAACGCCACCATCAGCATGTACGTCAATCTCCCCCACCACTTCAAGGGGACCCACATGAGCCGCTTCGTCGAGGTCCTCAACCTGCACCGGGGGGAGATCAACATCAGGACCTTCCATAAGATCCTCGAGACGATCCGCGGGAAGCTCAAGGCCCAGTCGGCCCACATGGAGATCCTCTTCCCCTACTTCATCGAGAAGAAGGCCCCCGTCTCGGGGGCGAGGAGCCTCATGGAGTACCGGTGCCTCTTCTGCGGGACCAACGACGGGCACCGGACGGACTTCCAGGTGGGGGTCACCGTGCCCGTCACCACCGTCTGCCCGTGCTCCAAGGAGATCAGCGCCGCCGGCGCCCACAACCAGCGGGGCCTGGTGACGGTGAAGGTGAGGTTCAAGAAGTTCTTCTGGATCGAGGACATCATCCGCCTCGTGGAGGAGTCGGCCAGCGGGGAGGTCTATTCCCTCCTCAAGCGCCCCGACGAGAAATTCGTGACGGAGAGGGGATACGAGAACCCCATGTTCGTGGAGGACGTGGTGCGCAACGTGGCCCTGCGCCTCAACGCCCTGGACAATTTCCCCTGGTACAGCATCGAGGCGGAGAACTTCGAGAGCATCCACAACCACAGCGCCTACGCCTATCTGGAAAAGGAGAAGGGGTGATGGAAAACTTCTTCAACCTCTACAGCCACGGCTTCGTCCGGGTGGCCGTCTGCGTCCCCCGCCTGAGGGTGGCCGACGCCCCCTTCAACGCCGAGGAGACGGTGACCCTGGCCCGGCGGGCCGCGGAGGCCCACGCGGTCCTGGCCGTGTTCCCCGAGCTGGGGTTGACGGCGTACTCCAACGAGGACCTCTTCCACCAGGAGGCCCTCCTCGCGGCGGCGAAAGAGGCCCTGGCTTATGTCGTCGCCGCCTCGGGGGGGATGAGGACGACCCTGGTCGTGGGCGTCCCCCTGCGGGTGGACCACCGCCTCTTCAACTGCGCCTGCGTCGTCTCCCGGGGCAGGATCCTGGGGGTGGCCGTCAAGTCCTACCTCCCCAACTACCGGGAGTTCTACGAGCGGCGCCAGTTCTGCCCCGCCGAGGAGGTCTCTTCGGCGACCGTGGACCTCTGCGGCCAGAGGGGGATACCCTTCGGGGCCGACTTGATCTTCGCGGCCGAAAACATCCCCCACTTCGCCTTCTTCGTCGAGATCTGCGAAGACCTCTGGGTCCCCGTCCCGCCTTCGAGTTTCGCCGCCATGGCGGGGGCGACGGTGATCGCCAACCTCTCCGCCTCCAACGTCACCATCGCCAAGTCGGAGTACCGCCAGGGCCTGGCGGCCAACCAGTCGGCCCGGTGCATCGCCGCCTATCTCTACGCGGCGGCGGGCACGGGGGAATCGACGACGGACCTGGCCTGGGACGGCCACGCCATGATCCACGAAAACGGCAACCTCCTGGCCGAGTCGGAGCGCTTCGCCCGGGAATCCCAGATGATCCTCTCCGACATCGACCTCGACCGCCTCGTCCAGGACCGGATGCGCCTGACGACCTTCAGCCAGAACGCCCGTCACCACCGGGACAAGTGGACCGCCTTCCGGCGCGTCACCTTCGAGGCCCCCCTCCCCGCTCCCCCCCGGGGGCAGGCCCTCCTTCCCCGGCGGGAAATCCCCCGCTTCCCCTACATCCCCTCCGACCCGAGGAAGCGGGACCAGCGGTGCTACGAGGCCTACAACATCCAGGTCCACGGCCTGGCCAAGAGGATCGAGGCCTCGGGGGTTTCCAACGTCGTCATCGGCGTCTCCGGGGGCCTGGACTCGACCCACGCCCTGATCGTGGCGTCCCGGACCATGGACCTCCTCGGGAGACCCCGCTCCCACATCAAGGCCTACACCATGCCCGGCTTCGCCACGACGGACAAGACCTACACCAATTCCCTGAGGCTCATGAAGGCCCTCGGCGTAGAGGCCAACCGCCTCGACATCCGCCCGAGCTGCCGCCGCATGCTCAAGGACCTGGGGCACCCCTACACGCGGGGTGAACAGGTCTTCGACATCACCTTCGAGAACGTCCAGGCGGGGGAGCGGACCTCCCATCTCTTCCGCCTCGCCAACATGCGCGACGCCCTCGTCGTCGGCACGGGGGACCTCAGCGAGCTGGCCCTGGGGTGGTGCACCTACGGCGTCGGGGACCACATGTCCCACTACAACGTCAACGCCAGCGTCCCCAAGACCCTCATCAGGCACCTGATCCGGTGGGTGGCGGACCGGGAGATCTTCTCGCGCCGCGTCTCCGCCGTCCTGAGGGATATCCTGGAGACGGAGATCAGCCCGGAGCTCATCCCGGGGACCCGGGGCGATCAGCCGGCCCAGAGGACAGAGGCGGTCATCGGCCCCTACGAGCTCCAGGACTTCAACAATTTCTACATCACCCGCTACGGTTATCTCCCCCGGAAGGTGGCCTTCCTGGCCTGGTGCGCCTGGCACGACCGCAACGTCGGGGAGTGGCCGGACGTCCCGGAGGAAAAGCGCAACGAGTACACTTTGGCCGAGATCAAGCACTGGTTGAAGGTGTATCTGCGGCGGTTCTTCCAGACGAGCCAGTTCAAACGGTCCTGCATCCCCAACGGGCCGAAGGTGGGTTCCGGGGGCTCCCTCTCTCCCCGGGGGGACTGGCGGGCCCCCAGCGACTCCGAGGCGGTCGTGTGGCTCGCCGACGCCGAGGGGATCCCCGAAGAAGAGTACGGGAAAGGAGGTGATGGGGAATGATACCGACCAGGACGCCGAGGAGGGCCAAGACCGTTCAGTACCGGGACTTCGACGCCACGGAGCTCTTCTGCCCCCGCTGCCGCCGGGCGGTCCCGGTGAGAAAGCGCCTCCTCCTCATCCTCCCCGAGGGCGAGAAATACGACTACACCTGCGCCTTCTGCGGCACCTCCGTGGGCGACAAACTCGTCCGCCCCTCCCCCCCGGGGTCAGGTCTTGAATTTTAGCGTTTTTGGGTGACGCGGAAATTCGGGGACACCTTACCCGTTTTTGGCAAAAAATTCATCAACACTTTCGGAAGGTTACGAATTAAGTATTGTGTCCCCGAATTAAAAAGGCCGGGGCGGTGCCCCGGCCTTGGTGTTTTGTCGAACGGCCTTTCTCAGCGGCCGATGACGTAGCGGTAGGGGTCGATCTGGTCCCTGAGGATCGCCAGCTCCTCCGCCGTGGGCGGGGGGTTCTCGACGATCTTGGGGGCCTTGAGGAGCTCGAAGCCGCAGTTGTCCTGGACGTCCTTCTCGGAGTAACCGGGGTTGATGGCGATGATGCGCATCCTCTTGCTCTCCGGCTCGAAATCCATGACGGCCATGTTGGTGATGATCTTGTAGGGACCCGCTCCCAGGGGCAGACCGCTCTTGGCGCGGGAATCGCCGCCCTCGAGCCAGCCGGGGGTGGTGATGTAGCTGACCCTCTCCACGAACCGCTTGGGATCCTGGGGGGTCATGACCATCATGCGCCAGCAGAAGGAGGCGAAGTCGTTGGCGCCGCCGCTCCCGGGGAAACGGACCTTCGGTTTCTGGTGGTCCGGCCCGATGCGGGTGGAGTTCAGGTTACCGTACATGTCGATCTGGGCGCCGCCGAGGAAGGTGTAGTCCAGCATGCCGCGGCAGGCCGTCTCCATGATCTCGCACATGCCGCTGGCCATGATGGCCTTCCAGGTGGTCCGGGAATCGCCGACGGAGATGGGCATCTCCGGAATCAGGGGGGCCGCGCCGCCCGCCTCGAAAAGGATCACCAGATTCGGCGAATGGGCCTTCTGCGCCAACATCGCCGCCGCACAGGGCGCGCCTGTGCCCACACCGACCGAGGCGCCGTCCTCGAGCTCCCTCGCGGCGGTGCAGATCATCAGTTCCATCGTATTGTAGTCAGCCATACGCTCAGTCATCCTCCTTTCTAATCTCTCGCCTTGGTGAACATGAATTCCTTCTCCCGCAGCTTCAGGAGCTTGTGCATACCACCGTTCTTCTCGATGTACTCGAAGTGGTCCTTGCAGGAGTAGATGTTCTTGTCGAGGAACCGCTTGAACTCGTCGGGATCCTGCTCGACCTTGAGCCACTCCCTGAGGTGATCCTCATCGGAGAAGTACTCGCCGTACATGTTGCCGGGGTAGCTGCCGTAGGGCACCTCGCAGACGGCGTCGACGCACCAGTAGGGGATGACGGTGTAGCTGGGATCCCTGCGGATCTCGTCGTTCTGGATAAGGCGTTCGCAAGTGATGATGAGACGCTTGGCCGCGCGGGCCACATCGAGGTCCGACACGGTGATGCCGCGGATGCGGCAGTTGCCGTAGATGTCCGCCTCGTGGACGTGGATGGCCGCCACATCGGGCCAGATGGCGGGCATGGCCGCGTACTTGGTCCCCGTGAAGGGGCACTGGATGATCTTGGCTCCGCTGTACTTGAAGGTGTCCGTCCCCATGACGTTACGGGCGGGGTAGAAGGACACGCCGGCGGCGGCCGCCTTGAACCGCACCGACAGGGAGTAGTTGGTCCACTCCGAGACCTTCACCTTCCCGCTCTCCATGTAGCGGCGGGCGTTGGGCGAGAGGCCGCGGGCCTCGAGGCCGACGATGTAGGCGACGTCGAGCTTGTCGAATACCTCACCGGCGCAGAGGATCTGAAAATCGTGGGTGGATGTGTGACCGGCGAACCCCATATTCTTCCGGCCCTGGCGCACGATCTCGTGACAGACGGCCGTCGGGATCCTGTTGGCCCCGAAACCGCCGATGCAGAGGTAATCGCCGTCATGGACGAATTTCTCGACCGCCTCCTTGACGGACATCACCTTGGGTGTCAGTGCGCGGCTCTTTTTCCTGAAAAACTCGCGTGCCTTGTCGGCATCCGGATCTGTAAAGATCGCGCCAATTCCCTGATCTAGGACTTCCACTGAAATCTACCTCCTCTCTTGGTATTGGAACCCCTCAAAGCCATCTCGCCACGGCCCCAAGCCGTGTTCGCGAATCCGGAGACGGATGCGGTTCAAGGAGTCTGGAAACATTGGCCGAACGTGGCGGGCTCTATACCATAGGACCCTTCGGCGGTCAAGGGATTCCACCGCCTTCTTCCACGATCGTATATCACTGATTTCCTTGGGCTATTTCTTTTCGAAGGCCTTTTTCAGTTTCTCGCCCAGGGACGACAGGCCCGTCGCCCCACCTCCCCCGGCCTCTCCGGCATGGACGAGGACCTCTTCCCGCGCCGCCCCCCCCGCGAGGTAGTCCGCCAGGAGGCCCCGGCTGTGGACGTCCTCGTGGCAATAGACACAGAGGTTCTCCCAATTGCTGCCGTCGGGGGGGTTGTTATGATGGTTGCCGTCCTTGTGGTGGACCGTCAATAAATGACGGTTCCCCTCGTCGAAGGAACGGCCGCAACGGGCGCAGACCAGGCCGTGAATGGCCAGGGACCTCTCCCGGTAATCTTCCCTCCCCCCTTTCTCCTCGGTCTTGAGGGCCCGTACCACCTCCTCGACGGGACGCGTCTCCCGGGGGCGGTCCCGGCGGACCTGGGCGCGGACCCGGCGTCCCTGCTTGGTGAAGGTCATCTTCCCCAAGATCCCGCCTCCCCTTTCACATCAATGGCCGATTTCACGCCGCCCCGAGGTGTAGACCCTCAAAAAGACCCGCACCCCCTTGGCGACGGCCGAGGCGGTACGGAGAAGGTTCACCGCCGGATGGTGAAGACCGACGCGGACGATCCCCTCCAGCTCCGCCAGGAGGGCGGCGATGGCCTGGATCCGTCCCAGGGCGAAGGCGATGTTCTCTACTTGATCGTTTACGGTGGCGGTGGTCTTCTTGACGTTGAGGGCCGCCTCCTCGAGATTGGCGATGATGCCGGGCAGGTTTCTCTGGAGGACGGCCTGCATCTCCGTCAGTCCCCTGGCGAGACGCTGGATCTGGATGAACATGGGCACGGTGAAGACGGCGATGAGGAGCACCGCGCCGCTCAGAAACACGAGGCTGAGCTCGAGATACATAACCCGGCCTACGCCGACTTCTCTTCCTTATAGGCCTCGACACCGGCGTCGATGGCCTTCTTGAGCCTGGATTTGCTGTCCTCCAGGGTCTCCTTGCCTTTCTCCACCATCTCCCCCGCCTTGGTCTCCAGCTCGCCTACCTTCTCCTTAGCCGCCGCCTCGATCTTCTTGAGACGGGCCACGGCGGCCTCATAGGTCCTGCGGCTGCGTTCCAGGGCTTCCTCGTACTCCTCCTTGGCCTTCGCCATCATCTCCTCGGCCTTCCTGCCCAGTTCCTCCCTGGTCTCCTTGCCGCTCTTCGGGGCGTAGAGGATGCCCAGGACGGCCCCCACCAGGGCGCCGATGGCCAGACCCTTCAGAAAATCACCCGTTCTGTCCGACATGATCACACCTCCTTCGCTGCAATATGGAAATCATCGCAAATTGGATAATGAATGAATGTTATGGAATCCTGAATCTTTGTCAAGGCAAAAAAAAACCGGCCCATCGCTGGATGACGAAAGGCCGGTTCTGGGTGGTAAATCTCGGCTCTTTTACTTGGCCGCGGGAGCAGCGGGGGCCGCAGGAGCCGCCGGAGCGCCAGGAGCAGCGGGGGCGCCGGGGGCCGGAGCGCCGGGAGCGGGAGCCGCAGGAGCCGCCGGAGCGGGAGCGGGAGCCGCCGCCTTGGCCGGCTCGGCCGGTTTCTGCTCTTCAGCCTTCTTGCAGCCGACAACCGCAAACGAAAAGGTTACGACCAAAAGAAGCGAAAGCATGATCGCGAAGGCCTTCTTCATCAACTTGTCACCTCCTTTCCATGATTCTCGTCGCCTTACCTAACATCCAATCATCAAGGCGTCCGAAACATACGCCTTTTTTTCGTCTTGTCAAGATGATTTTTGCAGTATATAAGGCCGTCTCGTGAAGGGCTCGTCAAAAGCCGTCACGCCCCCTCCCGCCGTCGTGGGAGAGGAATAACCATCCGCCCGGGAATGGGAGGCCTCGATGATCCTCGGTATTGACGTTGGCGGGACCCATACGGACGCCGTCGTAATCAGCGACCACCAAATCCAAAGCAAGGCGAAGGTCTTAACCGACGCCGGCAACATCATGGGTTCCCTCATCGAGGCCACCGAGGCCGTCATGAGGGACATCGACCCCGCGGCCCTCAGGAGGGTGGTGCTGAGCACCACCATCTCCACCAACGCCATCGTCCAGGGCAAGACCGAAGCGGTGGGCATCATCGCCGCCGCCGGTCCCGGCCTCCCGCCGGCCCTGATCTCGCCCCGGGCGGAGACACGTTTCGTTTCGGGATACATCAACCACCGGGGCCTCGAGGCGGCCCCCATCGACGAGGGCGAAATCAGGCGCTGCGCCCGGGAGTTCAAGGAAGGGGGCATCGCCTACGCCGGCGTCGTCGGCAAGTTCTCCACGAGAAACCCGTCCCACGAGCTCAAGATCCGCGACCTCATCACCGACGGCTTCAGGCACATCTCCCTCGGACACCGCCTGTCTGGGCATCTCAACTTCCCCCGCCGCCTGGCCACGACCTATCTCAACAGCGCCATCTGGGGCCTCTACGAAAACTTCGTCCGGGCCGTCACGGCCTTCGTGGAACGCCAGGGGATCAAAGTACCCATCTACATCCTCAAGGCCGACGGCGGAACGATCGAGATCGGCCGTTCCGTCGATTACCCCGTCCAGACCATCCTCTCGGGCCCGGCGGCGAGCATCATGGGCATCCTGAGCATGACCGGGGGCCGAGACGACGCCGTCGCCCTCGACATCGGAGGCACCACCACGGACATCGCCCTCTTCGCCGACGGCGTCCCCCTTCTCGAGGCCCTCGGCGTGACCATCGAGGGGCACAAGACCCTGATCCGGGGCCTGCGGACGCGATCCATCGGCGTGGGCGGCGACAGCGCGGTCCGCCTTGACGGGGGACGCCTCGAGGTCGGTCCCCGGCGGGAGGGGCCGGCGGCGGCCCTGGGCGGCCCCTGCCCCACCCCCACGGACGCCATGATCGTCCTGGGCCTGACGGACATCGGCGATCGCCAGAAGGCCCGTCATTCCCTGGAACCCCTCGCCGCGGCCCTCGGCTGCGCGGTAGAAGAGGCCGCCCGGGCCGTCTTTGGGGAAACGGTGAGGAGGATCGCCGAGGCCGTGAGGTCTTTCACGGAAGAGATCAACAACCGCCCCGTCTACACCATCCACGAGATGCTGGAGGGGAAGAAGATCGAACCCCGGATCGTCTACGTCGTCGGCGGCCCGGCCCAAGGCCTCGCCCCCGCCCTGGGCAAGGCCCTCGAGTGCCCCTACCACATCCCGGAAAACGCCGAGGTGGCCAACGCCGTCGGCGCCGCCCTGGCCAGGACCACCGCCGAGGTCACCATCCTGGCCGACACGGAACGGCGGTTCCTCACGGTGGGTGAAATGGGCCTGCAGATGGAGATCCCCGGCCGGTTCAGCAAAGAGGACGCCATCAGGATCGGCAGGGAAAGGCTCAAAGAGACGGCCTTGGCCATGGGTGCCTCCGAGGACGAGCTGGAGATGGAGACGGTGGAGGAACAGGAATTCAACATGGTCAGGGATTTCTACACCGCCGGGAAGAACATCCGCGTGAAGGTACAGATCAAGCCGGGGCTGATCTCACCGCTGGGAGGTTGAGGGACCGATGAAGAAAAGGAAAAAAACGGGACTGATCTTCTTTCCGGCCTTCGACTGGGCCATCTCCCCCACCCACCCCGAGCGGGAGGAGCGGCTCCTGTACACCCAGGATCAGGTCTTCGAAGAGGGTCTGATGGATTTCGACAACATCGTGGAATACAAACCCGGCCTGGCGACCGTCGAGGACATCAACCGGGTGCACGTATGCGTCCCCGACGCCCGGCGGGTGATTACGGAGTCCCATCTGATCTCGGCGGGCGGCGCCATCACGGCGGCCAAAAAGGTCCTCGAGGGAGAGGTGGACAACGCCTTCGCCCTCGTCCGGCCCCCGGGGCATCACGCCATGCGGATCGTCCACGGGGCGCGGGGCTTCTGCAATATCAACATCGAGGCCATCATGATCGAGTACATCCGTCGCCACTACGGCATCAAGAGGATCGCCATCGTGGACACGGACTGTCACCACGGCGACGGCACCCAGGACATCTACTGGCATGACCCCAACACCCTCTTCATCTCCATGCACCAGGACGGCCGCACCCTCTACCCCGGTTCCGGCTTCGTGGATGAGTTCGGCGGGCCCAACGCCGTGGGCATGACGGTTAACATCCCCCTGCCGCCCAGGACCTCCGACGAGGGCTTCCTCTACGCCCTGGAGAACGTCGTGTTGCCCATCCTGGAAGAGTTTAAACCCGAATTGGTCATCAACTCCGCCGGCCAGGACAACCACTACTCGGACCCCATCACCAACATGCGCTTCAGCGCCCAGGGTTACGCCGTCCTCAACGACCGCCTCTCCCCCCACATCGCCGTCCTCGAGGGTGGGTATTCCATCGAGAAGGCCCTTCCCTACGTCAACGTGGGTATCATCCTCGCCATGGCCGGCCTGGACTACAGCGCCGTGAGGGAACCGGATTACAACCCCGCGGCCCTGCAACAGTCCGAGGCCATCACGACCCACATCCACCGTACCGTGGACGAGATCATGAGGCGCTGGTACCACCGCAGGGAGATCGCCGAGGCCTTCCGGGGCAAGGCGAGGTACCTCAAGAGACGCCGCCACATCTATTACGACACGGACGGGATCTCGGAGGAACAGGAGGAGACGGTCCGGGTCTGCGACGACTGCGGCGGCCTGATCCTCATCGATTCCCGGGCCGACACGGGTCGGCGGATCTTCGCCGTCATCGTCCCCGGCATGGCCTGCGAGAGGTGCCGGAAGGAGGGCGAGGTGTTCTTCGAGGAGATCGGCAAGGGCAAGTATCACCAGGTCTTTTTCCAGGACCGGGACCGTGACGTCTATCTCGTGAAATGACAAGGATCTAAAGGCGGACCGACGACCGGTGACGCCAGGGAAAACTCAAAAAGGAGAAGGAACGGCTATGAGCGACGACATCGTCAAACGGACACAGGAAACGGCGAAGACCCTTTTCGGCAAGGGCATCAAGATGGACCCCCCCTACCTGATGTGGCGGGAGTTCGACAAAAACCTGGCGAACGAATTCTCCAAGTTCATCACGGGCAATCTCTATTCCCGCACCGTCCTCACCCTCCCGGAGAGGCAGTACGCGGCCTGCGCCATGCTCGCCGCCCTGAGGGCCACGGGGGAACTCAAGCTCCACGTCAACGCCGCCCTCAACGTGGGCTGCGACCCGAGGAAACTGGCGGAGATCTTCTTCCAGGTGGCCACCTACGCCGGGATGCCGGCGGTGAACGAGGCCTTGGAGGTCTACCGGGAGGTCCTCAAGGAAAGGGGCGAGTGGCCTATAAAGTAAGCCGAAAAACGTCTAAAACCACCCAAAAAAAAAGCGGACCGGAAATGAATCCGGTTCCGCTTTTTTCTTCCCTCGGGGGAAAAACGATCACTCGATGACGAGAAGGACCTGGTTGGTATCCACCTTATCCTTCTCTTCCACCTTGATCTCCACTACCTTGCCGCTGGTGGGGGCGACGATGGGGTTTTCCATCTTCATCGCCTCGAGGATGATCAACTCCTCGTCCGCCTTCACCTCATCGCCGACCTGAACGATGATCTCCGCGATGGTTCCCGGCATGGGGGCCACAACCTCTACTGCCATCTCCTAAACCTCCTTCACGTTTATCTTAGCACTTACGCGGTCATAGGCCGCTTTTGGATCAATGACACAATGATGGGGGGAGCAGGTGCTCCCCCCTCAAGGTCTTCGTCAAAACCCTATTTCTTCGCCCAGATGGGATCGTTGGGACCCCAATTCTCGGGGAGTACCGCCTCTGCCGTCCAATCGGGCGGGACACGCTGGCCGGGCTGCTCGCCGAGCTTCTCGATGAGCTTCTTCAGGCCCGGGCGGGCGAACTTCATATGGCCCTCCTTCTGGGTCCGGCCGTTGATGACGGCCTCGGAACGGAGCCGCTGACCGATGGTCTTCTCCATCTTGCGGCCGAGCCACAGGACGCGGTCCACGTCATAGCCGTGTTCGATGCCCAGCTCGTCGATCTGCACCAGGAGATCCTCCATGCAGATCAGGCCCACGTAGCGGGGGTCTTCGTAGTAGTACTCGCCGGTGCCGCGGACGGGGCAGTCGTCGAGGAAGTTGGCCGGCTGACCGCCCAGGCCGCCCAGGGTCGCCTCGAACCTCGTGAAGCCCGCCATGAGGGCCGCCAGGATCGAGGAAGAAGCGATGCGCTTCGTCTCGTGGAGGTGGAGGAGATGGCCCTCGGGGTTGGGCATGGCGTCGAGGATCATGGAGCAGTAACGGTAAACGTCCGCCGCGTTGGCCGAACCGTCGTGGTCGGCGTGCTCGATGTCATGGGCGCCGATCTGGAACCAGCGCTTGGTGAACTCGACGGCGTCCTCCAGCTTCGTCGCGCCGCTGATGGGGCTGCCCCAAATGGTGCTGACGGTGCCGCACATCTTGATGCCCACGTCGCGGGCCTTCTTGATGCAGCGCTCCGCCTCGCGCCAGTATTGCGTCAGGGTCGTCCCGGAGTTGGCGAAGTGATGCTCCGGGTCCGTGGAGACCATCATGAGGATCCGGTCGGGACCGATACCCTTCTTCTTCAGCTCGATGGCCCGGTCAACGGCGGGCTCCCTGATGGTCACGGCCGTCATGACGATATCGTCGTACTTGATGCCCGCCCGCTCGCAGCGCTTCTTGAAGGCGTCGCTCCGCAGGGCGGTCAGGACCTGCTCCGCGTCCCGGAACTGGGGGATCCCCTCGGGGCTGCCGAGGTTGGTGACCTCGATCTCCCGCGCCCCGGCCAGGATCATCTCCTGGGCGTAGAAGATCTTCGCGTTGGTGGAGATGAACTTCTCACAGTGCTGGAACCCGTCCCGGATGGTTATGTCCCCGATGGTGACCTTTTTAGGCATCCTGGGGAAGATTTTCCAAAGATCGTACTCTGTCGCCATACAATTGTCCTCCTTCTTCTTATTTAGAGTTCATTCTTAAGGTCACCCTCCCCTGGCGGCAGAAAGGGGAGGGTGACCGGTGGAAAAAAATCATCACTCACCCTTGAAGACGGGCTTCCGTTTCTCCGCGAAGGCCGCCAAGGCCTCGAGACGGTCCTTGGTGGGGATCGTCACCTCGTAGGCCTTGGACTCCAGGGGCAGGGCCACGCCGAGGCTCGCCTCGGTACCGTAGTTGAGGGCGAACTTGGCCTGGGCGACGCCGATGGGGCCGTTCTTGGCGATCTCCCTCGCCAGTTCCAGGGCGGCGTCCATGAGCTTGTCGGGCTCGACGACCTTGCTTACCAGACCGATCTCCAGGGCCGTCTGGGCGTTGATACGCCGGGCCGTATAGATCAGCTCCTTCGCCTTGGCGACGCCGATGATCCTGGGGAGACGCTGGGTCCCGCCGGCACCGGGGATGATGGCGAGGGAGGTCTCCGTCAGTCCCATCAGGACGTTGGAGGAGGCGATACGGATATCGCAGGCCAGGGCCAGCTCCGTGCCGCCGCCGAAGGCGAAACCGTTGATGGCGGCGATAACCGGCACCCGCACCTGCTCCACGGCGGTGAAGGTGTTGCGGATGGTGAAGATGAAACGCCGCACCTGGTCCTGGGTCAGGGTCCGCCTCTCCTTCAGGTCGGCGCCCGTGGAGAAGGACCACTTCTTGGGATCGTCACCCGCCTTGGCGCCCGTGATGATGATGCAGCGCAGGCTCATATCGAAATTGGCCTCCGTGATGGCGTTGTTCAGCGCCGCCAGGAGGTCGAAGTTGAAGCAGTTCATGGCATCGGGGCGATTCAGGGTCAGAATCAGTATCCCCTCTTCCGTCCTTTCCTGAAGCAGAATGTCCGACATATCCTTCCTCCTTGGTTGCTTTCTTAGACCTTCAGATCACCCCAATCGGAGTGCTGGATGGGTACCCTGAGGGAGATCTCGAGGGCCCGGGCGATCTTGTCGCGGGCCTCGCTGAAGGCGACGACGCCGTCGTGGAACAGCAGGGACCCCGTGTAGAAGGGATGACCCTCGGCGTCGTAGCGGTCGCGCATCATCTGGCGGAACTTGGCCATCTCTTCCTCGTCCACCGTGCCGCCCTTGTCGATGATGTTCTTCCGCCGGACGGTCTCCACGATGAAGCCCGCCGTCTCACCGGACATGACGGTCGTGCGGCCGCGCATGTTGGTGAAGGCGAAACGGGGCTTGAAGGCCCTACCGCACATGCCGTAGTTGGCCGCGCCGTGGTCGGGGCCGATGACGTAGGTGATCTTGGGGGTCATGAGGCAGCTGCAGGCCCGGACCATGTCGGACCCGTACTTGCCGATGCCGCCCCACTCTTCCGCCTTGCCCACCATGTAGCCCGGCGAACCCTGGAGGAACAGGACGGGGAGATGGGAGTTGCCGCAGCGGATCATCCACTCCGTCGCCTTGCGGGCCGCGTCGATGTAGATGACGCCGCTGGCGTTGGAGGCCACGACCCCCACGGGGATACCCTTCATCCACATCTTGCCGCAGATGATGGCGTCGCCGCGGCCGGGGCCGTAGGTGGGTTTGTACTCATGGAAGTAACTGTCGTCGGCCAGGCACTTGATCGTGTCTTTGATGTTGATGTACTGGTAGGTGTCAACGGGGGTGCACCTCATCATCTCCTTGTAGTCGTAGCGCGGCTCCCTCGTCTCCCTCCGGTCGATGTAGAGGCTCTGGGAGGGCTCGAACTCCATGATGTCCCTGAGCTTCTGGATACCCTCGTCCTGGGTCCTCACGAAGTGGTCGCAACCGCCGGAGTGCTGGGTGTGGACGTAGGCGCCGCCCAGGTCCTCCATGGAGACGGTCTCGCCGATGGCGGACTTGACCATGGGGGGACCGGCCAGGAAGGCGTAGGACATCTTCTCGATCATGATCGATTCCGTGGCGAGATAGACGATGTAGGCGCCGCCCGCCGTGTTCCCGCCCGTGGAGAGGGTGTACTGCTTGATCCCCATGGCGGACATGCGGCACATGTTGTAGAACATGCTGCCGAAATGGCCGTCGTCGGCGAAACAACCAACCTGGAGGGGGAGGTTGATCCCGCCCGAGTCGGCGATGTAGATGCAGGGGAGGCGGCAGGCCTCGGCGATGGCCTGGGCCCTCATGTGCTTCTTGAGGGTGATGGGGAAATAGGTCCCCGCGGCATAGCGGTTCTCGTTGGCGAAGATCATGCAGTCCTTGCCGTGGATCACGCCGACGCCCGTGATGAGGCCGCCGCCGGGGATATGGCCGCGCTTCTCCTGCTCGTAAACCTCGCCGCCGTAAAGACGTTTTTTGCCGATATCGTAACCGGCATCCAGACCGAGCTCGAAGAACTCCGTGCCCGGATCGATGAGCTGAGAGATGAGCTGGCGCATGGGTTTCTTACCCTGCTTCGCCAGGCGCGCCACCTGCTCATCACCGCCTATGTTGTAGGCCTCCTCACGATGTTTGAAGAGAATCTCGTCCTGCGCGAGCCAGTGCTGGAGGTTTTTCTCCCTTTCCCTCTCCAGTCTTTCCGCCCTTGTCAACCTTGGTTTCTTCTCTTCGTCTGCCATACCTACCTCCTCCTTGTGATCTTTATGGGTAAAAACCCGATCCCGAAGAATCCATACACCCCTTGCCTAAACCCAACGGTCCCGAAAAGAACCTCGGTGGGAAAACAAAAAGATGCTTTCGTTTGGACCCGGTCGAAATCTCCGTATAGTCTATGGGGTGGAAACATCGCTTGGCCTGCGAAACCAGGGTTACCTATATGAAAGCCACGGTGGTGTCAAGTCTTTTATTGGCCGGGACATCGCCTGTTGTGGGCGAAAAGGAAATGTGATACGAAGACCGGCCTTGTGTTGTCCATACTTTCCGCCCCGGCGGTGATGACGATGAAGTACTTTCTCTGTGTCATGGGGATGGTGTTGATCGTGGAGGGCCTCCCCTATTTCGCCTTCCCCGAAAAGATCAAGGCCTACCTCGCCAAGATATCCGAGGTCCCCGACGGGACCCTGAGGCTCATCGGGCTGGTTTCCATGATCGCCGGCCTCGTCCTCCTCTATTTCGGCAGGACCTGATGACGAGGGTCTCCGACTTCGATTATCACCTGCCCCCGGGGCTCATCGCCCAGGCGCCCCTCCCTCAGAGGGACGCCTCGCGGATGATGGTCGTCCACCGCCCGTCGGGGGAAATGGAAGACCGATGCTTCCGGGACTTCCCCTCTTTCTTGGACCGGGGAGACGTCGTCGTCGTCAACGACTCCCGCGTGATCCCCGCCCGTCTGGAGGCCAGGAGGGAGACGGGCGCCAGGATCGAGGTCCTCCTCCTGAGGCGGCCGGACGGCGAGGGCATAACGGATGAAGGGGAGGTGTGGGAATGCCTCCTCAAGCCGGCGCGGCGCCTTAGGGAGGGGGAGAGGCTGACCTTCGGGGCCGGCGCCGAGGGCAGGATCCTGGAGCGCTTGTCGGACAAAAAGTGGCGCCTGGGTATCGCCACGGACAGGCCCTTGGCGACCTTCCTGGAGGAACGAGGACTCCCCCCCCTGCCGCCTTATATAAAGAGGAAGGGGGCGTCGGGAAAGGAAGAGGACCTGGTACGGTACCAGACCGTCTATGCCCGGCGGCCCGGTTCCGTGGCGGCGCCGACGGCGGGCCTCCACTTCTCGCCGGCGGTCCTCCAGGAAATAGCCGCCCGGAACGTTCCCGTCGTCTCCGTCACCCTCCACGTGGGCTACGGGACCTTCTCGCCCATCGAGGTCGAAGAGATCGAAGACCATGTCATGGACGCCGAACCCTTCGAGATGCCGACGGCCGCGGCCGAAAGGATCAACGCGGCCCGAAGGGTCGTCGCCGTGGGCACGACCTCTTGCCGCGTCCTGGAGACGGCGGCGGACGAAAGGGGACATATAGAGGCCCGCTCGGGGGTCACGAGTCTCTACATCTTTCCCGGTTACCGTTTCAAGCGGGTCGGGGCCCTCCTGACGAACTTCCACCTCCCCCGCTCCTCCCTCTACCTCCTCGTCTGCGCCTTCGCCGGCAAGGAACTCATGGAGAAGGCCTACCGCCGGGCCGTCGAGAAGCGCTACCGTTTCTACAGTTACGGCGACTGCATGTTGATCCTCTGATAAAGCCATGGCCCTGTCTTTCACCGTCATCAAGACCGATGCCTCCACGGGGGCCCGCCTGGGCAGGATGGCGACGGCCCGGGGCGAAGTGGCCACCCCCGTCTTCATGCCCGTGGGGACCCAAGGGACGGTGAAGGCCCTGACCCCCGCCGTCCTCGGGGAACTCGGCGTCCGGGTGATCCTGGCCAACACCTACCACCTCTATCTGCGACCCGGTCATCGCCTGATCGAAAAGGCGGGGGGTCTCCACGACTTCATGAACTGGCCGGGCCCGATCCTTACCGACAGCGGCGGCTATCAGGTCTTCAGCCTCGGCGGTCTGAGCAAGGTCACGGAGGAGGGATGGACCTTCCGATCCCACATCGACGGGTCCCGCCATCTCCTCACGCCCGAGGGGGCCGTGGAGATCCAGGAGGCCCTGGATTCGGACATCATGATGTGTCTCGACGAGTGCACCCCCTACCCCGCCACGTTCGAAGAGGCGCGCCGCTCGATGGCGCGGACGCTTCGGTGGGCCCGCAGGAGCCTCGAGGCGAGGAGGGATCGAGAAAAGGCCCTGTTCGGCATCGTCCAGGGCGGCGTTCACCCTTCCCTCAGAAGGGAGTCCCTGGAGGGCCTCGTCGAGACGGGTTTCGACGGTTATGCCCTGGGGGGCCTGAGCGTCGGCGAACCCAAGGAAGAGATGCGGGGCATCGTGGCCGAAACGGCCCCCCTCATGCCCCCCGAGCGGCCCCGCTACCTCATGGGGGTGGGCACGCCGGAAGACATCGTCGAGGCCGTGGCCTGCGGCATCGACATGTTCGACTGCGTCCTGCCCACCCGTGGCGCCCGAAACGGATTGTTGTTTACAAACGGGGGAAAGCTTGTTATAAAGCACGCCCGATTTCGGGAGGACCTCGGTCCCGTAGATGCTCTATGTGATTGTTACACCTGCAGAAATTTCTCGAGAGCCTATCTGCGGCACCTCTTCATGTCCAGGGAGATCCTGGCCATGATCCTCAACACCATACACAACATCAGGTATTACATGAACCTGATGGAGCGGATCAGGGCGGCCATAGAAACGGGCCGCTTCGGGGTCTTTAAGGACTCTTTTTTGAAAAGGGAGCAAGAAACGGGAGGGACGAACCTTGATTGACATCGCCTATGCCATGGGAAAGGCCCCGGGGAACGGGGGCAGTCCGGATTTCAGCTTCATGATCGTGATGGCCATCCTGTTCGCCATCTTCTATTTCCTCCTCATCAGGCCCCAGCAGAAGAAACAGAAGGAACTCAAAGAGATGCTGGACAATCTCGCCCACGGGGACATCGTCATCACCACGGGGGGCATCCACGGGAAAGTGACGGCCCTCACGGACACGGTAGTGACCCTCGAGATCGCCGACAAGGTCCGCATCAAGGTGTCCCGCAACTTCATCGGCGGCGTCCTCCAGAAGGCGGGCAAGGAGTAGGACATGATCAAGAGCATCCGGATCAGGGCGGCCCTGGCCTTGGTGGTCATCCTCGTCGCCCTCTTTTACCTGACCCCCTCCCTGGCCCCCCAACTCCCCGATTTCTGGAAAAAGAACCTCCCCATAGACAAGATCCACCTCGGCCTCGACCTCCAGGGGGGCACCCATCTGGTCCTCGAGGTGGACACGGACAAGGCCATCGCCGCCATTCTTCACCGTGCGGCGGAGAATCTCAAAGAAACCCTCATGGAGAAGAAGGTCCGCTTCCTCCTCCTGGAGGGGAAGGCCGACGCCGCCACCGTGGCCTTCGAGCTCCCCGACGCGGCCTCGCGGGGGGCCTTCGAGAAGGTCCTCAAGGACGACTACCCCGACCTGGAAATCGGCTCCTCGACCGTCCGAGACGGCCGGGAAACGTTAACGATCCGCATCCGGGAGAAAAGGGCGGAGGAGCTAAAGAAACACGCCGTGGAGCAGAGTCTGGAGACGATCCGGAACCGCGTCGACCAGTTCGGGGTGACGGAACCGGAGATCATCCCCCAGGGTAAAGACCGGATCATCGTCCAACTGCCGGGGATAAAGGACACGGAGCGGGCCAAGAAGCTCATCGGCAAAACGGCCCTCTTGGAGTTCAAGCTCCTGGACGAGGAGCACAGCGTCGAGGAAGCCCTCAAGGGCAATATCCCCGAGGGGAGCGTCTTACTGTACGGGACCCATGTGGACAGGGAGACGGGGAGACGCACCCAGATCCCCTACCTGGTGAAGAGCAAGACCCTCCTGACGGGGGCTTCCCTCGAGTCGGCCAAGGTCTCCATCGGCGACCGTTTCGGGGAACCGCACGTCGCCCTCAAGTTCAACGCCCAGGGGGCGCAGGACTTCGAGAGGATCACGGGCGAGAACGTCAAGAAACGTCTGGCCATCGTCCTGGACGGGGTGGTCCATTCGGCCCCGGTGATCCAGGAGCGGATCTCCGGGGGGAACGCCCAAATAACGGGCTCCTTTACCATGGATGAGGCCCGGGACCTGGCCATCGTCCTGAGGGCCGGCGCCCTGCCCGCCCCCGTCACCATCCTCGAGGAGAGGACCGTGGGGCCCTCCCTGGGTCAGGACTCCATCGACCAGGGTCTGTGGTCCACCATCATCGGCGGCCTCCTCGTGGCCGTCTTCATGGTCGTCTATTACCGTCTCTCGGGCCTGGTGGCCGATTTCGCCCTGATCTTGAACATCGTCATCATCTTCGGGGCTCTGGCGGCCTTCAGGGCCACCCTCACCCTCCCGGGTATCGCCGGCATCGTCCTCGTCATCGGCATGGCCGTCGACGCCAACGTCCTCATCTTCGAACGGGTGAGGGAGGAGCTGCGGGCCGGCAAGACGCCCCGGGCGGCCATCGAGGCGGGGTACGGCAAGGTCTTCCTGACCATTCTGGACTCCAACGTCACGACCCTCATCGCCGCCCTCTTCCTCTTCGGTTTCGGGACGGGCCCCATCAAGGGCTTCGCCGTCACTTTGACCATCGGTATCCTGGCGAGCATGTTCACGGCCATCTTCGTGACCCGCATCATCTTCGACTACTTCGTCTGGAACCGCAGAATCCAGACGGTGAGCGTATAAGGAGTCCGTCCATGGAGTTCATCAAACCGGGAACAAACTTCGACTTCGTCGGCAAGATGAAGGTGGCCTTCGGTATCTCCATGGCCATGATCGTCATCAGCATCGCCTCCATCGTCTGGCACGGGGGGCTTAACTACGGTATCGATTTCGCGGGGGGCACCATCATCCAGGTGAAGTTCAGCACCCCATTCACCATCGACAAGATCAGAGAGGCCCTGCGGCCCTTGGGACTGCAGGGGGCCATCATCCAGGAATACGGCCAGGGTGAGATCCTTATCCGGATCGCCGCAGGGGCCTCAGAACCGACGGGGCTCTCGGATAGGGTGGCCCAGAGCCTCAAGGGGGCCCTGGGTGAAAAGTCCGTGGAGATGAGAAGGGTGGAGATGGTGGGACCCAAGGTGGGCCAGGACCTGACGAGAAAGGCCCTCCTGGCCATCTTCTTCTCCTGGGTGGGGATGCTCCTTTACATCGCCTGGCGTTTCGAGTTCCGTTTCGGCCTGGGGGCGATCTTGGCCCTCGTCCACGACACGATCATCACCGTCGGCGCCTTCTCCATCCTCAACAAGGAGTTCGATTTGACCATCGTGGCCGCCCTTTTGACCATCATCGGTTACTCCATCAACGACACCATCGTCGTCTTCGACCGGATCCGGGAGAACATGCGCAAGGATCCCAAGAAAGACCTGGCCGCCGTCATCAATGAGAGCGTCAACCAGACCTTGAGCCGGACCATATTGACCTCTTTGACGGTAATCCTGGTCGTAGTTGTGCTCTTCTTCTTCGGGGGAGCCGTGATCCACGATTTCGCCTTCGCCCTCCTGGTGGGGGTCACCGTCGGGACCTATTCCTCCATCTTCATCGCCAGCCCCCTGGTCCTCGTCTGGGAAAGATACCGACCCACGGGCCGAAAGAGGAAAAAGTAGCTTGTCTCCCTTAGAGATCGCCGGTCTGACGGCCTTTATCATTATCCTCCTCGTCGGCCTCCTCGCCGTCGCCCTCGGCCTCCCCGGCGCGGCGGTCATCTTCCTGGCCGGCCTCGGTTATGCCGCCGTCACGCGTTTCGAGAACCTGGGATGGAAAACCCTCCTTATCCTTTTCCTCTTGGCCGTCGCCGCCGAGGGCATGGAATTTCTGGCGACGGTCGCCAAGGTCTTCCGGCCGTCCCTGTCCCGCAAGGGATTCTTGGCGGCCCTCGCCGGCTCAACGCTGGGGATCTACGCCCTGGCGCCCCTTCTCCTCGGGCCGGGGGTCCTGATCGGCCTCTTCGGGGGCGCCTTGTCGGGCCTGTTCCTCGTCGAGGCCGCAAGGCAGGGGCGTCTGAAGGCCCCCTTCCGCGCGGGACCCGCCTCCCTGTTGGGGGGCATGGCCTTATCCATGGTACGGGGATCCCTCGCCATGATCATGATCTCCCTTACCCTGATCAACGTCTATTCGTAGAGGCAAAATGACCAAGAAGAAATCGAAGGTCCAGGAATATGCCGAGGCGATCATCATCGCCATCCTCATCGCCTTCTTCATCCGGACCTTCATCGTCCAGGCCTTCAAGATCCCTTCGGGATCCATGCAGCCCACCCTGCTCATCGGCGACCACATCCTGGTCAACAAGTTCATCTACGGCGTCAAGATCCCCTACTTCCGCAACACCATCATCCCCTTCAGGGATCCGCAGCGGGGAGACATCGTGGTCTTCATCTACCCGGAGGACCGCTCCAAGGATTTCATCAAGAGGGTGATCGCCGTGGCCGGGGACACGGTGGAGATCAGGGACAAGAAGATCTTCCTCAACGGCAAGCCGTACGAAGACAAATACGGGGTTCACGTGGAGAGCCTCCTCATCCCCTCCGCCGTCAGCCCCCGGGACAATTTCGGGCCCGTCAAGGTACCACCCGGCACCGTCTTCACCATGGGGGACAACCGGGACCACAGCTACGACAGCCGTTTCTGGGGGTTCGTGGACCTGAAGGACGTCATGGGCAAGGCCTTCGTCATCTACTGGTCCTGGGACAGGGAAAACCACAGCGTTCGTTGGGGCAGGATCGGCACCCTCCTCCATTAGGCAAAACACTCACGGGCCGCCCCCGCCGGGATCCTTTTCACCTTGACACCCAAGATGAATTCTATTAGTTAAAGCCCATTGCAGAGGGGTGACGACGCCCCGGTCACGAGGAGAGCGAAGAGACCATGACTGGGCAGTTTATGAAACGTCCCTTAGAGGTACCGAACCTTCCCCCCGGGGAAGGTTTTTTTATGGCCCGGAGGCTTCGATCGCGTGGACAGGCCTAAGGTGGTCATGGACGCCGAGGGGATCGACCGTTCCCTCTCCCGCATCGCCTACGAGATCCTCGAGAAGAACAAGGGGATCGAAGACCTGGTCCTCATCGGCATCCGCACGGGGGGGATCTACCTGGCCGAACGTCTCCGGAAGAAGATTGCCGCCATCGAGGGAAAAGAGCCGCCCCTGGGCATTCTGGACATCACCCTCTATCGTGACGACCTCCTCATCACGAAAAAGAAACCGGCCCTGGGCAGAACGGACATTCCCTTCCCCCTCGACGGCAAGAAGGTGGTCCTGGTGGACGACGTCCTCTTCACCGGCCGGACCATCCGGGCGGCCATGGACGCCCTCATCGATTTCGGCCGCCCGAAGATGATCCAGCTGGCCGTCCTCATCGACCGGGGTCACCGGGAGCTACCCATACGCGCCGACTTTGTCGGTAAGAACCTTCCCTCTTCCCTCTGGGAGAACGTAACGGTCCACCTCACGGAAAAGACGGGGCGCGACGAGGTGGTCATCGAAAGAGAGGGCTGAAAATCCATGGGTCTGGCACGGAAGGACCTCCTGGGCATGAAGGACGTCTCGGCGGAGGAGATCACCCTCATCCTCGACACGGCCGAATCCTTCATCGAGGTATCCTCACGGGAGATCAAGAAAGTCCCCACCCTGCGGGGCAAGACGATCATCAACCTCTTCTACGAGGCGAGCACCAGGACCAGGACCTCCTTCGAGATCGCCGGTAAACGCCTCAGTGCCGACACCATAAACATCTCGGCCGCCACGAGCAGCGTCGTCAAGGGCGAGACCCTTATCGACACGGCCAGGAACCTCGAGGCGATGAACCCGGACATCATCGTCATCCGTCACAGCGTCTCCGGGACCCCCCACCTCCTGGCCCGATTGGTGAGGCAGTCCATCATCAACGCCGGGGACGGGACCCACGAACATCCCACCCAGGCCCTCCTCGACATGATGACCATCCGCTCCCGCCTGGGCACCCTGAAAGACGTCGAGGTGGCCATCGTGGGGGACATCGCCCACAGCCGCGTGGCGAGGTCCAACATCTACGGCCTCAGGAAGATGGGGGCCAAGGTGACCGTGGCCGGTCCCGCGACCATGATGCCCAGGGACGTCGGCGCCTTCGGGGTCCGCGTGTGCGACACCCTCGAGGAGGCCGTCCGGGGCAAGGACGTGATCATGATGCTCCGTATCCAGAAGGAACGGCAACATTCCCACCTCTTTCCCAGTCTGAGGGAATACTCCGCCCGGTTCTGTCTCACCGGGGAGAGCTTGGCCCTGGCCGCCAAGGATGTCCTGGTCATGCACCCCGGACCGATCAACCGGGGGGTCGAGATCGCCCCCGACATCGCCGACGGTCCCCAGTCCGTCATCCTGGAACAGGTCACCAACGGCGTGGCGGTGAGGATGGCGATCCTGTATCTCCTGGGGGGAGGTATGCCATGAGAAAGAACGCCGCCCAGAGACTGATCCTGCGGGGGGGACGGGTGGTGGACCCCTCCCAAAACCTCGACGAGGCGGCCGATATCGTCATCGACGACGGCCATATCGCCGCCGTCGGCCCCGAGGCGGCCGCAAAGACGTCAAGGGGGATCGTTATCGACCTCCACGGCCTTATCGTCACGCCGGGCCTCATCGACATGCACGTCCACCTCCGGGAACCGGGCTTCGAATACAAGGAAACGATCCGCACGGGGAGCGAGGCGGCCTGCGCGGGGGGATTCACGGCCGTGGCGTCCATGGCCAACACCGACCCGGTCAACGACAACCGCTCCGTAACGGAGTTCATCCTCCGCAAGGCCGCCGAGGCCGGTCTAGTACGCGTGCACCCCGTGGCGGCCGTGACGGCGGGTATGAAGGGGGAATCCCTCACGGAGTTCTGGGACCTCAAGAGGGGCGGCGCCGTGGCCCTCTCCGACGACGGCCGACCGGTGAAGAACAGCGCCGTCATGCGCCGGGCCCTCGAATATGCCGCCTCCCTCAAGATGACCGTCATCTCCCACTGCGAAGATCCGGACCTGTCGGGGGACGGTGTCATGAACGAATCCTTCGTCTCCACCGACCTGGGTCTCCCCGGCATCCCCGCCGCGGCGGAAGAGATCATGGTGGCCCGGGACATACTCCTGGCCCGATACACCGACACCCCCGTCCACATCGCCCACGTCAGCACCGCCGGCTCCGTGGAGCTCATCCGGGAGGCCAAGAAAAAGGGCGTCAAGGTTACGGCGGAGACGGCACCCCACTATTTCACCCTTACCCAAGAGGTCCTGAAGGATTACGACACGAACGCCAAGGTCAACCCGCCCCTGCGGGGCCCAAAAGATGTCGAGGCGGTGAAGGAAGGTCTCCGGGACGGAACCATCGACGTCATCGCCTCCGACCACGCCCCCCACGCCGTGACAGACAAGGAGGTGGAGTTCGAATACGCCGCCAACGGCATCGTCGGCCTGGAGACCTCCCTGGGACTCAGTCTGAGACTCGTCGCAGAGGGGGTCCTCACCTTGAGCCAGCTCGTGGCGAAGATGAGCGTCGTCCCGGCCGTCATCCTGGGGATCCCCGGGGGGACCCTCCGCCCCGGGTCGCCGGCGGACCTGACCGTCATCGATACGAACCTGACCTGGCGGGTCGACCCGACGGTTTTTCGCTCCCGGGGCCGCAATACCCCCTTTGCGGGATGGGAGCTCACGGGTAAGACCGTCCTCACCGTCATGGGGGGGAGGATCACCTACCGCGACCCTTCGAGATGGGAGTAAGAACCCATCTCCGGACGGAGGCCATCGTCCTGAGGAGGACGGACCACGGCGAGTCGGACTGGATCGTCACCCTCTTCACCCGGGATTTCGGCAAGATCAAGGGGATAGCCAAGGGGGCCAGGCGGAGCCGGCGGCGCTTCGCCAACACCCTTGACGACTTCTGCTGCCTCAACCTCATCTTCTCCCAGCGGGGGCGAGGCTCTCTGGTCTTTCTGGAAAGCTCCGATATCGTGGAGCACTTCGGCGAAATCCGTCTGTGCGTCGAGAAGACCGCCCTCGCCTCGTACCTGGTGGAACTCCTCGACGCCTTCACCCCCGAGGGCAAGCCCAACCGTGAACTCTACGAGACCCTGAGGGGTTTCTTGATCCTCCTCGAAGCGGGGGCGCCGATGGGCAACCTGGCCCGTTTCTACGAGATCCGCCTTCTCGCCGCGTGCGGTTACGACCCCGCCCTGGACCGTTGCGCCCGTTGCGGCACGACCATGGCCTCGGCCCCTTCCCTGGTCTTCCATGCCGCGGAGGGCGGCGTCCTGTGCCCCGCCTGCCTCCCTGCCGGTCCCCCGGGCCTCCCCCTCTCCCAGGGGGCCGCCAAGACCCTTCTCCTCGCCAAGAGACTGCCCATCCCCCGGCTGGTATCCCTCTCCCTAACGCCCCAGACGGCCAGAGAAACGGAGGAGATCCTGGGGGTCTTCGTCAACCACCTCCTGGGGAGGGAGCTCCTGTCCCTGCAGGTCCTACGTCAGATCCGCCAATTCTCTATTGACACGTCCCGTAAAAACAAATAGGTAAAAAACTTACATCATTGCCCGCCTCTTGCCGAGAGGGACCCGATGATCTACGAAAAAAACAGGAGGAAAAAGTGACCTTTCAGGACTTGATCTTCGCCCTCGAACGGTACTGGGCCGACCAGGGGTGTGTCATCCAGCAGCCCTACGACCTTGAGGTGGGGGCCGGGACCTTCAATCCCGCCACCTTCCTGAGGTCCCTCGGTCCGGAACCTTGGAAGGTAGCCTATGTGGAGCCTTCCCGTCGCCCCACCGACGGCCGGTACGGGGAAAACCCCAACCGTCTCCAGCACTACTACCAGTACCAGGTGATCATGAAGCCTTCCCCCCTGGACATCCAGGAACTCTACCTGAATTCCCTCAAGAGCTTCGGCATCGACCCCCTCGATCACGACATCCGATTTGTCGAGGACGACTGGGAGTCCCCCACCGTCGGCGCCTGGGGCCTCGGCTGGGAGGTGTGGCTCGACGGGATGGAGATCACCCAGTTTACCTATTTCCAACAGGTGGGAGGGATCGACCTCCATCCCGTATGCGCCGAGATCACTTACGGGATCGAGCGCATCGCCATGTACATCCAGGGTATCGACAACGTCTACGACCTCAAGTGGAACGACGAGATCACCTACGGCGACGTCCACCACCAAGGGGAGGTGGAGTGGTCGATCTATAACTTCGAACTGGCGGACGTGCCCATGCTCAGGTCCCTCTTCGACATGCACGAGGCGGAGGGCATCCGCCTGGCAGAGCACGACCTTGTCCTGCCGACCTACGACTGCTGCCTCAAGTGTTCCCACCTCTTCAACCTTTTGAACGCCCGCGGTGCCATCAGCACGGCGGAACGGACGAGTTACATCGGCCGCGTCCGCAACCTGGCCCGCCTCAGCGCCGAGCTGTATCTGAAACAGAGGGAGAAGATGGCATATCCCCTCATCCGATAGAAAACCCAGGAGCTCAACAGATGGCAAAGGAATTGCTGCTTGAAATAGGTACGGAAGAGATACCCGCCGCGTTTTTGCCCAAGGCGATGGGGGACATGGAAGAGCTGATAGGCAGGGCCTTCAGGGAAAATCGGATCGCCCACGGTACGGTCAAGGCCCTGGCGACGCCCAGACGCCTCGTCCTGCGGGTGGAAGAGGTCGCGGAGACCCAGGAGGACCAGGTCGTGGAAAAGCTGGGGCCGGCGACGAAGGTCGCCTTCGACGAAAAGGGTAACCCCACGAAGGCCGCCGTCGGTTTCGCCAAGGGACAGGGCCTGGAGGTATCCCAGCTGGAGACGGTCAAGACGGAGAAGGGGGATTATCTGTGCGCGCGGAAGACCATCAAGGGAGGGGCCACCAGGGACATCCTTCCCGGTATCCTCAAGGATCTCATCCTGGCCATCCCCTTCAAAAAGTCCATGCGCTGGTCTTCTTTCGAGATCAGGTTCGCCCGACCGATCCACTGGATCCTCGCCCTCTTCGGTTCCGAGGTCATCCCCTTCAAGCTCGAGTACCTCCAGAGCGGCAATCTCAGTTACGGCCACCGCTTCATGAGTCCCGGCCCCTTCGCGGTCCGTGATTTCGGGGACTACCTGGAAAAAGCCCGGGCGGCCTTCGTGATCCCCGATCCGCAAGAAAGACGGGAGATCATCATCGCCCAGGCCAGGGAGGCCGCCGACGAGGTCGGAGGCGTCCCCCTCGTGAACGAGGAGCTCCTCGAGACCGTCACCTTCCTCGTGGAATACCCGACGGCGGTCCGGGGTGCCTATGACCCCTCCTATCTGAAACTGCCCCGTGAGGTCCTCGTCACCTCCATGATGTCCCACCAGAAATACTTCCCCGTCGCTGACCGGGAAGGCAGACTCATGCCGTTCTTCATCACCATCAACAACACCCTGGCGAGGGACCCCCAAGTGGTGGCCAGGGGTAACGAAAAGGTCATCCGGGCCCGCCTCGCCGACGCCAAGTTCTTCTTCGAGGAGGATCAGAAGATCCCCCTGGACAAACGGGTGGAGGACCTCAAAAAGGTCGTCTATCACAGCATGCTGGGCACCTCTTACGAGAAGGTGCAGAGGTTCCGCGCCCTGGCGGCTTACATGGCCGACCGGATCGACCCCCGCCTTAGGGAGACGGTGGACCGGGCGGCCTATCTGGCCAAGGCGGACCTCGACACCCAGATGGTGGGAGAGTTCTCGGAGCTCCAGGGCGTCATGGGCCGTGAATACGCCCTCCTCGCCGGAGAAGACCCCAAGGTGGCCACGGCGATCTACGAGCATTACCTCCCCACGGCGGCGGGGGGTGAATTGCCCGAGACGGACGAGGGGGCCATCGTGAGCATCGCCGACAAAATGGATACCATCGTCGGCTTCTTCGGCGTCAACCTCGTCCCCTCCGGCACGGCGGATCCGTACGCCCTGAGACGCCAGGCCCTGGGCATCATCAACATCATCCTGGCCAAGGCCTATCCCATCCGCCTGGATGACCTCGTCGCCAAAAGCGCCGAGATCCTGGGAGACAAGCTGAAAAGACCAGCCGAGACGGTGTGCCGAGAGGTCCTGGACTTCATCAAGGCCCGCCTGGAAAATCTCCTCGTCTCCCAGGGACATCCCTACGATGTGGTGGACGCCGTCCTCGCCACCGGTTTCGCCGACCTCGGGCAGGTCCTCAAGAAGATCCACGCCGTGGAGTCCTTCCGCACCGGTCCCGAGTTCGCGCCCCTGGCCGTGACCTTCAAAAGGGTCGGCAACATCATCAAGGACTTTCCGGGGGGTACGGCTGACGAGGGCCTGTTCGCGACGGAGCTCGAGAAGGGGCTTTACGGGGCCTTCCTGTCTTGCCGGAGAAAGGCGCAAGGGTTCCTCGAAAAAGGAGACCTGGAGGGGGCCCTGCGGGAGATGGCCGCCCTCCGCGGCCCCGTGGACGCCTTTTTCGACGGCGTCATGGTCATGGACAAGGACGAAAGGATAAAGAACAACCGCCAGTCCCTCCTTTGGGAGATCGCCGGTCTCTTCAAGGAAGTGGCGGACTTCTCCAAGATCGTCACAGAAGGATAGGGCATCGATGGATCAGTCGAACCTTCAGATCACCAAACTGGAGGAGAAGCTCCTTCTCCAGAAAAAGGTGCAGGATATCACCAACCGGATCCATTCCGCCCAGAATATCAAGCAGATCCTGGTGGACCTGAAGGAAGGAATCCTCAACCTCTTCGACGCCCATTCCCTCACCATCTACGTCGTGGACAAACCCCGCAACGAGATCTATTCCATGGTCATGAGCGGCACCAAGCTCAACGAGATCCGGGTCCCCATCAGCAACAAGAGCATCGCCGGCTACGTGGCCAACACGGGAAAAACGGTGAATATCGCCGACGCCTACGACGAGAAGGAACTGAAGCTGATCGACAAGGAATTGACCTTCGACTCGAGCTGGGACAAGAAATCGGGTTTCCGGACCAGGCAGATCCTCTGCACCCCCATCTTCCACGAGGGCAAGCTCATGGGGGTCATCCAGATCCTGAACAAGAAATCGGGCCTGGGAAAATTCTCCGAGGACGAGAAGGATTTCGTCAAGGAAATCGCCGACGTCTTGGGCGTGGCCTTCTACAACCAGCAACGCTACGCCCGGAGGCGCAAGACCCGCTTCGATTACCTCATCAACCGCGACCTTCTCAAGGAAGAGCAGCTCGAGAGCGCCTGGGAGGAGTCCCGGGAACAGAAACAGACCATGGAGACCTTCCTCATGACCCGGTACGGGATACCCAAGGACGAGATCGGGCGCTCCTTGGAAGAGTTCTACCGCTGCCGGTTCATCCAGTTCAACGACAAGATCCCCATCCCCGGCGATCTCCTCAAGAACCTGAAGAAGGAGTATCTGCGACGGGAGCTGTGGGTCCCCATCGAGAAGGTGAACGGAACGATCCATGTCCTCGTTGACGATCCCAACAACATCTTGAAACGGGACATGATCGAGAGTCTCCTAAAGACCAAAAACATCAAGTACGACGTGGCCTTCTCCGAAGACATAGTCAAGTTCATCAACTACTTCTACCAATCGCCGGAGGACGAGACCTCCATCTCGGACATCCTGGGGAAACTGGACGCCGATTCCGAGAATGGGGAGGAGGAGGAAGAGAGCGGCGAGGTGGTGACGGAATCGGACAGCGTCATCATGCAGCTCGTCAACAAAATCATCAACGACGCCTACAACCGTCGGACCTCGGATATCCACATCGAACCCAACGTGGGCAAAAAGAATGTCGAGATCCGTTTCCGCATCGACGGAGACTGCACCCTCTACCAGACCGTCCCTTACAGTTACCGGGCGGCCCTGGTCTCGAGGATCAAGATCATGTCCAATCTCGACATCACCGTCAAGCGCCTGCCCCAAGACGGGAAGATCAAGTTCAAACGCCCCGGGGGTGACGAAATCGAGCTCCGCGTGGCCACCATCCCCACCCAAGGAGGCGTGGAGGACGTGGTCATGCGCATCCTCGCCAAGGGCGAGACCCTACCCCTCGAGGCCATGGGGATGCTGCCCCGCAACTACAAGGCCCTGAAGGATCTGGCCGAGAAGCCCTACGGGATGATCCTGGTCGTGGGGCCTACGGGTTCGGGAAAGACGACGACCCTCCATGCCGTCCTCCGACACATCAACACCCCCGATCGTAAGATCTGGACGGCCGAAGACCCTGTGGAGATCACCCAGTACGGTCTGCGGCAGGTCCAGGTCCAGCCGAAGATCGGTTTCGACTTCGCCGCCGCCATGAGGGCCTTCCTCCGCGCGGACCCGGACGTGATCATGGTGGGCGAGATGCGCGACTTCGAAACGGCCAAGACGGGTGTCGAGGCGTCCCTGACGGGTCATTTGGTCTTCAGCACCCTCCATACCAACAGCGCCCCCGAGACCATCACCCGTCTCCTCGACATGGGCATCGATCCCCTCAACTTCGCCGACGCCCTCCTGGGGATCCTCGCCCAGCGCCTCGTCAGGACCCTCTGCAAGAACTGCAAGGAGGCCTATCACCCCAGCCGCGAGGAGTTCGACGATATCGTCCAAAGCTACGGCCCCGAGCACTTTAAAAAACTCAATATCAATTACACCGACGATCTGACCCTTTATCGACCCAAGGGCTGCGACATGTGCGACCATTCAGGGTACAAGGGAAGGATGGGGATCCACGAGCTCCTCGTCGCCTCGGACAACATCAAGAGGGCCATCCAGCAGAAGAAGCCCGTCGAGGTCCTCAGAGAGATCGCCATCGAGGAGGGGATGACCACCCTCCTTCAAGACGGTATCATCAAAGGATTCCAGGGCCTGACGGATATAACCCAGGTCAGGAGGGTCTGTATCAAGTAGTCTCAGGGGGTCCGTTTCATGGCCGCCAGGTCCCGCAACAAATCCCGGGAAAAGGCCTCCACGGCTTTGCTCATCGCCCGGGCGAATTCCGCGGGGTCGTCGGCGGCCAGGGTTTCCCGGAGCCGGTAGGTCTTCTGGAGTGCGACCCGTCTTTCCCCCTCCGCGCCTTGATCCCAAATAATGACGGCGACGACCAGTGACGCCGTGGGTTTCTCCGCGCCGACGCCGTCCCGGATAAACTCCTCGACACGGCCTTCGATGTCAAAACGGGCCTCTCCTCCCTCCTCCGGCCCGAGGACGGCTTGGTAAATCCCCGCCTCCCTCAGATCCCGAACGATCAAGGCCGTGATCATATCCGCCGGGGCGGCCCGCCAACGGGCCCTTGGATACACATCCCTGACGTAGGGCCTTACCCTCCGGGACATCTCCGTCAAAGCGACCTCGGCGTTGGCGGAAAAACGCTCGACCCTTATGGCTGACGACGCGGGCGCCGTCCCCGCCGCCGGGGGCGGTGGGTACTCGAGGGCATAATGGACGATGTTCACGACGGACCGGCCGATGCCAAAACAGGCCGTGAAAAGGAAAACCGCCAGGAGGGTGGTCGCAAATCCGACGGTCTTTTCGACCAAGGCCAAATGATTCTTCATCTCTCGCCCTCCTCCCCACCCCCGCCGCCGAAGATCAGCGCGGAAGGGTTGTCGTTGACCCGTTCGAGGAGTCTGTTGAGTTGTTCGGAATTCCTGCGTACCCCTTGAAGCAAGGCCTCCAGACCCGAGGCGATGCGCCGGCTGCGCTGTTCCAGATTGTCAGAAAGACGCCCGAGGCGGTCGCTCCTCTCGGCCAGTTTCATCTCCCTGATCTCCGCCCGGAGCTCCTCCACCATCTTTCTCGTCTCCGTCAGACCCCGGTGGGCCTCCACCAGGACGGCATCGACCTTGCCCTCCTCCACGATGCGGTTCAGCTTCTTCAAGGTCCCGTTGAGGGAGGCGCTGGTCTCCTCAAGGGAGGCGATGGTCCTGGCCACGGCCGGCCCGCCGAAGAGGCGGTCGATGGAAGAAGCCGCCGCCTTGAACCTTTCCGCCGCCCCCGCGAGATCCACGGCCATGACCTTTTCATAGATTTCGACAAGACCGGCGTATATCTGTTTGATCGTGGAGGGGCGGGAGGGGATGACGGGGTATTCGGGGGTGAAGGTCAGTTGTGGTCCCGCGACTCCCTCTTTTTGATCCCTCCGGTCCAGTTCGATGAAGACGATGCCCGTGATCCCCGCCGCCTTCAACTCCGCCACGGTATCCTTGTCCACGACACCACTGTCCTTGATCTTCAGGATCACCTCCACCAAACGAAAGTCGGGGGCGACGCGGATCTTCATCACCCTTCCCACGTCCACCCCTCGGTATTTGACGGTGGAATCGACCTGGAGCCCCTGGACGGACTCGTCGAAATAGGTCGCGTACACCTTGCCCTTCTCGAAATAGCGGGAGGCCCCCACCCAGATCACGAAGACCACGGCGATGACGATCCCCAGGGTCACAAAAAGGCCGATCATGAATTTCGAAGTCTTTCTTCCCGTCATAGGAGACCACCTCCATGGGTGAAGAAATGGCGGACCCGCGGATCAGAAGCGTTTCGTCTGAGGGTCTCCGGCTCGCCCTCGGCGACGATCCCCTTTTCCCTGCCGTCGAGCATGACCAGGCGGTGCACGATACGGAAGATCAATTCCAGGTCGTGGGTGACGATGATCATCGTCGTCCCCATGTCACCGTTGATCTTTGCCAGCATTCGGTACAACTCCGCCGACGTGACCGGGTCCAGACCGGCCGAGGGTTCGTCGCAAAACAGGATCTTGGGGTCCATGACCATGGCCCTCGCCAATCCGGCCCTCTTTTTCATCCCCCCGGAAAGCTCCGCCGGCAGGTGGTTCTCATATCCCGACAGGTTCACCATCCCCAGCTTCATCTTGACGATGCGGTCGATGAGCGAAGGGGGGAGGGAGGTATGCTCGCGCAGGGGGAGGGCCACGTTCTCCCCCAGGGTCATGGAACCGATGAGGGCCCCCGATTGGAACAAGACACCGAGGCGGAGACGCTCACGGTTGATTTCGTCCTCATCGGCCGAAGAGAAGTCCGTCTCGTTCACAAGGACCCTCCCCCTCTCAGGGCGGTAAAGACCGATCATGTACTTGAGAAGGGTCGACTTACCGCATCCGCTCCCCCCGACGATGGCAAAGATCTCACCCTCCCTGACGGAAAAGGTGACGTCCTTCAGGATCACATTGTCGCCGTAAGCGGCGGTGAGATTCTCGACCGCTATAATGGTCCCTGCCATTCGTCAATCTATGTAGTGCAACAGGACGGCAAAGGCCGAGTCGGCCAGGATGATGAGAAAGATGGCCGACACTACGGCAGAGGTAGTGGACTCACCTACGGCCTCGGCGCCGCCCGCCACCTTGAACCCCCTCTGACATCCTATCCCGGCGATGAGGAGGGCGAAAACGGCGGATTTCACCAGACTGGAGAAGATATCGAAGAGCCTTATGCTGTCCATCGTTTGCTTGATGTAGGTGTAAAAGGTCAAATCGAGGCCGACGACCCCCACGATCAGACCGCCGAGAATCCCGAAGAACATGGAATAGATGGTCAAAAGGGGGACAACGAAGACGGCGGCCAGGACCTTGGGTACGGCGAGGAACCTGACAGGCTCGAACCCCATGGTGATCAGGGCGTCCACCTCCTCGTTCACCTGCATGGTACCGATCTCGGCGGCGAAGGCCGAGCCGGAACGGCCGGCCACGATAATGGCCGTCATCATCGGACCCAGCTCCTTGACGACGGCGATACCCACCAGGGAGGCGACAAAGATGTTGGCCCCGAACTGCTTGAGCTGCAGGGACGACATGAAGGCCATGATCAGGCCGATGAGGCCGCTGATGAGACCCACGATGGGGAGGGCCTCCTCCCCCGCCCTCTTCATGTAGAAGAGGACGTCCCCCCAGCGGGCGCCCTTAGGGTGCCTCACGACGTAGACGAGGGCGGTCAACAATTCCCCCAAAAAGGTCATGACCTCTACGAAGTCCCGCCAGAGGGAGACAAAACCCTCACCGGCCCGGACGAAGAAAGGCGTCCGGCCCTCTTCCGAACGGAGGGGCGGCGTTGTCAGGGCCCCCACATCGATCATCTCGAGGACACCCCGGACCCGGTCAGCCCCCCCGTAAACATCCACCTCCACACCCCGGTGGCCCGCCGCCTCCCGGTACGAGTAAACAGCCAAGGCGCCGGCACTGTCCAGGTAGGCGAGGGGGGACAAGTCGAGAATGACCTTCCCCTGAGGGGCGCCGCCCACCAAACGGTCCATCTCCCCCGAAAAGAGGTGGGCATTTTCCAGACACAACTCTCCACCCACGGAAAGCTCGATCTCCTGAGACCGCCTCTCCTTCACGGCCAGGGAAAAAGAACGTGCCGTACGCGCCTCTTTCAAGAGGAAGCCCCCCTCTCCCTTTTCCGTACCTGGACCACCTTCCCCGATCCCTTCCCACGGTCCCGCAATCGTTCCGCCACGGCCAAGACGGTGGCCACGTAGCTGTGACTGTGGTTATATTCCCAGACGGCCCTGTACCGCTGACCATGATCGGCCCGGCACGTCCAGCCCCGGCGGCTCAAATAGTTGGCGATACTGTGAAGGGCGTCGGCGGTCTCGAAGGGGTCGGGGTAGCCCTTCCCTTGAGTATCGACCCCGTATTTCCCCACATTCGATGGCATGAACTGACAGAGTCCGATGGCTCCGTAGGGAGAACCGGGGATGTTCAGGGGGTCGCGGCCGCTTTCCTCGGCGTAGCGCAACAGGTGGACGAGCTCGTTGTAGGCCCACTCACCCTTCGCCCGGCAATGGGCCCGGGCGTAGGCCTCATCATCGGGTGCCCTGAGAGACGCCGACAAATGAGGCCTCACCAAGTCGAAGTCGGAGGCCAAGGCCATGCTGGAAAGGGTCACGAAGGCCCTCTCCCGGCCAACGTTCTCACCGAGACGGGTCTCGACGAGAAGGACGGAAACGACGACCTCCGGGGGCACACAGTACCGTTTCTTGATCTTTTCGAGAACTTCTCTGTTATTCCTCTTGAAGTCCCTGGCCGCGGCGATGGCGCCGGCCTTGAGACAGCGGCGGTAGGGGGCCGCCCGCCGGGGCCTCACGGGGTCCTCGGGGGACCGGACGTCACGCTTTTTCAAGAAGGCCTTCACCTTGGCCGTCATGGGGCGGGGATCGAAGCGGACGGCGGGATGGGAGTAAAGCTCCTTCAGACGGGCCTCGTCGAAGGCCTCCCCTCTCAAACGCTCGATGAGGGGCGTCCATTCCGTCGCAGAAGACGTCCCGGGAAGAATGGAAAGGGCGATGACGATAAGCGCAAGTAGTTTTGCCCTCACGTGAGTCTCTCCTTCCAGGCGGATAGGCGGGTGAGGGCCTCGAGGGGCGTCAGGGAAAGGACGTCCGTATCCCGTATCTCCCGCAGCACCCCCTCCTCCTCCGTCATGAAGAGGCTCAACTGCTCCGGAAACCTGGATCTGCCCCGCGCCCTCGTCGCTGCGAACCGGGGTTTACCCTCCAGGTCGAGCTCCGCCCTCTCCAGGTTCTTCAGGATCTCTCCCGCCCTCTGAACCACCTTCTCGGGGACACCGGCCAGACTGGCCACTTGGATGCCGTAACTTCGGCTCGTACCCCCCTCCATGATCTTCCTGAGGAAGACGATCTTGTCCCCCCACTCCCGGACGGCGATGTTGTAATTCTTCACCCCCTCCCTCGTCGCCGCCAGTTCCGTCAGTTGATGGTAATGGGTGGCGAAGAGGGTGCGGCTCCCCAACCTCTCCTCGTCATGGATGAACTCCGCCACGGCCCAGGCGATGCTGAGGCCGTCGAAGGTGCTCGTGCCCCTGCCGACCTCGTCGAGGACGATGAGGCTGCGCTTGGTGGCGTTTCTCAGGATGTGGGCTACCTCCCTCATCTCCACCATGAAGGTGCTCTGCCCCCGATAGAGGCGGTCCGAGGCCCCGATGCGGGTGAAGATGCGGTCCACGACCCCGATGCGGGCCCGGGACGCGGGGACAAAGCCGCCCACCTGGGCCATGAGGCAGATCAGGGCGACCTGGCGTATGTAAGTGGACTTCCCCGCCATATTCGGCCCCGTGATGATGAGGAAACGATTCTTCTCGTCGTCCATATAGACGTCGTTGGGGACGAAACGTTCCTCCAGGTCCATGCGCTCGACCACGGGATGGCGGCCGTCGCGAATATCGATCACGTAGCCGTCGTCCACCTCGGGTCGGCAGTAATCGTACCGCTGGGCCACCTCCGCCAGTGAGCAGAGGACGTCCAAGTCGGCCAGACAAGAGGCCGTCTTCTGTATGAGGCCGATCCGGGAGGAAACGGTGGAACGCACGTCGCAAAAGAGGTCGTACTCCCTCTGGATCCTCCTCTCGTCGGCACTGAGGACCTCTTGTTCGTATTCTTTCAGGGACTCGTTGATGTACCGCTCGGCATTGACGAGGGTCTGTTTCCGTACATAATCGCTTGGCACGAGATGGGTGTTGGCCTTGGTCACCTCGATGTAATAGCCGAAGACGCTGTTGTACCCGACCTTGAGGGAGGCGATGCCCGTCCTTTGTCTCTCCGCCGCCTCCAGGGCGGCGATGTTCTTCTTGCCGTCCCTCGAGAGGGCGATAAGCCTGTCCACCTCTTGATCGTACCCCTCGCGGATGATTCCCCCCTCCCGCAGGGAAAGGGGCGGGTCGGCGGCCACGGCCCGCCGGATGAGGGACAGGGTCTCGGGCATCTCGTCGATGCCGTCACGGATCGAATCCAACAAGGGGTTTCCTAGGCCCTCAAGGAGGGCCTTGATGCCGGGCAGGGCCTCCAGGGACGCGGCCAGGGCATTCAGATCCCTGGCGTTGGCCGTCTCCATGGCGATGCGGGCCGCCAGCCTCTCCAGGTCATAGACTCCCGACAAGGCGCGGCGGAGATCGTCCCGTCTCAGATGTTCGTTTTTCAGGACCTCCACCGCCTTAAGGCGCGACTCGATCCTCTCCGGATCCGCCAGGGGATAGTTGAGCCACCACCGGAGACGTCGTCCCCCCATGGCCGTCACGGTCTCGTCGAGGACCTCGAGGAGGGAACCCCGCCGCCCCCTCTCGCCGGCCGAGGAAAGGATCTCCAGGTTTTCCCTGGCCGTCTCGTCCACGATCATGTACCTCCCCCGGCGGTAGTCTTCCGGGGCCTTCAGATGAACGAGGCCTTCCCCCTGGGTCTCTTCGGCGTAACGGAGAACCGCCCCCGCGGCGGCCAGCACCGCCGGCCTTGAACGCAGAGCCCCGTCTTCACCGGCGGCTCGGGGGAACCTCCGTTCCAGCCTTTCCTCGGCCGTCTTCCAGTCGAAGTACTCACGGGGCAGGCGGTCGATCCTCACGGGACCGCCTTCACCACCCGCGAGGTCCTCGAGGACGGCGACACACCCCCCCTTTTCGGGGATGATCATCTCCCGAAAGCCCCACCGGACCGCCTCGGAGAGGAGGTCTTGATAGTTTTCGCACGCACCGACCCTAAAGTCGCCCGTCGAAACGTCCAAAAATGCCAGGCCCACGACTCCGTCCACCTCGCAGGCCGCGGCGACGAAATTGTTCTCCTTCGCTTGGAGGTTTTCCTGGTCGAGGACCATCCCGGGCGTCACCACCCGGACCACCTCCCTCTTCACGATCCCCCTGGCCTTTCGGGGGTCCTCCATCTGCTCGCAGATCGCCACCTTGAAGCCCTTCTCGACGAGGCGGGCGATGTAGCCGGAGGCCGAGTGCCACGGAACGCCGCAGAGGGGGACGGCATTTTCCTTGTTCCGGTCCCGGCTGGTGAGGGTGATGTCGAGGATCCGTGAGGCCGTCACGGCGTCGTCGAAAAACATCTCGTAGAAATCACCCATGCGGAAGAAGAGGATGCAATCGGGGTAGCGGGACTTCAGCGCCAGGAACTGTTTCATCGCCGGGGTCAGGTCGGCTACTCCCATCGACCCCGCCTCTTTTTCAAATCGATGTAATCGACCCGACCTCGGTCGCCGACGAAGGCGCTCAGGAGCCAACTGACGAAACTGATGACCAGGGCCCCCAGAACGGACGGCCAGAAACCCGTCACCTCAAAACCGGGAATGACGGCGGAGGTCATCTTCAGGAGAAGGGCGTTGATAAGGAAGGTGAAGAGACCCAGGGTGAGGATGTTGATAGGGAGGGTGATGATGAGGAGGATGGGTCGAAAGAGGGCGTTCATCAAGCCCAAGAGGGCGGCCGCCAGGAAGGCCGCGGAGAAACCGCTTACCCTGACCCCGTCGATGACGTATGCCGCCGCCGTGATGGCGGCCGTCAGGATGAGCCAGCGTAAAAGGATTCCCCTCATGATCCCTTTCTACATGCTTATGAACTGTTCCTTCTTGGCATTGCAGATGGGACACTCGTCGGGCAGGAGACCGTCGGATACGTAACCACAGACCTTGCAGATGTAATAGGTCGTCTCCCGTTCCTCCATGAAGTGATTCATGGCCTCCTTGTAGAGCTTGGCATGGATCTCTTCGACATCGCGGCTCTGGCTGAAATGGAGGACCGCCGCCCGGTTCCCCTCCGACTCGGCCAATTTCACGAATGAGTCATAGGCCACCTCGGCCACCTGCTGCTCCGATTCGAAACTGGCCTTCAGATTCTCCTCAGTGGTACCGATCTCCTTCAACAACCGGAGGGCCCGGGCGCCGTGGATCTCCTCCGAGACGGAGACGGCCCGAAAGAGTTTGGCCATCTGGGGGTAACCTTCCTGTTCGGCCTTGTCCGCGTAAAGTTTCAGACGCAGGGCCGCCTTCGCCTCACCGGTGTAAGCCTGATGCAGGGCCTCTCTGATCTTATCCACCAAGACCTCCATCAAAAAATACGGCCGAAAACCAAAGGTCCGACCTTATGCGTCACGCCGGGCTAAATTCTTCCTTTCCCGACCCACATATGGGACACGTCCAGTCTTCGGGAAGATCCTCGAAAGGGACACCCGGGGGTATACCCCCGTCGGGGTCGCCCTTCTCGGGATCATACTCATAACCACAGATGTTGCATACATACTTACCCATTGTTAACCCCTTTTACCATCGTTGAACCTGTCAAAAGATATCATGGCCTTACCAGACCAGCCCCGGCCAGGTCTGGCTGTTAATTTTCTTCGGATAGCCCCCGTCGGCCCTGTCGTCGGCGATATCGTAGCGGATGTACTGATCTCCACGGAAGAAATAAAGCTTACCGTTGCCCCAGTTGATCACGTCGTCGATTCCGTCCGTCCAGATCATTCCGGGCCAGGTCGCGTCGTTGATGGGTTTGGGGTAACCCATATCGACCTTGTTCTCCTCGATATCGTAGCGTAGGTACTCACCCCCCTTGAAGAAATAGACCTTCCCCTTCCCCAGGTTGACGGCGGCGTCGATACCGTCCGTCCAGGGGAGCCCCGGCCAGGTGTATTCATTGATCGGCATGGGGGTGTCGGGCTCGGCCTTGTCAAGTTTCATATTGTACCTGATGAATTCCCCCCCTTTGAAGAAGCAGGCGATACCACCGCCCCAATTGACGACGGCATCCACATCCTTCCAGGGGAGCCCCGGCCAGGTCTCTTGATTGATCGGCTTCGGGTACCCCGGATCGGGTCTGTCTCCCAGGACCTCGTCGTCCAGATCTGGTCTGACGGTGTAGCGGAGGTATTGCCCCCCCTTGAAGAAGTAGGCCTTTCCGTTACCCCAGTTAACGGCGGCCCCCACCTGCTTCTCGTGATCGTACCGCTCCGCTTGCACGGCCCCGACCCCCAAGGTCAGGCCCAAAACAACGGCGGCGAAAATCGCCATGCCTATCCTTGCCTTCATCATGATCACCCCCCCTGTTCCCCCTCTGATCCCTCCATGGTCTTCAGACATTCCTCCCCTATCCTGGCCCCCAGGGCGACACACTCGGCCAGGGCCCGTTCATCGGGGACCTGCCTCACCCGGAGGGGATCGGCCAGGACCCTCACGTTCATCTCCTTCATGATCTCCGTCAGATGAACCGCCGCTTCCCCGCTCCAGCCATAGGACCCAAAGGCCGCGCCCACGAGATTGCGGGGCCTGAGGCCTTTCAGATAGGTCATGACGTCGGCCACGGCCGGCAGCATCTGGTTGTTCAGGGTGGAGGAGCCCACGACGAGGGCGCCGGCGTCGAGAATCTCGTAGGCCACGTCGCTGCGGTGATTCGTGTCGAGGGACATCACCTTGACCTCAAGGCCCTTATCGGCCATTCCCTCACCGATGTGCCTGGCCATGGTTTCCGTGCTGTGCCACATCGTCCCGTAAACGACAACCCCCTTGGGCCCCGGTTCCTGGGCCGCCCAGCGGGCGTAGTTTGCCAGGGGCCTTTCCAGGTCGCGCCGCCAGACGGGCCCGTGATCGGGGGCGATCATGTTGATGGTGAAACCGGAAGCCTTGACGCGGTCGAGGAGCTTGGCGACAAGGGGGGCGTAGGGAAGGAGGATGTTGGCGAAATACGTGCCCCCCTCGTAATCGAGGACGGCGGGATCGATCTCGTCGGCGAACCGGGCCGAAGACGCCAGGTGCATCCCAAAGGCGTCCTGGGAAAATAGGACGCCCCCCTCTTCAAGGTAGGAGATCATACTGTCGGGCCAGTGGAGCATCCTCGTCTCCAGAAAGGTGAGGGACATGTCGCCCAGGGACATCTTCTCCCCATCCCTGACGGCCTTGACGGCCACGGCGTCGTGGAAGATCTCCTTCAAGGCCTTGGCGCCCATGACGGAGGCGTAAACCTCCTTCGGGCGAACGGCCTGGAGGACCCGCGGCAGGGCCCCCGAATGATCCATCTCGGCGTGATGGGAGACGACGACCTCGATGCGGGCGGGATCCACCACCGAGGCGATCCTCGCCATCATCTCCTCGTAGAACGGCTCCCGAACCGTGTCCAGGAGGGTGATCTTATCCGCCACGATCAGGTAGGCGTTGTAAGTGCTCCCCCTTTTCGTGCGATAGCCGTGAAAATCCCTGATGTTCCAATCCACGGCCCCCACCCAGTAGACCCGCTCGGCGATCTTGACGGCCTTGTAGATTCCCTTCATGACAAACCCCGTCCCGATAAATATTGGTCTTTCTCTAACATCCCCCATCCCCGGTGTCAATCCGTTATGGCCTACTCGGCCTCACCCTTGGCCTTGGGGATTATATCGGGGGAAGGGGTCCCGGCCTCCTTTTTCCATTTTTCGACCTCCCGTTCCAGCTCTTTCATCGCCTGCGGGTCGTGGTTCACCAATCCCCCCTCGCCGCCGGGAGGCTCGTTTATAATCTCCTCGTACTCGGGGATGACGATCCCGCGGCGAACCATGATACCGTAGATCCTCTCGGCCCTTCTCTCCACGTAACTCCCCCCTGTGAGGGGGTTGTATTTTAATGGATTGGGCAATACGGCGGCCAGTCGAGCGCTCTCCATGGCCGAGAGCTCCGACGCCGGTTTACCGAAATAGTGGCGGGCCGCCGTCTCGATGCCGAAGATCCCGTCACCCCACTCGACATAATTCAGATAGAGCTCGATGATGCGCCTCTTGGAGAGGTTCCTCTCCAGGCGATAGGTCAACACGGCCTCTTTGAGTTTCCTGACAGGGTTCTTGTGGGGCGTGAGGTAAAGGTTCTTGGCGAGTTGCTGACTGATGGTGCTCCCCCCCGCCTTGAAAGACCCCTTCTTGAGGTCCTTCTCCAGGGCCTTCTGGATGGCGTCGAAATCGAATCCCTCATGGGCCCAGAACTTGTCGTCCTCGGCGATGATGACGGCCTTGACGGCGTAAGGGGATATCCTGGAGAGGGGAACGTAACGCTGGCGGATCTTCATCTTCCGACCCTGTTGTTCCCACTGGCGCTCCCGATACTCCATAAAGGATGTTTTCTGGGGATTCTTACGCTTCAGGGCCGCCACGTCGGGGTAGAAGGCGTAAGACCCGACATAAACCGTCCCGGCGACCAGGATCAGGACCATGATCAAGAGGAGCTTCTTCAACAAGACCGTTCACCTCCGGGGCTTCTTCCGATGTCACCTATAGCCCAATTAGGAAAATTTTGGAAGCATTTCGCATATCTCGGCGGGAAACGGAAAAAAACTTTGACTTGTCCCTCTTTTTTCGGTAGGAGGGGTGGGTCAGCTTGTGTGCAGTTTGTCATCCATTGTCAAAATCTGTGCACCGTTAATAAGTGGGGAACCCCCCGGCAAACGAGAAGGAGGTACTCATGAGAGAACGGCGGATTTTCCTATGGATGGGACTGATCGTCCTGTTCTTACCCTTGGCACTGGGCGGCAGGGCCCTCGCCGAGGAACGATACCGGGTCAAACCGGGCGATAACCTGATCAAGATCGCCAAGAAACACCACGTAAGCGTCGAATCCATCCGCAAGGTCAACAATCTCGCCGACAACTCCCTGAAACCGAGACAGATCCTCATCATCCCCACCATAGACCGGAAGGGCCAACCCAAGGTCACGGCCCGCCAATCCTCCCGCCCCGACAAGATCTACACGGTGAGAAAGGGAGACACCCTCTCTTCCATCGCCAAGAAAACCGGCCTTTCCCAGGGAGAGTTGAAAAAGATCAATCACCTGACATCCAGCCGCCTCAAGCCAGGTCAGCGCCTTCACCTCGCGGCCCTCCCCATCCGCTCGGACCGGAAGGAATCCCTCTACCCCAGGGGCAAGCAGGGAGAAGAGGCGCTCCCCGATGGGGAGGAGGAACTCCTCGACGAGGAGGACGTCGGTGATGTGGACTTGGAGGAATCGGTAGGAGGCGAGGAGGATCATAATGCCTCCTTCTTGGGCAAATGGCGCAGCCCGGAGGAGAGGTCCCTCTTCGTGAAGGTGGCCAAGGGTTTTCTCGGCGCCCCCTACCGCCTGGGTGGAAACTCCGTCCGGGGTCTGGACTGTTCGGCCTTCGTGAAGAAGATTTACGAGTTCTTCGATGTCTCCCTGCCCCGCACGGCTAGGGAGCAGGCGCGTGTAGGCGTGAAGGTCCCCAAGGAAGAGCTGCAGGAGGGGGACCTGGTCTTTTTCAACACCCGCCGGGCTTATGGACATGTGGGGATCTACATCGGTAACAACCAATTCGTCCATGCCTCTTCGGGACGTAAGGCCAGGGAAGTCAAGATCGACAGTCTCGACAAACCATACTACAATAAAAGGTTCGTGAAAGCGGTGCGCCTCAAGGAGATACCGAAGGCGGAAAACGACCTGTGACCACAACATGGGAGGGAAAAGAAATGAAGGGCAGGCTGCTGATCGCATTGACTATTTCCATGGTCCTTGTCCTGGGGGGCTGCTACACAAAGGAAGAGTACATGAAAAAGGCCTCGGAGGCCGAGACACTCCAGCAGCGTTATCAGGAGCTCACCTTGGAAAATGCGAAACTCCGCACGGAGATCGCCACCCTGACGGGTGAACGAAACGAGCTCGATCGCCTCCTGAAGGCCAGATCGGATGAACTACTCAAAGACTTAACGGAAGCCAGGCAGAAAACGGCTAACCTCGAGGCCGAGAACGCCAAGCTCCGCCAGCAGGTAGGAGAGTTGAGGAAGAAGGAGGCCCTCATCGAGGAAGAGAGCAAGACTTACAAGGATCTCGTCAAGGAGATGAAGGGGGAGATCGCCAAGGGTCAGATCACCATCACGGAACTCAAGGGAAAGCTGACCATGGACGTGGTGGACAAGATCCTCTTTTCCTCCGGCGAGGCGACGGTCAAGAAAGAGGGCCTCTCGGTCCTGGATCGGGTCGTCGACGTCCTCAAGAACGTCAAAGACAAGAACATCCGTATCGAAGGGCACACGGACAACGTGAAGATCACCGGCCGTCTGGCGAAGGTCTATCCAACCAACTGGGAGCTCTCGGCGGCCAGGGCCATCAACGTGACCCGCTACCTCCAGGCTAAGGGCATCGCCCCGGAGGTCCTCTCCGCCGTGGCCTACGGTGAATACAAACCTCTGGCGGACAACAAGACCGCCGAGGGGCGGGCGAAGAACCGCCGGATCGCCATCGTCCTCGTTCCCAAGGATTGAGATGAGGTCCGTCACTTCCTGATTACGTAACGAATTAAGATAATTGCGGAGGATAGAGGCGCGGCTCGCCGCGCCTCTTCGTTATCAAATCATGGGGCACAACATCACGGAAAAGCTCTTGAAGAGCCACCTTGTGGCCGGCGAACTCATCCCCGGCAAGGAGATCGCCATCCGTATCGACCAGACCCTGACCCAGGACGCCACGGGGACCATGGCCTACCTGCAGTTCGAGGCCATGGGCATCCCCCGGGTGAGAACGGATCTCTCGGTGAGCTACATCGATCACAACACGATCCAGATCGGTTTTGAAAACGCCGACGACCATCGCTACCTCAAGAGTGTCGCGCAACGGTTCGGTATCTACCTTTCCCGGGCGGGAAACGGTATCTGTCATCAGGTCCACCTGGAACGCTTCGGCAGACCCGGCCGGACCCTGATCGGTTCCGACAGCCACACCCCCACCTGCGGTGCCCTGGGGATGCTGGCCATCGGCGCGGGCGGCCTCGACGTGGCCCTGGCCATGGGTGGAGAGGCCTTTCACCTCTCCTGCCCCAAGGTGATTCGTATTGATCTCAGGGGCGCCCTCAAACCCTGGGTCTCCGCCAAGGACATTATTCTTCACGTCTTGTCCATCTTCACCTCCAAGGGAAACGTGGGATACGTCTTTGAATACGCCGGTGAGGCCCTGGACGGTCTCACCGTTCCGGAAAGGGCCACGATCGCCAACATGGGGGCGGAATGCGGCGTCACGACCTCGGTCTTCCCCAGCGACGAGATGACGAGACGTTTCTTGAGATCCCAAGGCCGGGAAGGGGATTGGATGCCCCTCGCCTCCGACGAAGATGCCTCCTACGACCGGACGGTCACTATAGATCTCGCCGGTTTGGAACCCCTGGCCGCCCTTCCCCACAGCCCGGATCACGTCAGGCCGGTTCGCGAGATCGGTCCCGTGAGGGTGCACCAGGTCTGCATCGGCAGTTGCACGAACTCCTCCTACCGGGACCTGGCGACGGTGGCGGAGATCCTCAAGGGGCGGAAGGTCCATGAAGACGTAAGCTTCATCATCGCCCCCGGTTCCCGCCAGGTCGTGGAGAACCTGGCCGCCCATGGTTATTTGTCCAAGCTCCTCGCCACGGGCGCCCGTCTGATGGAAAACGCCTGCGGTTTCTGTATCGGAAACAGCCAGAGCCCTCCCTCCGGGGGGGTCTCCCTGAGGACCTCCAACAGGAACTTTTACGGCCGTTCCGGGACCAAGGACGCGGAGGTGTACCTTGTCAGCCCTGAAACGGCCGCGGCGGCCGTGATCACGGGTCGCATCACGGACCCCAGGACCCTGGGCATGGATTACCCCCGGATAGAGATCCCGGAGGTCTTCCATGTCGACGACGGCATGATCATCCCCCCCTTGCCGCCGTCCGAGGCGGCCCGCGTGGAGATCGTCAGGGGACCCAATATCGGCGCCCCCCCCGTCAACACCCCCCTGCCTCGGGATATCGACGGCGTGGTGACCATCAAGGTGGGCGACAAGATCACGACGGACCACATCATCCCCGCGGGGGAGCGCATGAAATACCGCTCCAACATCCCCCTCTATTCCAGATTCGTCTTCGAGCTCGTCGACCCGGGATTCTACGAGCGGGCCGTGGCGGTTCGAAACCTGGGGCGTCTGAATATCATCGTCGCCGGCCATTCCTACGGGCAGGGTTCTTCGAGGGAACATGCCGCCATCTGTCCCATGCACCTCGGTGTCCGGGCCGTCATCGCCAAGTCCTTCGAGCGCATCCACGCGGCCAACTTGATCAATTTCGGGATCCTACCCCTCACCTTCCTCGACGAGGGGGATTATGAGATAATAGGAGCGGGCGATCATTTGAGGATCATGGACATCCCCAAGCGCCTTGCGGCGGGGGGAAATCTCGTCGTCGAGGACACGACCCGCGGCAAGGTATTCGAGGTCGCCTATGACCTCACGGAGCGCCAGAAGGCCATGATCCTATCCGGCGGCGCCCTGGGCATGTTGAAGAGAAGACACCGGCGAGGCAAGGCATGAGAGATAAAATAAAGGTAATGACACCCATCGTGGAAATGGATGGGGACGAGATGACGAGGGTCATGTGGGCCATGATCAAAAAACGGCTCCTTTTGCCCTATTTGGATTGGAAGATCGATTACTACGACCTCCACGTGAAGCATCGGGATGAGACGAACGACGCCGTCACCGTCGCCGCCGCCGAGGCCGTCAAGAGACACGGCGTGGGCGTCAAGTGCGCCACCATCACCCCTACCCCGGAAAGGGTGAGGGAATACGGCCTCAAGAAACCCTGGAAAAGCCCCAACGCCACCATCAGGGCCATCCTTGACGGGACGGTATTCCGCGCCCCGATCCTGGCGAACAACATCAAGCCCTTCATCCGGACGTGGCGGCGACCCATCATCATCGGCCGCCATGCCTACGGCGACGTTTACGACAACACGGAGATCCGCGTCCCCGGCGGGGGGAGGGCGGAGTTGGTCTTCACCCCCGCCGACGGATCACCCCCGACGAGGAGAGAAATCCATGACTTCCAGGGTCCCGGCATCCTCCAGGCCATCCACAACACCGACGCCTCCATAAGGAGCTTCGCCAGGGCCTGCTTCGCCTACGCCCTGGACCGGAAGGTCGATTTGTGGTTCAGCACCAAGGACACCATTTCCAAGACCTACGACGGCCGTTTCCGGGCCGTCTTCGACGAGGAGTACGAATCGACCTGGCGGGAGAGGTTCGCCGCGGCCGGGATCTCCTATTTCTTCACCCTCATCGACGACGCCGTGGCCCGTATCGTCCGTTCCGAGGGGGGGATCCTGTGGGCCCTGAAAAACTATGACGGGGACGTCATGTCCGACATGGTGGCCTCCGCCTGCGGCAGCCTGGCCATGATGACGTCCGTCCTCGTCTCCCCCGACGGCCGCTTCGAGTATGAGGCCGCCCACGGGACGGTGCAGAAACACTATTACAAGCACCTCAAGGGTGAGGAGACCTCGACGAACTCCATGGCCCTCATCTTCGCCTGGTCGGGGGGGCTGAGAAAGAGGGGCGAGCTGGACGGGACGCCGGAAGTTTCGGCCTTCGCCGATCTCCTGGAGGAGGCGGCCATAGAGACGGTCGAGTCGGGGGTCATGACGGGCGACCTCCTCGCCGTCGCCGACCCCCACCCGCACAACCGGCGGGTGACTACGGAGGGCTTTATCGAGGCCGTGGGGGAGGCCCTGGCGGCCAAGGTAGCGTCATGGCGAGGGACGTCCTGAAGGTAATTTCGTCCTTACCTACCGTGAGACCACAGCCTACGACACCTGACAGGATCCACCTGAAGGACCTGAGTCTGGAAGAGATCGAGGCCTTCATCACCGGCCTGGGGAAGGAGCGTTACCGGGCCCGTCAGATCATGAAATGGATCTACCAGCACGGGGCAACCTCCTTTGCGGCCATGACCACCTTGGCCAAGGATTTCCGCGGCCGCCTCGAGGAGGTGGCCGTCATCGAAGACCCCCGGATGGAGAGGGTCCAGACGGCAAAAGACGGCACGAAGAAGGTTCTCTTCCGCCTCGCCGACGGGGCCGCCGTGGAGAGCGTCCTCATCCCAGGCAAAAATCATTGGACCGCCTGCCTGTCCACCCAGGTCGGCTGCGCCATGGGGTGTCGCTTCTGTCTTACCGGGGCCATGGGTTTTACGAGAAACCTCACCCCCGGCGAGATCACGGGGCAGATGACCAGGCTGCGTTTCGCCACCCCCGAAGGGGAGAGGGTGCGCAACATCGTCCTCATGGGGATGGGTGAGCCCCTGGCCAATTACGACCATACCGTCAAGGCCGTCGGCAATCTCCTGTCGGATTACGGCATGGGCTTCTCGAACCGTAAGATAACCATCTCCACCTGCGGCCTCGCCCCGATGATCCTGCGCCTGGGCCGGGATGTCTCGGTCAACCTGGCCGTCTCCCTCAACGCCCCCGACGACGAGCGGCGCAGTTACCTTATGCCCGTCAATCGACGTTACCCCCTCGAAACCCTCCTCAAGGCGTGCCGGGAGTATCCCATGCCGGGCCGGAGGATGTTGACCTTCGAGTACATCCTCATCCGTGGGTTTAACGACGCCCCCGGAGATGCCGTCCTGCTGGCCGACCTCCTCAAGGGGATCCGTTGCAAATTGAACCTCATCGCCTTCAACGAGTTCCCTGGTTCTCCCTTCCGCAGCCCCGAGGAGACAACGGTGAGATCATTCCAGCAGATCCTTCTTGACCGGGGTTACACGGCCATCCTGAGGGCCAGTCACGGCCGCGATATCCTTGCCGCCTGCGGCCAGCTTGCAGGGCGATGAAGGCACCGTCCTACCTGGAGCTCCACGAACAAGGGGCCCTCAGGGAACGGGCGGACCTGGCTTTCTCCCTCCTTTCCCCCTGCACCCTCTGCCCCCGCCTCTGCCGAGTCGACCGCCTGGGTGGCGAACGGGGGGTCTGCGAGACGGGAAAGAGGGCCATCCTATCCAGCTTCGGGCCCCATTTCGGCGAGGAATCGCCCCTCGTCGGCACCGGGGGCTCGGGCACCATATTTTTCGCCTCGTGCAACCTCCTGTGCACCTTCTGCCAGAACTACGAGATCAGCCATCTCCGGGAGGGCGAGGAGGTCGGGCCGGAGACCCTGGCCGAGGTCATGGTCCGCCTCCAACGGCGGGGTTGCCACAACATCAACTTCGTCACCCCAACCCACGTCACGGCCCAGATCCTCGAGGCCCTGCCCCTGGCCGTGGAAAGGGGCCTGTCCATTCCCCTCGTATACAACTGCGGAGGTTACGAGCGTGTCGAGACCCTGCGTCTCCTCGAGGGGGTTTTTGATATCTACATGCCCGACATGAAGTTCTGGGACAACGGTTTTGCCTGGCGCTTCTGTCGTGTCCGCGACTACCGTCAACGGGCCGTGGAGGCCCTCAAGGAGATGCACCGCCAGGTCGGCGATTTGATCTTGGACGAAAACGGTATCGCCAAGCGGGGCCTCATCGTCCGGCACCTCGTCATGCCGTCCGGGGTCGCCGGGACGGCGGAGGTGATGAGGTTTATCGCCGAAGAGATCTCACCCCACACCTATGTAAACGTCATGTCCCAGTACCGGCCCTGCGGGCGGGCCTTCGAGGACCCACTCCTGGCTAGGCGCATCACCGCCCGCGAGTATGCCGAGGCCGTCTCCGAGGCCCGCCGTGCCGGCCTTGACCGCCTCGACGGCCCGTGGGGTTAAGTATTCATGATCGTCGTCATCGACCCCAGACGCTGCAACGGCTGTGAGCGTTGCGTCAACACCTGTTTCGAGGTTTTCCGCCAATGGGGGGAATTCCTGAGACCAAGCTTCGAGGTAAAGGACGAGGTTTTTCGGGAAAAGGTGGAAAAGGCCGCCCGGGACTGCCCACGCAAAGCCATCGTCATCGTGGATTGAAAAATTGCGGGGTTTAACGCCCTTCCCTCCTTGACACTCCACGCAGCCGCCGCTATAGCGATCTCGACCACCCTTCAACGAGGGACAAGATGGACTACCCGGACAAGATCACAGAGACCGTTTACATCCTTGGGTACCACCACCTCAAGATCCACCTGATCGTGGGGAATAAAGCCTGTGCCCTTATCGACACGGGGGTCTCGGCGTCCACGGACCTCCTCGTCCGGCAACTGGACAAGCTGGGGCACCGTCCTGATTATATCGTCGTCACCCACCCCCACGGCGATCACATCAACGGACTGCCGGGTCTCAGGGAGGCGTTTCCAGAGGCGAAGGTCATCGCCGGTGCCGGCGCACCCGATTTTGTTTCCCACCCCAAGATCGCCCCGACCTATGTCCACGATGACCGCTTCATGACGACCTACCTGAACGAACGGGGTATAAAAAGCATCCTTTCCCCCTTGGCCGCGCCCCCCACCCTGGAGGACTGCACGGCGGTCAGAGGCGGCTATACCCTCGATCTGGGAGGTACTTCCCTGGAGTTCATCGAGGTGGGTGGTCATGCCCCGGGCGGCCTCGCCGTCTATCTGCGGAAGGAAAAAATCCTGCTGCCCTCGGACAGCCTGGGTTTCTACCTGCCTTCCGGGGAGTTCTTCCCCATCTATTTCACCGGTTACGGCGACTACATGTCCACCATAGACCGCCTGGCGGGACTGGGGGCACAGATCGTTTCACCGGCCCACCTGGGCCTCTTCAAGGGCGAAGAGGCCCGCCGGTGCTTCTCCCTGGCCGCCAGCAATGCCGCGGCCATGCGGGACCGCCTCGCCGCGGATCCCCGGGACGACGAGACCGTCGTGGATGAGATCTTCCGGGAATTCTACAGGGACGAGCTCCTCTTCTACCCGAGGGAGAACATCATCGGTTGTTGCCGTCTCCTCCTCAGGCGGAGTCGGGAGGCTTGATCAACCCGGTTCTCATCACGAGGGAAGAAGGGGAAGGATTAATTCGCACCACGAGCACGGAAGGAGGAAGATGATGAAGGTTATCGCCATCAACGGCAGCGCCAGGAAGGACGGCAACACGGCCATTCTGCTCAAGACGGTCCTTGGGGAACTCGAGGCGGAAGGGATCGAGACCTCCCTCATCCAGCTGGCGGGGAACCAAATCGCCGGTTGCCGGGCCTGTTATCGCTGTTTCAAAAACAAGGACCGCCACTGCTCCGTGAAATCGGACATGCTCAACGATATCCTGGACGCCATGCTCGCAGCCGATGGTATCCTCCTCGGTTCCCCCACCTATTTCTCCGACGTCTCGGCCAACATGAGGGCCCTGATCGAGCGCTGCGGTTTCGTGGCCAGGGCCAACGACTACATGCTCAAGAGAAAGGTCGGGGCGCCCGTGGTTGCCGTGCGCCGCGCCGGGGCCATTCCCGCCTTCACAGGCATGTACCTCTTCCTCCACTACATGCAGATGATCATCCCGGGATCCAGCTACTGGAACGTCGGGATCGGCCGCGACATCGGAGACGTCCTGAAGGACGAGGAGGGCCTCAACACCATGAGGGACCTGGGGCGGAACATGGCCTGGCTCCTCAAGAAGCTGGCGGCCTGATCACCGTCTCAGACTACCCTTTTCATGGCCTCGATGGCCACCTCGATCTGATCGTCCGTGGGTTCCCTCGTCGTGACGCGCTGTAGAAGGAGGCCCGGCCAGCTCAGGGCCCTCACCCACCCGCGACCCCGGTGCCGACCCGTGAAACGGATGGCCTCATAGGAAATGCCGGCCACAACGGGGAGGAGGGCGAGCTTATAGACGACGCGGTGGAGAAAGTCGGGCCGTCCCAGGAGGGAGAAGACGAGGATGGAGACGATCATCACAACGAGGATGAAACTGGTCCCGCAACGGGGGTGCCTTGTCGAGTAGGGGCGGACATTGGCCACCGTCAGGTCCCGGCCGTCCTCCCAGGCGAATACCGTCTTGTGCTCGGCGCCGTGATACATGAAGACCCTTTTCATGTCCTCCATCAGCAGGGTCGACGACAGGAACAGGAGAAAAAGGGAAAGGCGGATCAAACCTTCCAGGATGTTCAACACGAAAGTGGAGGCGATCACACCCTTCAGGAGGGTGAAACAGTAGGCGGGGACGACGACGAAACCCAGCAAAACCAAAGCGACGCTCGTCATGACGGTGAGGGTCAACTGCCAGGGTTTGGGTTTCTCTTCCTCCTCGGAGAGGGCCACCTCCGCGGAGAACATCAGACTCCTCATGCCCAGGATCATCATCTCCAGGAGGGTTACGAAGCCGCGGACGAAGGGCCAACCCAAGGGGGGATAGCGTTTGGCGAGGGGCCGGTAGTCTTCCTCCCGGATCTCGATACCCCCGTCGGGCCTCCGCACGGCCGAGGCGACACGGTCCCCATGCCTCATCATGACCCCCTCGATGATCGCCTGACCACCGGCGATATCGTCTCCTTTTCTCTCCCGCCTCAAGGCCGCTTCACGATCCATGGACACCAGATCCTCCTTGTGCACCCGGGGGCTCCTTTATCCGAGCCGGGGGGCAAAAACAAGTCCTTTGGTGGCAGTAAACATCACCTCCGTCGCGATTGACATCAAAGTCGTTATCCATTATGGAGATCACCGTTTTTCAAAGGACCGTGATCGATGCAGTACAGAGAGATCATCTATACGGAGCTGATGGAGGCGGTGAAAATCCTGCGTCAGCAGATCGAGAACCTCCGGGAGGACCTGAAGGGTTATCGCCTGGCGGCCAGGCTCCTGTCCATGCAGCGGGACCTGGCCGTGTCCCTGGGCCAGGTCCGTACCCTCGACGAGGGGGTGGAAAGGATCATGGCCGTCCTGTGCGGCGTCGAAGGGATAGATTGCCTGGGGTTTCACGACACCGACCCCGTCAGGGGCGACATCATCCTCAAGGCCCACCGCGGTATCTCCAGGGCGGTGGTGAAAACGGTGAGACATTTCTCCGCGGCAGACCCCCGGGCGGTGTGCCTCTTCACGGGCCGTCCCGCCCATTTTCACCCCGACGAGTTCCCCCCGGGCCTGGAAACAGTCGCCGCCGACGGCGTGAGGGCCCTGGCCGTCTTCCCCGTTTACCACGGTCCGGAACCGAGACAGTACCTCGTTGTCGCCTCCCGTAAGAGCGACTCCTTCCCCCCGCAGGTGATCCACGCCCTCGAGACGACGGCCGCCATGTTGGGACGTATCCTGGGTGAAATCCGGCAACGACAGGCCCGGGAGGAGAGTGAGGCCCGTTACCGCCTCCTCGTGGAATCAGCCCCTTACGGGATGAACATCCTCGATCTTGACGGGTCGATCGTCCTGATCAATGCCCGGGCCGCCTCACTGCATGGTTTCCGTAATGCCGAGGAGTTGTTGGCCCATTCCCGGGACGCCTTCGCATATGTACATCCCCAAGAGTGTCAGAGACTAAGGGGCATCATGCACCGTATCATAGCAACGGACGATTCGATCTCGACACGGAGCATTTTTTTACATCGAGACGGGGGCGTCTTTCCTGTCGAGGTCGGGGCCTCCCTCCTCAAGGGAACGGAAGGCCGACCCGAAGGCATCATCGTCATCAGCAGGAAAATCGAGGAGCGTAAAGAAGGGGCTCAGTAATCCTCGGGGGCCTTTTCGCCTTCCCGCGGTCGGACATCGCGCCGCCAGGGATTGCCGTGGGAACGACAGCCCTGGCCGGCCTGGAGGAGATCGCGGTAGAAATCACCGCGAGGGTCCCCATCCATGAGGAGGCGGCAGCGATAACGGCCTCCGTCCCAAAACAACTCCGGACAGGTCCGGTCCCAGGATTCGGGATGGAGCTGGACACCGAAGGTACAGGTCTGTCGGATACAGCAGTAGCCGCAGCCTACACAGGGATAATATTGATTTTCCTCACGAAGCAAGGGCCGCTTCCACCCCGGGGAAGGAACGGATATCACAAGGGGCTGTCGAAGGCGTCCTTTACCAGCTCGATGTCGAAGCCTTCGGGGGATACCTTGACAGCCGCCACATCGAAACGGGCTGGCCTATCCAAGAGGTCATGGCAAGTGAGGTAGTGGAGGGCCGCCTTCGCCACCCGCCGCTGTTTCCTCTTTGTCACCGTGGAGAGGGGATCCCCGTAATCACCCCCGAGAAGACTTCTCACCTCGACAAAGACCACCGTATCGCCGTCTTTGGCCACGACGTCCACCTCTCCCACGGGGCAGCGGTAATTCCGGGCCAGGATCTCGTACCCCGACGCCACGAGGCGAAACACCGTCTCCTCTTCGGCCTTTCTGCCCTGATCGAGCCTTCTTTTCGTCATGGATCTTAGGAAAACAGATCGCCCAATCCGAAGCCCCCGTCCTTCATCCGAAAAGAACGGCGGTGAATCTTGCAGGGACCGTAACGACGGATGGCCTCCCGATGCTCCAGGGTGCCGTAGCCCTTGTTTTTCTTGAAATTATACTGGGGAAACTGGCGGTGGTAGATGTCCATGATCCGGTCCCGTGAGACCTTGGCGATGATGGAGGCCGCCGCGATGGACAGGCACCGTTTGTCCCCCCCGACGACGGTCTCTTGTTCCGTGAGCAAGGGTATGGGTCGGTTGCCGTCCACGAGGAGGAAGTCGGGCTCCCTGTCGAGGTCGGCTACGGCCTCTTTCATGGCCAGGAGGGTCGCCTGGAGGATGTTGACGGTATCGATGACAGGCACCTCCACCACCCCCAGGCCCACGGAAACCGCCTCGGCGACGATCACCTCGTAGAGTTGTTCCCTCTTCCGGGACGTCAACTCCTTCGAATCTTTAATGTTGGGATTGCGGTAATCCTCGGGAAGGATGACGGCGGCGGCGACGACGGGCCCTGCCAGGGGTCCCCTGCCCGCCTCGTCGACACCGGCGATGCAGGTATAGCCCTTCAGGCGGGCCTGACGCTCGTATTCCCGCATAGACGTCTCAGGACTTGCCCTCTTCCTTGATCCTCGCCTTTTTGCCCCTCAATCCCCTGAGGTAATAGAGCCGCGCCCGACGGACCCGCCCCCTGTTGACCACCTCGATCCGATCGATGACCGGGGAGTGGAGGGGAAAGGTCCTTTCCACACCGACACCGTAAGATATCTTTCTCACCGTGAAACTGGCCCTGCTGTTTCCGCGGGTCCTGCGGATGACGACCCCCTCGAAGGCCTGGATACGCTGTTTCTGTCCCTCGATGATCTTCACGTAGACCCGGACGCTGTCCCCCGGCTTGAAATCGGGCACGTCGGCCCGCATGTTTTCCTTTTCGATCTTTTCCACGATACCCATTTCCGACACTCCTTAACGAATGCTTAACTATCGACCTCGCCCTTTTCGGCCAACCGCGCCCACAGATCCGGCCTCCTTTCCCGCGTCCGGCGGATGGACTCGGATCGCCGCCAGGCGATTATCTCGCGATGATTCCCCGACAGGAGGACCTCGGGGACCCGCCAACCTCGATACTCGGCGGGACGGGTGTACTGAGGGTACTCAAGGAGGCCTTCCATGAAAGAATCGTCCCGCGACGAATCCTCGTTTCCCAGGAAGCCCGGCACCAGGCGGGAAACGGCATCCATGACCACCAGGGCCGCCGGTTCCCCCCCCGTGAGGATATAGTCCCCGATGGATATCTCGCGGTTCACGAGGTAAAGCCGCACCCGCTCGTCCACCCCCTCGTAGTGACCGCAGATCATGACGATCCGCCTGTGGGAAGCTAGTTCCCTGGCGAGGGGCTGATTGAAGGTCTCCCCCTGGGGCGTGAGGAGGATGACCGGAGTCCCCTCCTCGATATCCAAGGAGGCCAGGGCCCTATCGATGGGCTCGACCTTCATGACCATGCCCCCTCCGCCTCCGTATGGTGCGTCGTCCGTCACCCGGTGGCGGTCGACGGCGAACTGGCGGATATCGTGTACCCGGACGTCTATGATCCCCCTCTCCCTCGCCCGCCGCAGCAGGCTGCTGTCCAGGGGGGAGTCGAACATCCCCGGGAAGAGGGTCAGGATGTCGAACCTCAGCGCCGCCGTCATAAGCCCTCCAAAAGACGGACCGTAAGTCTGTTCTCCCTCTTGTCCACCTTCAGGACGACCTGGGAAACGGCGGGGATAAGGACCTCCCGGCCTTTACCGGAGCACACGTAGACGTCCTGCCCTTTCGTGGGAATGATGGCCTCGATCCACCCCACGATCTCCCCCTCTTCCGTGGCCACGGTCATCCCGATGAGTTCCTGCCAGTAGTACTCCCCCTCCGGGAGGGGTTCAAGGCTGTCCATCGGGAGCAGGACGATCCCCCCCACCATCTCCCGGGCCGTTTCGACGTCCTGGACGCCCTCAAGATCCAGGTAGAGGCTTCGGCCCCTGATTTCCCGGGCGGTGATCTTCAGGGGCCCCCGTTCCGTCTCTCCCTGCCTCACGTAGACCTCGACGGCCCCTTTCATCACCTTCCGCGTCTCCGCCAGGAAAGAGGCGACCCTCACCCGCCCCCGGTCCCCGTAAGGCCCGATTATCCTGCCGATTTCAAAGAACCTTGTCAAAAGCTTCTATTCTATGATCTCCAGAACGGTCCTTTTGCGCACCTTGGTCGAGGCCGCGCTCAGGATTGTCCTCATGGCCTTCGCCGTTCGACCCTGTTTGCCGATCACCTTGCCCAGATCGTCCTTCGCTACCCGCAATTCAATAACGGAAGTCTGTTCACCGACGATTTCCGACACCTCCACCTGGTCCGGATGGTCCACCAATGCCTGTGCCATGTATTTGATCAACTCTTTCATCTGTACCACCTCCGCTGGCTTGTCATCCGCAAACTTCCCGTCAATGCTTGGTCGATCCACCTCTTAGGCCGGGGCTTTCAAACCCTTCTTGGCCAACAGCTGAGAGACCGTGAGGGTGGGCTTGGCACCCCTCGTCATCCACTCCCGGAGACGCTCCTCCTTCAGGACCACCGTCTCACCCTCCTTCTTGGGATCGTAGTGTCCCAAGACCTCCAGGAAACGACCGTCCCGCGGTGCCCGAGAATCCGCCACCACGATCCGGTAAAAGGGCTGTTTGTGGCCTCCCATGCGCGTCAATCTAATCTTCGTAGCCATGCCGCTTATCCATCACCTCCCGATTTTTCACCCGTGTCCTTGTCGAAATCAAACGGATCGATCTTGATAGCACGTTTTTTTCTCTTTGCAAAGCCTTTATTCTTTCAAAACCTGATATGCCCCCTCTTCAAGGCCTTAATGCCCTCCTTGGTGGTCATCTTCTTCATCAGTTTCCGCATCTCCCCATAACTCTTGAGGAGACGGTTGACATCCTGAACGGTGGTGCCGCTGCCCCGGGCGATCCTCTTTCTCCTCTCCCCGTCGATGATGAGGTAGTCCCGCCGCTCCTGCTTCGTCATGGAGTCGATGATGGCCTTGACCTTGATCAGTTCCCCCTCATCGGGCATCATATCCTTCAATCCCCTCATCTTTCCGAGGCCGGGGATCATGGAGAGGATGTCCTGGAGGGACCCCATCTTTCGGATCTGCATCAACTGGTCGCGGAAATCTTCCAGGGTGAACTCGTTCTTCCTGATCTTCCGTTCCAGGTCCCGCGCCGCCTTCTCGTCCACCGCCGCCTGGGCCTTTTCCACGAGGCTCAGGATATCCCCCATGCCCAGGATGCGGGAGGCCATCCGCTCGGGGTGGAAGACCTCCAGGGCGTCGACCTTTTCCCCGACACCCACGAACTTGATGGGCTTGCCCATGACCGCCTTGAGGGACAGGGCCGCCCCACCCCGGGCGTCGCCGTCCATCTTGGTCATGATGACACCGTCTATGCCCAAGACCTCGTTGAAACGGACCGCCACGTTCACGGCCTCCTGGCCCGTCATGGCATCGGCGACGAAGAGGATCTCCGCGGGCCTGACCTTTTCCTTGATCCTCCTCAACTCCTCCATCATGGCCTCGTCGATATGGAGACGCCCGGCCGTGTCCATAATCAGGACCTCGTAGCCGCGGCTCCTGGCCTCTTCGACGGCCTGGAGGCAGATGGTTACGGGATCAGTGCCCGGCGCCGCCTTGATGACACCGGCGCCGATACCGCTCCCCAGGACCTCGAGTTGCTCCATGGCGGCAGGCCGGTAGACGTCCGCCGACACGAGGGAGACCCTTTTCCCCTGGCGGATCAGGAAACGGGCCAGTTTCACCGCCGTGGTCGTTTTCCCGCACCCCTGGAGACCGACCAGCATGATCGGTGCCGGTATGCGGCTGCCGAACCGAAGCTGCGCGCTCTCCCCTCCCATGAGCTCCACGAGGCGGTCGTGAACGATCTTGACAACCTGCTGCCCCGGCGTGAGACTGTCCATGACCTCCTGTCCCACGGCCCGGACACGGATCTCCTCGACAAAATCCTTCACGACCCGGAAGTTGACGTCGGCCTCCAGAAGGGCCATGCGGATCTCCCGGAGGGCGTTTTGGATGTTCTCCTCATCCAGTCTCCCCCGGCCCTTGAGTTTCTTGAAGATGCCCTCGAGTTTCTCCGTCAGGTTCTCGAACATATTTACTTCCTCAGTGCCCCCTCACGGCGCAGTCTACGCCTTTGATTGCCTTCGCCAGACGGGCCGCCGCCTTTTCGGCCTCCCCCTTGCCGGCGAAGCCGGGGACGGTAATCCTATACCACCTACCCTTACCCTCTATATCCTGCTCCGTCACCTCCGGCCGGTATCCGAGGGCCTTGACTTTTTTCGCCACCTCCAAGGCCTTTTCCCTCCTCTGGAAGGAGGCGACCTGTACCCAGTAACGGCCAGAAGAGGCGGGCGCCTCCGCCTTGGTCCTCTCCTGGGCCTTGGCATGATATTCGTCGTTTCGTTGACTCCCCCTCACCCCACCGTCTTCCGGCCGGGGGGGCGCCGCCTGCCCGGCGGATCCCGACGGTGCCGACTCGGCCATGCCCTGAGGAGAAGGGGCGGGGGTAACCCTCTTGTCCGGCGGCGCCGCCGGCGAGACCGCCGCGGGTGTCCCGGTACCCGTCTCCGGGGGCGTTACCCGCTCCTTGACGGGCTCGTCTACCCCCGTGCCTCCAGAAACGGCCGGTTCCTCCTGACCCAAGACCGGCTCAGGCCGGTGCGCGGGTCCCTTGAGGCCCATGCCGTCGAGGATCCGCTTGGGGATCCCCCAGGCTATCTCTTCCGGCAGGGTATCGATGTGACGCCCCACATGGACGCCGAAGAGGAAGGCCGCGAAAACGAACAGGGACATCCCGATGACAAACACCACGATCCCCAGTTTTCCCATCCTTACCTCGAAGGGCCTGACGTTCCTCGCCATGGCTTAAAAGCTTCACATTTGGTCCGGGGTGGAAACGCCCAGGATCCCCAGGGCGTTCCTCAGGACCTGCCGCACCGCCGCCACGAGGAAAAGGCGGGCCTTAGTCAGCTCCGCGTCCTCCGAGACCACCTTGTGCTTGTTGTAGTAGCTGTGGAAAACGGCCGCCAGGTCGTTGAGGAAGAAGGTCAGGCGGTGGGGTTCCAGGGCCCTTGCGGCCCCCTCGACGATCTCGGGGTAGTGTAGGATCGCCTTGATGAGGGCGATCTCCTCGGGGAGGGTGAGGAGGTGGCGGGGCGTCTCCCTGAAGGCCGGGACCGTAAAGCCCTTCTGGGCCGCCGTGCGGAGGATACTGGCGATGCGGGCGTGGGCGTACTGGACGTAGTAGACGGGGTTGTCGTTGGACTGCCTCTTGGCCACCTCGAGATCGAAATCCAGGTGGCTGTCCGAGCGGCGCATGAGGAAATTGTACCGGGCCGCGTCCCGACCGACCTCGTCCACCACTTCCCGCAGGGTCACGAACTCCCCCGCCCGGGTCGACATGGCCACGGGCCTGCCGTCCCTCAGGAGATTGACGAGCTGGACGAGGACCACCCTCAGGGCCTCCTTCGGATAACCAAGGGCCTGGATACCCGCCTGCATACGGGCTATGTAACCGTGGTGGTCGGCGCCCCAGATGTCGATGACCTCGTCGAAACCCCGCTGAAACTTGTTCCGGTGATAGGCGATGTCGGCGGCGAAATAGGTCGGTTCGCCGTTCTGGCGCACGACGACCCGATCCTTCTCATCACCGAAGGCCGTCGTTCTGAACCAGCGGGTCCCGTCCTCGCGATAGATGAAACCCCTCTCCTCGAGTTCCGCCAGCAACTTCCCTACCGTGTCGTCCCTGTAGAGCTCCTTCTCGCTGAAGTAACGGTCGAAGACCACCCCGAAGGCCCGAAGGTCTTCCTTGATGCCCGCAAGGATCTCCCCCCCTGCATAGTCGCTGAAAAGGGGTATGACCTCCTCCTCCGGCCGGTCCAGGTGAACCGTCCCGTCCCTTTTCAGGAGGGCCGCGGCCAGGTCCTTGATATAGTCGCCCTGGTAACAGTTCTCCGGGAGGGAGACGTCCCTTCCCGCCGCCTGGAGATATCGGTAGTAGACGGACCGACCGAGGTTGGCCATCTGATTCCCGGCATCGTTTATGTAGTACTCCCTCTGGACCTCGTAACCCGCCGCGGCGAGGCAGCGGGCGATCACGTCACCCACCACGGCCCCTCGGGCGTGGCCGATATGGAGGGGACCCGTGGGATTGGCGCTGACGAACTCCACCTGGATCTTCTTCCCCCTCCCTAAGTCGCAGGAACCGTAATCATCCCCCTCTTCCTCCACGACACCGAGGCGCTCCGACCAGTAGGACTCGCGGATGAAGAAGTTCAAGAATCCCGGTCCGGCGATCTCCACCCGGTCGAGGATCCTGCCGGGATCGTCGAGGCAGTCCCTGACGATCTCCGCGATCCGGCGGGGCCGCTCCTTCAGTCTCGAGGCCAAGACCAAGGCGATGTTGGAGGCATAGTCACCGTGCTTCTCCTCCCTGGGCACCTCCACCTCGACGGCCGTCCCGGTTTCCCAGGCCAACAATCCCCTGCGACGGGCCCCCTCAAGGGCCCCCAGAAGCAGTCTCTCTATTTCCCTCTTCATACCGCCGACCGTGTTCAAATCCCCAAATAAAAACAAAGACGGCACCGCCGTCAGATATTCGACCGGCCCGCCGGCCGGACACCACACAGGACAAAGGGATCAAAGGCCCTTGAGCCAACCCTCCGTTCCGGGGGGCTAACCTATATGACGATGGTGATTAAGTCAAGGGATATGGACAACTTTGTCCCTCAGGGACCCCCGAAGAGGAGGGGTAGGAGGCGATGGCCCAGAAGGATATGGACCGCCGCCCCCAGGGAGAGGAAGGGGCCGAAGGGGACGGCGTATTTCAGATCCTTGCCCTTCACGAGCATGAGGACGACGCCGACGGCGGCGCCCGTCAGGGCCGCGACGGGTAGGATGACCAGCAAGGCCTTCCACCCGAGAAAGCCGCCCATCATGCCCAAGAGGTTGACGTCACCGCCGCCCATGCCCTCGTTGCCCGTGATCGATTCATAGTAGAGGGCGATGAGGTACAAGACGGCGATGCCGCTGAAGAGCCCGGTAAGGGCCTCCAGGGGGGACAAGCCCATGACGAGGACCGCCGCAGCCGTAAAAAGGGGGATGCCGGTCAGGGTGACGGCATGGGGGATGATCTGATGATCGAGATCTATAAAGGTGACGACGATGAGGGCACAGACGAAGACGAAGGCGACGAGGGCCGGCAGAGGCGACCCGTAACGGCGTAGAAGGACGAGGGCCGCCAGGGCCGCCAGGGCCTCCACCAGGGGATAGCGGGGCGAGATCCGCTCCTTGCAATCCCGACAGCGGCCCCGGAGAATGAGATAACTCAAGATGGGGATGTTGTCGTAGAACCTGATGGGACGACCGCAGTGGCGGCAACGCGAGGAGGGGGAAACGAGGGACCGTTCCTCGGGGAGGCGGTAGATACAGACGTTCAGGAAGCTCCCCACCACGGCCCCGAAGATAAAGAAGGCTACCTCCACCTCTCACACCGCCTCGGACGTATACCCCTCAGACGAGCTTGTTGGCCCCCGTCTGTTTCACCATGTTACAGGCGTACAGGAGGGAATCGAAGGTCCCGGCGTCCGTCCACCACCCGTCCAGGACGTCCCACTCGATCTTTCCCTCGCGGATGTAGTAATTGTTCACGTCGGTTATCTCCAGCTCCCCCCGCTCGGAAGGCTTGAGGGTCTTGATGAAATCGAAGACCTTGCCGTCGTACATGTAGATGCCGATGACGGCGTAATTGGAGGCGGGGCGGGAAGGTTTCTCGTCGATCCTCACGATCCGGTCCCCTTCGAAGGCGGGGACGCCGAAGCGGTGCGGGTCCGGGACCTCTTTGAGCATGATCCGCGCCCCCTCCTTCTGGTCGCGGAAGGCCTCTACGGCCCTGCATATGTTTTTCTCGATGATGTTGTCCCCGAGGATGACGACGATCCTGTCACCGTCGGCGAAGTATTCCGCCAGGCTCAGGGCGGCGGCGATGCCCCCCTCCCCCTCCTGGTAGGTGTAATTGAGATGCCGCAGGCCGAACTCCTTGCCGTTGCCCAGGAGCCTGAGGAAATCCCCGGCGTTGTTACCCCCCGTGACGATGAGGATCTCGTCGATCCCGGCGTTCACGAGGGTCCTGATAGGGTAGAAGATCATGGGCTTGTTATAGATAGGCAAAAGGTGCTTGTTCGTGACCTTCGTCAGGGGATACATCCTCGTTCCCAATCCCCCCGCCAAAACGACTCCCTTCATTACTTTCCTCCTCGGCCTCGCCCGTTTCTGAGCTGGGCCCCTTCTACCCCAAGGGGCCTTGGGGGTCAACGGAAAAACTTATCAAGGGCCGAAGATCGTGTTATGGGATCAGCCAGCCGATGGAGGGGAGGATCGGGTTGACCCAGGACGAACGATACATGAAGCGGGCCCTCACCTTGGCGAGGCGCGGTGAGGGTTTCGTCAGCCCCAACCCCATGGTGGGCGCCGTCATCGTCAAGGAGGGGCGGGTCATCGGGGAGGGCTGGCATGAGCGCTGCGGGGGGAAACACGCGGAGATCAACGCCCTCGAGAGGGCCAGGGGTGACGTGGCGGGATCTACCATTTACGTGACCCTCGAGCCCTGTTGTCACCACGGCCGGACACCGCCGTGCGTCGACAGGATCATCGCCGCCCGGCCCGCGAGGGTCGTCGTCGGTGTCACGGACCCCAACCCCCTCGTCTCGGGGCGCGGCATCGCCACTTTAAGGGACCACGGCATCGAGACCGTCGTCGGTGTCCTCGAGGAGGCCTGCCGTGACCTGAACGCCTTCTTCTTCAAGTACATAACCACGAGCATCCCCTTCGTCACCGTCAAGTTCGCCCAGACCCTGGACGGCCGCATCGCCACGGCCACGGGCTCCTCCCGCTGGGTGAGTTCCCCCCCCTCCCTCCGCTTCGCCCACCGCCTGCGGCGCAATCACGACGCCATCCTCGTGGGGGCGGGGACGGTCACAAACGACGATCCCGAGCTCACGGTCCGCCTCGTGAGGGGCCGGAACCCCCTGCGCCTCGTCCTCGACACCCTCCTCACCACCCCCCCGGAGGCCAAGGTCTTCAAGGATCAGGAGAAGGCGCGTACCGTCCTCATCGCCTCTGAGACGGCACCCCTCTCCAGGCGGCGACTGATGGAAAAGAAGGGCATCGAGATCCTGACGCCGGGGACGACCACCGACGGCCGCCTGGACCTCCGCGGG
>Ga0208198_1000261_pt1 | contig 63356 bp, 48 predicted proteins | sample AD_JPNTR2_MetaG_FD_184446 | JGI IMG/M metagenome (GOLD analysis project Ga0208198, IMG submission 184446) | Active sludge microbial communities of municipal wastewater-treating anaerobic digesters from Japan - AD_JPNTR2_MetaG (SPAdes) (version 2) | ecosystem: Engineered > Bioreactor > Anaerobic...
GGCCATGCGAACCGCCCTGCCCGCCTCCCGGCCCCGCGCCCGCGCCGCCCCCCGCCCCGCCCCGCCCGGCATCGCCATGGTCATCGTCATGATCTCGATCATGGTCTTGAGCGTGCTGGCGGCGGGATTTGCCTTCTCCATGAAAGTCGAGACCAAGCTGGCCCGCAACGCCAACAGCGAGGCCGACCTGGAATGGCTGGGCCGTTCCGGCGTCGAATACGCCCGCTGGGTTCTGGGCAATTCCCTGCTCAATCCCCAGCAACCCTATGACAGCCTCGATCAACCCTGGGCCACCGGCTACGGCATCCTCGGCCCCACCAACAACCCCATCGGCGAAGTGCAAAAGACCATCGAGCTCGGGCGCGGCTCCTTTACCTGGACCATCACCGACCTCGAACGCAAATTCAACATCAACTCGCCCGAACCCGTCCTGCAGCAAATCCTCCCCCAGGCCCTCAACCTCATGGGCGTCTCCCCGGGCGAATCCACCGCCCTGATCAACTCCATCCTGGACTGGACGGATCGCGATGACCAAACCCACGTCGAAGGCGCCGAATCCCGCTACTACGAAAGCTCGGACCCGCCCTACTTCGCCAAGAACGGCCCCATTGACGACATGGCCGAATTGCTCTTCGTCAAAGGGATGACCCCCGAAATCTACTACGGCCTGAGCTCCACCAACTACCAGCCCAGCTACTACAGCCAGCAGCGCAACCGCTTCGTCCGGGGCCGCTCCCCGGTGCCAACCGTGGCGGTCGGCCTGACCGATCTCTTTACCCCGATCTCCACCGGCCGGGTCAATGTCAACACCGCCCCCGTCGAAGTCCTCATGGTCCTCCCCGGCGTCAACGAAATCATCGCCAACGCCATCCACAGCCGCGCCATGGAACCCAGCGACATCAGCGGCCTGACCGGCCCCTTTCGCACCGTGGACCAACTCCGATCTCTCCCCGATGTCCCGCTCGAACTGGTGCGGCTGATCCAGCCATTCTGCGACGTGCGCAGCAAAACCTTCCAGGTCCAGATAGATGCCGACGTCGGCGGCTATAAACGCACCTTCTTCGCCATCCTCGGCCGCAACAACCAGCGCGACGTGCAGATTCTCAGCTTCTACTGGCAATAACCCCTGCCGTCAGCAGCCCTCCCTCCCCCCACACCCGCAGCCCCCATAAACAAAAGTGTCCAATAATTGGACACTCCCCAAAACTTCCCCCTGGTTCCCCTCCATTTCTCCTATCATCCCGCGCCATCCCCCTTGCCCAATCCCACTCCTTCCCCGCTCCAAAACAGCCATAAACAAGTCATGTACAAGGGGTGTACAAGGGATGCTCACCGGGAGTCCATGGGATTTTAGCTGGTACACCCGATGGGCATCCCTTGTACACCCCTTGTACACGGCGTAGAAGTAGGGAAAAATCAAGGTATTTGGATGAAGGTGTGCTCAAGCCGGAATGATTTGGGTTCCGCCCCGATTTCGTTCCTGCCTACAATCATAAATCACTGATTTTACAGCCGAAAGGCAACGTGGATTCGACGGTTATATCATGGAAATCGCCAACCAAAAGGTCTAAGGAGACTACAGTCTGGACGGCCATTCCCATCCAGATTCCGGTGAAATGACGTCACGCCATTGAATTTTCCAACTGAATCGCTCCAGTTTAGAGCACCATTAACGTTAACGCATCTTAAATCTTCGCCCTATACGCGAAAAATCAGGCTAAATATACTATTTTCATATCGGCGCGCGGGCCTCCGGCCCGCTTTCAATGTTCTACTAACAGCAGCGGGACTACAGTCAGTAATTCGGCAAATTGGCATTCCCCACAACCTCCAAATCCCGCCCGGATGCAAAAGCAGTCAGGGCTGCCTGCGCCAAGGAACTAATCCAACCCGCTTGGTTGATAGAACGCTGAAAGCGGGCCAGAGGCCCGCGCGCCGGCGAATAGCCCTTCCCCACAACCTCCAAATCCCACTCGGCTGCAAAAGCAGTCAGGGCTGCCTGCGCCAAGGAGCCAATCCAATCCGCTTTGCTTATAGAACACTGAAAGCGGCCCAGAAACCCACGTCAGTAAACCCCGGGGTTCTCCCCTCAAAGGACCGCCGGCGGCCCCGCACGGAAGGCGGAGCTCCTGTTTTACAGCGGACGGGTCGCCGGGGCGGAGGCTCCAAAGTGTCCGGCCGTTCCGAGGTTACGTTGGGGCTCGGTAGCTCCCGGGGCTGCGGCGCTAATCAGCATGCGCAGGACTTTTGGCAGTTCATTGATGACCACCTGGCTGATGAGAACCTGAACCTTAAGTTGCCGGCCCTTTACAAGAACTTCATGGATATCGGGGGGCCAGGAACTACGGCCTGACCCAGCGGGTGGTCGTATTGGTGGTCGAAGTCCAGATTGAAATGGGTCCATTTATGGGAGTCTGGGCGCTGGGGCGCTGGCACTCCCGCCCGCTCCCGCCGCCGCTCAAAGGCTGCCCAGGTTTCTCTGGCAACCTGCGGCATGGGATTATGAAGGGCTCGCACCGCCTTCTCTCGGGCGGAGACGAGCCCCCGTCGGGCGAGCTCCGGCCTGTGCGCAAGCTGGAAGACCTGTTAACCGCGGGCTTGACCGCAGCAGGCCCGCAGCGTACCAATGCCTCCGATGAAGGACAGCCTGCCATCCGCGGAGGCTGGGCGTTTGGATAACACCCCCAAACGGGATGTTATCCAGACCTGTATAATCACGGGTTCGGCGGCTTGCGCATCGGCAGCGAGACATTGACCGGCCTGGACTCCGGACATAGCATTGGTACATGAACTATTCGGCGATCATCACGATTGAGGCAGGCAAGCGTAGCGGCAAACCGTGTATTCGCGGCCTGCGCATCACCGTTCAAGACATCCTGGAATATCTGGCGGGCGGCATGACCGAGGATGAGATTCTCCACGATTTTTCCGAGCTCACGCAGGACGACATTAAGGCGTGCTTGGCGTTCGCCGCAGATCGCGAGCGGAAGCTTTTCGTAGCACCCGCATGAAGCTGCTTCTGGATGAGAATATCTCGGACAGGGTCGTGCCGCAGATCGCGGACTTGTTTCCCGGCTCCACGCACATCAAGTCGGTCGGCCTCAAGGAGGCCGGCGACAGCGTCATTTGGGATTGGGCCCAACAGCATGGATTTGCGATTGCCTCCAAAGATACGGATTTCTACCCCAGAGCTATTGTGTTCGGCCATCCGCCCAAGTTCATTTGGCTGCGCGTCGGCAATTGCCCCACGAGCTTGATCACAAATCTTCTGAGATCGCGCTATGAGATTATTCGCCAGTTTATCGAGAGCGAGACCGAGAGCTTGCTTATCCTCGAACGATAGGAAGCCGAATCCCTATCAAGCCCGCGGCTCCAATAGGCAATAGTAATTTTTGCGGGAGCTTTTTCTGCTTCCGCTGGGCGGGGCTCGAGGCGGGAACTCCGGCTTGGTTTTCCGTGGGGCAGCTCGGCTGGAGGAGTCGGGCTAAATCCCGATTCGGACGCAATCGGGCCCGGGTGGCGGCCCGGACCAGTTTGGGGGCCAGGACGGTGTTGGTCTTGAACTGTTTGCCGTTCATTTTGGCCTCCAGGGCTGGGCCGCTGGCACTCCCGCCCGCTCCGCCGCCGCTCAAAGGCTGCCCAGGTTTCTCTGGCAACCTGCGGCATGGGATTATGAAGGGCTCGCACCGCCTTCTCTCGGGCGGAGACGAGCCTCCGTCGGGCGAGCTCCGGCCTGCGCGCAGGCTGGAAGACCTGTTAACCGCGGGCTTGACCGCAGCAGGCCCGCAGCGTATCAATGCCTCCGATGAAGGACAGCCTGCCATCCGCGGAGGCTGGGTGTTTGGGTAAACACCCCAAAACGGGATGTTACCCAGACCCGTATAAGCACATGTTAGCTGCCTCAGGAGATCCGTCGTGATAGAGAACAACCCGACCAGTGTGGTTGCAGCGTTTGAAATGCTGCTCGAAGAAATCGAAGCCGAGATTGAATTTGTCAATCGGATTGGGGCCAAGGCGTTCGAAGATTGTAACTACGACAAGGCCAAAGAAGCATTGGAACGTGCTGCCCAGGTATCTGGATTCCGGGACAAGGCCGATGACTTGCGCCAAGAATGGGAAGCTCTGTTCTCATCCGATGCTGACGAGGTGGGCACGGAAGCGCATTCCGAGCGTCGTAACCTTGGGCGGCTCCGTCGCGGCCTGCGCACGCGCGAGGAGGCCTATTACCAGCCTATCCTAAGCGTAATCACACAGCTTGGTGGTTCAGCGCAAATGTCAGATGTCTTGGACAAAGTTCTCGCCGCGATGAAAGGTACCCTGAAGGACGTTGACTTTGTCCCACTTGCATCAGATCCAGACATGCCGCGGTGGAGAAATGCTGCGCAGTGGGCGCGCAACTCCATGGTCAAGAAAGGGCTCATGAAAAGTACCAGCCGTCGAGGCATTTGGGAAATAAGTGACAAGGGTAGGCAATGGCTAGCCGGTACCAGCAGCTAACAGCTCGGGTAACCGGGCGCTGACTTGCTACGCGGGTTGTCGTCAGCTGAGCTCAGGCGTTCGCTCGTATCAAATCGCTTCTATGAAATACCTGTTATCTTCACCTGACCCGGCCCGGATCGGGTTAGCTCAAAGCCTGCTTGATGCGGCAGGCATTGAGTGGGAAGTTCGCAACGAAGCCGTCTCCCAAACCGAGATAGGCATGCCGTTTGCCACGGAACTCTGGGTTCTGCGGGACGACGACTACCAGGCCGCCCGAGACCTTCTCAAGTTCGGGGCCGCTCTGGCCTGATTGTATGCCTGCAGGCGAGCCGAACAACTGCGTGCAGGCGACGCTGGGTTGCGCCGTGGGTTCATTTCTGAGTCAGGGGTCCAGCGCGCCTGACGCAGAGTGTTAGCCACACGAGGTCCGAAGTGCAGAAATATGACCCGTCGAACCTGACCGACTTGCGGCATCGAATCGTTGAGTTGCGCCGTCTGCGCCAGCAGATGAAAGATGCTAATCGGCGACCGAGGCAGCATCGCCTCAATGCTTCCGAGCGGGCGCAAATTCTGGAGAAAACAGGTGGCAGGTGCCACATTTGCGGGGGCATTTTCGCGTGACCTGACCGCGCGCGGGCAGCCTCTGCCACCGACCGTATCGCTGCGCGAGTTGGTCAGCGGTGGATACATCGCCGCCGCCGATCTTCGAGCCTTTGACGGCATGGACGTTACGATTTCGCTGACGGCCGACGAGGCGCGACCGCAGGAGATATTGATTCGGGTTCGTATGCCGGACGGGAGTGTGACCGCGTTGCTGGCTGATGGCAGTATCCAGGGATTGCGGCGATGAGCTTGCCCTCCAAGGCCGGCAGGCTTTCCAGCGGGGCGAGGGCGACGGTTCTCCCGCATCTATCGAAACTTGGGTGCCGATAACAAAAGATACTGCTTTCCCAGGCAACTCCGCCCCCCTCCCCGACCGCCCGAACCTCGCCCCAGAACCAAGTCCCCGGATCGCCGGACAACGCGTCCCCCCCCGGGAGGTCAGCCGCTTTGCCCGGCGCCCGCATTCTGCGGTGGCTCCCAGGGCTGTTTTTGACTCCCGGATTGGGGTTGCCGAAGGGTTGGGCCGGCCGGAAGCGGCATTGCGTATTGGGGCGGGATTCGGTATTAGAAGCTCGCAAGTCCATACGGCTATGAGCAAACCCTTGGAAACGGAAGCGACCGCGCCCGGGATTCGGGTTAATCCCGGACAGATCAGCATCCTGATTGCGACGCGGGCCCGGCCGGAGATTCTGGCGGGGGTTTTTGCTTCGCTGAACGCGCACACCGCCCGCAAGGAGCTGGTTTCGCTCTGGCTTTACGTGGATGAAGACGACTCGATCACGCGGCAGGCGATCGCGGCGAAGCAGTTGCCGGAGATGGATTTGGCGGTCCATTGGCATGTGGGGCCCCGGACGGCTTGTTTGGGGGATACGCATGACGCGCTGTGGGCCGCGTCGGGGCGATGCGCCGAGATTTACATGGTTTCCGGGGACGACATGCGTTTCGATACGCCGGGTTGGGATGAAGTTGCGCGGAAGGCGTTTGCGGCGTATCCGGACGGGGTTTTGCTGGCTTTTCCGCATGATCCGATGACGGCGGATACCGCCACCTATCCGCTGTTCGGCTGGGGCTGGCTGGCGGAGTTGCGGCGGTTCTTCCCCGGGTATTTTCCGTATTGGTATGACGACCGGTGGGTGAGCCAGGTGGCGCGGCTGGCGGGGCGGTATGTCAAGCTGCCGATTCTGCTTTACCCGTTCCGCGGCCGGGGGCGCACCCGGCGGATGCGCAACCTGCCCTTTTGGGCCCGGTTCTTCCAGCTCATGCTGGAGGAGCGGAAGGAGGATGCCCGCCGGTTGATCCGGGCCGTGCACGCGAAGGACGCCGCGGCCCGGGAGGCGGCGCTGGGGAAGGTCGAGGAGATTGCCGCCGCGCTGATCCGGGAGGAGGGTTCCTTTTCGGATCTTTACGGGGTCTTTCAGGAGGAGCGGCATTCGGATTTGTCCCCCGCGGAGCGGCGGGCGTTTGATCCGCAATACGTCGGGCGGGAGGCGTTTGCCATTACCCGGCTGGTGAGCCTGGCGCAGCAGCAGTTCCAGGCGGGGCGGTTTGCCGAGGCCATGGAATATCTTGATGCGACCCATTTATCGGACTTGCGTCTCCGGCAGGCGCAGCTTTTGAAGGTGGAATGTCTCCGGAAGCTGGGCCGGGATGCCGAGGCCGGCCGACTGGAGAAGGAGGCTTTGGCGGCCTGGCCGGAACACAGCGCGGCCCGGCGGCTTTTCCGGTTTCTGGGGATGGTGGCCAACGACGGGCGGCGGCTGCTGGTTGGCCTGACGGAAAAGGGGCGGCGTGGCGCCGGGTAGCGGGGGTTGGGGTCAGAGGCCGGTGGGGTGGTCCAGGAAGACCCAGGGCAGATTGAACCGGCGCGCGAGGTGGGCGGCCAGCGCCTTGACTCCGAAGGTTTCGGTCGCGTAATGGCCGCCGTAAAGGACGTTTACGCCCAGTTCCTCCGCCAGCGCATAGGTCCAATGCGGCCCTTCGCCGGTGATGAAGGTATCCACGCCTTCCGCCGCCGCCTGTTTCAGGCCGTCGCCCGCGCCGCCGCTCACGACGCCGATCCGGCGGCAGACGGCGGGGCCGGCGGGGATGAGGCGCGGCGGGCGGCCGGTGGCTTGCCGCAGGCGTTCGGCCAAGTCTGCCCGCGGGAGGCGGGTTTGGGTTTGAAACCCGAGGTGCAGTCCGTGGTCGAAGTAGAAGGGGCGCAGCTTTCGGAAGCCCAGCGCCGCGCAGAGGCGGGCGTTGTTGCCGAGGCGGGGATGCGCGTCCAGCGGCAGGTGGGAACTGTAAACCGCCAGGTCATGCTCCAGCAGGCAGCGCAGCAGTTGGTAGCGGGGGCCGGTCCAGGGATGCGCCGGCGACCAAAAAAGCCCGTGATGCACCAGCAGCAAGTCCGCCCGGGCGGCGACCGCCAGCCGGGCTGTGGCCAGGCTCGCGTCCACCGCCGCGGCGATCCGGGTGATGGTGCCGCGGTTCTCGACCTGGAGGCCGTTGGCGGCGCGTTCGTAATCCTGCACCCGGGCCGATTGCAGCACCCGGTCGCAGTGGCGGACAATGGCGGCTAAAGAGGCTTTTGACATGCGGCGATGGAAACAGAACCGGGCGCGGCTGCAAAGGGGGAAGTGGGGGCGCGCGGGGGTCGGGGCGCGGGCGTCCGGCGGCGCTTTTCCGGGTCCGGCGCCCGCCAAATTATCCGTCCCCGGTATTGAATTCTCCCGGCCGCGCCCTATAGTGCGCGGGAAAATCCAATGCCACCCAAAACTGAACCGCCCACTCCCGCGGGGCCGCCGGGCCGGAGGCCGTAGTTTTCCGCCGCCCCGCCTGTATTAGCCTGCGCATGTCTGAACTCGTTTCCAAAGCCGAACTGCTGCGGTCGCTGGGGCGGCTGGTGCGCGGATTGTCGGCCTTGTTCTGGGGGATGCCCCTGGCGTTGATTGTGTGCGTGCATACGGCCAAGGCGGATTCGCTGCAACCGTTTGGCGTGGTGCCGCCGCTGGCGGCGACGGCGTTGCTGGTTTTTGGCGTCTGGCAACTGGGCGATTTCCAGAAGCAGGAGCGCGTCTGGGGGGCCGCGCTCGGGCGCGTGCGCGTCTTCAGCCTGATCAACTTCGGGCTGAGTCCATTTCTTTATTGGTGGAATAAAATCCCGGCCAACCCGTTCTTCCTGGTCATGGTCATGCTCATGGCCCTGTCGGCGCTGCTGTTTCTGGCCAGCCTGAACCTGGCGGCGCGGCGCCTGAGCGCCATGCTGCCGGACGAGGCGCTGCGCCTGGAGACCCGGCAGTTCACCACGTTCAATCTCAACCTGCTCCTGGTGGCGTTTCTCCTTGCGCTGCTGTATATCGGGCTGAGCCTGTTTTCCACCCTGCCGCTCTGGCTGCGGATGGTGGGGGACGTGCTCGAGCGGAGCAGCCTGTGGTATTTGATCCTGCTGCTGCTCCTGCCCCTGGCCCTGACGATGGCGCTGCTCTGGAAGACCAAGGAAGTCATCTTCGAGAGCGTCTTCCACGCCCATCCCTGAGCGGCGCGGCGGCGGCGGGAGGGTCGGTCAGTTCAGCAGCCGGTACCAGTTGTCGCGCTGGTGCGGTTCGTAGCCGAGGTCGGCGATGAGCCGGCGCATCTCGGCGACGGTCATGCGGAAGGCGGTGCCGGCCTGCGCGACCACGTTCTCCTCGATCATGATGCTGCCGAGGTCGTTGGCGCCGAATTTCAAGGCGACCTGGCCGATGGCCGGCCCCTGTGTCACCCACGAGCTTTGCACGCTGGGGAAGTTGTCGAGGTAGATGCGCGCCAGCGCCTGCGTGCGCAGGTATTCCTGCGCGCCGGCCATCGGGGTGCGCAGCCGCGTGTGGGCGGCCTGGAAGGTCCAGCCAATGAAGGCGGTGAAGCCCCCGGAGCGGTCCTGCTGCGCGCGCACCCGTTCGAGGTGCTCGATCCGGTCGGCGCGCGTTTCGACGTGGCCGAACATCATCGTCGCCGAGGAACTCAACCCCAGCCGGTGGGCGGCGTCCATCACCGCCAGCCAGTCGTCGGTCATGGCCTTGCGCGGCGAGACCTGCCGGCGCACGCGGTCCACGAGGATTTCGCCGCCGCCGCCCGGCAGCGAGCCCAGGCCCGCGGCTTTGAAGTCGGCCAGGATTTGCTCCAGCGGTTCGTTGAACAGCTTTTGGAAGTGGACGAACTCGCTGGGGCTGAACCCGTGGATGTTGATTTGGGGGAACCGGTCCCGGATGTGCGCGAGCAGGTCCAGGTACCACTGTTTGCCCAGCCGGGGATGGTTGCCGCCTTGCAGCAGGATTTGCGTTCCGCCCAGCGCGAGGGTTTCGGCGATCTTTTGATCCAGCTCGGCGCGGGTGATGACATACGCGTCGGGCGCCCGCTCGGCGCGGTAGAACGCGCAGAACGCGCATCCGACGTTGCAGATGTTGGTGTAGTTGATGTTGCGGTCAATGATGTAGGTGACGATCTGGTTGCCGCGTCCGTCGTAGGCCGCCGCCCGCGCGATTTGGCGGCGGCGGTCGGCCAGGGCGCCGAGCTCCGCCAGCGGCAAATCATAAAGCCGCCGCGCCTCGGCGGGGGTGATCCGCCGGCCCGTCCAGACGCGGTGCCGCAGGTCGTCCAGGGAGGGGTCGTGATTCATGCGGGGGCCGGGTCAGCCCTTGAGCAGCGCCGCGGCGTGCTTGCGGGCGGCGTCCGTTTGGCCGCCGAACATGCGCGCCAGCTCGGTCACGCGGGCCGCGGGTTCGAGGCGGGTGAGGGTGGAGATGGTGCGGCCGCCCTGCACCTGCTTGGCCGCCACGTAATGGGCCGCGGCCGGGGCGGCGACCTGGGGCAGGTGGGTGATGCACAGGACCTGCCGCTGGCGGGCGATCTGCCGCATCTTCTCGCCGACGGCGTTGGCCGTTTCGCCGCCGATGTTGGCGTCCACTTCGTCGAAGACCAGGACGGGGATCTGGTCGGCGGCGGCCAGAACGGTTTTCAGGGCGAGCATGACGCGGGCCAGTTCGCCCGAGGAGGCAATGGCGCGCAGGGGGCGCGCCGGCTCGCCCGGGTTGGGGGCGAACAGGAATTCGAGGGTGTCGAAGCCCTGTGACGGGGTGCGGCCGGGTTGGCGCGCGAAGGCGGCTTCGTCGAGGGAGGTGAAGGCGATGTCCAGGCGGCTTTGGCGGAAGCCCAGGTCGGCGAGTTGCCGGCCGGCGGCCTGGGTGAGCGGGGGGATGACTTTGCGGCGCGCGGCGGAGAGGGCCTGGCCGGCGCGCCACAGCCCGGCGGTGAGCTGCTGGAGCGCGGTGTTGAGGCGGTCCAGCTCGGCCGTGCGCTGTTCCAGGGTCTGGAGCTTGCGCCGGGCCTCGGCGCCGAAGGCGATCACCTCGGCCAGCGTTGCGCCGTATTTGCGTTTCAGGGAGTGGAGCAGGTTGAGGCGTTCTTCCAGCGGCGGCAGGGCGGCGGGGTCAATGTCGGCCTTGCCGGCATAGCGGGACAGCTCCGCCTGCAGGTCGCGCAAGCCCGCCGCGGTTTGCTCGTGCAGGGCCAGCAGCGGCGCGGCCGCGGCGTCCAGGCGCTGCAATTCCTGCAACGTCCGTCCCAGCAGGCCGGCCTGGGTCAGCAGGCAGGTTTCGTTTTCGCTCAGCAAATCCAGCGCGGTCTGGCTGAGCTGCAGCAGGCGGGCGGCGTTGCTGGCCCGGCGATAGTCCTGCTCGACTTGCGCCTCCTCTTCGGGGTGCAGGCGGGCGGCGGCAATTTCGTCGGCCTGGAAGCGGAGCAGGTCCAACTGCCGGGCATGCGTCTGTTCGTCCACAATCAGCGCGGCCTTCTCGGTTTCGAGCGCGGCGCGCCGGCGGACGAGTTCGGCAAAGGCCGCGCGCGGTTGTTCCAGGCCGCCAAAGGCGTCGAGGATGGCGAGTTGGCGCGCGGGGTGGAGGAGGGACTGGTGTTCATGCGGGCCGTGGATGTCCACAAGCCATTCGCCCAGGGTGGCGAGGGTGGCCAGGGTGGTGGGCGAGCCGTTGATGAACTGGCGGTTGGCGCCGGCGGCGGTGAAAGTGCGCTTGAGGAGGAGCTGGTGATCGGCGCACGGCTCCAGCCCGTTTTCCGCCAGGAAAGCCGGCAGCGGGGCGGGCAGGCGGGCGACGTCGAAGACGGCCTCGACCGTGCAGCTCTCGCAGCCGCCGCGGATGAGGGTGCGGTCGGCGCGTTCGCCCAGGGCGAGGTTCAGGGCCCCGATGAGGATGGACTTGCCGGCGCCGGTTTCCCCGGTGATGACGTTGTAGCCCGGCTGCAGTTCCAGCGTCAGGTCGGCCACCAGCGCCAGGTTCTTGATGCGCAGCGTTGTCAGCATGTCTGGTTGCAGGTTGAATTTGGCGTTTACCCCGCCCGGGGGCAAAGGAAAAGTGGGGCGCGGCGCCTCCGCTTGCGCCGGGGAAAGATGCGCGCTGGAGGCGGGCTTGACGCCGGCTGTTGGACCTGCGACGTTGCGTCGGCTTGACGCCGGATTCCCCCATCGCCGCGGCAAGCGAATTATTCGCTCGGATGCTGGAAACTCCCGCCGTGCGCTCCCTGGCGCGGCGCCTGGAGCAGGGAGGCGTGTTGTCGCTGGCGGGCATCAGCGCGGGCGCGCAGCCGTTCCTGGCGGCGGTGGTGCGGCAATTATTCCCGCGCCGCCCCCTCGTCTTCATCACCGACGGGCTGCGGTCGCAGGAAAGCGCGCAGCAGGACCTGACAACCTGGCTGGCGGCGGAAACGGAAGCCCACGGCGCCGAAGCCGCCCCCGCCGACCCGCCGGCGCCGCGCTCCGCCCCCCTGTTCTATCCCGCCTGGGAAGTCCTGCCCCACGAAGCGCGGCTGCCGCATGTGGATGTCATCAGCGAGCGCCTGGAAACCCTGGTCGCGCTCCTTTCGCCCGCTTCCCCCGGCGTGGCGAGTTCGCCCCTCATCGTCACCCGCGTGGCCGCGCTGCTGCAGCGCACCTTCGCCGCGGCGACCCTCCGCGCCGCCACCCGGACGCTGGCGCGCGGCGACCGCTTGGATCCGCTCGAGGTGGTTGAATGGCTCGAGGCGCGGGGCTACGAGCCGGAAGCGCGGGTGACGCAGAAGGGCGAACTGGCCCTGCGTGGCGGCATCCTGGATGTGTATCCCCTCACCAGCCCCTGGCCGGTGCGGCTGGAGTTTTTCGGCGACGAACTGGAGTCCCTGCGGCAGTTTGATCCGCTGACCCAGGTCTCGCGCGAGGAGATTCAAACCGTCGCGCTGGCGCCCGCCGGCGAGCTGGGCCTGCTCCGGCAGTCGCGGAGCGAAACCGTTTCCCCCGCGGCGTCCAGCCCGCCGCCGGCGCCGGGAATCTTGCTCGATTACCTGCCGCCGGAGACCGTGCTGATATTGTGCGAACCGGAAGCGCTGGCGGAACGCGCCGAGGAATACGCCGCGCAGGTTCCCGCCGCCGACCCGCTTTTCCTTCCCTGGGCCGGGTTCCTGGAGCAGGCGCGGGCGCGCGGGCTGACCCTGCTGGAAGTGCGCGAAGCCGACTTCCCCCGTTCCCCGGCGCCTGATCCCGCCGCGCCGCCGGTCGCGCTGCGTTGCGGGAGTCTCGACCCCTTTCGGCCGCTGGTGGACCGGGCGCCCGAGCCGGCGGTTGCCGAAACCCAGCGGCGCGAGTTTTTCGCCCAGCTTCACCGTTGGCTGCGCCAGGGCTGGGCGGTGCATGTGTTTTGCAATAACACCGGCGAGCGCCAGCGCTTCGGCGAGCTTTGGGAGGAATATGGCCTGGCCGCGGACGGCGTCCCGGCCTGCCCCGCCTCCGCCGGGGCGGCCGCGCCGGAGCCTGCCGGCGGGCCGGCTCCCGGCTTCAAGCTGCGCGCGCATTTAGGCTCGCTCGCCCGCGGTTTTTTGTGCGACGACGCCCGGCTGGCGGTGGTCACGGACGCCGAGATTTTCGGCCGCTACAAGGTGCAGCGGCCGCGCCGGCTCAAGTCTCCCCACGCCCAGGCGGCCCGGTCGGCGCTGGACATTGATTTCACCGAGCTGGAGGAGGGCGACTACGTGGTTCACGTCCAGCACGGCATTGGCCGCTACCTCGGTTTGCAAGTTCCGCCTCCGGGCGCCGGCACCCGGCCGATCAACGGCCCCGGCGTGGCCGCGCGCGCCCGCCCGGAATGCCTGGTTCTTGAATATGCGCCGAACGAGCCCGGCCAGCAGCCGCCCCGGCTGTTCGTGCCGGTCACCGAAGCGCATCTGGTCAGCAAATACGTCGGCGCGGGCAAAGCGCGCCCGCCGCTCAACACGCTGGGCGGCACGCGTTGGGCCCACGCCAAGGCCCGGGCTGAACAGGCCGTGCGGGATGTCGCCAGCGACCTGCTCGCCATCCAGGCCGCCCGCGAGTCCCTGCCCGGCCACGCCTTCGCGCGCGACGTTCCCTGGCAGCGCGAGTTCGAGAGCGCCTTCCTTTTCGAGGAAACGCCCGACCAGGCGCGCGCCATCGCCGAAACCAAAGCCGACCTGGAGCGCCCCAAGCCCATGGACCGGCTCATCTGCGGCGATGTCGGCTTCGGCAAAACCGAAGTCGGCATCCGCGCCGCGTTCAAGGCGGTCATGGGCGGCAAGCAGGTCGCCGTGCTGGTGCCCACCACCGTGCTGGCGCAGCAGCACTTCAACACCTTCCGCGAGCGCATGGCCGATTATCCCATCCGCCTTGAACTGCTCTCCCGCTTCCGCTCCCGCCGCGCCCAGCAGCAGGCCGTCCGCGGCCTCGCCACCGGCGCGGTGGACATCGTCATCGGCACCCACCGGCTGCTGCAGAAAGACATCCGCTTCAAAGACCTCGGGCTGGTGGTCATTGACGAGGAGCAGCGCTTCGGCGTGATGCACAAGGAGAAGTTCAAAATGCTCCGCCACCTGGTGGACGTGCTCACCCTCAGCGCCACGCCCATCCCCCGCACGCTTTACCTGGCACTCACCGGCGCGCGCGACCTGAGCACCATCCAGACACCCCCGCACGACCGCCTGCCCGTCGAAACCATCGTTGCCCCCTACGACGAGCGCCTCATCCGCGAGGCCATCCAGCGCGAGTTGAATCGCGGCGGCCAGGTATTCTTCCTCCACAACCGCGTGCTGACCATCAACACCATGGCTGCCCGGCTCCAGGCCCTGCTGCCCCAGGCCCGCATCGTCGTCGGCCACGGCCAGTTGCGCAGCGACGACCTGGAGGAAGTCATGGCCCGGTTCGTCAACGGCGAGGCCGACGTGCTGCTTTCCACCACCATCATCGAGAGCGGCCTGGATATTCCCAACGCCAACACCATTATCATTGACCGCGCCGACCGCTTCGGGCTCAGCGACCTTTACCAACTGCGCGGCCGCGTGGGGCGCTACAAGCACCAGGCCTACGCCTACCTGCTGCTGCCGCGCCACGGCGGCCTCCTGGCCGACGTGCGCAAACGCCTCGGCGCCATCAAGCAATACTCGACCCTTGGCAGCGGCTTCAAAATCGCCCTGCGCGACCTGGAAATCCGCGGCGCCGGCAATCTCCTGGGCGCCGAACAAAGCGGCCACATCACCGCAGTCGGCTTCGAGTTGTACTGCCAGTTGCTCAAGCAGAGCATCGCCAGCCTCAAAGGCCAAAAAGCCCCGCCCCGCCTCGAGGTGGCCGTGCGGCTGGACTTTCTCGCCCTCGGCCCGGCGGACGAAACCGCCCCGCCCGCCCGTGCGTCCGCGCAACCTCTTTCCGGAAATCCCGCGCCCTCCGCCGCCCACTTCGCCTGCATCCCCTTCCGCTACATCGCCGACTCGCGCCAGCGCATTGAAATCTATCGCAAGCTCGCCCAGGTGACCGACCCGGCCGGGTTGACCCGCCTGGCGCAGGAACTGCGCGACCGGTTCGGCCCGGTGCCGCCTCCCCTGGCGCTGCTGCTGCAGTTGGCCGAACTCAAAGTGCTGGCGCGCGACCTGGGCATCTCCGCCATCGAGGTCCAGGACGACAAGCTCATGCTCACCCGGAATGCGGATTATATCATGAGCGGCAGCAAATTCCCGCGGTTGACGCGCAAACAACCCAGCGCCCGGCTAAAGGAGATCAAGAAATTTCTGCTGACCCTGGCGGCCACCGCCTCTCCGGCTCCGCTTCCGGGGGCGTGAACATTCACGAACCGTCCCGCCTGAATAAAGGGGCACGTCCAAGGTGCGTGGAGAGTGGCGGCAGGAGGAGTATTGCCGGGACGGGCGGATGGTTGGGGCCGGTTTGGGTGCTGGAACAGGGGTAGATGGGCTGGATTCTCGGCTGTTTTGGTGGACAGCCGTGCGGAGCCCACGCATAGTAAGGGAAAGCTCGATAAAACTATGTTTAGTGCCCGCCAACTTTTCGCCCTGCCTCGTATGATTGGGAGGGGGCTTGCCGGTTTGGGGCTGCTGCTGCTGGTTTCAGCGGCTTTGGGGGGGGGAGAGATTCCGCCGCCGGTCATTTCGGCCGCCAGCAACCTTGAGGCGCAGCATATCTATGTCTGCATGCTGTATTCGCCGGATCGGTCCGGAGTTGCCGGGCTGACAAACTATTTGAAACAGATTGGAGCCCGCGGCTCGGGGGCTTTGTGGACTTATACCCACCCGTTGCTGAACCAGATGACGGTGATTCATGTGGTCACGGATTTTGAGGGGATCAAGCGGGCGCTTTATACCGAGGGCGCAAATGTGCTGATTCTCGGGCATTCCAATTTTGGTCTGGGCGGAGTGTTTGCCACGGCGAAGGAACTGTCCGCGCAACAGATTAAGACGCTGTATTATATGGACGATGATCGGCTGATGGTCTGGTCGTCACCCTGGGTGTCGGTGAATGTGCCGCGGATTCGCTGGCACCAGAGCTTTCCGAATTGGTGGCCGGACTTTCAGGACGGCGCCAGCGCCATTATGCCGCTGGATTTTGGTGATCCCCGCGGCGCGCCTCCTTTTAATTATTATCTAACCTATCAACTGCCCGGGGACCCCATCCATTACAAGATTGAGTCTGTGGCCAATAGCGCCCTGGAGCGTTTTCCCAGCAGCGGGAAACCGGCCTGGTATTCGCCGGATGGCAGCCTGCCGGACCCGGCGAACCCCGCGCATCGCCAGTATTTTCTGACGGCCACCAATACGGCGTTTGAGACGGTCGGAATCTGGGTGGGCACGAATTTCCAGAGCGGCTATTATGGCCAGGATTACCTGTGTGTGCCGGGGGGCACGGGGCTTTGTCAGGCGGGGTGGTTCTTTTCGATTCCGGCGGCCGGCAATTATACCCTCTCGGCAACCTGGCCCGGCGGGCCGCTCAACACCACGGGGGCGTCCTATATTGTGGCGCATGCGGGCGGGACGACGACAGTGAAGAAGAACCAGAAGCTGAATGGCGGGAAATGGGCCAAGCTGGGGGTTTTTGCTTTTGCCGCCGGCGAATATGCCGTGGTTTTGACGGACAAATCCAGCAGCCAGTCCCTGGTCATTGCCGATGCGATCCGGATTACCTCCGTCGCCAACCCCGGGGCGTTTGATCAAGTGGTGGATAACGGCCCCTGCCCGCCGACGCACTATGGCAAGCGGACGGTTCTTTTCCGCCGCGGCCTGGATATTGATCCGGATCAAATGAGCTATCGCCGGCTGTTTTATGAAGGCTGCAATTCCGGATTTTATTATCTCGATACCTTCCGCCGGGGGGTGGTTTTTTATACCCTGCACGACTCCGACGGGAGCGGCGCGGCCACCTACCTGCGGTCCTGCCTCGAGGGCCGAAGCGATGAAGAAACATGGGCGGCACTGCAGCGCATCCAGGCGATCTATGACTATTATGATTTCACCAAACCGCCCTCCGAACAGGGCGCGGCGGGGGCGGCTGCCGTTGCGGCGCCGCCGGCTTCCGCCGGCAGTCAAAAGCAAAGGGTTGCGGAGTTGAGCCAGTCATCGGCCGCCCAGGCTTTTGCCGGACTGCAAGAGGAGGAGTTTATCAGCGATGAAGGCTCCGCGGTGCAGATGGTGGCTGGCGCGTTTGGCCGAAGGCGGGCCGAAGGGATTGCCTTGGCGCTGAAGCAGTTGGCTGTTCCCGGGACGGGAGGCGCCGCGGCGCGGGCGCCGAGGGGTACGCGCGGCTTCGTCGCAGCCCGAAGAATCCTGGCCGCTTTCCCGGACGAATCTGTGCCCCGCCTGCTGGAGTTGTACGACCGGGGCAACGCGATCACACGCGGCAACGTGGTGCGGGCGGCGGGAGGGATGCCGGGGGATGCCCGGGTGCGCGATTTTTTGCGCGCCGCGCTCGAGGATAAGAACGTGTGTGAGGCGGCAAGCCCGGAGGAACTGGGAGAACCGCTGCGCGTATGCGATGTCGCCTATAACCAGTTGGTGGTCGGTTTGGGCGTGAAAGGGGTGCTCCGCACGATTGGCCCCATCCATTCGCTCGCAGCCCGGGAGTACCACATCGGCGTGCTCAAAACCAGACTGTAGGCGGATTGTCCCTCGGGCGCGCTCCCGCCCGCCGGCCTGAACGGGTCACTCCGAAAACGTCAGCACGCAGACCTTCTGTTCTGCGGACTGCGGACAAACGCCCCCCGCAGGCCTGCGGCCCGTGCGCCGACAGACTGGCTTTTCGCGTGAAGCGGGAAAGTTCGGGCTAGTAATCCAGGCCGCGCACACACCGGAAGCCGATTGTATTCAATGCGGTCTTTGGTGCGCGATTGTCGCGGGCCGAGCACTTCTGGGCGGGTGCGAGGGCTTGCCAGGAACCACTTCGCACAACGCGCGCAGTGCCGGTATTGGGTCCCTGCGGGTTGTCAACCGGGTTGTTGATGGTGGTGTAGTAAGAGCGGCCGTACCAGTCCCAGCACCATTGCCCCACATTGCCCGCCATATCGTACAGGCCATACGCGTTACGCCCGGATTTCAGATCGCCCACCGGGCTGGTGTAAGGTTCACTTCCAGTGCTATACGAACTGTGGAACCCGTCGGGGCCCTCGTCGTAGATGTAAGAGGCGGTATTGCCGAAGTAATTTGCCCGGGTCTTGGAGATTTTGTCGGTGGCCCAGGGGAAAAGGCGTCCGTTGGTCCCGCCTCGCGCAGCCCGTTCCCACTCGGCTTCGGTTGGCAGTCGGTAGCCATTCGCGGCCCAGTTAACGTGGCCATTCCCCAGGTTATATACTCCGGTGCGATAAACATCCGCAGCGTTCAGGCTCGTACTGACGTAATAGCAAGGAGTCAAGCCGTCCTTTTCCGAGCGCGCATTGCACCATTTCACGACATCATACCAGTCCACCTTTTGCACGGGGTGGGTGGCAGCCTTGCCGGCTCCGGCATGGCTGAAACTGTAGCCATGGCTTATCGCCCATTGATAGACATTGGCCCAAAGCGTGTAGCTAACCAAGTTCGAGTCCATGAGGAACGCATTGACAAAAACCGAGTGTTCGAGCGCAACGCCAGCGGTTGACCCGGGCACCCCCATCAGAAAGACTCCTTCCGGGATGGCTACCATGCCCGCCGCTGGCGCGGGGGGTGGCGGCGGTTCGTTAGTGGGGGCAATATTTACGACCTGGTAATACCGTTGCGGTTCGGAAGCGGCACTGACATCAAAGAACCAATACGGACTTTGTGTTACCACCAGGTTTGTCAGCACCGCCCAGTGGTTTCCCGTCAGCTTGTTTGTATATTGAATCTGGTTGGTGTAGCCCACTTTGCTTTCGATGGTGAGCCACGGCACACGGGAGATGTTCCGGATGATGGGCTGTTCCGCCGCCAGCGCGGACGTGCCAACTGTCAGGGCCAGGGCGTACAGTCCGATTTTTACTCTTGGGAAGGGGTTTTTCATGCTTGCAATCCTGTTCGTTATTTAATGCGAAGTTTTATGATGTACAACGGTTTGAGTTGTTTTAATCCTTTTTCTACCACCAGGGGCGCTGGATAGCAAGGAGGCATTCAGAAGGAAGCCCAAGCGCAAAGTGTTTAAGTCGGCGGGGATGTCTGCGCTGGTGCGGTGGGGTTTTGCTCCTGGCTGAGGAGATTCGCTGCCGGGGACAAATTGAAACTTGCCTCCGGGGCGAGTTCTGCGCAGGTTGGCCGGGCATGATGAAGCAATATGCAGTCGGGTTTTTGACGCTGATGGCCGGGTTGGCGCCGATGGTCGGGCGCGGGCAGGTCGGGGAACCGGCTCCGCCGCTGATGATCAAGGAATGGATTCAGGGTCCGCCAGTGGAAGTGAAGTCCGGCACAAATCTGTATGTGATTCAGATTTTCACTACCACCAGCCTCACCAACCAGCAAAGCCTTACGAATTTGAACGCGTTGCAGACCCGGTTCAAAGGCCAGGGAGTGCTGGTAGTTGGCGTGAGCGATGAGCCGGTGGAGAAGATCCGGGAGTTTATGGCCCACGACGGGAAGGTGATCAAGCATGCCATCGCGGCGGATGACCGGCGAAAGACCGCGCTCAGCTATATGCGGGCCATCCGGCAGCGGGGCGTGCCCCACGTGTTCGTGGTGGGCAAGGACGGCCAGATGCTTTGGCACGGCCATCCGCAGGACGGGGTGGAGGAGGTGCTGGAGCAAGTGGTGGCGGGCCGTTACGACCCGGCGCCGGCGGCCCGTCTGGATGTCGCGCATATCCAGATTGACCAGTATCTCACGCTGGCGCGCCAGAATGATAAACGGGTGCCGGCTGCGGGCCGGCAATTTTTAATCCTCTGGACCAATGACGTGGTGCCGTTGTGTGATTTGACGCTGGCCATCTCGGCCGACCGCGCGCCCCGGAAACGCGATCTGGAACTGGCGGCCGAAGCGTTGGTGCGCGCGGAGGAACTGGTGGCGACCAATTCTGCGCGGGTAGCCGAGGCGCAGGCGAGCTACCTTTTTGCCACTGGCAAAAAGGCCGAGGGATTGGCCCGGGCCAAAGAGGCGGTAGCTTTCGCCCAGGGCCCCCGGGAAAAGGCGCGTGCGGAAGCCTTTGTGCATCACCTGGAGACGCGCCGGGCGGACGACGTCCGGAAGCAAGTGGATCAATATCTTTTGCTGGCGCGGCGGAATGATCCAGAAGCCGCGGCGGCGGGCCGGCGATTGCTGGGGGGATTGACCAATGACGTCGCGCCGTTATGCCACCTGGCAGTTCAAATTGCCAGCGATCCGCGGATTACCCGGCGGGATCTGCCACTGGCCAACGACGCGTTGAACCAGGCGGAGAAGCTGGCGCCCACGAATTCGACGCGCCTGGCGGTGAGTCGGGCTATTGTTCTTTTCGAGACCGGCAAAGAACAGGACGGTTTGGCGCGGGCCAGGGAAGCCCTGGCGACTGCTCAGGGGGAAAAAGATAAAGCCCTGGCCGAGAAATGCCTCCGCACCATGACGGCCGCGTTCGAATCGGCCCGGACAAACCAGGCCAAGACAAATCTGCCCCCAAGCAAGTAGCCAAGCCCCCAAGTGAGGTTGCAGCAGCGTTCACTCGCCGCGCCTCTCGCCCTGCGTGCCGGTGCATCTCAAAGCGATGACATCTTTCAACCCCGAGATGCGGAAAACGAGCGGCCAGGGTTGTCCCCGCATTTTGGCCGAGCACCCGCTTTGTTGTCGGTGGAGGTATGCCTGCCGACGGAGACCAGTCCGTGATCCGGTCGTTCGACGACTCCGAATTGGCTGAGGCAATGGGGGCGGATGCTGCGCCCCATTCGTTGTCGGTTTTCGCGCCCGGAATTGACAATGCCATCACTGGATGCTAAACCGATAGCCAGTCCCGTCCGAGGTGCGGTCGCCTTGGCCCGGACCAGGGCGCAAAAAGCCGCCTTAAAAAAAGCCCAAAAAAATGGGGATAAGAGTTGACGTTCGGTCAGCGGTATTATAAAAGGGAACAAATGAAGCGCCCTTGGCGGGGCGTTTGGGAAGGAACAAATAACGAACAGAATCGAAAATAACGACAGAGAAAAAAAGTGAGAAAAGCGGTTGACGCCTGCCGGGTGCTGGTGTAGAACTGCTTGAGTGAGCTACCCGAGTGGGGCGCGCATTAGATAGAACAATGCACAACTGAACAAACAGAACCACATAAAAACCGAGACATATGAAAAGAAAACTACTAGCAGCAGTAATCGCATTGGCATCCTGCGCGGGAACACAAATGTTCGCGCAGAATGTCAAAGAGGGCGTGATCACATTCGCGCTGACTGAAACCTACCAAACCAGCGTTAGCACGAGCACCAAGGCCAACCAGGGTTCCTGGAGCCAGCAGCCGGGCTACTACAAGACGGCGCAACGGAAAGTTACGGAGCGCACTATTCTGGACTGCATCGGACAAGTGTTGCACGGCAGCCCGAACTACTACAGTCGGACGGGGACCAGCTCCAAGCCGGCAGCCCGCCTGATCCTGACGCAGGGAGAGTTGGGTGGCTTCTTTAATATTGTGCCTGAGCTCGCCGATGCGGACACCGAGTTTTCGGCGGAAGGATACAACAGCGGGTACGCTGAGGACGCCGGACTCGCCAGCACGATTGAGGGCACCTTCGTTCGCCTGGCGACGGGTCGGCATTTCCTGGCCGTTCCCGAAGGTTATGCAACCGAAGGCAACTGGCCTCCGGGACACCACCAGCCGTGGGGGCAGATCTTCGTGAAGGACGCGCAGAAGAATCTTTGCGATAACGTGACCTTCTTCTTCGCCATTACTGTGCAGGAATGCTACGACTGCTTCTATCTGAACAGCTTCGTGACCGATACCAAGTTCGTGCTCAAGAAAGGCACTGAACAACAGGAAGGCCCGCCTTGCTGCAGCACCTACATTGAATCTACGCTTACGGGCAGTGGCATCGATCGCTACTACATGAGCCTGTCCTTTGATAATACCTTCAACAATCCGTATCTTAATGACGATAATGAAGCTTGGATCGGCGTGTCGGATGGCCCGTACCCGGGAGTGCGGGGGTACCTGAAGGACCAACTGACGGGTGACGGAACGACTCCGGATCAGCTTCCGTATGTTGATCGGATCATCTCCAATCAGGGAACGCCGGCTTGGTATGCTATGCGGTTCACGCTGAACGGCATCCTTACCTACAAGTGGAAGCTTGCGAAGTTTAATGCCAATGATCTGGTGTTGGATTTCATCCAGAACGGTGCCGCCGCCACCTATGTGGCCAATGGTTACAGCTTCCATGCGCTGTATTGCGGCCTGTTGACCGGTTCCATGAAAATCAATGAAACGCTGGTCAACAGCGGCAAAGCATTTTGCTGTGACAATATTTGGTGGGATGATAGCTGGTATGGGGTTGGCTGGAATAGCTGGCAGTATCCGTGGAGTGATTACTGGGAATCGCCGGTTAATGTGCCTGCTTCGCTGAGCTTGCACGTGGGCGTGAACGAGTTCTACCAACCGCGCTGGCAATGGCCGCAGAGCAGCCCGGAACCGAACCCGGCGCTCCCTGACGAGACCGTGGAAAACCTCCGTGGCGCGGGTGAGACCTATATCCCGGGCACCCGCTGGTACTTCATTGAAGGCGGATGGGCCACGGAATAACGCAGGTCAGATATTAGTTTTCTGACGCTTAATCGTTAAATTATCAACGCAACCCAAGGCGGAGGCCGCAAGGCGCCCCTTGGGTTGCGTTTCTTATAGTGGGACACGGAGATATTATGCGACCGAAGATAGTGATATTGATTTTGGCGGTGGCGGTCGGCTTGGTGGCACTGGCGGCGGTGTTTAAGGGGATCATAAACCGACCGAAAACCCCGGAACCTGGCGATGCAGCGACGGTGCCGGTTACGACGAACTCACCTGTAGGAACGGCACTGTCGCCAACTCCAGGATCGAGCCCTGAGAGCAAAGGAGAATCGCTATCTGGCGATGAGGTCGAGCGGGAATTGCAGGAGATCACCGATCTGAGTCTTGCCGGGACCGGCAATCCCCATGCGGCGGGGTTATTGGCTGGCAAGTTGACGCATCGGGAAAAAGAGGTTCGCGCGGCTGCCCTGGACGCTTTGATTCACTTGAATGACACCAACATTATTCCCACGTTGGAGCAAACTGTGGGACTCATTGAAGATCCGCGGGAGAAAGTGGCGTTGCTGGATGCGATTGCTTATCTGAAGCTTCCTGAAGATGCGGAGCCTCCACCAGTGGTGTCTAAAGATGCTCCTGAAGAGTCCATTCCGCCGTCCAGTGTCGTTCGGTCCAAGGGGGAATCGGGCCAGGACAAGCAAAGAATGTCAACTCCGAAATCACCGCGACGAGTTCCAGGCAAAACTCGGCGTAGTGCGATTCCTCCGGCAGCGGGAGCCCAACAACTCGCGCCTCCGGCTCCCGCCCCGGATGCCGCTCCGCCGCCTCCGCAATAGCCAGGAGCAATCTCGAATCAGGGCTGACTTCCAATCCAGTCCCGGGTGATCAGCCTGTGGTAGAGCCACAGGCAAGGAGCGCGCCAGGATGGAGGGAAACTGGCCATGACATGTCCCCGGCAGATTTTATGAACGAAACCCACGGTTCCACTAATTCAGCGATGCCCGCGGCTTCCGTGACGCCGGCATGGGTGTGCTGGGTGCGAGGATTGCTGGGGGTGGCCATTGTGGGGGCGGGTTACCTGGCCTGGGTTTCCATTCATAACGGCCCGGTAGCCGGTTGCGGCCCGACCTCCGGGTGCGGCCAAGTGCTGCAAAGCCCCTGGGCCTATTGGCTCGATATTCCTGTCAGCGTGCCTGCGCTGCTGGTTTATTTGGCGCTGCTTGGGACCACAGTTCTGTTGCAGAAACGTCCGGCGCCGGACGAGGAGCGCGGGGCATGGGCGGCAACCATTGCATTGGCGGTCATTGTGGCTGGAGCCGCGCTTTGGTTTGTCGGCCTGCAGATTTTCGTCATCAAGGCCTACTGCAAGTTTTGCATGATTGCCCATGCCTGCGGCCTTGCCGCCGCCTTGCTTTGTCTCTGGCATATTCCCCTGGCGCGCGACCCCGCCACGCCCATGTGGGCCGCGGGGTCGGGGCTGCGGGGCGTTCCGCGCGCGGGAGTGGCTTCGGTGGCGGCGATTGGCCTGGCGGGCGTCATGGCGCTGGCAGGGGGGCAACTGCTGGTGCCCCGGAAGCTGAACGTGGTGAGGGACTTGCGGCCGGCAGGCCGCCCGGTTGCCGGGCAAACAAACGCGATCAACGGCACCCCCGGCGAGGGGAATTCCGCGGCGCCCACGCCCGCGTCCCCCCAGCCCCACCTCGTCGCGCCCCGGCAGCTTTCGCTTTATAGCAACGCCTTCCTGCTCCAGCTCGATACGGTGCCGATGATCGGATCGCCGGACGCCACGAACGTAATTGTTTATGTTTTCGACTATACCTGTTCGCATTGCCGGGCGCTGCATCCCATTTTGATCAGGGCTCAGCGCCGGTTCGGCCCGCAACTGGGAATTGTCAGTCTGCCCATGCCGATTTCAACCAACTGCAATCCCTTTCTGCCGCCGCAGTCGCACTCGATTGCGAACGCCTGTGAGTATGCGCGGTTGGGCCTGGCCGTCTGGCGGGCCAAGCCCGCGGTCCACGGCCAGTTCGAGGAGTGGATGTTCGCGGGCGCCCGCCCGGCGCCGGTGGCGCAGGCAAAAGAATATGCCGCGCAGTTGGTCGGCCCGGACGTCCTGGAAGCCGCGCTTAAGGATCCCTGGATTGAGCAGCAGCTCCTGCTTGATTGCCGGCTGCATCACATCAACTGGATGGTCAGCGAGCAGCCGGTTATGCCCCAGTTGATTATCGGCGATGCCATCAGCACGGGGCCGCTGAATTCAGTCGAGCACCTGGTGCTGTTGCTGAACCGCTACCTGGGTCTCACCGCGCCACCACCGCCGGTATCCGGGGGCAAGGTGAGGCCAGTTTCTGACGTTGACGATACCTTTTATGATGCAAAGAGTGAAAACCTGTTTCAGGCTGCTCGCTGCGGTCCTGCTCCTCTCCGGCTCCGCCCGGGCGGCTTCGCCCGCCCCGACCAACGCGACGCCCGCATCCCTGGTTTCCGCCACTGCCACTAATAAAGTGGTGGCGCGCGGCAAGGGCTGGGAAATCACGCGCGGTGAACTGGACAAGGGAGTCACTGCGGCGCTGGCGCAGGCGGCGGCTCGGGGTCGCCGGGTCACAACCGCGCAGGTCCCCGAAGTGGAGCGGCAGGTGCTGGAGCAACTCATCAACCTTCGCCTCGTGCTGGCCCGGGCGACCCGGGCCGACCGGGAAGCCGGCAAAGCCGCCGCAAATAAGCGTTATGCGACCGCCAGGGCAAACGCTGCCTCGGAGGAGGCGTTCAAGTTGCAGTTGAAATTCCTGGTGACGACCCCGGAGGAATTGCTGGCCAAATGGACTGATGCGCTAACCTCCGAGGCGGTGATGAAGCGGGAACTCAAGATCGCCATTTCAGACGCGGAGGCCAGGAAGTACTATAACGAGAATCCGAAGCAATTTGACCTTCCGGAGCAGGTCCGCGCCAGCCATATCCTGATTGCCACGAGCGATCCCCGGACGGGTGCCGGGCTGTCGGACGAGGAGAAAGCCGGGAAACGCAAGAAAGCGGAGGCGGTGCTGCAGCAGGCCCGGGCCGGCGAGGATTTCGGCAAGCTCGCCTTGGCCTTTTCGAACGACGCCGGGTCCCGCGCCCGGGGCGGCGAGGTTCGGTTTGCCCGCGGCGAGATGCCGGCGGAGATAGAGGCCGTGGCATTTTCCCTGAAAACAAACCAGATCAGCGACCTCATCACCACCACCAACGGCTACCACATTATCAAGCTGATCCAAAAGATTCCCGCCCGCAAACTCAAGTATGCCGACGCAGCCGCCGACATTAAGAACGGCCTGACGCAGGCCGCAATCGAGGAGCAATTCCCGGCCTACGTTGCCCGCCTGCGGGACGCAGCGAACGTGGAAATCTTGGAGGAACAGTTGCAGCCGCAGGACCCGGCGCGCACCGGGCTGTCGCTGCCCGGCCCCGGCGCGCCGCCGAAGCCTGCGGGCGTAAAGTAGGCGCTTTGCCGGCGATCATCCGCGCCCGGGCCCGGCGCGCGCCATGCCGGCGGGACGCAGGGCCAGCGGCCGGGTTCTTATCAGGGTTGATTTGCGCCGGTTGTTGGCGGTATTGATTTCCCATTCTTATGCCATTGAAAGTTGTTGTCATCGGCGGCGTGGCCGCCGGCCCCAAAGCCGCCGCGAAGATTATGCGGCTGGATCCCACCGCCGAAGTGACCTTGTTGGAGAAGGGACAGTTCATCTCCTTTGCCGGCTGCGGCCTGCCCTATTACGTCTCGGGGGTGGTGAAGGAACAGAAAGACCTGATGAGCACGCCGATCGGAGTCCGGCGCGACCCGGCGTTCTTTCAGAAGGTGAAGAACGTCAAAGTCCTGACGGAAACGGAGGCCCTGGAGATAGACCGCGCGCGCAAGCGCATCCGCGCCCGCCGCAATGGCGCGGCGGAGGATTTCTGGCTGGATTACGATAAGCTGGTGCTGGCCACCGGGGCCCGCCCCGTCATCCCCCCCGTCCCCAACGCAACGCTGGCCAACATCCTCACCCTGCACAGCGTGGCGGACGCGGATGCCATCAAGGCCCGGCTCGCCCGGAACCACGGGCGGGACGTGGTGATGATCGGCGGCGGCTTGATTGGCGTGGAAACCGTCGAGGCGCTGGTGCAATGCGGCTGCCGGGTGACGGTGGTGGAACGGCTGCCGCAGATTCTGCGCATGCTGGATTGGGAAATGGCGCGGCTGGTGGAGCAGCACATGGAAGCTCACGGCGTCCAGGTGATGACCCATACCGAGGTCCAGGCGTTTGAAGGGCCGGGGCAGGTGACGGGAGTCGTGACGAACCGCGGGCGGCTGCCCGCGGACCTGGTGGTCCTGGGCATCGGCGTGAAGCCGAATGTGGAATTGGCCCGGCAGGCCGGGCTGGAGATCGGCCCCACCGGCGCGCTGCGGGTGGATGCCGGACTGCGCACCTCGGACCCGGATATCTACGCGGCGGGCGATTGCGCGGAAAGCACCGACCTCATCACGCGCCAGCCCTGCTACGTGCCCATGGGCTCGACGGCCAACAAGCAAGGCCGCGTGGCCGCCATCAACGTCTGCGGCGGGGAGGACCGGTTCCCGGGCGTGCTGGGCAGCACGGTCTGCCAGGTCTTTGACTTCTGCGTGGCGCGGACGGGCTTGACCGAGGCCGCCGCCCGGCAGAGCGGCTATGCCCCCGTCACGGTGCTGGTGCCGGATGCGGACCGGGCCCACTACATGCCGACGGCCCGGCCGGTGATCCTCAAGCTGGTGGTGGACGAGCGCACGCGCAAGCTCCTGGGCGCCCAGGCGGTGGGGCCGGGCGCGGGCGACAAGCGCATGGACGTGGCGGCGATGGCGATCACGGCGGGAATGACGGTGGACCAGTTGTCGAAGGTGGACCTCTGCTACGCGCCGCCGTATTCGCCCGCCCTGGACAACCTTATCCTGGCGGCCAACGTCGCCCGCAACAAGCTGGATGGCCTGCTGCACGGCTTGACGGCCAGCGAAGTCCAGCAGCGGCTCGAAGCCCGGGCGGATTTCGTCCTGCTGGATGTGCGCAGCCCGGCGGAGCATCAGCAGGAGCGGCTGCCCGGCTCGACGTTCATCCCCCTGGGGACGCTGCGGGCGCGGCTGGACGAATTGCCGCGCGACAAGGAAATCGTGACCTTCTGCAAAGCCTCGCTGCGCGGTTATGAAGCCGCCCGAATCCTGCAAGGCGCGGGATTCCCGAATGTCCGGGTCATGGACGGCGGCCTCGCGGCCTGGCCTTTTGCAAAGCTGTCGGGCTAAGCCCCGCGCGCCCGGCGGCGGCGGGGCCGGGGCGGCCGGCTCCGGGCCCGCGGATTCAGACGCCCCCGCTTTTGTCCACCGCCTCCAGAATGGCTTGAATGGCCTCGCGCCGGATGGCGCCCAGTTGATGGTTGTCCCGCGTGGGATGGACGGCATTGGTCAGCAGCACCAGGTACATTTTGCGGCTGAGTTCGATCCGCAGGTAGGTGCCCGTGAACCCGTTGTGGCTCAGGACCCGTTTCGCGTCCCGCTCAATCCCCCACCCCAAGCCGCGCCCGGAATCCGGGGCCAGGTTATGCGGGCGGGCGAATTCCGCCAACACCGCGCGCGTGAGCCACTGGCTTTGGCCGGCGTCCGCGCGCAACAGTTCGGCCGCCAGTTTGCCCAGGTCTTCGGCGGTCGCGAACAGCCCCGCGTGCCCGGTGAGGCCCTCGCCGGCGCGCGCGTTCTCGTCGTGAACCACCCCATGCGCGAAGCGCTCCTGGTCCGGCAGTTTCTCCGTGGGGGCGATGCGCGGCCGGAGCCCCGGCGCGGGGTTGCGCAGGGTATTCGTCATTCCCAGCGGCCCGAAGACCAGTTCCCGCTCCAGCGCTGCCAGGGGTTTGCCGCCCGCGCGCGCGGCGGCTTCGCCCGCGAGGAACAGCCCCAAATCGCTGTAGCGGGTGCGCGCGCCCGGATCGCTCTCCAGCGGCGTCGTCAGGATGGCGCGGAGCATGGCCGCGTAGTTGGTGTGCGAGCGGTAGTAAGGCTTCCAGGCCGTCAGCCCGGCGGTGTGGGTCAGCAGGTGTTCGAGGGTGACCCGCTGGCGCCAGGCTTTGTCCTCGGCGCTGGGTGCCAGCGCAAGGAACTCGGGGATGAACCGGCTGACGGGATCGGTGATGCGCACCTTGCCGCGCTGAACCAATTGCATGAAAACCGCGGTGGTGCCGGCAACCTTGGTGACCGACGCCAGATCGTAGAGCGTCTGCGTCGTGACCGGCGCGCCCCCGGCGTAATCCAGGCGCCCAAACGCCGCCGACCACAGAACCTTGTCCGCCGTGCCCACGACGACCGTGCAGCCCGGAAAGGCGCGCTCCTTGATTCCGCGCTGCAGTATGGCTGCGGCCGGGGAAAAGTCCGGCGTGCTGGCCGCCGGGCCATCCAGGGCGCCGAAGAGCAGGCCAAGGAGACACAGCATCCCCCCGGTTCGAAGCCCGCCGCGAACGGCGGCCCGGGGATGGTTCCCAGGTTTCCCGCAGGCCGGGGTACGGCGGGGCCAGGCCGGGAGGACGGAAGATTCAGGAGTTCGGCAGTTCATAAAGCACTTTGCGCCCGCAGTCTGGGCGGGTGCCCGCGGAAAAGCCAGCCGCATTTATCCGTCCCGGCGGAGGCTGGATTTTGGCGGCCCAACCCCACCGCCTGCCGCCCGCCGCCGGGCGCTATTCCGCCTGTTGCGCCTGTTTGGCGCGCTTGCTTTCCTCGATGATCTTCTGCTCCGCCTCGCGCGGCATCTCCTCGTAATGGCTGAACGACTCGGAATGCGCGCCGCGCCCGCCGGTCAGCGAGCGCAGGGTGCTGGAATAGCGATAAAGCTCCTTGGCCGGCACATGCGCCTTGATTAATTGGATGCCGCCCTCCATGTCCATGCCCTGGATTTTGCCGCGGCGGCTGGAGAGGTCGCCCATGACCTTGCCCATGCAATCATCCGGGATGCGGATTTCGACCAGGTGAATCGGCTCCAGCAGGCAGGGCCGCGCCTTTTCAAAGGATTCCTTGAACCCAAAATACCCGGCAATCTGGAACGCAATGTCCTTCGAGTCCACCGGGTGCATTTTGCCGTCGTAAAACTCAATCTTCACGTCCACCACCCGGTAGCCGGCCAGGATGCCCTCTTCGCACGCCTTCATGACGCCCTTCTCGACGGAAGGCACGAATACCCGGTCCACGTTCTGCCCGGTGAGCGTTTGCGTGAACTCGACGCCGGTATCGCGGGGCTTGGGCTCGATGCGCATCCAGACCTCGGCAAACTGGCCCGCCCCGCCGGTTTGCTTCTTGTGGCGGTATTTCGAGTCGCCCCGCCCCTTGATGGTCTCGCGGTAGCGCACGCGCGGCTCGATCAGCTCGACATGCACGTTGTAGCGCCGCCGCAGGCTCTCGGCGATGACCTCCAGGTGCAGCTCGCCCTGCGCGGACACGATGGTCTGGCGCAGCTCCGAATCCACCACGTATTGAAACGCCGGATCCTCATGGTGCAGCGCCGCCAGCCCGGACGCCACCTTGTCTTCCTCGCCCTTGGCGCTGCTCTTGAGCGCGGCATGGATGCTCGGCTTGGGATATTCCACCTTCGGCAGCGAATAGAGCTTCTTCCCGCCATAAAGGGTATTGCCCGTGTGGGTGTCCTTGAGCTTGACCACCGCCCCGATGTCCCCGGCCACGAGCGCGGGCACGCTGGTGCGCGTCTTGCCATTGAGCTGGTAAATCTGGCCGATCTTTTCCGTGCTGCGGCGGTCGGCGTTATAGACTTCGCTGCCGAACTTCACCGCGCCGGCATAGACGCGGAAAAAGGAAAGCTCGCCGAACTGCGCCTCGCTCATCGTCTTGAAGATATAGAGCACCGGCTCGGGATCCGTCAGCTTGACCGGCACCGGGTTGCCGTCCGCATCCGCCGCCTCCACCGCGGGCCGATCCGCCGGCGAAGCGCCATACTGGGCAAGAAAATCCATGAACTGGGCGACGCCGACATTGTTTTCCGCCGCCGTGCAGAACAGGGGGGTGAACACCTGCTTCTGGAACGCCGCGTGCAAACCCGCCCGCATCTCGGCCTCCGACAGCCCGCCTTCGGCAAAGAACTTCTCCATCAGCGCGTCGTCGGACTCGGCCACGTATTCGACCAGTTGGTTGTGCAACTGGCTGGCCTTCTCCGCCAGGGCCCCGGCGGGGGGCGCCTCGGTGTATTTGCCGCTCTTGTCGCCCGCATAGGTCATCACCTTCTGGCGCAGCACGTCCAGCAACTGGTTGAAGCCCGGGCCGGCGTTGACCGGCAGCGTCAGCGGCAGCACGCGCTCCCCGAAATGCTCGCGCAGCTGCGCCAGCGTCGCGTCGAAATGGGTCTCTTCCTTGTCAAAAGCATTGACGACAATCACCTTCGGAATGCCGTTCGCCGTCGCGCTTTTCCACACCGTGTCCGTGCCGACCCCGGGTCCGTGGTTGGCATGCACCACCACCACCGCCTGGTCGCTGACCCGCAGCGCGCCCAGCGCCTCGCTGATGAAATCCGCGTAGCCCGGGCAATCCAGGACATTGAACTTCTTGCCCTGCCACTCCAGGTGCATGAGCGTGGTGGAGACGGAGATCAGCCGCTGCTGCTCGCTCTCATGGTAGTCCGAGACCGTGGTGCCGGCGGGGATGGTTCCCATGCGGTTAATCACGCCGGCACAGGCGAGCATCGCCTCGCTCAGCATGGTTTTGCCGCACGAGGCATGTCCCACTATCGCCAGGTTTCGAAGGTCAACAGCCTGATATTCTTTCATAAAGTGTCACGGTCCATTTCGCCAATCCCTTTTCAAGCCAATGCTCAAAGGGACCTACAATGTAGAGAACGACCCGCCGCCTGCAAGCCGAGAAATCAGCCGCCGCGAAAAATCTTCGCCGGCCCCGCGAAGAACGGTTGACAAATCCCGCCCCTTGTGGCTGAATACGCTCTCGCCCTATTCGGGCGGCCGTGGGTAGGATACTCAAGCGGTCAACGAGGGCAGACTGTAAATCTGCTGGCTAACGCCTACGAAGGTTCGAATCCTTCTCCTACCACCACCTCCCCAGCCCCCTCCCCCGCCCGGCGGCGCCCTTTTGCCCGAACGCGCGCCCGCCGCCCGCCGCCCCGCCCGGCGCGCCGCGCGGCGGCGTTGACAAAGGCGCGCGGGCCAGCCAAAAGAGGAAGCACAATGCAAATTATCCGCTACGAAGATCCCCAGGGCGCCGTGCGCTATGCGGCCCGGCAGCCCGATGGCTCCGCCCGCCAAATCGCCGGCGACATCCTGGGCGCCTACGAAGTCACCCCCACCCCGGCGCGGGTGAAAAAACTGCTCGCGCCCGTGGCGCCGGTGGCCCTCTTCTGCATTGGCCTGAACTACCGGCGCCACGCCGAGGAAGGCAAGGCCGCCCTCCCGGCCTTCCCGGTGCTGTTCATGAAATCGCCCGCCGCCGTGCAGAACCCCGGCGATCCCATTGAACTGCCGCGGCACCTGCGCAGCGACAAGGTGGACTTCGAGTGCGAGCTGGCCGTCGTCATCGGCCGCCGCGCCAAAAACGTGTCCCGCGCGGACGCGTTGGACTACGTGCTGGGCTATACCTGCGCCAACGACGTCAGCGCCCGCGACTGGCAGGGCCCCTGGGGCGGCAGCCAGTGGTGCCGGGGCAAGACCTTCGACACCTTTGCCCCGCTGGGGCCATGCCTGGTGCTGAAGGACGAAATCCCCGACCCCGCCGCCTTGAAGCTCCGGACGCTCCTCAACGGCCAGGTGATGCAGGACTGGCGCTGCGACGACATGCTGTTCGACGTGCCCACGCTCATTTCCTTCCTGAGCGGCAGCACCACGCTGCTCCCGGGCACGGTCATCCTCACCGGAACGCCCCACGGCGTCGGTTTTGCGCGCAAGCCGCCGGTGTTTCTCCAGCCCGGCGATCGCGTCACCATCGAGATTGACCGCATCGGCGCGCTGACCAATCCCGTGGTCGAGGAAGGCGGAGAGTTCCCCCCGCCGCGCACGCCGCGCCGCGACCCGGCGGGCTAGGGCCGGTACGTGAAGATGGCGCTGGCCCGCGCGGCGCGATCCGTCTTCAGCCGCGCCCAGTGGGCGGAATAACCGGCGGGGAACCGGTGCTTGAGCGTCCGGCCGGGCGGGACCACCAGCTCGCAATACCGGCTCCACTCGCCGTTGGCGGCAAAGTCCACCTCGATCGTAAAGGCAACCGGCTGCGCGGCCCGGTGCGAAAGCGCCAGGGACTTGGTCCGATACCCCGCCATGAGATAGGGATCGCTGGGTTCGTTGGCCGCCACCGCCGTATCCTTCCACGGCCCGCCCACGCCGGCGGGCGCGCCCAGGCGCCAGAGATCGTCCACCTCCCCAAACCACACCGCCGCCGCGCCATCGGCGGAGGGATGGCAATGCCCGTCCGGCCGCGCGCCGGCCCGCACCCCCGTCAGCACCAGCAGGCCGCGCCAGGCCGCAAAGTCGCGGATGCGCTTGTGGTGCGTGGTGATGGGGCGCAAGCGCTGAAACCCGCCCGCGTCCGCGCGCGGCACTTCGTAGATCGTGCCGTGAACATTGAAGAGGTTCCGCTCGGTGACAACCTCGCGCAGAGCGCGCGGCCAGCCGGTGGGGAAAGGATCGTCATAGACGGCGGCCGTCCGCGGCAGCCGGTAGCGCTGGCCGCCGTGGGTGACCACCACCGAGGCGGCCTCGACGGCCAGGGCCGGCCCGGCGCCGGGCGGCGCGCGCAGCGCCGCTTCCTTGTCCGCGTCGTCCAGCGGCCGCCATTCCAGCCGGCCGTCCATGACCCAGCCCCGCCGCTCTTTCACCCGCGCGCCTTCGTAGAGGTTCGCCGCCAGAATCAGCCGGCGCGCATCGCCCGCGTCGGGCTTCACCAGCCCATCAATGACCGGCCCGCGGTAATCCGCGTCCGCCAGGGCGGCGAACCGGGCGGGGTCCGGCCGGCGCGGCGGGTTGCCCAAGTGAAAGTACGCGCTGGCCCGGCGGGCGGCCTGGCCGGCTCGCACCCGCACCCAGCCGGCCTTGAGCTCGCGGCCCAGCACGCGAAAGGCGTAGCCGTGGGCGGGCACGGACACGCCGGCCACCGGCCGCCACTGGCCGCGCCCGGCGGCGTCAGCCTCCACGGTAAAGTCCACCGCGCTGGCGCTGTGATGCTTCAGGTGCAGCGTTCCCTCGCGGAACCCGGCCACCAGGAACGGCGGAGAAACCGCGCCGGCGGCGAGGTCATCGTTGAGCCAGGGCCCGCCCCACCCGGCGGGCGCGCCGAGGCCCTCCAGGTCCGCCCAGCTCCCGAACCAAAGCGCCGAGTGCGACTGGCCCGCCAGTTCATTCTGCATGATCGAGGCGTCATCGCGCGCCATGACGATTTGCCCCCGCCAGGCGCAATAATCCACCGGCATGCGCGTGTAGGTGGAGAGCGCCCGCAGCCCGCCGTAATGGGCCGTCCCGAAGGTGGGCGGGAAGTCATAAAACAGCCCGTGCATGTGGGCGAGCCAGCGGCCTTCGGTGACCTCGCGGATGCGGGGCCATTCGGTGTACCAGCCGTGGAGGGCATCCTGGGTATAGCTGCCCTTGGGCAGGCGGAAGGTGTGCCATTGGCCGCCCTCCCGCAGCTTGAGGATGACCGAGCGCTTGTCCCAGCCCAGCGCCCACAGGCGGTCGTCGCCCGGCGCCACCCCGCGCAAACCGCCCGGGCCGGCAACCTCGGTGAACGGCGCGCGCTCGATGACCCGCCATGCCTGGCTCCAATCGCGGCCATCCGTCTCCGCCAGGCAGCCGGCGGGACCGTCGAAGCCCGGGTCGCCGTCGTAGCGCCAGCCGCGCTCGCCGTTGTTCGCCACCACGAGCCGGCCCGCGCTGGTGGCCGCCCCCTTGCCGTGGGCGCCGGGATAAGGCCCGCCGAGCAGGCCATAGATCCGGTTCGCCGCCAGCGTCTTGACCTCCACCTCATACAACTCACGCTCCATGCCGACGAAATACACCTTGTCGGCGGGCGCGACGAGGTGCCGGGCGTTGCCCGTAATACGCAGGGGCATGCGGGCCAGGTCCACCGTGCGCACCCGGCCGGCCTCGTCAATAAAGTGCGGTCCGAGGATAAGCTGCCGGGATTCGGGGTGGATCATGCGGTTGGCGTGGGTGCCGCCGACGCTTTCCGGCCGCATCTCCAGCTTCAGGCGCGAGTCCACCGTGTAGAGTTTATCCTGGCTCCCCTCGGGGGCATGGGGCGGATAGGTGATAAACCAGAGCTTGTCCGCCCAGGGCGCCACCGCGCCAATGCCGCACTCGCCGTAGGGATTGAAAACCGCCAGGTGCGGGTAAATGCCACTGATGCAAACGACCTTGTTTTCGGGATCAGGCGGCCAGACCTGGCCAGCCGTTTTGGGCGCCGCCGCCGGGGCCGCAACCCGGCCACCCAACGCCAACACGCTTAAACCGACGAGCAGGTAAGAAAGAAGGCAGCGCACCCCCAAGTCTCTAGCACATCCTTATCCGCCGAGGCAATGAACAATACAATGCCGCCCCATGCTCCTGAAAACACCCTCCCACTCCCAGCCCAAGCATCTCCCCACCTCCGCCCACCCGCTAAAAAAGCCGAAACTAAGCCAAAACCCCACCGCTTCAGCCCCCAAACTAAAAACTTTTCATCTTTCGCCTATCCCCATCATTTCCAGCTACTTCCACCCTGCCATCAAGCCGTGTACAAGGGGTGTACAAGGGATGCTCACCGGATGCACATGGTAAAATCTGATGAGCACCCGATGAGCATCCCTTGTACACCCCTTGTACACGGCTCGATGGGAGCTATGGAAGATGCTGAAAGGACGTTGGTTGAGCGAAGTTGGGAGGGGTGGTTGCCGGGGAGCGAAATTGGGAGACCAGGCGGAGGGAGAGAGGGTGTCCAATAATTGGACAGTTTGAGGATGGGAGCGGTTGGTGATGGGACGGTTATTGGGGAGGTGGCTTGAGGTTGGTTCGGATGCTTTTAGCGGTCTTGTGGGTGGCGGGCAGGGAGGGAGAGAATGAGGGGGGGCGCCTTTTTGTGCTTATGCCGGAGGAATGGAGCCGGGGACAGGTTTGGCTATTGAAGTTCGGCTCCGGGTCGGTTAGCCTGCCGTAGTCGTATGACCTTAACAGAGAAAGTATTGGCCCGCGCGGCGGGCAAGGCCCGGGTGGCGGCCGGGGACAACATTTGGGTGCAGGCGGATGTGCTGATGACGCATGACGTTTGCGGGCCGGGGACGATTGGCGTGTTCCACCGTGAATTTGGCAAGGGAGCGAAGGTGTGGGATCGGCACCGGGTGGTGATCATTCCCGATCACTACATATTCACCGCGGATTCGAAGTCGAATCGGAACGTGGATATTCTGCGCGAGTTCGCCCGGGAGCAGGGGCTGGTTTATTTTTACGATGTGATTGACGACCCGAACGGGCATTGGGTGTTTGACGCGAGCAAGGGCATGCTCAAGCGGCAGTATGGGTCGCGTTATGCGGGGGTATGCCATACGGCGCTGCCGCAAAAGGGCCACACCCGGCCGGGGGAGGTGTTGTTCGGCACCGACTCGCATACCTGCATGGCGGGGGCGTTCAATGAGTTTGCCACGGGCATCGGCAACACGGATGCGGGGTTTGTCATGGGCACGGGCAAGCTGCTGGTCAAAGTGCCGGAGACCATGCATTTCCGGCTGGAGGGCAAGCTGCCGCCCGGGGTGATGGCCAAGGACATCATTCTGCATTGCATTGGCGAAATTGGTTTTGACGGGGCGACGTATCGCGCGATGCAGTTTGACGGGCCGGGGGCCGCCAGTTTGAGCATGGATGACCGGATGACGGTGGCCAACATGGCGATCGAGGCGGGGGGGAAGAATGGGATTTTCGAGTTCGACGCGCAGACGCAAGCCTACGTGGATTATCGCTGCAAACTCAACGGGACGAAGGCGGGTTATGAGCCGGTCGAGCGCGATCGGGAGGAGAAGTTTGTGTATGAGCTGGTGCTGGATCTTTCCCGGCTGGAGCCGACGGTGGCCTGTCATCCCAATCCGGGGCAGCGCAAGCTGGCGAAGGAGCTGGGGCATATCCGGCTGGATCGCGCCTACATTGGCTCCTGCACCGGCGGCAAGACGAGCGATTTTCTGGAATTCGCGCGGGTGGTGCAGGGGCGGCGGGTGGTGATTGACACTTTCGGCGTGCCGGCGACGCCGGAGATCGTGCACGATTTGCAGACGGCGCGCTGGGGCGAGCAGACGGTCTGGGAGATTCTTACGGCCGCCGGCGTGCTGATGACGGAAAACGCCGGCTGCGCGGCGTGCCTGGGCGGGCCGGTGGATACGTTTGGCCGCATGAACGCGCCGCTCAAGTGCATCAGCGCCACGAACCGCAATTTCCCCGGCCGCATGGGGCATAAAGATTCGCAGGTGTTCCTGGCGTCGCCGGCCACCGTGGCGGCCAGCGCCGTGACGGGCCGGATTACGGATCCGCGGGAGCTGCTGCCCCGGGCTTGATGCGGCGCGAAACGCTGGATACCTGGTGCGAGCGGGGCATCCTCGGCCTGGTGCTGGTGGTCCTGATCTGGGGGCCGCTGGCGATGGGAGCGGTGCGTCCGTCCGAGTTCCTCGTGATCCAGGGGGCAACGATGGGCGTGCTGCTGCTGTGGGGGGCGCGGTTGTGGCTGAGCCCGCGGCCGCAGGTGCTCTGGCCGCCGATTTGCTGGGTGGTGGCGGCTTTTGTGGGGTATGCCCTGATCCGCTATCATTACGCGGAGGTTGAGTACCTGGCGCGGCAGGAGCTGATCCGCCTGCTGATCTACGCCTTTCTGTTCTTTGCCCTCCTTAATAATTTGCACCGGCAGGAGTCGTTGCAGGTCATCAGCAGCACGCTGATCACGCTGGCGATGGTCATCGCGGCCTATGCCGTGTATCAGTTTCTGACGCGCTCGGACTGGGTGTGGCGGTACCGGGTCGGGTTTGATTATGGGGGGTCGGGGACGTATGTGTCGCGCAATCACCTGGGCGGTTTTCTGGAGATGCTCCTGCCGCTGGGGCTGGCGTACACGCTGGTGAGCCGGTTCAAGCCCGTGAGCAAGGTTCTGACGGGGTATGCCTCGCTGGTAATTCTCGCCGGCATTGTGGCCACCGTGTCGCGCGGGACTTATCTTTCGACGGCGGTGGCGCTGGGGTTGTTTTTTGGCGTGCTGCTGTTTCAGCGTTCGCACCGGCTGCCGGCGTTTCTGTTGCTGGTGGTCGTGCTGGCGGCCGGGGCGTATTTGCTGCCCCGGAACATTTCCGTGCGGCTGCGTTTCCAGCAGTATTTGACCGAGCCCGGCCCGGATCCGCGGGCGGAGGACGGCAAGCGGTCCGTTTTCTGGGATCCGGAGGATGCGCGCGTGATTCTCTGGCAATCGGCGTTGCGGGTGTGGGAGCAGAATATCTGGTGGGGCGTGGGGCCGGCGCATTATGACGTGCGGTTCCCGGCGTATCGGCCGTTGGCGATGCAGCTGCATCCGTATTTTGCGCATAATGATTATTTGCAGTTTCTGGCCGAGTGGGGGCTGGTTGGCACCGGGCTGGGGGCGGCGGCGTTGGTTTTGCTGGGCTGGGGGGTGGTCGGGAGCTGGCGCTACGTGCGCGGCGCGACGAGCGATCTGGGGCATCCCCGGAACAGCAGCAAGTTCGCGTTTGTGCTCGGGGCGGTGATGGGGCTGGTCGCGATTTTGGTGCATTCGGTCGTGGACTTTAATTTGCATATTCCGGCCAATGCCATCCTGGCGGTGACGCTGGCGGCGTTGCTGAGCAGTTGCCTCCGCTTCGCTTCGGAGCGGCATTGGCAGTCGCTGAAGTGGTGGGGCAAGGCGCTGGGCAGCGTTCTGGTGCTGGCGGGCACGGTTTACCTGGGGCAGCAGGGGTGGCGGAATGCGCGGGAGTACGCCTGGCTCCAGCGCGCGGATCGCGCGCCGCTGTTCACCATGGCCCAGGTGGATTGCCTGAAGCGGGCTTTCGCCGCCGAGCCGATGAATGCCGAGACGGCGTATGCCATCGGCGAGATTTACCGCGTGAAATCCGCGGAAGGCGGGGACGATTATCAGGAACTGGCGGTTCAGGCGCTGGAGTGGTTTAAGCGCAGCCTCGAGTTGAATCCGTGGAATGCCTACGGGCATCTGCGCTATGGCTGGTGCCTGGACTGGCTTGGGCGGTTCGCGGAGTCGCCGCCCTTCTTTGCGCGCGCGGCCCAGCTTGACCCCAATGGCTTCGAGGTGGCGGCCAATGCCGGGCTGCACTATGCCCAGGCGGGGAACTATGCCGCCGCCCGGACGTGGTTCGAGCGCTCGCTGCGGCTGGAAAGGAAGTCCAACCCGATTGCCAGCAGCTACTTGCCCATCGTGACCAGCCGGTTGCTGGAGGCGGCGACTAATGAGTTTAGCGCCGGCCTTCGGTCGGCGTCACCATGAGGGCGGCGCGGCCCGAAACCTGCTGGCAAATGCCGGTCGGGGCATATTTTTGGGGCGCCTGGCCGCGGTGAGAAAAATTGAAAATATTCCGTTGACAAAGCCGGGCCAACCGCTAATATTAGCCCGTGATTGATGCAGCCTAGTTTGCAGGAGCAAATATGAAAACGATACAAAGCTTGATCTATAAATTGCTGGCGGGCGGGGTGGTGACGGCGATGGCTTTCACATTGGCGGCCCAAACGGCTGACCAGGGGATGGCCAAGGTGGTTCGTCTCAAGGGTGCGGCCCGGTATGTCTCGGGGAGCAAGGAAGGGCAACTGCTGAAGGTGGGCGATTTGATTCCGCCGGGCACGGCCATTCAAACCGCGGAAAAATCCCGGGTGGATTTGGTTTTGGGCGAAGGGTCCGCCCCGGTGGGAGGTCCGCCGGCGGCGGGAGATATGCTCACCTACACCCCCACCGTTGAACAGAATGTGGTGCGGGTCTGGGAGAACACCCTGTTGGGCATAGACAAATTGAATATTACGCGGACCGCCGGGGACGAGGTGACGGAGACGCAGCTCGATCTGAAGGCGGGCCACATCTTTGGCATGGTGAAGAAGCTGTCGGCGGCCTCCAAGTACGAGGTCAAGATTCCCAATGGCGTGGCCGGCATCCGCGGCACGGTTTATGACATCAGCGCGGAGGGCGTCATCAAGGTGCTGTCGGGTTCGGTGGTGCTGGCCTATGTCGGCGCCGATGGCCAGGTGCAGACCCAGGTGGTCATGAGCTTGCAGGAGTATGACGCGCCCAGCAATACGCTGAAGCCGCTGGCGGACATCAACAAGAGCGGGATGGAGAAATGCATGCACGGCTGGCCGGGTCGGCCGCCGCCGCCGCGTCCGCCGCCGCCGCCGCCGCCACCGCCGCCGTCGCGCTGGAAGCCGGGGCACGGGCATCATCACGGGCACCACTAAGAGTGCCGGCGGCCCGGTTGCAACCGGGAGGGCTTTAATCAACCAGAGCAGCCTTGTGTTGCTCTGGTTTTTTTGTTTTTTTCTCCGAAGTGAAGCGGTTGCCGATCAAGCGTGTTCCAGCCCTGATTACCCTGGGCGTCATTGTTTTGATCAGCCTGGTGCGGGGGTGGCAGTTTAACTTTCTGGAAAGCCTGGAGCGGATGACCTATGACCTGCGGGTGCGGGCCGCGCTGCGGCACGCAGCGCCGCTGGCCACCAACCTGGGGTTTGTTTTCATTGATGACGCCAGCATTGCCTTTGTGCGCACGAACACGACGCTCGGCTATAATTATGGGCTGTACTGGCCCCGGCAGGTTTATGGGCGCCTGGTTCAGGAGTTGGCGGCGCAAGGCGCGCGCGCGGTGGCCCTCGATGTGATTTTCCACGAGTTGCGCCCGGATCATCCGCCGGTGCGAATGGCCGACGGCAGCTTTCCGGAGTCGGATGAATTCTTTGCGCTCCAGATGCGGCGGGCGGGCAATGTCATTCTCGCGCTGCCCGAGGATTTGACATTGCCGGCGCTGTTTCAGACCAATGCGCTGGCCCTGGGCGACATCTCGACGCATAAGGACCATCCCGAGGGCGTTTTGCGCCGCGCCCAGGCGTTTCGCGTCCGGCGGCATTGGCACTTTGCCTTTCAACAGGTGGCGGCGGACCCGGAGTTTGGGGTGGATTTGCGCCGGGCGCGGGTGGAAGGCCGCCAGGTGGTTTTGCCGCGGTCCGGCGTGGAGGATATCCGGGTGCCGCTGGACGCGGAGGGCTGTTTTGATTTGGCGGATTTTGCCGGCGATAAATTGCCGCCCGGGGTCGCCCGCAGGGCCAAGCCGTTCACGGAGGAGCGCATCTGGCACATGGGCATCGTGCTGGCCGCGGTGGAACTGGGGTTGGACCTGGCCGGGGCCGAGGTGCGTCTCGACCAGGGGCGGATAACTTTGCAGGGCGCGCACGGTGTTCGCCGGGACATTCCGGTGGATGCCGACGGGTATTTCTACATCAACTGGGCCTTGCCGCCCAACCATCCGCAACTGGCGCAGGAGTCCATTCAAGCGCTCCTGCAGCAGGACGGCCTGCGCTTGCAGCAGCGGACGAACGAGTTGCACAACCACTGGCGCGGCAAGCTGGTGGTGGTGGGGTCCAGTGCCACGGGCAACGATTTGACCGACCGCGGCGCCACGCCGCTCAAGGCGGACACCCTGCTGGCGAGCCAGCATTGGAATGTGGCCAACTCCCTTCTGACCGGGCGATTCGTCCGGCGGGCGCCGTTGGGGGTGGAGTGGGCGCTGGTGGCCTTGCTGGCCGTGGTGGCGGCGGTGGTGACCTGGAAAATGCGCGTGCTCGTGGCGTCGGCGCTGCTGGTTTTGCTGGGAGCGGCTTATGTTGGTTTGGGCTTTGTTCTGTACGCGCGGACCTGCTACTGGCTGCCCCTGGTCCTGCCGGTGGCGGGTTCTCTGCTGCTGACGCATCTGGGGCTGGTCACCTGGCGGGTCGTGTTCGAGCAGGCCGAGCGCCGCCGGGTGAGGTCCATCTTCGCGCGAATCGTATCGCCGAAGATCGTTAATGAGCTGCTGGCGGCCGAAAGCTTTTCGCTGGGCGGGGTGCGGCGTGAAATCACGGTGTTCTTTGCGGACGTGCGGGGGTTTACCGAGTTGACGGATTCGAGCCAGGAACGCGTGGCGGCCCTGGTGCGCCGCCATGGCTTGACCGGGCAGGCCGCCGAGGATTGCTTTGACGAGCAGGCCCGGGAAACGCTCAGCACCATCAATCTTTATCTGGGCCTGGTGGCCGATACCGTGATTCGGCATGATGGCACGCTGGATAAGTTCATCGGGGATTGTGTCATGGCGTTTTGGGGAGCGCCCACTCCCAATCCCCGGCACGCGCTGGCGTGTGTGCGGGCGGCCATCGAAATGCAGCGCGCGGTCGAGCAGTTGAACCAGCAGCGCGCCGCGGAGAACGCGCGGCGCGAGCGCGAGAATGTCGAACGCGCTTCCGCGGGGCTGGCGGAGAAACCCCGGCTGCCCCGGCTGCTCCTGGGCACGGGAATTAACACTGGAATGGCGACCGTCGGGTTGATGGGATCCGCCGCCGAACTGCAGAATTACACTGTGTTTGGCCGGGAGGTTAACCTGGCCAGCCGCCTGGAAAATGCCTCGGGGCAGGGCCGCATTTTTATTGGACAATGCACGTACGAACATCTGCGGCGCGATGATCCCGCCCTGGCCGCCACCTGCACGGAATTGCCGCCGCAAGACCTCAAAGGATTTCGCTCGCCGGTTAAGGTTTATGAAGTCCCCTGGCGCTCCGGGGAGGCCGCCCCGTCCGCGGCGGACCTTGCGCGCCGGGATCCCTCCGCCTAATTCCGCTTGCCGGGCTGCCGCCGCGCGGCGGCGGACGCGTCGCTGGCGGGGCGGGGCCGCGGCGGAAGTTGGATTTCCGGCTCGTCATTTGCGGCGCGCATGCTAGAGTAGGAGGGATGCGTACGGCGATTTATCCGGGAAGTTTTGACCCCGTCACCAATGGGCATCTGGATGTGCTGCAGCGGGCGACCAAGCTGTTCGACCAGGTGATTGTGGCGGTGGCCAGGAGTGAGAGCAAGCGCCCGCTCTTTTCGCTGGAAGAGCGCGTGCGGATGGTGGTGCGCGCGACGCAGCATCTGCCGAACGTGGAGGTGGATTCGTTTGAGAGCCTGCTGTTGACTTACGCGGAGCGCCGCTCCGCCCAGGCCGTGGTGCGCGGCTTGCGCGCGGTTTCGGATTTTGAGTTTGAATTTCAACTGGCCCTGATGAATCGCAAATTGAATGATCGGATCGAGACCATCTTCATGATGCCGAAGGATACTTATACCTTTCTCAGCTCGCGGCTGGTGAAGGAGATGGCGCAATTGGGCGGCGATGTCAGCGCGTTTGTGCCGGCGCATGTGCGGGAGGCCCTGGCCGCCCGATTCAGTTCCCGGCCGGCCTGACGAGGAGCTTATGCCGCTGGTTGTAAATCTGCGCCACCTGGAGGCGCATAACGTGCGCCTGCAAGGCCAATTATCGGTGGCCGAGCTGGATATTGACACGCGGGACGAGGTCATCCAGGTGGCCCATCCATTGGACTACGCGCTGGAAGTGCAAAAATTGGAGAATGGCGTGCTGGCGCAGGGCCGTTTATCCCTGAAACTGGAGTGCCAGTGCGTTCGCTGCCTCAAATCCTTTCAGTACCCGCTTGAATTGAAAGAATGGACCTGCCATTTGCCGTTGCAGGGGGAGGATTGCGTGGCGGTAGTTAACGATTGCGTGGACTTGACTTCATTCGTGCGAGAAGACATGCTGTTGGAGTTCCCGCGGCATCCCTTGTGTGACCCGGGGTGCCGCGGGTTGCCTGGAATATCCAGGGGCAAAGCAAAAAATACCCGCCGCCCAGGTGAAAGCGAAAGGGATCAGTCGGTCTGGGCCGAGTTAGATAAACTGAAATTTTAAAGAATTATGGGTGTACCCAAACGAAAGCCATCACGCAGCCGTCAACGCATGCGCCGCGCTTACAATAGCGCGATGACTCTGCCGCAACTCAGCACCTGTCCGCAATGCGCGGCTCCTTATGTGCCGCATCGGGTTTGTCCTGCTTGCGGATATTACAAGGGGCGCCAGGTCATCACGGTGACGGCCGGGGCCTGACCGGTTTTACGCCCCAACCGGGTTTTCGCTGCTTTCGGCTTCAGTATGCGAATTGCAGTGGATGTCATGGGTGGCGACCACGGTTGCGGGGTCGTCATCGCGGGCGTCAAACGGACTTTGCAGGCGGATTCGAGCATTTCCGCCATTTATTTGGTCGGCAATCGCAGCGAGATCCATGCGGCCTTGCCGCCGCGCGGTTTTCGGGACCATCGCGTGCGGGTGGTGCATGCCAGCGAGGTGCTTACGATGGCCGACAAGCCCGCCGCGGCATTGCGGCGGAAGAAGGACTGCTCGATCGCCCGAGCGATCGAATTGGCCCGCGAGGGCAAGGTTGACGCGATCGTTTCCCTCGGCAATACGGGCGGCATTTTCGCCGCCGCGACGTTTAAGCTGGGCCGGATTCCCGGGGTTGATCGGGGCGGCATTGCCACGGTTATTCCCACGCCGGAACATGCGTTTGTGTTGCTGGATTCCGGCGCCAATATCGAATGCAAGCCCCTGCACCTGGCCCATTACGCGGTGATGGGCAGCATCTACGCGCGCGAGATTCTCGGCTATAAGAATCCCCGGGTTGGCATCCTTAGCATTGGCACCGAAGACAGCAAAGGCAACGAATTGACGCGGGAGGCGTTTCGGCTGTGCAAACTGCTGGATTTGAATTTCATCGGCAACGTGGAGGGGCACGATTTATTCAATAACCGGGTGGATGTGGTTGTCTGTGATGGCTTTGTGGGCAACATTGTTTTGAAAACGTGCGAGAGCCTGGCCTCGGCCATGTTTGCCATGCTGAAACGCGAGTTGACGGCGAATCCGCGGCGTCAGTTGGGCGCTTTGCTGGCGCACAATGCCTTCCGCACTATCAAGCGTCGCATGGATCCCGAAGGCTCCGGCGGGGCGCCGCTGCTCGGCTTCAACGGCACGGTCATGAAGGCCCACGGTTCCGCCCGCGAGCGCGCCATCGCCAGCGCCATCCGCGTGACGGCTACGAACGTCCAGCATCATGTGAACCAGATCATTGCGCGCGAAATTGCGCGCGTGAATGAGCGCCTGGCCGCCGATGAGGCAACCGCCGCAGTCCTCCAGGCGCAAAACTAGCGCGATTATGCCAATTCAGCGATCAGGAAGCGAGTGGCGGGCGGCCGCCTTCACAACCCTCCAGCCGTTAATGGCGATTGCGCCGGATGCCGCCCGCCTGGGCCGCTCCTGGTCAAGGTTTATCATCGGCTGATCTATTTTTAAATGAACCCGTCAACTCCTCCCTCTTTCAAAAACCCAAGGGCCAAGTATAATTTTCAGGGCCGCACCTGCTCCATCACGGGCGTGGGCTCCTACGTTCCGTCCCGAGTTCTGACCAACGCCGAATTGGAGAAGATGGTGGATACTTCGGATGAGTGGATCACGACGCGCACGGGCATCAAGGAACGGCGCATTGCCGGCCCCAACGAGTTTACTTCCGACCTGGGCGCGCAAGCAGCGCTCCGCGCGTTGCAGCATGCCGGGGTCAGCCCGGAGGAGGTCGAGTTAATCATTGTGGCCACGATAACCCCGGACATGCCGTTTCCGGCGACGGCCTGCCTGGTGCAACAAAAAATCGGGGCCCATCGCGCTGCGGCGTTCGACCTGGAAGCCGCGTGTTCGGGGTTTATTTACGGCCTGGAAGTTGCGCAACAATTCATTACCTCGCGCACGTACGACACCGTTTTGGTCATTGGCGCGGAGAAACTTTCCACGATTGTGGATTGGAAGGATCGCAATACCTGTGTTTTATTCGGCGATGGCGCGGGCGCAGTGGTGCTGCAGAATCGTCCCAACTCGCATGGGCTGTTGACCGCGGTAATGGGGGCTGATGGCCGAAAAGCGGACCTGCTTTTCGTGGCGGGCGGCGGCAGCCGCTGCCCGGCCAGCGCAGAATCCATCGCCGCGGGCATGCATTACCTCCGGATGGAAGGCCGGGAAACCTACAAGAGCGCCGTGCAGGCGATGGAGACTGCCGCGGAAGAAGCGCTGCGCCGCTGTGAAATAGACATCTCACGCATCAAGTGCATTATTCCCCACCAGGCGAATCGGCGCATTATTGACGCAGTCGTAGAGCGTCTCGGGGGCAAGCCGGAGCAGCTCTTTGTTAATTTGCATAAATACGGAAATACTTCCGCCGCGTCAGTGGTTATCGCCCTGGATGAGGCGGTTGCTTCCGGGCGCATCCAGCGCGGCGACTTGGTTTTGCTGGTGGCTTTCGGCGGAGGATTGACGTGGGGTGCGGCTGTTATTGAGTGGTAGCAGCCGGTCTCCGGACTATCGCTGGCTAATTTGACGATTCGTTTAGGTGTGCTATTCTAATACTGCAGTATGAGTGCTAGAAGAAGTGCCAACAACGGGTCGGCCACCGAAGTGAAAGTCGAGGCGGAGCAAACGTGTTTGACACTTTCCCCTGACGCGGTCATTGCCCACAAGAACGGTATTGAATTTCGCAGTTCCCGACCGTTTGCGGTATGGCGGGAGATGACCATGTCGTTGCAGTCCGCCGGTGGCGACAAGGTCTGCTGCTCGGGCGTCGTTATTTCTTGCACCGGCAACAAACACACCGGGTATCACGTCTCAATGGTTTTGACCGGCCTATCGCGGCAGGCGCAAGCGCGCCTGAGCGCGATGGTCTATGCTCCCTTCAATAGTTTTTGATTTCGTTAAAGAAAAAATCACTCCGCCACCTCGAAAGAAGTCCCCAGGTCCTGATTGCGCAATCAGTGCGCTGGGAAGCTGTGAGGAAATAGCGTTTGGAGCCTGCGGCGTATAGGCGCCACCCAATCTGCAGCCATCGGCAGGGGCCTCCGGGATACACCCGATCAAACGCCGAAATACAATTCGGGAAAACCATCGAAAAGCGGGATTGCGAGAACATCTGGACGCCCGGAAGAAAATTGGCTGCTCTGCGCCCTGAAAACAACCGGCGTGAGGCGGCGTTGGTTTTGCCGGATCAAAACCTGGTCCCGGTTCTTTTCGTCCTTGGCTTTCCGAGCCTGTTCGTTATTTTAAAAGCGTGGAAATATTTCAGCGTATTTTGAAGACGGCGGTTGACGGCGGAGCTTCGGATGTTCATCTAAAGATTGGCACCCCGGTCATCTTTCGCATCAATCGCCAACTCATCGCTATCGAATGCCCGTTCCCGACTGAGGAATGGATGGGCAATGTGGTGCAGCAGATTACGCCGCCTCATTTGCGCAAGCGCGTAGAGGAAGAACGCGAGGCGGACTTTTCGTACTACGTGGCGGGCATAGGGCGGTTCCGCACCAATCTATTTCAGCAGCGCGGCCAATGGTGCCTGGCCATGCGCTACGTGAAGACCCGGGTTCCCAGTTTCGAGGAGTTGGGACTCCTGGAACAGGTGCGTCGGATCGCTGAATCTCCGCGGGGCATTGTTTTGTTGGCCGGGTCCACCGGTTGCGGAAAGTCCACGACGCTCGCCGCGATGATCGAGCACATCAACGCCAATTTCAAGAAGCACATCATCACCCTGGAAGACCCGATCGAATACGTGTTTGAAGATAATCAATGCGTGATTGAACAGCGCGAGGTGGGGTTGGACACGCTGTCCTTTCACCATGCCCTGAAGCATGTGCTGCGGCAGGATCCGGACATCATTATGGTTGGCGAAATGCGGGATTCGGTTAGTTTCACTTCCGCCATGAGCGCGGCGGATACCGGCCATCTGGTGCTCTCAACCCTGCACACCACCAATGCCTCGCAATCCATCAGCCGCATCCTTGACTTCTTCAAAGCTGATGAACGCGAGCAAATTCGCCGTCAGCTTGCCGGGACCATGCAGGCGGTTATTTGCCAACGGATGGTAGCCACTTTGGCTGGGGGCATGACCCCGGCGCTTGAAATCATGATCAACACGCCCACAGTTAAAAAGTTGATCGAGGAAAACCGGCTGGACAAGTTGGCGGCCGCCATCGAGACCGGCACCGAAGACGGCATGATCAACTTCAACCAGGCCCTGTTCAATCTGGTGAAGCAGGGAAAAATCAGCGAACAAGAAGCCTTGAACAAAGCCAGCAATCCGCAAGCCTTGGAAATGAATTTCAAGGGTATTTTCCTGGACGAAGGGCGCCGGATCCTGGCGTAAAGGGGCGGATAGGCGTGGGACGGGCGGAATCCCCGCCTCCTTTGCCGGCGCACCCGCTGTTTCGGATAAAACCAAGGAATAATGTTCTCTGGGCTATCCGCAGGTACCATAGGGGAGATGGAAGCCTGCGCGACAGGCAGGGAATGAAGGCTTCCCGGACGAGTCTTTAACGGGGGACAGCCGGTTCTGGTGGTGCGTTTGTCCCGGCAGGCACGGCATTGGTCTCGGGCGGTTCGCCCAACTTGGAGCGCAGCACTGCCCGCACTTCTGCCGGTTCGCCGCCCTGGGGATCGAGCATGAGTTTTCGGATTTCCTGGTCGGTTTCCGCAAAGGGCCGCAGCCCAATCGCGGCCAGTCGTTGCTTGGGCATCTGGCTTTGGTAAGCCTCCCAAACGCGTTGCGCCAGCAATCGAAAGCCAGCCGCCGGGCCGTCTTCACCCAGCGCCAGGCTGCGATAGGAACTCACCAGCAATCCTTCCACAATCCCCTGGGTACGATCGCGGCCGCCGCTGTCGCTCACATCTTCTTGCACGCGCGCCACGGCATACTGGTCAAGCGTCAGGGTGGCAGGCAAGGAATCGGGTTTGCCCTCGAGCAGCGGTTTATTCGGATACTGGGTGGACAGGTATTTGTACCAATGAGCCGCGTCGGCCAGCCGATTATAGGTATAAAGGAAGTAAACGGCATCGCGCAGGAAATTGCGGTGCGCCTTTTTAATATGCTCGCGGTTCTGCTGGTCCTCCTCGGCGGCTTGCTCGTAGGCAAAATTCACCTTGGGAATAATCGCCAGGTTGGGGCCAAACTCGTAGGCCTGCGCAAAGGGATTCAAAATCAGCCGTCCGCGGTGAAAACTCAGCAGCATTGACTGGTAAATGACCCGGCGCAGGGTGATCAGGTCGTCTTCCTTGATTCGGGTCGGGTTCTCCCGGGCCTTTTGCAATCCCAGCGCCGCCCAATAAACCGCATGCGCCTCCGGCAAGCGCCACTCCAGCGGCCCGTATTGCTCGTCCACGGTCTTCATGAACTCCGGGTCCATTTTGTAGGTCTCGCGCAGGAGTTTGGCTCGGGCTTGCGCTTCTGCGGTTTGCGGATGGATCAACTCGTCGAGATTAGGCGTTTTCTTGTCGAAAACCCGGGCCATTTCATCGGCCCACTGCTGTTTGTAATACGAGCTCGCGTCATCGAGGTTGTGGCCGAGCTTATGCTGGAAGAACCATCCCAACTCGCGGTAGAGCAGCGTTTCGTTGGGGTTAAAGCGCAAACCATCGTCGCGCAGCAGTTCGATGCCGGCCTTGACCCAACGCCACCGATCGGGAAACTGGCCCGGGCTGGTTTCCTTGAACTTGACCGAGATGTTGTAGGCCATATTCCAAGCCTGCACGAGCCAGACGTGAACGAAATGCGGTTCGAGCTTGGTGATCCAGTCCGCCAGTTGCGCCATCTCAAAGAACTTGTCCTGGTCCTGCAAATCGGTGGCGCGCATCCACAGTGCGTTGGAAATCAACCCTCGGAAGCCGCCCAGCGCAACCGTGGTGAAGGCGAGCACGGGCGGCGCGTTTTCGAGTGGCTGCACTTGAGTCAGACCCAGCAGATCGCGGTCGTGGTTGATCAGCCGTTGCGTCCAGCCGGCGCCCGCCAACAGCGCGGCGGCAAGCAATAACAGGAGAATCCTTTTGAGCGGGAAGCTCATTGGGTTTGGGCGGCCGCCAGTTCGCGCCGGGTAAAGATCAGGATTCCAATCAAACCGATGCTTCCACTGAGCAACAGCACGATTTGCCCAAACGCCCGGCCAAGCTCGCCCCAGGCGACGCTCCGGCCTGTGCTGAGCGAGTCAATGGGGGAAAAATCCTTGGCCAGGTTGATTGCTGCCAGCACGGTCCGAAAGACCGGGATGGCCACCACATCAACGGAAGAGTGCCCCGCCTGGCCATGCTCCGAATCAAAACCTCCCAGGGTCCCCTCCTCTACCGTGCTGGCGATGGTTCCGCTGGATAGCGCCAGGGTCAGGATGGCCAGCGAAAAGAACGCCGCTACCGGGAAGGAAAGCAGGCTGGCTGAGGCCAATCCCAGGGTGGCCAGCAATGCCATCCAGCAAAAGATGATTCCCAGCCCGCGCGCGTAGTTTAGGCCAAATCCGCCCTGGCGATAGAGCACCTCCAGGCCATCCTCGAGCGGGAACAGCAGCGCCGTTTCGTTCAGGTTCACAAAACTTACCGTCAATATGCCCTGTTCGTCATAGTATGCGGGGACCTCGAACTCATGGAAAGTATCCGGCGCCAAACTCATGGCGTCACTGTGCCATAGTGAGGTCTTTCGCGGCACTCCCACCAACCATCGCCCCTCGAAAGTTCCGGAAGCGCTCTTGTTTGCGGCGTTGAATTTGATCCGCAAGTGAACCATCTGGCCGGGCGCTATGCGTCCGGCATTGCCGAGGTCCACCTCCCAAATGTGCATATACCCCGGCGGCACCACCTCATATCCGGCTTTGACTTGTTCCAGGATCTGTTTGCGCGCTTCGGAAATATTGGCCAGAATATCGGGGTACTTCTGCCGTCGTTCCCGGAGCAACCGATCCGCCTCCTGCGCAATTTGCCGGTCAAAGCTCGGGGGTTTGATCGAGCCGCGCGCCACCAGAACCTCGTGGCGAAGGATTTTCTGCTCGTCCACCGGCAGCCGGGTGGCGCGCCATTGCAGCAGGCCATAGACGCTGGCGCCGGACAGGGCCAGCAGGGCGGCGTTCAAGGACATGATTCCCAGCCACTTGCCCAGCCAGATTTGCCACCGCGCAACCGGTTTGGTGGCGACGACTTGCAGCGTGCATTCCTCAACATCCCGCGCCAGGGTGCCGCAGGCCAGCCAGAGCGTGGAAAGCCCGAGCAGCGCGGTAATCGAGCTGAGCGTGTAAGTCAGAAGGATTTGCGTGAATCCGCGCGCGGTGCCATCATCCTTGATCAACAAAGGCAGCCCCACCACCGAACCCAGCAGCAAGCCGGCCACGACCAGAAAAAGCCGGAACCGGAATGCGGCTTTCCAGGTCAATCGAGCAATGGCCAGCAGGGGCTGCATGAATCAAGAAAGCCGCGGCGGCGGCCCGCAATTATTCTTTCTGTTTTCGCACCAGGGACGCCAGTTTTTCATTGGCTTGACGCAGCTCTTCCGTGGTGGACGGCTTTTCCGCTGCCGGCGGAGGCGGCGGCGGAGCCGCGGGTTCCGACGGCTTGATCAGGGCTTCCAGTTTTTGCCGGTCCACGGTTTCGTCGGGTTTCGGCGCCGGAGTGGGCGCGGGCCGGGCCGGCGGCGGCGCGGCAAGCCGTTCCAGGATTTTGTCCGACGCAGGCGCGGCTTCAGCCTCGCCGCGCAGGTAAGCGGCCACCCGTGCGCCGGATACGGCGCCGGAAGTTTCGGCCTCCGCCAGCCGCGCGTTTTGCACCACTTCGAGGAAGTAGCGTTCGAGATTTTGCGTCGGCGTATCAATGCTGATCCGGGATTCCGCCACGTCCTGGCGGATGAAGGCGAGCACGCGCTCGAGGGTTTCGCGGGGCAGAGCGGGCAAGGTGAGGCGAATCGCATCCGGCGCGGCCAGCAACTCCTTCAGCGAGCCCATCGCCTGAATCCTGCCGCCATAATAAATGACCACCCGGTCGCAAACATCCTCCACGTCCGCCAGCAGATGGCTGCTGAGAAGGACGGTCTTGCCGCGGCGCGCCAGGGCCAGGATCAAATCTTTGACTTCGCGGCAACCGATGGGATCGAGCCCGGAAGTCGGCTCATCAAGGATCACCAGATCGGGGTCATTGATGAGCGCCTGCGCCAGGCCGATGCGCCGCTGCATGCCCTTGGAGAACTCGCCCACCGCCCGCAGCCGGGCCTGGCTCAAGCCCACCATTTCCAGCAACTGTTCCGTCCGGTCGTGGCGATCATGGCGGGGCAGGCAAAAGAGGTTGCCGAAGAAGTCCAGCGTCTCGCCGGAATTGAGGTAGCGATAAAGATACGATTCCTCCGGCAGGTAGCCGATGCGAGCCTTGGTCGCCACGTGGCTGGGGGAGTGTCCGAAGACTTCAAGGTGTCCTTTGGTGGGATGGAGCAAACCCAGAATCAGCTTTACGGTGGTGGACTTGCCGGAGCCGTTGGGTCCCAGCAAGCCAAAGACTTCTCCGCGCCGCACATCGAAATCAACATTGTCCACGGCGCGGGCCTTGGGCCGGCCCCAGAAATCTTTGAAGACCTTGGTCAGGCCGCGGATGGAAACCACCACCTCGCCGGTGGCTGGCCGCGGGCCAGGGTCTGCTATGGTCGTGCTCATGCCAATTACCTCGGGCTACGGCTCCCGAACCGCCAACTCCACCGCTTCACGCCATTTGAGGCGCCAGCCCCGGGCGGGTGCCGGGTGCGGCCGGTTGCTTTGGTCCCGGCGCGGCGGGTTCGGGCTGGTAATGCTCGAGCTCCTCGCCCTTGCGCACGAGGCGCGCGCTGTTGAAGACCACGATCAGGGAGCCAGCCGTATGCATTGCCGCGGCCAGCACGGGCGGCACGTAGTTCATCGCCGAGAGCGCCATGCCGCCAATAATGAACACCGCGCCGAACAGGAAGTTCTGATTGATGACGGCGCGGGTGCTGCGCGAGAGTTTCACCAGAAACGGCAGCCGGCGGAGGTCGTTGTTCATTAGCGCGATGGTGGCGCTATGAATGGCCACTTCGCTGCCCGCCGCGCCCATGGCGATACCGATATCGCCGGCGGCCAGCGCGGGGGCATCGTTGACGCCGTCGCCGACCACCGCCACCTGATAGCCCTTGGCCTTGATGCTGCGAACGAAATCCACCTTGTTCTGCGGCAGGCACTCGCCCCGAACCTCCTCGCAGCCAATTTCACGCCCCACGCGAAGGGCCACGGGCTGCCGGTCGCCGGAAATCATGGCAATGCGCCGCACGCCGCTGGCCTTCAGTTCCTGCAGCGACTCACGCGCCTCCGCGCGCGTCTGATCCTGCAATCCCACCCACCCGATGCACCGGCCATCGCGCGCCACGAAAATAAGGCTCCAGCCTTCGGTTTCATTGAGGTCCACCGATTGGAGAAAATCACCCTTCACGCCATTATCGTGCAGCCATTGCGCCCGCCCGACCAATACTTGCGCGTCGCCGACGCGGGCCTTGATGCCGCGCCCGGCGGTTTCCGCAAAATCTTTGGGCTCGGTCAGCGGCACGCTCGCCTCGACGGCCAACTGCATCAGCGCCTTGGCGGTGGGGTGATTGCTGTAGCGTTCGGCGGACGCCGCCACGCGCAGCAACTCGGCCGGCGTGACCCCGTCCAACGGCGCCAGTCGGCTCACAGCCAGTTCGCCGGTTGTCAGCGTGCCGGTCTTATCGAAAACAAAGGCATTGAGTTTGGCCGCCAGCTCGATATCGGCCACGTTCTTGATCAGGATGCCCAGCCGCGCCGCCGCCGAGAGTGCGGCCACCATCGCGGTCGGCGTCGCCAGAATGAAAGCGCAGGGGCACCCGAAAATGATTACGGAGATGACGTTGTCCAGATTACGCGTGAAGGCCCAGACCAGCGCCGCAATGACCAGTACCAGCGGGGTGTAAAACCCCATGTACTGGTCCACAATCTTCATAATCGGGAGCTTGGTTTTTTCCGCCGCCAGAATCAGCTCGCGCACGCGGCCCAGGGTTGTGTCGGTGCCCGCCCGGTTCACCTTGATCTCCAGAACGCCGGTCAGGTTCTGGGTGCCGGCAAAGACTTCGTCGCCCGGTTTCTTGTCGGCGGGCAGCGATTCGCCGGTGATGGTGGCCTGGTTGAACGAGCCCTGCCCCCGGAGGATGACGCCGTCGGCCGCCACGTTATCGCCGGGGCGGATGCGGATGACGTCGCCGATGGCCAGGTCTTTGGCGGCGACCTCCTCCTCGCCCTGCGGGGTGATGCGGCGGGCCTTGGTGGGCGTCAGCTTGATGAGATGCTCAATGGAGGCGCGGGCGCCTTCGGCGGTGCGGGTTTCAATGATCTCGCCCATCAACATGAAAAAGGCCACCACTCCCGCCGTCTTGTATTCGCCGGTGGCGAACGCGGCCAGCACGGCAATGGCGACCAGTTCGTTGATGCTCAGGATGCCGCCGCGGAGGTCCTTGATGGCGGTCAGGACGATGGGGTAGCCCAGAATGACGGCGCCAATCAAACCGCTGGCGCTGGCAACCGTATGCCCCTGCGCGAAGAACCAATCCACCAGAAACGCGTTGAATACGAAGACGAGCCCGACCAGCGTCTGCCAGAGCCGCACCGGGGTATGCTCATGGTGGTGGCCGCATGTCGCGCACGATTCATCGTGCTCGTGCCGGCTCAGGAGAGAAGTGATTTGCATGGCATTAACGAAAGCAACGCCGGAGGCGGCGGGCCGCGCCACTCATGGCTTGGCCTCCTCCGGTTTGGGTTTGGGAACCTCGCGGTTTAGCAGCAGCCGCAATTCTTTGGGTTTGCCCGCGGCCCCCTCGGCCAGGAAGATTTTATCCTGCACGTTGGTGAGCACCCGGCCAAGCGTTTCGGTCAGGCGCTGCTCCTCGAACAGGGCGGGGTGCCGGCGGTACTGGGCCAGAATCTCCTGGAAGCGTTCCGCCTGGGCTGAAGTATCGCTCACGAGGCGGGCGCGGTCGGATTGGGCCAGGTTGACCAGGGACTCGGCGTTGGCGCCGGCCTTGTTGGTGACCTGGTTTTCGTAGGTGCGCGCCTCGTTAAGCAGCTTGCTGCGCATGACTTCGGCCTTGAGCACATTGGCGAAGGCGTCTTTCAACTGGCGGGGCGGCACGCTTTGCACCACGCATTGCTCGACCACCACCCCCAACTCCTGGAGTTCCAGCAGTTGCGTGGTTCGCCGGCGCGCCATTTCCTGGAAGCTGGCAATATCCCGGGTGAGGATATCGTCCACGCTGAACCGGGCCGCCGCATAGAGCAGGCCATTGTCCAACGCGCTCTGAACCGCGTTCGAGGCGGCGACGAAGCCAAAGACGTACTGAATCGGGTCCTTGATGCGATAAGTCAGCGTGGCGCGGCTGTGAATGATATTGGTGTCCGCGGTCAGCACGTAGCCATCCACGATGGGGTTGAGCGTGGCGCCCGCCGGCGGTTCGATGCCCGCCAGCAACTGCTCGGGGGTCACCGCGTACCAGCCCACGGTCGAGCTGACCTGCTGCAAACCGGAGATCGAGACCTTGATGCTTTCGTCTATGGGATAGGGGAACGACCAGTGCAGCCCCGGGCCGAGCAAGGCTTTTTCGCCTTCGCCCCGGGCCTTGCCAAAGCGCAGAATGATCGCCCGTTCCTGGGGACCCACCGTGAAGAAGCCGGACGCAAGGAAGAGCAGCACCAGCAGCACCATCACCACTTTGACGATGACAAAGCTGCTGCGCAGGGCTTCCGCCAGCGCCTGCGCTCCGGCATCCAGCGGCATTTCCGGCGGCGGGGCGGGCTCCGGCGGCCGGTCGTGGGAATGAGCGTGCGGATTCATGGCCGGGTCATGGTTGGAGCAGGTTGGTCGCGGCGCCCCGGAACAGGTCAAACGGCGGCGTATGCTGATCAAAGATAAGCACCGAGCGCTCCTTCAGCGAATCTTCCAGGGCCGACAGGCGGAAGATGAACCGGGCCAGGTTGGGGTTTTGCTGGAAGACCTTCAGGGACTTGGCGGCCTCCGCCTCGCCCTTGCCCTTGATTTCCGTCGCCTGCCCTTCCGCGTCGGCCAGCATCTCCGCCGCCCGCCGATCGGCATCCGAGCGGATGCGCTGGGCTTCGGCTTCGCCCTCGTATTGAAAGCGATCGGCAAGGACCTGCCGCTCCGAGGTCATGCGCTCGAAGACGGACTGGGTCACGCTCTCCGGCAGTTGCAGCCGTTTAAAGCCCAGGAAGACGATCTCCAGTCCCAGGTTATTGGTGCGGAGTTGGGATTGGATGGCCGCCAGGATCTCGTTTTCAATGGCGACAAAGCTGGCGCCGCCATCGCTGGTCGAAACAAAGTCCGCCAGCGGATGCCGGCCGACGACCGCGGTCTTGGCGTTGCCCAGCCACTGGTCCAGGAGCGTTTCGGCCGCCCCAATCGGGTTGGCGCTGTCGGCGAACCGGGGGAAGAAAGCCGCCGGGTCTGACACCTGCCAGCCCACATAAACCGAGGTCAGGAGGTTGAAATTGTCCTGGGTCAACCCCTCGGTGAGCCGATCCTCGAAGTTCTGGACGCGCTTGTCAAAAGACCAGACCTTTTGAATAGGCCAGGGCCACTTCAGATACAAGTTGGGCTCGGTCAGGGGGCGCGTGGGCTTGCCGAAGGTGGTCACGACGGCAACTTCGGTCGTGCGCACCTGAAAGGTGAACAGCAGCAGCCCGAAGATCAGGATCAACACCAGGCCGATAACGAGGGTCAAAGGATTGCGTTTCATGAAAATTACTGGGTTTTGGGCGCGGGCACGCTCAGGTTCAGCAAGCTCTGCGCGATGGATTCCTGCAAATCAAAGGTAATCACGTCCTGCGTGTTCGTGGTCAGCAAAAGGTATTTCCGCGCGGGGGCCGTGGCACGGACGAACGTCTGCAAGTAAGCCCGCTCGGTGTAAACCGACGGCGCCGCTTCAAACGCGGGAATCTGGTTGGTGAACAGCGCCGCCTGGGCCAGCGCGCGGATTTCGCGCGCCCAGCGCTCGGCGCTGGCCTGGTTGGTCAGGCTGACGGTTTGCCCCCGCGTCAGGGCGTTGGTCCGGATGTCGTCCGCGCGCGCGGCCAGAATCTTCGCCTGCTTCGTCTGGCTGGCGGCGACGACTTTCTCATACTCCGGCGCCACTTTGATGGGCGGATGCAAATCGCCCAGCGCCACCGCGATAATCCGGACGCCAAGCCCGCGTTCGTTGGCGGCGGCCTGGATGCGTTCGTTCAGGTCCTGGGCCGCCGGGCCGCGGCCCTGCGACATAATGTCGCCCATATCCACGCCCACCAGGTAGCGCAGCACCTCGCGCGTGCTCAGATGCTCCAGCAGCGCGGGGGCGTCTTCGTTGCGGTAGGCCCAATCCACCAGGTTGGTGATCTGGTAATAGATCGGCACGCTGACGGTTAGCAGGCTCACCGGCGGCGTGCGCTTGCCGACGGCCGGGGTGACGGCGGTATGCGAAAGCTGCTCCCGGTTGGCCACCAGAAAGTTCGTTTCCACCGAGTGCCCCTGGCCCCACAAGACAAACCGGGAATTTTCCTTCGCCGGGTCGGGCAGGGAACCGATGGTCAGGCTCTGAATGCGCTCGGTCTGAAAGCGGTAAACCCGGTCAATGGGCCACGGCCATTTAAAGTGCGCGCCGGGTTCCAGCGGGGAGCGGCTCTCCACCCGCCGGCCGAAGCGCTCGAGCAATCCCTGCTCCCCCGCCTCGATAAACACCACGCACGTGGACAGCAGCAGCGCCCCCACTTGCAGCAGAATGAGCCAGCCCAGCGCCCGCTCAAAGAAGCGGTAGAACCAGGTTTCGGAAACCTTGAACCCGAATTGGTAATCCATCGCCTGCGCGGCGGTGGTCACCAGCCCCTCCGGCTGCCCCAGCAACCCCACCAGCCGGCTTTCATAAAGCGGCTGCCCGACTTTGCCCCGGACCCGGGGACGGTAGATTTCCAGCACCAGTTGCACCAGGGTTTCCAGCGCGATCAGCCCCAGCAACCCGCACAGGGCGCGGGCGACATAGAAATCCGTCTGCGCAAACCCGGCCCAAACGCCGACAATGCCCAGCGCCACCACCAGGCACAGCACCGCGTTGCAAAGCAAATAACTGGCCCCTGGCCGCAACAGGCGGTGACGCTGCAGGCGGGCGACCGTGGCGGAAAACCGGCCCAGCAGGAACAGGATTAGCGCGAAGAGGCCAAACAAGGCCAGCCCGGCAATCGGCTCCTTGAGCTCGATTTTCGTGGTGCTGCGCGACAGCCAGCGCCACAGGAAATAAGCCCCGCCGGCCTGCGCCGCAAACAGGACCGCCGTGAACGCCGGCACGAAGAACCGCTCGAACTGCTCGCGCGCACGCTGCGCCGGAAACAGTTCCGCCGTCTTGGCCTCAAACATGGCCGACGCGCTGCGGGTCCGGGCCAGTTCGTCCAACTCGAGTTTCTCCAGCCGCTCCCGCTCCTCGAGCCGCATCTGGAACCAACTGACCAGCGCCACCAGCGCCCCCAGGCCCAGATACAGCGCGCCCACCTGCCCCGCCAGCGAGCCGGCATACCGCGCCGCCAGCACTCCCGCGGCCCCCGTCACGATCAAGGCCAGCAGGTTGATCAGCCCGTTCCTCTGTAGGGTCTTATCCATGAAGAATTAACTCAATTCGCGTTGCTCAAATAACAGGACCGCCAATACCAGCGCGGCGCCCACATAGGCGGCCATGTAAGCGAACGCCTTGCCGGCATAGCCCCAGTGAAAGGTGCTTTTGCCCTCGGTCAAGGCATCCGCCAGCCAGAAAAGCTGCCAGTTTGGCGTCGCCGTGTAAAGCACCGACGCCCACCATGCCCCCCCCAGCCCGGCCTGCCGCAGGCGCGCCCGGTCCGGCTGGCTGATTCGCTTCCGCTCCGCCAAATCGAGCTGGTCATTGTGATCCACGTCATACTTGGCTACGGTCTCCCGCAATAACACCTTTTGTTTCTCCGTCCAGCGGCCGCTGTGGAGCTCGGCCGCCAGGTCGCGCCGCCAGACCGGTTCCGCCCGCCGGCCAAACAGGTAATCCGACATGAGCCCCAGGAGAAAGGCCGCGGTGCAAATCGCCAGCGTGGGCACCATGTCCAGCCGCGTCGAGCAGGCCAGCGCCAGGCTCGCCAAAATCCAAAGCGCAAAGAGAATCAGCAGCCCCGCCGGCACCAGCCGCCAGTCCACCGAGCCCGGCTCGTTCACGGACCGCAGTTGGGTCGTGAACTGAAAGATCACAAACGCCGCCAGCGTGACCGTGATCAGCAGCGCAAAAACAGCATCGCTCACAAAAGGCCGGCGCAGGAAGAAATTGCTGAAGCCCCCCACCGCGTAGGCGGCCACCACCCCGGCGGCGAAGATGCCGACCGCCGACAGGTCAGTTTTGCCATAGCTGTCAAACGTCATCCGGCTGGCAATCAACGCCGCCACCAGGTTCACATACGTCAGCACCGCCAGCGCCGCCGCCAGACCCACATACTTCGCCAGCAAAAACTGCGCCCGCCGCACGGGCTTGGACAGCACCGCCAGCGCCGTGCCCGTGTGAATCTCCCGCGCCAGCGAAGCCGAGGCGCTCAACACCGCCCCCAGCAACCCCGCCAGCAGCATCACCGCCAGCGTGCTGTTCTTGACCAGCCGTGGTTCGTCCCCAAACGCAAAATAGTAGGGCGTCGCCAGGAAGATCTCAAAGGCCGCCGAACAGGTCATCAGCAGCAGAAAAATCGGCTGCCGGACCAGCTCCATAAACCCGTTGGACGCTATGGTGACGAACTGTCGCATCAGTCTTAATCAGTCGCCCATTCTAACCTTTTGGCATATTAACGCAAATGCTTCTTGAGCCCCGGTTTCATGCCTTCATCCCTGGGGGCGCCCCGGTTTCTTCCGGTTCCGCAAAACCGGGGAGGGCGAGCTTCCAATTTCGGGTTCATCCGGGAAGTTTGGGCATGGCAGGATATTTCGGGTTGCCGGGACGCACTGATGTCCGCCTGGGAGCACCGCCCGAACGCACTGTCCCTGGCGACTCGGAGCGTGGAATCGGCCCCCCCAAGCCGCCGTGCGCCGCCTGAAACGACTCAAAGCCCACCCCTGTTGCCCGGAAAGCCCGGGTTCGCCGCCCCGCCGCCGCCCAGGTGCCATTAACGTTAACGCTCTATATGCATATATCGGGCTTGCCACAGGCTATCCACTCGCGGGCGGCGAGGGCGGGTAGCGGCAACGGACTGGGGCAGAATGGCGGGTCCGAGATGGCCCAGGCTGGGGGCTGGCTCTCTGGAGCTTCTTTCTGCGCTCACCCTTCCAGGCAGCCCGGTCCCCCCAAAAGGACAAACTTCTCGGATGAGCCCGATTTCCTTGGCAGCCACGAAGCCGTGGAAACCGGTTGTAGGAACGTTTGGCTGAGGTTTGGCTTGCGTGATTTAAGGAATGCAAAATCTCCGATCGGGTCTCTGGATAACCACCGTCCCGTGCTCGCGTTGTAATACCGATAACCGTAATACAGCAGGTCCGTTTCGCCGTCTTGATACTTGGTGGAGAACCGGAAGAGATTGGCTTTGGCCATCGGCCCAGTCGCGCGGAGGACCTCCCCGAAGGGGCCGTATTCGTATTGCGCGGTCAGCCCAGAGCCATCTGCTTTCACCAAGGCGGTCACATTCCCATTCCCATCATACGCGCAAAAGTGCGAACCCTGGCAGGCGTCGGTGATGGCCAGCAACCCGCCCACGCCGCCCGGCACGGTGCGGCTGGTGGATTGGTTCAACAACTTCATGCGTGAGTGCTTCTTGCCCATTTCAACTCAAACCAGCGAAACATTCAACCTAAACTTCGCAGCACCTAAGATGCGCAGCAGGCGCGGGTGGTCGACCAACTCCGGCGCAGCCTGAGCGCCGCCAGATTCCTTACACCTTTTGGCGGGACAGCCGGGCGTTCAGTTTCTTCCTTGCAGCGGCACACAATAGCGTTGGAGGCGAATAAAGCATTCACAGCTTTTACGACATCCGGTTTTAACGAGTATTCAGATTTCCATGCCGCGCCAGTCTTGGCGTCCAGCTTCTCCACACCAGCAATCACAAAGGCAACGAATTCAGAACGTGGCACGGCGTCCATCCTTGCTTTCTCCTGCACGCGCTTGTGTCGCTCGTGAGCGAGCGACAGTTCTGCATAAGCCGAATCCACTTGGCCCGCACACAGCAGCATGTAGCCAAGCTTTACCCGCGCAATGTAGAGCAACAGGTCAACGTCACGATATGTCTCCACCCTGTGCTCGGTTCTTTCCAGAAAGCCAATGTAGCGAATCAGTGTGTTTGTGACTTCACCGAACGGCCGGCTCGTATAGCACCCGTAGGCGTCCTGCATCTGGTGGTCGATATCCTGCACCAAACGCTCGGACGGAGACGGTCGGCAAGCGTTGAACGCCAAGATGACGACACAGGCGCTGAGAATAGCCGTGATGCCGATCGCCCTCCTACTTGTTAATGTACTTTTCTGGATGCTCAAATTCATCGGCATGCTCTGTTTGACACCTCGGCGCTGCTCCCTCCGCTGTAGCACGGTCTTGGAATGCGGATGGATTCAGCGGATGAGCTTCTGCACCTGTCGGTTTGCACTGTCTCGGTTCAGTATTCCCCGGTGACCAGTGGTACTGGCTGCACGTCCCGCGAAGCTGCTTGATCTTTCCGCCGAGTCCACCGCAATGCCCTTTCATGCATATCCGATATGCCAAGACGGTGTACAGCTTGATGCCATTCTGGTACTCCCCGAGATCCTTTGCGGTCTTTGTTGTGATGGCCAACACGACACCTCCCACTTGACCAACATAGCTTCCTTGCCGCTTGCAGGCCCACAGCGCCTTCTTAATTTTCTTGCTCATTTCATCAACGACGTTGGGATCACCAATATTCTGTTCACCTGGGAGCAACACCGAGGCGTATTCTCCAGTCAGCTCCGTTGCTCCCTCCTTATCGCATGGGTGGTCGCAACACGGCTTGTCCGAAGCATCCAGTCCCAAATAGTCAAAAAGGTTGAGCGGAGTGTTGCGGACAAACCCATACAAGTTCACACCGCCCCTTTCCCCGGTGGGATCTCTACTGAGCCACCTTCCCGTGCTGGAATTGTAATACCGATAGCCGTAGTAAACCAAGTCGGTTTCATCATCCTGGAACTTGGTCGAGAACCGGAAGGGATTGGCCTTGACCATGGGGCCGGTGGCGCGGAGTAGTTCGCCGAAGGGACCGTATTCGTAAGTGGCGCAGTTGGTGCCGCCGGACAGGCTGACCAGGGCCATCACGGTTCCGTTGCCATCGAATGCGGGGGCCGAATAGCCGATAGCAGAACCGGCGTCTCGCAGAAACAGCAAGCCTCCTACACCGCCAGCACCTTGGATGGTGCCGGAAAGGTCGCGGCCCCAGACGTGGGAGCGAAGGAGGGCGTTGTTGGTGGCATTGAACTCCGTCAAGAGGTTCCAGCCGTCGTAGAGGAACTTTACGTCGTTGGTCGGGGTTCCGCTCCAATTGCTGTTGGGCCAGACCTGCTTGCGGATGCGGCGGCTTTGCCAGTCGTATTCGAACTCAAGCGAGATTTGCGGGCCGAGGCCGGTATTGGGCGTCATCTTCACCAGCCGGTTCTCGGCATCCCACGTATAGGTCCAGCGGCCGTCATTGGTTAAATTGCCGTCGGCATCGTGGTAGAAGAGTTCCTGCGTCTTTGGCACGAAGGCGTTGCCCGTGACCGCTTCCAGACCGGCGGCGTATGTCAGAATTTGGCCGAGGTGCGTGTGGCCGGTTTGACCAAACTGATTCTCAATCAGAACCAGCTCGCCCTCAGGAATAGTCTTGCACACGATGTCGGCGCGGAAGTCTCCGACCGCTTCTTCGGGGGGACTGAAGTTCAAGGCGCAGCCCAATAGCCGCGCCAAGGAGCGGAAGGTTCTCCGGCGATGCGAGCCAAGGGGTAAAACCTTGCGGTTCAGCGGGCCAGCCCTCGCGGATCGGGACTTGCTGCAAACGAGAGCGTGCGGGTATTGGCATATAGGTTCCCGTCTATGGCAACTTTACTTGCCGGCGGCTTCAAGTCCATGAAATTCTCCGCGCCTTTGTCCCGAGGCCGCCGCGAGCACCCCCGCCTGGCGTCGCGATCTTGCAGCGGCTGGCTTTGCGCTGACACCTTATTGCCCTGAGAAGAAAAGATCGCCAGGTCAGTGGGATCAACGAGAGGGAGAAAATCATCTCGCGGTGTCAGGGGTGTCATCTCGTCCTCTCTGACCCCCATGACAATCCTTACGCCTCGGCCCTTAATTTCGGCTGCCAGACCGGCTCACCACCAGTGCTTTTCTAATTCATCCGGGAAGTTCGGCCGCCGCCCAAGCGAACGGGGCCGCGGAACCTGGTTTAGGCCATAACGATTCAGTTGGGGAGTTCAGCCGCCCGCCCGTGTTTCAGTGGAGTCCGGGCGGGCCTTACCATCCAAGCCGCAGCCTCGGCGAACTCCTGGTTTCGCCAATTCAGGGGCATGATTGCTGAATCCCAGGTCTTTCGCCGGTAAAATCAAGGATTTAGGCAAGGAGAGGGATAAAATAGGTCCAAAACCGGGATTCTGTCAGTTTCGACACACCCTGAACGTCCCTTGGATTCACCCTGCCCCCAGGCCGTGTACAAGGGGTGTACAAGGGATGCTCACCGGGGTAGTGTCCTAAAAGTTCTGCAAAAAGCAGCGGGTCATGGTAAGCCACTGGGGTGAATAAAGAACCCAGAAACAAAAGGCAAAGAACCATGACCCGAAAGGTTGGAAAGAACGTAAAGACAGTAGCATTGGAGTTGGAAGAAGTGAAGCAGGCCTTAATGGCACAGAAGGATTTTTTAGTGCCGGTGGTGCAACAGACGATGCAGGCGATGCTGGAGTTGGAGATGGAAGAG
>Ga0208198_1000264_pt1 | contig 63003 bp, 47 predicted proteins | sample AD_JPNTR2_MetaG_FD_184446 | JGI IMG/M metagenome (GOLD analysis project Ga0208198, IMG submission 184446) | Active sludge microbial communities of municipal wastewater-treating anaerobic digesters from Japan - AD_JPNTR2_MetaG (SPAdes) (version 2) | ecosystem: Engineered > Bioreactor > Anaerobic...
ACGTCGGTAACCGTAACCTGATAATTCCCTGCAGATAATCCTGTAAATGAACCTGTCTGATTCGATGATCCTCCGGTAATGGTATAGGTTAAAGGAGCCGTTCCGCCGGTAGCTGTAATAGTGATCGAACCATTATTGGCATTATTACAGGTAATTTGGGTATAGCTCTCGTTGGTAATGGTTATTACTCCGGGATTAACAATAGTGATGGCTGAACTTATTGCAGGTGGACAACCATTGGCATCGTTAACTGTAACCTGATAGGTTCCTGCAGATAATCCGGTGAAAACACCTGTCTGATTTGAACCACCTCCGGTTATTGTATAAGTCAATGGGGCTGTCCCTCCGGTAGCAGTAATTGTAATTGTGCCATTGTTAGCATTATTACAGGTAATTTGAGTATAGCTTTCATTAGTTATAGCAATTACTGCCGGTTGGGAAATAATAACCGTTTCTCCTTTTGTACAATTATTATCATCTCGAACTCTTACTTCATAGCTGTTTGCTGAAAGATTGGTAAAGGTGTTTGTAAGAAACCAATTTATCCCACCATTAATTGAATAATATAAAGTTCCGGTACCTCCTGAAGCTGTAATTGTTATAGATCCGTTAATATCTCCGTTACAACCGGTTACATCCTGTTTAGCAACTGAATAAGTCAACTGTGGTGGAGCAGATATAATAACATTCCCATAAGAAGTAATACAACCGTTGGCATCGCGGACACTGACTGGATATGTTCCAACTCCCAAATTAGTAAAAACTCCACCATTATTATAATAGTTAACCCCATTTATGGAATATCGAATTGTTCCTGTCCCTCCACTGGCTGAGATGGTAATTGAGCCTGTGGTTGCTTCATAACAGGTAGTAATATCTGTTTTTGTAACATTGTTAATAACCAGTGGTGCGGGTCCTGAAATATTTTCGTTTCCCCAGTAGACCTGGCATCCATAATTATCTTTAACCCAAATGTTATATTCTCCAACACCTAAATTAGTGAATACATGATCATTCGACCACGTCGCTCCATTATCAATACTATATTGCAAAGGAGCATGACCACCTGAAGCTGTTATTGTAATCTGACCGGTTGAATCATTGTAACAGGTTGTGATGTTTATAACATCTATATCTGAAATGACCAGTTGTTCCGGATTAATAATATTAACTTTCCCGGACTCAAGTACAGGAATCCCTGTTGCATCACGCATTTCAAATTCATAACTTCCGGGTGACAGGTTACTAAATTCATTGCTCGATTGCCATCCGGTTCCGGGAGCTGGCGAAGACATTCTGTATTCGTAAGGTAACGTTCCTCCTGAAACATACAAACGAACTATAGCATCGGCATCGTTTCTACATGTAACCGGACGAACAAAAGTACTATCATGTGTAAACGGCCCAGGAGTAGGTTGGTTTACCATGATGGATGAACTAACGGCTACCGGACACCCCACACCGTCACTTACTGTAACAAAATACTCACCAGCAATTAGATTTTGGAAATCCCCGGTGTTATTGGTCGGTCCACCAGTGAGCGTAAAGGTTAATGGCGAATTGGGTCCTGTAGCAGTAACTTGAATTCTACCATCATTTCCTCCTTGGGTTGAAACATGGGTTACATCGATATTGGTAATGGTTATATCATCCGGCTGGGTAATACTTACATCCCCCCAAACTAAAGTGGTGTCGTTATCTTTTGCCTGACAGTTATACGTTCCTGCCGTTAGGTTGTTGAAAACATTATCAGTTGACCAATTTGAGCCTCCATCAATCGAGAATTGGGGAGTTCCGACCGGATTCGATACTGTAAACGTAATCGTTCCGTTATTGCTGTTGGAACATGGGGTTTCATCAGTGCTGGTAACACTTACGATTGTAAAACTTGCCGTTGGCTCTTTAACTTCAATATTGTTTTGTGTAACATCGGGACAGGTTGACAAATTACTGTTGGATATCGTTAAATTATAAAAACCGGCATAAAGATTATTAAAAACTCCTGTATTATTAGTAACCATTGGAGAAGCTAAAGTATAGGTTAAGGGGCTAACACCTCCACTAGCATTAACGGTTATTTTTCCATCGTTCCCACCAGCGGTTGTAACATCATCTACCGTTATATTATTAATGGTAATGAATCCAACATTATCAAATTGTTCAAAACCAGCTTCAGATTCTAACGGGGCACCAGTATAGGTAGCGTTATTATACACCGACACTGACCAATCAACATACCCCACAGCGCTTGTCCCAAAATTATACGAAAAAGTCCTTGATGAATTCGTTGACAAGGGTCTGTAAGTTTGCGAACTAACCAATGTTCCGAATTCATCATAAAAATCAACTTGGTAATGTACATAAATTTTGGCAGCATTATTTGCTGTAATCGTAACTTGAGCCAAAGTATTATCACAATAATGCTTAAGTTGAGAAGTGACTGTCAAGGCTTTTGATCCGGAGTTAATACGAATCTTTTCAAATCTTGAATTATTGTAATATATTCGACGATTGGGATTATTTTGGCTTTTAAAATGATTGAAAAGTATGGTTGTACTATTTAAATAAATATTTTGACTTTCCTCGCCTTCTAAAACAAAACTGTTGCAGATGATTTTTGAATTATTTATTGAAATATCGCCTTTACGAATAATAAAATCGCCACCAAACTCAGTGCTACCGGATATTTCTATCTTTCCTGAGATATCTAATGCAAAACTTCCTGTGATGTTCTTTGGCAAATTTAGGTTTAGATTCTTATCTGAAGCTAATTGCCACTGACCCAAAAACTGATCGGTGATATCATCTTCTATCTTAAGATCAGCATTGATCCGAATAACCTTTGACTTATCACCGGAAATAATACCTTGTTTCCAAACAAGTGTCTGAAGGGTTATGCTCTGATCAACAACGACCTTTGCGTCGCGGGTATCAACAATGAATGTTGATTGTTGTGGGTTAAATACCCCCTTTTCAATTTCTGACAAACTTATGGACTCCCAGTTGGAAGGGTCACTGAAATTGCCACTTCCTCCTTTCCACCGATAAGTTTGCGACATTAAACCTATAAAGCTGATTTGTAGGCAAAGAAAAGTCAACAATATTCGTTTCATGGCGATATGTTTTTGTAGTTTTATCAACAAGTTTTTAACAATTTACAAATATATAAACCCTTTACGATATTTTTTCTAGTGTTTTGATAATCTTCATGATTGATTTGATGAATATCATATCTAGTAGCACAAAGGTGGATAATTCAAAGCCAACTGCGACTTTTTTAAGATTAATCTTTCTTCATTCTAAAGATACGTTTGATTTTTAGGAATTGATTCGAGGTTTGTCAATTAAAATATTGGTTTCATCAAATGAGAAACCGTATAATGACACAACATTTTAGTGTGGGCATTATACGGTCATTTTATATCAAAATTTTTATAATTTATTGTTGCCCAATCTATTTTCCATGTCAGACACAAATTCTCTTATGCGTTGTTCTTCGGTTTTTTTACAAATCAATAGGTATTTGTCGCTCTCGGCAATAATGTAATCATCGAGACCTTGTACAATGACAACCTTATCTTTAGGCATATAAATTATAGAATTGGTAACATCGTAGGTAAATATCGAATTGTTTGTCAAGATATTATTGTCGCTATTTTTTTCACAATGTTCAAAAAGAGATCCCCAAGTGCCCAGATCTGACCAACCAAAATTACCTTCAACAACATAAACATTATCGGCTTTCTCCATTATAGCATAATCAATGGAAATACTTTTACATTTAAAATAAGCATCGAATATGGCCATTTTTTCGTGAGGGGTGTTGTAAACGGTCATTAAATCGGAAAAATTGTAGTAAATATCCGGGGCAAATCTTTCGAGTGCTTTATTGATGGATTTTTGATGCCAAATAAAAATACCGGAGTTCCAAAGAAAATCTCCACTTTTAAGAAATATGGAGGCTAATTCTAGGTTAGGTTTTTCGGTGAACGTTTTCACGGGAAAAACACAATTTTCAGCAATCGCTTGATCGGACTGATATTGAATATAACCATATCCAGTTTCGGGTCGTGTTGGACGAATTCCAATGGTGACCAATACATCGTTTTTTGAAGCAAAATCGATTCCCGTTTCTATAACATTTCTAAAGCGGTCTTCATTAAAAATAAGATGATCCGAAGGAGCAACAATTATTGTAGCTTCGGGATTGATACACTGAATTTTGGCAACCGCATAGGCAATACAAGGAGCTGTATTGCGCCGAACCGGCTCAAGTAAAATTTGATTTTCGGAAAGGAAGGGTATTTGTTCTTTGGTGATTTCGGCATAAGCTTCGCCGGTTACCACAAAGATATTTTCTCTCGGACAGAAGAATTCAAAACGTTCTACTGTTTGTTGAAGTAGTGTTTTTCCGGTATTTAAAATATCAAGGAATTGTTTTGGTTTGGATGTTCGACTGATTGGCCAAAAACGGCTTCCGATACCTCCGGCCATTATCACGCAATAGTTGTTCTTCGGCTGCATTTCTTTTTTTAGGGCAAAGGTAACGTTTTTTTCAACAATTAACACAGATCAACCCGAAGGTCAATCTGTGTTAATTTTGATGATATGAGAACTCCTGTTATTGCTTAATAACTTTCACCTTATGGTAGGTCTCTCCATCGTAAACTACGACCAGATATACACCAGTTTGATAATTTGACATATCAATCTGATAGTCTCCTGCATCGTGTAAATTACTTATAGATAAGACTTTCGAACCAGTGATATTATAAACTTCGATTGATTGTGGTTTAACCGAAGATTTGACGGTAAGAATGCCGGTAGTTGGGTTTGGATAGGCGTTGATGGCTTCTACCAGTTCTCCTAATACAACCTCATCATCATGATTTGCTACCGGTGCTCCGCTAAAAGTTGTGATAGTTAATCGCAGATTGGGACGATAGCTATTCACAGTTCCTTTTCCGGTTGGTGCGCTATTATCGGCACGAAGATACATATGACGACTTGTGGAGCTTGTGTAGTAAATAGCCGGACCGGTGCTTGTTCCAGCTCCTGTTCCGCCATAATTGGTTTCCACAAGAACCAACAAGTTGTTTGATCCTCCAGTATAATTAAACGCTGTTGAAAGGGTGAATTCTTTCCAGGTATTTGCAGTGATTCCGGCCATTGTGCCACTGTACACTAAAGTTGCGCCCGAGATCATAGTTGCCCAAGTGCTGGAGCTAATAGTGGTAGCGGTTGTTTGTTTGAGATAAATTTTTACAGGAACATTGTAGGATTGAGTAACTGTTGGATACCATCCTAATTTAGTTATTGACCCTACTTTTCCAATTTCTGCAGCAGTATAGAGAGCTGCGCTTCGTTCATAACCATAGTAGCAATTCAATGGAAAACCTTGCTTTGATGTTCCGGTACCTATTGAAACGGTAGTTGAAGTTCCTCCACTACTAGTGGTTGTGAAAGATATTTGAGCCCCATAAGCTGTCCCGGCAGAATTTATCGCATAAGCGCGGGCATAATAGGTAGTGTTGGCAGCCAAACCACTTAGAGTAACACTGTATGAACCGGTTCCCGAACCGCTAGCCACTTTTGAATTAGAGGTAGTTGGATTTTGTGTGGTTGCATAAACAATTCCCCGCTCGGTTACAGTTGCTCCGCCATCGGCTGTTACATTCCCTCCAACAACAGCTGAGTTGGCTGTAATGCTGCTTGCTGACGAGGTTGTAACGGTTGCCAGTGTTGGAGCTGAACTTCCACCCATAAAGGCAAAGGTAACAGTCTTAGCAGTGGTATTTTGGGTAATGTTAGTAATTGGGGCATTAGTATTTGCGCCTGCCCAAGATTTCATGCTTGGAGTAGTAGCATCAGTGAATTGGTTTTTGGTACCTGAAGCTCCTGTCCATGCACAAGTGGAAGAATTTATTGAACCATAAGAGGATGCGGTACTAGTTGGTGTAGCCACCGTTGCATTTTGTGCAACAGGATACATTTTTTGCGGATGGGTAGCATTTATATTGTTGCTGCTTGCAGCTGACATTACTCCGCTGTGTACATGGTAAATCAACAAACCACTACCGGGAATATATGCATCGAATTTATGCTTTTGACGGTTTTCAATTAAATAGTATTCGCCGGAAGTAGTGGTGTTTATACGATAGAAACTCTTATTTTCAGCAGCGTTATAAACTGTAACTGTCTGGGCTGTGCTTAAAGTAGTAGCGGTTGCCCAATTATAGATGTAAATTTTAGTAAAGGCATTATGGTGAGCCGGAGTTTTTCCATTATTATTCCATGAGCCAGCTGCCATCATATCCCAATTGCCTGTACCATCGTATTGTCCTCCGGTACTATAATTTGTATCATAATAATCAGGAGCTCCTAACACATGTCCAAATTCATGACAGATGACTCCGATACCGGTGATGGTAGTTCCTGAATTTCCTGTTAACTCAGCAGAACAACTATATTTTGATAAGGTTTTTCCATCACGGGTAATGGTTGTAATGTTCCATGCATGGGCCCATATGCAATTTGCGCCACCCCCGGCTTCTTCACCATATCCGGCATAAATAACATAAACACCGTCAACACTGCCGTCACCATCGTTATCGTAGTTGGCATAATTAGCCTGTGGATCAGCAAGATTTATCGCCTCAGTCACCAATTCCCGCGGGCGAACATCATTACCGTATGAATCGTTTGCTCCATAGTACGACATATTTTGGCTAGCTGTGTATGGCCCAAACACATCAACTGTCAAGTTGAATTGATTCCATGAGTTTTCCAAATAATAATCCTTAACACTTCCGGTAGCTCCTCCGGCATTGTAACCAACCTGATTGAATAGATTATTAAAATCTGCTTGTGTTTTTGTGAACGCTTTATCTTTAAAACCTATCAGGATACAAACCAGTTTGCGGTTGCCTGTGGTCGGAAACACTTTCGCTCCTTTTTCACTCTCTTGAATATTCCAAATCTGTTTGATTATTGCAACTTGATCCGGGCTGTAGGTGATTTGCTTTGCTACGTTCGATAGGAATAATTGTTCTGATGCATTTCTATTTTCGGCATCTTTGGCTAAGATTCCCGATGGAACCATATCGCCTCGATTGTCTAATACAGAGTACTCCAAATCGCCTTTAGCATTGTACATTACGGTAAAACCATCGAGTGTTTCTGCCCAACGAACCTTTTCATCGCCTTTCATGGTAACCGTTACAACGGTGCCATCGGATTGTTTGAATTTCACAGGATACGGATAAGCCGGAACCGCAAAGGTTTGACTTGTCATGATCATTGCGAAGAACATCGCAACAAAAATTCGGGTAATGATTCTTTTCATGTTACTCCATTTTTGATTGTTAAAACTTTATTTCAGTTTATGGTTGGTTTTTGTCCCTTTCCCGGCAGCTAATATAAACCGAAATTATATAGGTGTTTATACCGAGTTCCAAATAAAATGTGTTTTCACACTTCATCTAATTTGAAATAAATTTTATATTTCACTGTTTTTATTTGATTTATATATATTTATATTGTTTGTATATATGTTTATATCTTGTTGATAACTATTGAAAATTATAGCATTAAAAATTCAAAAATAGCCTATAAATAACGCTTATGATTGCTTTAAATATTTTATATTATATTATTATTGTGTTGTTTAAATATATTTTATATTTTATACTCTTATTTTTATCTCATTTGTCTATCCTCTATCCTTTGTTAGTCTATTCATACCTTTTGTTAATCCATATTGCGAAAAATTCATTGCAAATGAATTCCTGAAAATTTAGAAAAAGCCGAAAAATGATTCAATAAAGAATCAGAATCAATGAATTTCGACCAAGTTTTTCAGATTTTAATGAACCCGCTGTAGAGTAGCGTGAGGAAGCAATGCTTGCCTTGAAAAATCGAATCCGGTGATAAGATTCACTCCGGGAGTTTTACCCAAATCGAAGCTACCTAAACGATCTTCCAAACCAAGAGCTTTGGCTCCGTTGATTGTAGCCCAAGGAAGAACATCTGTGAACAAAAAAGGAGAATGTTGGGTTAAAAAAAGTAGCTCCCGAAAGACCGACAAATCGAAGTTTGATGCTAAACTATCGGTTCCTATACAAATTGGAAGATCCTTTGGCCAAGTTGAATAATCAGGAATTTTGCCGTGGATAAACATGTTAGAACGAGGGCAAGTCACGAGAAAAAGCTCTAAATTCCGGATTTGAGCTATATTTTGTGCAACTTGCCAATCAACCATACCGCTCGTCAGATTATGAACCAACAACACTTTCCGATTAAAAAAAGGTGTCAATAAATAGTGGTATGGATGGTCGTGATTCTCAAAATTAGATTCGATAGCTAACTCATGAAAAAATCTTAAAAAAGAATTCTCTTGCTTAGTAAGCTTTTCACATTCAATAGGATTTTCAAGAGTATGAATGCTTAAGACCCCATCCTGTTGAAATGAAGCAATTCGCTCAAGCAGATCGCGATGCACCGAATAAGCTGCATGGGGTGTCACCGAAGCTGCTAACCCATGACTCTGAAATTCTTCATAAAGAGAAACTGCTGCCTTATATCGTTCCGGCGTGTATCGCTCATCTAAGCCTAAAACCTCGACAAAGGTGTGATAAATAATTGGGCTTGCTCTTTTTATATCCAGAGTAATATTCGTGTTAGAAATATCACCGACGGCCACAATTCCTGCAAGTTGCATGAATCTGTCGCTGCGTTTTGCATACAGTATTTGGGTTTCATAATCAGCCTTTCGCATCATCACATTTTGTAGAAACTCCTTCATACCCATGTTTTGTGGAATTTTCCCAAACAAATGCGATAATTCTAAATGGCAATGAGCATTAATCAATCCAGGGACTAGCACTCCGTTGTAAAATTCACATCGTTCGGTTTCTGTCAGTTTTCCACCTCTGTCAAGAATATCTACTAACTTTTGATCTTCAAAAACCAACACACCATTTTTAATGGGCGGTGCTGTTACCGGGAATATCAGATTTGCGGCTATTTTTCGGATCTTTTTCATACTCATAAATGAAATTCACCATCTGCGTGGCGTTTGTTGGTGATTTTACTTTTTGACGCCTGCCGATTTTTAATCCACATTCCGGGCAAATTTCAAAGTATTGAACATTCGGATATCCACATCCCGGACAAGTGTTTTGATTGGTCATCCATTGCAAGTTTTCCTCTGTGGCTAACTCGGGTAAATAAAAATAGGATTCCGGAAGCATCTTTTCCACCACTTTTCGTAAAATCCGATCGTAATAAATTTTCACTCCAAGGAACACAAGAAATGTTAATGCAACAAAAATAGCTAATTGCCAAAAAGTTAAAAAAACGATAGAAAGACCAAATACGACGACAAGAATAAGTAAATAAGCAAAATATTCGGGTAAAACAACTTTATATTTAACCCCATTCGATGTGAGTTTCAGATGTATTGGATGGAAAAATGCCCCGGAAACAATGGTTGTTTGGTTTTGTAAACTACATTCGAATCCGTGTTTAACACAGAGTTCTTCAATATCTTTATATTTTGGCTCGTGCTGGGTTGCTATAAAACCTCCCAAGATCATGCCTTTATCGATTAATGAAATATCGTTTTAAAACCATGTAAGAAAAAGGCACAACCGTATCGGTTCCAATATTGATTTCGCGACGTATCATTCCTACATCGGGAGCATAGGATTCGCGGTAGATCCAACGCACATGATTTCCGGAGCCAAGATACTCAACCACAGTGATTACTGAATCGAGTATCGTTGTTTGGTTGTCGATCGTTAATGTGTCGGAAGTATTGAATTTTTCAATTCTACGATAAACATCTACCCCTTCCCAGTTATCAACTATCCATTCGGTGGGGCTGCCAACTTTCAATAGTGTTCGCAACGGGATAATCGGATTATTTTGGGTGATACTATATTTGTAAACGTAGTGTTGATCGATTTTAGGAACCAACATATAGTCGGTTTGCTTATTCGATCCCAGGTCGGGATAATAATTGTGTTTATGATATCCCGGATCGACCTTGATGGTAACCCCATTGGAATAAACCCAGTAACTTTCGGGAAATGCCGGGAAATATCTCTCGGGAAACACAACCGGATATTCAGTTTCCTCGCACGAGCTAAGAAAAACAATTGTTAATAAAACAAAGAGTGCATTTCTCATAATTTGTTTCGATTTTGGTCGCTATTTTCGGTTCGTATTAAATAACTTTTCTTGTAAAATAAGAAAATTATTAAACCTAAACCAAAAATTATGAATGGTAAACTCAACCATTGGCCCATATTTAAGCTCATCTCGGTTTCGAAAGGCACTTGAGGCTCTTTAATATACTCTATTAGAAAGCGCATGGTAAAAAGAGAAACTAAAAACATACCAAACACCAAACCATCGGGGAATCGTTTGTAATATTTGATAAAGAATTTATGCAATGAAAAAAAGATAATTAAAGCAATCAGCGCTTCATAAATTTGGGTTGGATGCTTTGGAACTGTTTCACCTTTTTGGGCAAATATCACACCCCATGGCATCGATGTGTTATAGCCATAGATTTCACTATTAAAAAAATTTCCCATTCGTATAAAAAAACCACCTAGAGCCACAACGATCACAACTCTGTCGAGAATTTTCAACAATGGAATTTTTGTCTTTCGTGAATAAAAATAGAGGGCTAAAATAATTCCTATTGCAGCTCCGTGACTTGCCAAGCCGCCATGCCACACTTTCAGGATTTCCACCGGATTTTGAAGATAAAAGTCCGGTTCATAGAAAAAACAATGACCCAAGCGCGCACCAACTAAGGTCCCTATGAATACATAGGTTGTTAGCATATCAAGGCGTTCTATGGGCAATTTATCCATGGCAAAATATCGTTTCATGATAATATAGCCAAACACAAACGCAAGGGCAAACAACAGTCCGTAATATCGAACCGAAAATGGCCCTAACGCAAAGATTTCAGGGTCAACATTCCAAATGATTGCTTCCATAGGATTTTGATTTGAGCAAAGGTAAACACTTTTTATGAATGAGGGGGAACAATTTGTTCCAAATTTTCATGGCTGCCTGTTAAGGTTTTAATTGCATAAGACGAAAGTGCGCAAGCGAAGGCGGCCGTCACAAAAACTACTGAACCAACCATCGATTTTTTGTTACGACCTTCATTTTCAATTACTGCATGTTTCATGGGCATCTCTTCGCTGTAAACAGCGGTAAATCCTGTGGTTATCCCCATCCGATGAAGGCGTTTTCTCACTGAGCGGGCCAGCGTACAGTTTTTAGTCTTTGAAATATCGGCTATTCTTACCATAGTAGGATCGAGACGGGCTCCGCTGCCCATACTGCTCACAATGCGATATCCTTTTTTCAAAGCAAAATAGAGGAACCATACTTTAGGCGATAGCGTATCAATAGCATCAATCACAAGATCATAGGGCGGAAATAGAATTTCATCGATGGTTTCGTCATGAATGTAGTTGCTGATTACCGTTAATTTCAGCTCAGGATTGATCTCCAACAAGCGTTGTTGCATGATATCCGTTTTTAGCATTCCCACCGTTTTTTGGGTTGCCGGTAATTGACGGTTAATATTTGTGCTATCAACCCTATCGGAATCGACCAGCGTTAAATTCCCAATCCCTGACCGGACAAGGAATTCGGCTGTCCATGAGCCCACGCCACCCAGTCCAACCAAAAGCACATTGGATTGTTTCAATCGTTCCAAATTATCGGTTCCTAGCAAAAGTTCGGTTCGCATCAACCAATCCGATGTCATATTTTGAATGCTGTTTTTAAGTTTGTGAAAAGTTGAGATCGTAATTCTTCTTCATCTTCCCTAAGAAGGTTTTTTAAAGGTTGGAAAAAATTTTCGATACTTTGGGCACTATCGTCGGTCTCAATCAATATTCTATCCGACGGAATTATCGATATAATTTCCTTTACCCGTTTAGGATTGCGCATAATTACCCGTCCCATCGAAAACCAAGTATTGAATCGTAAGAGTTGTTTTGTTTGTTCCAGATTGGAGGCATATCCATGAAGAATAAAATGGTGTTGGGGATTCTTCTTCAAATAAGGGAACAGATCGCCATAGGCTTTGACGCAGTGGATCACCATTGGTAAATCCAATTGTTTTGCTATTGAAAGATGAATCTCCCAAAGTTCAGTTTGAGCGCTTAATGTTTCCTTTTTCAGTCGATCGAAACCACACTCACCGATAGCAATGGGTTTATAGGTTTTTATAGCTTCCCACAGTAATTGCGAGGCCTTTTCATGATTCACCGTATGAGCATGCCAAGGATGGATTGAAACCGAACAGTAGATTGGCCGATTGTGAGAAGGTTCCAAAGCATCGATCTGAACAACTGCTTGATCTGAAAAACTATGACTATGGGCATCGAGAATCATTAGGAGTTCAATGGAATACGACCTTATTGTTTTCGGTCAATTACATAATCCACAAGCATAACTAGCGATTTTTTATACTCCGAATCGGGCAGTTTTTCCAAATGTGAGAGCGCCTTTTCTTTGTAGCTTAACATTTCGCGTTGTGCATAATCGAACCCGCCTTTCGAATCAACCAAGGTCACGATATTGGCGAGCTTATATTCAGCCGATCTCTTTGATTTGATGATTTTTAACAATTTTCTTCGTTGACGCCAATTACTTTTATTGCGGGTGAAAATCAAAGGCAGTGTGAGTTTTTTTTCCTGAATATCGTTGCCGGATGGTTTTCCGGTTTGGTTCTCTGCTTCGTAGTCAAATAAATCGTCGCGTATCTGAAAAGCAATTCCCAAATTCAGACCAAATTGATACATATTTTCAAGCAATTCGGGATTATCGGTGGCTGACTGTGCGCCTATTTTTGTACAAGCTGCAATTAGAGAAGCCGTTTTTTGCCGAATGATTTCAAAATATTCTTCTTCGGTGATATTCAACTGACGACTTTTTTTAATTTGAAGAATTTCACCACGGCTCATCATATCAACGGCTTCCGAAATAGTTTCGAGCATGGCATATTCTCCTTTTTTCACGGCAAGAAGTAAACCTCGTGCCAACAAGTAATCACCAACCAACACCGCAATTTTATTTTTCCACAGGCTATTTATGGTTAGAAAATTACGACGCATATGACTATCGTCAACCACATCGTCGTGGATCAGAGTTGCAGTGTGCATTAGTTCCACAAAGGTGGCTGCGGTGTAAGTCTTATCGTTAATTTCCCCACAAGCTCCTGCGCTCAAGAGTACCAATAATGGTCTTAGCTGTTTGCCTTTCCGTTGAATGAGATATCCCAATATAGTGTTAATAGTCCCACCTTCAGCCAAAACATTTTCTCTAAAACGTTTCTCGAAAATAGATAACTCGTTTTTTATAGGATTTTTCAGGATATCCAACGTATTCATGATAAATTTTTCGTTTATTTTATGCAATATGTCAATTTGAATATTCTGTTATAAACGTCAATAATTCTTTTCCGGATAGAGATCTTGCCACCACTCGGGTTGATCTTTGAGATACTTTGCCCACCAAGCCATGATTGAGTTGTGCCAATCGATACGATTTTGATAGCCGTTGATATGGTGATCTTCGTTTTTTACAGTAACCAACTCAACCGGTACACCTAAAATTTTAAGGGCAGTGTACATTTGAATACTTTCTCCCGGAGGAACATTGGTGTCGCTGTCACCGTGAAGCAGTAACAATGGAGACTTTACTTTATCGGCATTGAAAAGCGGACTCTGATTCACATACAAATCTCGGGCATTCCATGGATAGCTGTCGGCAGAAGCCTCTGAACTATAAGTATATCCCCAATAGCCTTCACCCCAGTAACTTGATATTGAACTGATTCCCGCATGAGAAACAGCAGCAGCAAATAGATCGGTGCGGGTTAGCAAATACATGGTCATAAATCCGCCGTAGGAAGCCCCGATACACCCAACCCTTTTTGCATCGGCAGCAGGATGTGCCTGTAAAAACTTTTGTGTTCCTTCAATTATTTCATCAGCCACGGTTTTTCCCCAGTTGTTTACATGAGCAGCCGAAAATTCCTGACCAAAACCAATAGCTCCACTTGGTTGCAACACATAAACCATATACCCGGCTCCAGCCCACAGGTTAAACGGGTAACGTCCACCAAAAGTTCTTCCAACGGGTGTGGTCCCGCCATAATAATACACGATCAATGGATATTTTTTTGACGGATCAAAATCCACCGGAAAATATACTCTTCCCGTAATCTCTTTTCCCGATTTTGACTTAAAATTCCACTCTTTAGTCATACCAAACACAACATCACGATAATTTTCTCCATCGGTAGATTCAATATCAACCATTGTATCATTGGCAAATGATCGAAGATAGAAAATACCATAGCGGTTAATTTTTGAAACCTGATAAACTCCTACCAAAGCATTCTGGGCCATATTGAACGCAGTTATGTAATCGTCATCCGATGTAAGCTGAGTAAATGTCCGATTCGAAACGTTATATCGATAGAGAGTTCGGGTGTCTTTATTGGTTGCGGTCAGATAGATCATTTTATCCACTTTCGACCAAAAAGATTCTGCCACGGATGGGTTGAACGAATAAGTAATCGGATCGACTTTTCCGCTATTTATATCGTAAATGTAAAGTTGAGTATCATAATTATTGGCAATTTTTTGTTTTCCAATATTTTCCCCCACTTTACCAAAGGCTGAAGGACCTCCACTGCAGAGCAACTGCTTCCCATCAGGAGAAAATTGAATGGAAAGGCCCCAACGTTTGTTCTTCCAGAGAGTATCTACCGTCAATCTTTCTAAATCGAGCATATATACCGTCTGTTTTGAGAAAGGACGCTCACGATAGTCGGGGAACCTTACCGAAACAATAATTTTTTGTCCATCGGGGCTGATGTCTTCAAGGTTTGTTGTCTGATTCCCGTAGGTTAACCGATGTTTTGATCCTTTGACTAAATCAAAAAGATACAAATAAGTTCGGTTTTTAAATCCGGGCTGACGATCTTCCATCCCTTCGTATCGTCGGGTGGTTTCATATTTTTCCTTATTTTCCTCAGTTATACCAAAAATAACGCCTGTTTCATCGGGCATCCAACGGTAAAAACTTAGGTTTTTATCTTCGGTAAACAAGCGTTCAGTATTGAGATTCTCAACATTCAATATTTCTAAGATACGATTATCTCCTGCTTTCACAAGATATGATAACCGATTCGAACGAGGCAACCATTGTAAGTCACTGGCTTGTTTTGAATCTAATCGATAAACGACTTTCCCATCAGCACTTCTACGTATTTCTGTCCATGAATTTACGTTTTTGCCTCCTTCCGGTGTGTGACTGAAAGATATGGTATAATAGGTTCCATCCATCGACAATTGGACGTTTCTAATTTTGGTTCCCTCTAGAATATCAAATAAATTTTTTGTTCGCTGGGGCGATAAACTAGCAACAAGATTTCCCTTCAAGGTTATATCCGCAGAGGTAAATTCGGCTCTCAGCTTTGGTTCAAGACTATCACCGGGCATTTGAAGTATTTTAACAAGAATACGATGTTTACCGGGCTCAAGCTTTAGTTCTTTCGAAACGTTGCCCCACTTTTGCGAACCTTTTTCACTTTTCTTTTTAGCTCCAAGTTCTGCATTATCTAACCAAACCCGAATCATCAGTGGCGACGAAATTTCCAGCTTCGATTTCATCCAACGTCCAACTTCAATATAAAAAGCCACGTAACGTATTGCCGGAAGATTCGTATTCGTTTCACCCAGAATTAAAGTATCCGCGTCAATACGCTTTTCCCACCGAACTTTAACCATTGATTCTTCACTTCCAGGCTTGAGCCATGATAATTCGTGATGATCATAGGTTAGTAAATCGCTATCTGCGAATGATTGATTATCTACATTTTTCGTATTACTAAAAAACGGTTTGGGAATCGGGAACGAATTTGATTCCCACCATTGATTTACCGAAACGGTATCGGCTATGGCTGAAAAACCACCTGTCAAAAGGACTAAAAGCAAAAATATTCGAGACATAACAGACATTTTTAAGGTTATGGAATGGCATGCAAATTAAAGAAAAAACATCAGAACCCAAAGGCTGAAATTAAAAATTACCAAGTAAAAACTGATTAATCAACCACAATCCCGAAACGGCTTAATTTAAGGATAACTAAAATCCCTGATAGGAATCAAAAGTCAGAAGAATTAGGGAATTAAAAACAAGAAAGGCCCTCTTTTTGAAGGCCTCTTGTTGACCCACCAGGATTCGAACCTAGACAGACAGAACCAAAATCTGTAGTGCTACCGTTACACCATGGGTCAATCGCTAATTGCGGATGCAAATGTAGCATATTTTTTTCATTCTCCAACAAAAAGAAATAAAAAATTTTCACTTTTGTAAAAAATAGAACCATGTTGCCCTATAAACTTTTTTCAAAAATCTATACCGGTTCATATTGGAGAATTGATCAAACCTTAACATCTATTTACCTTACTTTTGACGATGGGGTAAATCCGGCTACCACTCCTTTTATCTTGGAAACGTTACGAGAATTTGAAGTAAAAGCAACTTTCTTTTGCATTGCCAAAAATGTTGATCGATACCCTGAATTATTTCGCCAAATTATGATGGATGGTCATGCAGTTGGGAATCACACCTATAGTCATTTAAACGGCTTTAAAACCGACTTAAAGGAATATGTTGACGATGCGATGCTGGCATCGCATTTCATTCCAGGAGATTTATTCCGTCCCCCCTATGGCCGGCTGACGTTGCAACAATTTCGAGCACTGAAAAATCAATTTCGCATAGTATTTTGGAGCCGTCTTTCATGGGATTTTGACCCTCGAATTACTCCTGAAAAATGCCTTGATAAAGTAAAAAATACGCGACCCGGTGATATTGTAGTTTTTCACGATTCACAAAAAGCATTTCCACGTCTTCAATATACTTTGCCCCACTATTTGGAGTTAATGAAAAAAAAGGGATTCAAATTTGATACGTTATAAAAGAATTTTCTTATCTTTGCATCGCCTGTTGGGGATTTAGCTCAGTTGGCTAGAGCGCTAGCATGGCATGCTAGAGGCCAGGGGTTCGACTCCCCTAATCTCCACACGATAATCAAAATGCACAAAACACCTGAATTAAAACATTCAGGTGTTTTTTTATCTGCATTAAGTGAAGTTCAACAAAAAGTAAAAATCCCCGTTTTGCACCTTACTTAACTTCCTCAAAGTTTAAGCGCATAGGGGTAATATCCAACCGAATATTTTCAAAGGAATAGTCATCCCGACCATTAATTTTATCGGTCCAATAGCCTTTTGTTTTGGCAGTTTTTGAAAAACGGATCTTCAAACCCATGTTTTCATCATCGAAACAATAGGTTGTAATTTGCGAATTCGATTTATTATCAATAAGATAGTAAGAGACAAAATCCTTAAAGTTGGAGCTATTAGGACTAAAAATCCCTGTCTGAACCGAAGATTTTATGTCGTAAGATTCATTACCGATAGTAGGTTTTCTTAGCGTTGAATATGTAATTTCTTCGGTAATTAAATTATACTGATCACCGGAGCTTATGTGTGAGATTAAAACATTCACAAAGGTCAAAGTGCTATTATTTTTTTTAAGCTCAGCATTTTTCGAATTAACGATTGTTAGCCCCCCGGCTCCTAAAGCTTCGATGGTTTGGGTTTTTGAATAATAAACCAAGGCTGTATTTTCGTCAACACCAAAGCCCATTCGGTAGTTAGCATCATTTAAAAGCGTTGCTGCAACGAGTCTGCCTAGTCTGTTTTTTTTATCAAAATGCTGATCGACGATTCCATATTTAAAAAAATTGAGCCCTTTTCCTAAAGTTAATGCTCCATTATCCTTGAGTTCGTCGTCAATGTAGTTATTGGATATTCCGAATTTCAATGATGCCATGCTAACACCTCCGGTAATCATCACATCACTCATTATAGCGGCTCCCGCGCTGGTACCTCCAATTACAGAACCTTTTTTATAAACCTCATAAATGGCATCCAAAGCTAAGGTGTTAGAACCATCGGCATTTCTTAGTATTTTGATGGTTCTCGACTGATCGCCGCCGGTAAACCAAAGAGCCGTGGTTTTTCTGATCAAGCTTGCCACTTCGGAACTATTCGCATTTTTTATCCAAAGCGATTCATCGATATTCGGAGTCGATTCACAATCAAGCATGGCTAAAGGAATGAAAATGATTCTTGAGCTATCCATACCATATTTGATGAGATTTGCCCGAAATGATTCCATGGACGATGAAGGTGAACCACTGGCCGTAGGAATAATCCCAATGACTGCATTTTTTGGTCCGCCGGCAAGTTCTATAAATTTTTGATAAACCGGTTGGTTATCGCTCTCAAGCGCTCCTCCTACAATCATTAGGTTGGATTGTCCATTGACTATATCACAAGCTAAAATGAATATTAACGCTATAAGAATTCTTCTCATGGAAATGTTTATTTATAAATAATTATTCCTCGGGTATAGGTTTTAGTGTTTGTGATTACGCGAATCAGATAACTACCACGCTCAAAATCTGATAGATCAACTCTAAATTCGAAATCGTCGGGTTTATAGAAACCCACTATTTGTCCATTGATATCAAAGATTTTGATTTCGTTAATATTTTCGTAGGCGTTAATCAAAACAAATTGATTTGCAGGGTTAGGAAATAATTGAATGTTGGGTTGAATTTGCCTTTCTGTGCTGGTATATACATTTCCTAAGATGTAGGGAACCGTTTCATCGATTAAATCCAAACGCATTTGATCGAAACCCGAAATTTGCCTTGGAGTTCCGCTACCTGTTGAGGTTTGCGTTGAATTTCCATAATATTGAGCTTCATTTTTCAATATCATGAGCGGGGTTTGTCCTTTGGATGTAAGAGTTGCCTTGTTGTCGGAGACATAATATTTTAGATAATTTTTGGGTGTAAGCCATACCCCGTATTTTAACTGATGATTAAGCATCGCATATGGAACGGCTGTAGCCGAATTCTCATACATATTGGTTGCTTGATAAGTGTTGGGTATAATTACAGCCGATTTTATCAGATTGAGTCCATCATAAAACTCTAATCCTCCATCATAAGAAGCACCTGATTCTAAATACCTTTCCACTACAATGGCTCCTGCAAATCGAGAATTGTCGCCAATAAAAACTTTCACATTATCGTGCTCCGCCAACTTATTCATTAGAAGCGTACCGTTGGTAGTGGTTAAGAATTGTTTGAATTCACTGAAAATATTATCTACAAACAAAAATAGACCTGCATTCGAAATATAATTACTCAATCCTGCATTAGAACCATTGGCAACTGTAGCCGATTGCACAACAACGTTTGAAAACCCTAGTGATTCCATAGCTGCTTTGTATTGATTGGCTAAAGTTTGGTTTCCTTGTGTGAGAATGAGTTTTACTGATGTTTCAGGAATCGATAATCCTCTAACCTCTTGTAGTAAAGCATTATTGTTGGTTAATGTATTTCCATAACTAGCATAAACAGTATAATTACCGAAGGATGTCTCAAAATTTGAATTAAAAGAATTTGGGAGATTATTGATTATGCTGAGGTTATTTAAGTTAATCGAACATCCCTGAATTAATTGAATAACTCTTACATTATCGGCTAAGAGTTTTCCGTTGGTCGAAGGATTGGTAGAAAAAGAATTATTTTGTGCAACATATAGATTAATTGAACCCGTACCGTAAACCGTTCCAATTTTATTGGGATCAATAAAAAGCGCGGTAAGATCATCTACACCAATTCCAATGATATTACGATTAGTGTTGAATTTATACTTTGCCACGAATCCTAATAGTCGGCCAAATCTCCCTCGTTCAGCAAAGTGCGAATCGGCAACAAAGCCGGGAAGAAAGAGGAACAAATCGTCATGTAAACTGATGTTGGAATGATTAGGGTTTTCAATTGCTTCATGCGGATAAATTCCATAACCGGTATCGTCGGTAAAAATAACTTCCGATAAAATATGCATTCCTGCTGAGGTCCCTGCGATTATGCCTCCATGATTATACAAATATTGCAGAGCTTGCGCTGTTTTTGTGTTTTTAATGTAGTTGTAATAGTAGTATTGATCTCCTCCACGAAAATATATCACGCCATAGGTTACTATGGTGTCATAGGTTTGTTGAAGATTTGCGTTGGAAGAAGTTATGACTAATTCTTTGCTATAGGTAGCTCCCCAAACATTCACAAAATTCTGTTCCAACCAACCATCTCCCGCTGAATGTCCTATAACCAATACACGCTTATTGGATGCCTGATTTACAATCCGGGAAAACAGCTGATAATTCCAACTCATTGTTCCGCTTCGTTCCATTCCTCCTCCTATCAGCACTATACTACCGTTTTGGGCTGAGGACAAGAACACTGCTGTAAAAAATGAAAATAATAAGATTGTGCGAATTTTCGGATTCATATAAATATCTAATTTTATTGAGTTAATAAAAAATTTTTTCTTAAAAGTAGAAATAATTTTTAAATATTTTCTCTTGATATATTTCCCAAATTTTAAAAAAATTAAAGCACAACTAATCTATCCCAATATCACACATTATCATTTTTGAGTAAAACTGCTGTGCTTTGAAAGTGTGCCATTTTTGACTTAAAATATACCTTTCGGTGTTTCGCTTTCTTAAACATGAGAAACGATGATGTCTTGAAAAAACTGAAATCCTTTTTGATAGATTTAAAATTTCTCGGTATATGATCCCATTAGATTGCAAAGAGACGGTTCGTCAGGGTATATATCAGAAAAGTCTTCTAAGAATACTCGATTCTGTCTTTGTTACGATTATAGACTTGTTCTTTTATTTTATATACTAAACATCCGATACTTTGAAGGAAGGTATCAATCGGTTGAAATAATTGCTCTTAATCATATCAGCTCGTACAAACTTTTCTATCCTTTTTCGACACTTTAACGATACTTATCTAATCCAATCATTTTTTCTGCAGGGCAATCTGTTATAAAACTGCGAGGATAGAAACCATCCTGCGCAAAACAATTCAAACAATGATTGAATTTAGCTTTCGTTTCATTCATAATTCCCCACTTTTAGTACTTGAAAATTTTTCTTCATAAAAATCCCATTGGCTAAATAATGGACAATTTGGAAATCTTGATTTAGAAGGATTAGATCGGCATCTTTTCCGACCTCTATTCTACCTTTGTTTGCTAACTTTAGTATTCTGGCTACATTTTCAGTAGCAACTTTGATGGCATTTTCAATAGGAATTTTTTCCTCGAGAACACAATCAACAATTTCCGTGAAAACCGATTTTGATAGTCCCATTTCTAACCTCACCAGGTTTCCATTTTCATCAAAACCGGGTAATGAACCGCAAGCATCGGAAGTAACGGTGATATTTTCGACCGAGACTCCGGCTTTTAATAATTCAGCAATTGCTTTTGAAGTTTTAATCTCATCGTCCGGGAAATAGGGATAGGAACTTGTTGTTAGATCAAGATGCGATTTTTTACCATATTCTTTTGCGTCTTGGAAAATATAGTGATTACGATTACAATGGGTTGGCCAAAATTGCGACAGTTTTAGTTCGCTTATATTAACGGCCTCATACAACTGCCGGAAAGGATTCATGGCATCGCCCATGTGAATATTTACAATCCCCGATTTACCACCAAGCATACCTCCTACCCGTGCTTGAAGCGCAAGTTTTACCAGTTCCTCTGTGGTTGGGAACGATGATCGATGATCGGCAATGGCAATTTCACCAACGCCAATCACTTCATCAATCAAAGCAATATCTTTGGCCACACTCCCCAGAATTGTGGGTGGCGGTATTTGATACGACCCGGTAAACATCCATGCCGAAACGCCCTGCTGACGGAGTGATTTAACTTTCATCAATACCGATTCCACGGAGCGGGTTATGCCATCGGTTCCCAACGATCCTACCACGGTTGTAACTCCGGCTTCAATCATACTGCTGAGCCTTAATTCAGGGGTTCGGGATGCCGGACCGCCCTCACCTCCGGCTCCAGCAATATGAACATGGGCATCAATTAACCCAGGCAAAGCTTTTAACCCTAAACAATCGACCTCATCGACCTCTAATCGCTTATCGATGGATATTTCCTTGGCTATCGCTAAAATTTTCCCGCTTCCGATTAATATATCATTAACTCCTTTATTGCCGGAGCTAATAACTTCGCATCGTTTTAACAAAATGAGCATTTCTATGGTAGGTTAAAGTGTAATTTATTATCAAAGGTATAAAAAATGCAATAAGAGCTTAATATCAAGGATTTTTTTTGATTACGAATGCACTATTTCTATGAACGATTATTGCTCCTTCTTGCAGGGATGCATTATCCCCAATACGCTATTACCAGCTAATTAGCCGATGGTTGTTTCCGGTAACAGTAATGGAGATACGAAGATAATCGTCGGGCAAAATCGACTCTACAACCATAGGCCACTCAATAAAACAATAATTTCCCGAGTCTAAATAATCGGGTATTCCTATGGCTAATGCTTCGGAAATATTCTCAATCCGATAGAAATCAAAATGAAAAATGGATTCTCCGGTGGTTGTTTTATATTCATTGACAATGCTGAAAGTGGGACTGGTAACAGTGTCAACCACATTGAGCTGCCTGCAAATCTCTTTGATAATAGTAGTTTTGCCGGCTCCCATAGGAGCGTCGAATGCCCAAACACGACTTTTACCCGCTAAGGTTCGCAATAGTTGCGCTACTTTTTCGGGTATTTCATCGACCGAAGCTATGATGATTTCATTTTTTTCGATCATAGAACAGGTTTCATATACACTGCAGGGATGAGCATCTCTTCCATGGAAATTCCGCCATGCTGAAAGGTATCCTTGTAGTAATTTACGTAATGGTTATAATTGTTAGGATAGCCAAAAAACTGGTTGCGAAGAGCAAAGATGTAAGTGCCACTAACGTTAAATCGAGGTAATCCAACCTCTTCGGGTTTGGAAATTTCAAATACGTCGTTCGATTCACAATTCAGGTTTTTGCCGTACTTATAGCGTAAATTGGTAGATGTATTCCTATCTCCGACAATTTTTACCGGATTCGACACTTTTATGGAACCGTGATCGGTGGTGACGAACAAATGCACCTGGTGTTCGGCAAAATACTCTATTAACCGATGCAGGGCCGATTGCTCAAACCATTGTTTGGTTAAATTCCGATAGGCCGCTTCGTTGGAGGCCAATTCTTTTACCATATCCACATCGGTTCGTGCATGAGAAAGAATATCCACAAAATTGTATACTAAGACCGATAAAGGCTGTTCTAAAAATCGCTTCGGATTTTCATCGATCCTTTTCATGGATTTCATGTTAGTGGCCTTTTCAAATAAAAATGGAATTTTAATCCCGTTTCTTGATAAATACTGCTGAAACAATTCCTTCTCGAATTCATTTTTTAACCCATCGTCGGTTTCATCGCGCCAAAGATCGGGTTTCAGGGTTCGGATCGATTCGGGCATTAATCCTGAAAACAGTGCGTTCCTTGCATATTGGGTTGCCGTTGGTAAAATACTGCAATAGATTTCTTCCTGCTCGATTTTGTAAAATTTCTGAAAATAGGGCTTTAAGGCAATCCATTGGTCGTAGCGAAGATTATCGATGACCAACAGCACCATTTTCGGCTGCGATAAAAGCGGGAAGAAATAGTGCCGTAGAAGCTGTGGTGATAAAACGGGGACATCCTTAACTGTGCCTGTAAACCATCCTTTATAGTTCTTTTTTATAAATTTGGCGAACTCGGTGTTGGCAGTCTCTTTTTGCATCTGGAGAATTTCAACAATTTCATTGCGTCCGAGCCATTGTTGAAGCGAATTTTCCCAATAGGTAAGTCTTTTATATACTTGAACCCAATCTTCAAAAGTATTAGCATTATAAATAGAGTTGCCAAGCTCACGAAACGAACGTTGATATTCTTCGATCGTAGCTTGCGAAATCAGTTTCCGGTGATCCAATATTTTTTTCAGCGACATCAGAATTTGATTCGGATTCACCGGTTTTATCAAATAGTCGCGGATATTATTACCCAGAGCTGTCTCCATTATATGCTCTTCTTCACTCTTGGTTATCATCACCACAGGGGTTTCATTGAGCAAAAGTTTTAATCGCTGGAGGAACTCCAATCCGGTCATTCCGGGCATATTTTCATCGAGAAAAATCACGTCAACCTGTCGCTTTTTGAGTATTTCAAGGGCGTCGATGCCGCTGTTGGCCGTGATCACTTTGTACCCCTTCGTTTCCAAAAAAAGGATATGCGATTTCAAAAATTCGATTTCATCATCAACCCAAAGTATTTCTATGGCTGCTTGCATACTTTTTTTTAAGGAAAACGCTGATTAAGTCAAAAAATTACATTTCACGGAACTCTATTTTTTCCCTTCCAAATAGTGGCGCTTAAAGAAATCGAGATAGGTTTGCACCGATTTTGTCTGACGGAGTTTCTCAAGGTTATCGCTTGTGATTATAAAATGCTGATAGTCAACCGAGGTAATATCAGAAAAAACTTCATCGAGGAAAATAACCGATTGGTAATAATTGAGTCCCGAAACTGCATCTTTAAATTTTTCAACCGTTATGATATCAATCCCTGCGGAGAATAAACTGCTTTGTATCTGAAACTCAAACATGGGATAATAATCGATATTCATATTCCCAAGGTTGAATTTGATTTTATTGGTAACTTTCTTTTCTGTGTTGATTAACGCAACATAGATATGTTCGGCTTTGGGGTCATAAGCATACTCCACCTTTGCTTCGGCTTCGGAAGCAAAAACCGTTTTTTCTTCCGTTTTTTGAACACCTTGGGGTTTTTGTGGCGGTCGAGTTAAATAGTTAAACAAGTCACGAGCATAGGCAACTTCAGGGGCTGTAGCGAATTTGCGGATGTATTCATCGAGTGTTTTGACAAAGGTGGCCGAATCGGTGGTTTTACCTACGGCTATTGCTTTCAAAAGCGCAAATTTTGCTCTATACTGATTGGCGGGGAAGGCCGAGTCGGAAAACTGGCATTTCTCTATCACCTTATCGTATTGTTCCGATCTGAATAGTCGATAAGTTGTGCTGTACAAGAATCGTAAGGCTTGTTCTTTTTCGGCTTCTAGCCTATAAAAATCAGGATTGGTGATTGCCTGGGCGTATCGACTTTCCGGATATTTACTCAAAAGTTTTTGCTTGTATTCATTGGCTTTTTGTTCTTCGGCTAAATTGGTATAGATTTTATAAAGATTATACCAAACCTGCAACTCATAGATGGTTTCAGGAAAACGCGTCAATAGTTTTAAATAGGTTTCTGCTGCTAACGGCAGATCTTCAATTTTTTCCTTGTAAACTCCGGCAGCTTTGTACAAGGCAACATGAATAAGACTATCCGACACACGCATTGCCGAATCGGTCAGTGGCAGATTCTGAAGGTAAAACTCTCTTTTTTTAGGATCGATCTCGCGGCTTGCGGCTGTGGCATTCGACGAGACAGCACCTTGTTGGTCACTAAAGAGATCGAAGCCCGTGGAAGCTTTGTCGGAGCGTCGCCAATCATCCTCCAAAGGTCGCTGTCCCCATTTGGCTTCGAATTGAATGGCTCCGGCAGCCAAAGTGTTAGGATTGTAAAAATACCATCCTCCTCCCCCAAAACTCTGTTCGAGGTTTTGCCCCCTTTGTTCAGCCATGGCCGAAGCCATTCGATTCATTTGCTCCCGAGCTTTTTCATCTTGTTCTTTTTTGGTGAGGTCGGCAATAATTCTATCGATCAAACTATTGCGCTCCGGTTCGCTCATTCGTGCTACTCGCTGCAAGCTGTCTTGGGTGGAGACTACCGTAAGGTGTTGTACTAATTCATTCAGATTTTCCGACAATCGTTTGTAGGATTTATAGTCGGGAATATTTTGTGAAACAAATTTCATGGCACTGTCGAGGTAGATCTGTGCTTTGGAGTAATTAGGTTGTTCAAAATAAATTTTCCCTAATTCCAAATAAGCCAAACCTTTCTGTGCATTGTTGATCTTCGATTTATGAGCCGATTGTAGAAACAAATCGATGGCTTCATTGATATTTCCCTCGTTTAATGCGATTTTCCCAAGTGCAAAATAAAGTTGATCGAGATAATCGCTGTTTTTATCTTCCCGAATCATCTTGCGCAACTCTTTTTTCAAATAGGAATTATCTTTTTGATCTTTCGAAGCTAATTGCGCAAGATTGATCCGCGCGTTGAATGCCATATCGTAATTATTGTTGCGGCGAAGTACGATTTTGTATTTTTCAACAGCGTTCCGATCGTCGCCTAAGCGTTGGTATATCTGAGCTAAAATAAATTCGTACCGATATTTCTCCTTTTTACTTTTGGTCAGAACCACGGCCTCTTCAAGATTTTTAGCCGCAAGCTCAAGTTGATTTTGCTTTAAATGAAAATCGGCTTTAATTAGAAACAAATCGCGATGCAGATGTTTTGGAAAGTCCTCGGTACTCTCAAGCAGCTGCAATAGAGTTTCGGCTCTTCTGATGTTTCCCATCTCAACATAGGTTCGTGCCAACCACAGTTGGGCGTCGTATTTTATTGGTTCCCGGTTATAAGTTTGGATTACGTAGGTGAAAGCCTCGATGGCTGCAAAAAAATCGCGGCGCATAAAATGCGATTTTCCGATAAGCATATAAGAATGCCATGTCCATTTGACGTATTCCTGACGATCGTAAAACTCTTGCTGTCGTTTGTTTTTAGGACGTTTCGAAGGCTTTGCGGTAATAGAGTGCTTCTGAATCACCTTAGAGGCTTTTTTGAAGGCCCGATCCATGTCGCTGTTGCCCTTTGACGAGGCTCCTTTGATTGAATAAACGAAGATGGGCAAAATATCGTTGTAGTTATCCTTTGTCCCTTGTTCAATTTTTTTTAATCCTTCGCGATAAGCTAAATCCCCGTTATAATATGCATTGAAGTATGCTGTTACGTTATGATAAGTTCGTGTGGCTATCGTGTTTTTTTGATTCGAACATCCCCACAAGATGAGTATGGTAATACTCAACATCCCCAATATTGTATAAATACCTCTTCTCACGTTAGTTTAGGATTTTATTTGTACAATGCGTGTTGGCGGAAACTCGCGATGTCTTTTTTCCACAGCTGCGTTTACATTCTTAGCCAGCATAAGATAATGTTCTCCCACCACATTTTCTTTTAAGGCCGATGGTTCGCCTTGATCGGAATCGTTGACAATGCTTTCAAATATTGGAATTTTTCCGAGAATTGGAATGGAAAATTCTTCGGCGATAGCATCAAGTTTTTCTTTCCCGAAAATGTAATATTTGTTGTTGGGTAATTCAGCCGGTGTGAACCATGCCATATTTTCAACCAATCCCAAAATAGGGACATTAATTGAGTCGTTTCGAAACATGTTAATTCCTTTTACCACATCGGCAATAGCAACCTGTTGAGGAGTTGTAACCACCACAACGCCGGTGAGAGCAACCGATTGAACAATAGTCAGGTGAACATCTCCGGTTCCTGGAGGCATATCAATAATCAAATAATCAAGTTCGCCCCAGTCGGGATCAAGCATAATTTGTTTTAAAGCGGATGTTGCCATGGCACCACGCCAAATCAATGGTTGCCGGGGATTCACAAAAAAACCTATTGACATTAGTTTTATGCCAAACTTTGCAATGGGTTGTATAACCTCAGAGCCGTTTTGCTCAATGATAGCTGGAACTGCACCGTTTAGACCGGTCATTTGTGGCAAGCTGGGACCATAAATATCGGCATCGAGCAATCCCACCTGAAAACCTAATCGCGATAAGCCGACGGCAAGGTTAACCGCTACGGTTGATTTTCCAACACCGCCCTTTCCTGATGCAACCCCGATAATGTTTTTTACTCCATCGAGTCCGGTGGAAGGTTTCTCTTTTTTCAAAACACGTATGTTTATCCGATTACGGACATCGATTCCGGGAAAATCGGACTCTAATTGCTCGATGCAACGATAGTGAATTTCCCGTATATGCGGATCACGGTCGGTTTTAAACGTAAGGGTGAAGTTAACTTCGTTGCCGTTTATTTTTATCTGCTGAACATAACCTAATGAAACAATATCGCTCCCTTCCACGGGATGCGCTATTTTTTGTAATGATCTAAATATTTCCTTTACGGTGATTTCCATCTCTTATAGTATTTGTATCGGATTTTTTGTTTTTAAAACAAAACGTGAGGGTGCCAGAAATGTTTTTCGAAATCGACAATTTGATTGTTCTCTATGTGTATTCCTTCGGCTTGCAAAAGTTCCACCATTGAATTCCCGACAAAGTATCGTTTACCGGTGAGTAATCCGTTTCGGTTAACCACACGATGTGCCGGTAGAAATCGCGGTAAATTGCGCGAACTGTTTAAAGCCCAACCAACCAACCGAGCACCTTGTTTACTTCCAAGACACTCAGCAATAGCACCATAGGTAGTAACTCTACCGTATGGTATTTGTTGTACTATCCAATAAACTGATTCGTAGTAGTTCGTTGTTGTCATAGTCCGGCTCCGATAAATCACGATCGTTGGGTAATCGAAATTTCAGATAAGTGATATTAAACCCTTGCGATTCAAACCATGTTTCGTACCTGGTTTTTATGGTTAAGGCCTCATCATTGAGGGGTGAAGCATACAGATTTTCGGTTGAATAAAGGATTTCTAAGCCATTATGTTCCAACACAAGGCGAGTGTAGCGATGCAAAAACAGATTATCGGTTTTAAGATGAACAATAGCATTGTGTTTTAAAAATTGCTGGTACCGACTAAGAAACGACGAATGGGTCAATCGGTTTTTTGCACTGCGAGTTTTGGGCTGTGGGTCAGGAAAAGTAATCCAAATTTCGTCAACTTCATCGGGCGCAAAAAATCGACATATAAATTCGATTCTTGTCCGCAGGAAAGCAATGTTGCTCAATTGTTCTTGCTGAACGGTTTTTGCTCCTCTCCAAATGCGTGCTCCTTTGATATCGACCCCAATAAAATTTTTTTGCGGGTGCTTCCTTCCTAATTCCACCGTATATTCTCCGTAACCGCAACCCAATTCTAACACTATGGGATGGAGGTTCTTAAATATTGAACTTCGCCAATTTCCTTTTATGGGATGATCGTTGTGTCGAGCATCAATCAAATCCGGCTGCACTACATGTGAAAATGTAGCATTTTCGGCAAATTTTTCCAATTTGTTTTTTCCCACGCTATTCCGATTTTTCAACTCGTATTCCGATATTGTTAATTGCCTTCAACACAGTGTCGCGCATAGCATGTTGAACGCTTATCCGATAATTCCCCGACATTGGAAATCGTATTCTACGTTTGTATAAAACAGAACTTGACCAGAGACTTCCCCAGCCACTTCCCAGCCATTTCCCGGTTACATCGGCCAACATACAATTGACGGTATCGGTAAGGGATTTACGGTTGGGAAACTCAATCTTCACATAAAGATATAGGTTACGATATTTATAATCGCCACTGTTCCGAATCTGAAGAAGCACATTATGAGGATTGACGGTATCGGTAATGGGAATCTCAAATCGATAGATGCTATCCATGTGCCATTTCATCGATGGAACCGTATAAGAGGTGTCGTACACGCGATTATCGTCGCATGAGGTGAGAGAAATGACCGTAAATAAAACTAAAAAAATGACCGGTAGCGACAATTGCTTTATCATGGTGATTTTCTTTTACTGATTATTTTCTTTCGGGCCCTGTTTTTGATTCCCATTCCCTGAATTTGTATTGTTGGGTTTCTTGTAGAACTTTTTATGTTTTTGGTGCTGCTTCTTTTGGAAATTACGATTTTCGGGCTTGGTTTCGGGTTCTGCTTTTTCGATGGAAGTCGTTGTCTCCGAATCTATTGGGCGATCACTAAACACGTGCATATATGCCGGTTTAACGGATTCTTTCCCTTGCAATTTCTCGGGTTCGATACCTTTTTTGTTCAATTCAATAATCTCGGCTACTCGTTGAGGAGTAAGGGGGATTAAAAGATTTTTGTCGGAATTCTCGAGGCTGTACCAAAGGATTTGTTTGAATACGTCGGTTTTTTGATGAATGGCTTTGCCTTCTTTCGTCAGTAGGGCAACATCGGTTGGCGGAAGATTAGTTCTGGCATCGAGATACGCGTCGAGTTCATAGTTAAGGCAACATTTCAGTTTAGAACATTGCCCGGCAAGTTTTTGCGGATTCAGCGACATTTCCTGATATCGAGCCGAATTGGTGGCTACCGAAACAAAATTGTTAATCCAAGTGCTGCAACATAACTCTCGGCCGCAGGTTCCAATTCCTCCTATTCGGCCGGCCTCCTGCCTTGCTCCGATTTGCTTCATCTCAACCCTGATTTTAAAGCGATCGGCAAGTACTTTTATCAACTGACGGAAATCGACCCGTTCGTCGGCGATATAGTAAAATATGGCTTTGGATTTATCGCCCTGATATTCTACATCACCGATTTTCATATCCAGACCAAGACTCCTTGCTATCTTTCGCGACTCTATCATAGTTGAATATTCCAGTGCCGTTGCTTCCCGCCATTTTTCCAAGTCGGCAGGTTTGGCTTTCCTGAAGATCTTTTTAAACTCACCGCCGATGGGTATGCGATTGCGTTTCAGTTGTTCGAAAACAACCTCACCCAGCAACGATACCACACCGATATCGTGCCCGGGATTTCCTTCCACGGCAACATACTCGCCTATGTTAAGATTTAACCCGTTGATGTTGTGATAATATCCTTTTCGAGTATTTTTAAATTTCACTTCCACAATGTCCTTAAACAGAGCTCTGGAAGGTTTCTTATAAAACCAATTATAAACGTTCAATTTGTCGAAATTCCCGGTCAGCCTTTCACGGTTTGGACTTTCTTCCGGTTGAGGAATTTCGTAGCGAATATATTGATTGGGGTTATTATTTTCTTGTTCCATGGGTCTATATCATTTAAACGGCAAAGGTAAGCATTTTTAACCGTTCTTTAAAACGTTTTTTTGTTTTGCTTATTATTTCCACCCAACGCCGGAGAAATAGGTTCGGCACACGGTAACTTTCGATAATGTCGAATAAATCTGTTGTTTATTCAGTTCATCGGATATTTCTTACACTTGTTTAGCAGAAATCATAAATAAAAAAGGCTACCGCAAGGATAGCCTTTTTTTAGGAGACGGCATCACTGCTTATCCCAATATTCTGGGGTTAGCTTTCATTACCAACTCTGAAAGAATTCTCGCCGGGTTCTCAAAACGGCTGGTCAATAGCATCGAAGCAATGATATAGGGTTTATAGCCCGCTTCCTGATAGGTATCGAGCCGATATTTTTCGAAGACATCGGCACTAACTTCCCCGTTTTTACAAGACACACCACTGATATCGGCCGGAAGGCAATGCATATAGAGCGCATTTTTGTCTTTGGTCAGGTTCATTTTGCTTTCGTTATATTCCCAATCGATATGTTTCGCATTTTCAGCCAAACATTGTTTTTCGAGATCCTTAAGAGCGGCACTATCGCCTTTGCGTAAAAGTTCGGTGCGCTGTTCCATGATTTTGTAAGGTGCCCAACTTTTGGGATAAACTATTTCGGCATCGGTCATAGCTTCATCCATGGAGTTAACTATCTTAAACTGACCTCCGCTTTTGGATGCGTTATCGCGTGCCAGATCAACGATTTCGGGTATAAGCTCGTAGCCTTCGGGATAAGCTAAGGTTACATTCATACCAAAGCGTGTCATCAAAGCGATGATTCCCTGGGGTACTGAAAGCGGCTTTCCGTAACTTGGAGAGTGTGCCCAACTCATTGTGATGCGTTTGCCTCGCAATGCTTCAACTGACCCGAAATGATTGATAAGATGTAACAGGTCGCTCATCGTTTGCGTCGGATGATCCATATCGCATTGCAGATTTACTAACGCCGGGCGTTGGGGTAGCACTCCGTTTTCATAGCCTTCGTCGAGCGAGGCAGCCACCTGACGCATATAGCGGTTGCCTTCACCGAGAAACATATCGTCGCGAATACCGATAAACTCCGATAGAAACGATATCATTTGAGCCGTTTCCCTAACTGTTTCTCCATGTGCTATCTGCGACTTGGTTTCATCAAGATCCTGAACGACACAACCAAGCAGGTTGCACGCCGAAGAAAACGAAAACCTTGTTCGGGTAGAATTATCGCGAAAGATCGATACCGCGATCCCACTGTCGAATACTCGGGTCGATATATTTTGCTTTCGCATCTCGCGAAGAATTTCAGCCACTTCAAGGACAAACATCAATTCGTCGTATGATTTTTCCCAAGTCAGCAAAAAATCTTTCCGATGTAGGTTCCCTGTGTAATTACCCAAATTGGCTATGCGTTTCAATAGTTTTTCCATAGTTTTGGTCGATTATAAAGTTTTTTATTCGATGATCATGGCAAAAGCAGCGTAAAATGCCGAGGCTTGTATTAGTTGTTCAATGGATATTTTTTCGTTGGGAGCGTGTGCCAAAACTTCGTTTCCGGGTCCAAAGCCGATGGTGGGTATTTTATGTATGCCGTTGATTACCACCCCATTGGTTGAAAATGTCCATTTATCAACAACCGGCTTTTTCCCGAATAACTCTTCGTAAACCTTAACACCTGTTTTAACAATGGGTTCCGACTCTTCTATTTTCCAAGTGGGATAGTATTTTTCCATGCCATATTTCAAACCTGTATAGGCCATTTCTTCATATTGTAACACTTCCACACGGGCATTTAAACCTTCAATGATATGTTGAATTTCCTTCACCGCCGATTCTTTAGTCTCGCCCCAAGTCAAACGCCGATCGAGGTGAATTCGGGCATAGTCGGCAACGGCACATAACGAAGGCGAGCCGGAAACTATTTCCGAAATGGTTATTGAACCTTTTCCAAGGAAAGGATCGTAAGCCAAACGATCGTTGAGTTTTTCGATCTCCAAAGCTACTTTTGAGGCCATGTAAATGGCGTTTACACCCCTTTCGGGAGCAGATCCGTGCGACGAACGACCGTAAAAATGAACGCGTATTTCCATTCTTCCCCGGTGGCCTCGATAAATCTGACAATTGGTAGGTTCGGTACTAATGGCAAAATCAGGTTTCAAGCCTTCCTCTTCGATGAGGTACTTCCAGCACAAACCGTCGCAATCCTCCTCTATTACGCTACCGACAAAGTAGATGGTCCAATCGCGTTCAAATCCCAGCTGTTTAAGAATTCGACCGGCAGTAACAAAGGATGCAATACCACCTTTTTGGTCAACCGTGCCGCGTCCGTGAACATATCCGTGGCGAATTTCACCTCCCAAGGGATCAAAATCCCAGTTTTCAAGCTGTCCAAGATCAACGGTATCGATGTGTCCATCAATGGCCAAGATTTTTTTACCGTTTCCGATTCGTCCGATGCAATTTCCTAATCCATCGATGCGAACCTCGTCGAATCCGGCTTCTTCCATCTGTCGTTTCAAACATTGAACCACTTCGCGCTCCTGAAGGCTTAGAGACTTGATTTTTACCAACTCCGAAAGGTTTTGAGCTGTGTAATTGCCGTATTCGTCAGCAAGTTTGAGTATTTTGGCAAACGTTTCGTGCATAGGGCGTTAAATTTTCCCTAAATGTAGATAAATTTATCAACATTCATAACCGTTGACAGAAAGTTTTTTGATGTCGTCTTCAGAAAAAACTTTTCTCAAAAACAATGAATTAGGCAGATTCGGCTAACTCCCCTACTTACTTTCAGCACGTTTACCTTGTGATCTTATAAAGAAATGGTATGGTCTGTTTTTGAACGAATTGAATAAAATCTGACGAATCTGTTTACAACTAAATTCTGTTCCACCTTTGACCAATCAAAAACCAACTTTGTTTCCATGTTGTTTCCATAGTGTTTCCATGATGTTTCCATAAAAGGCCATTTTATGGAAACACTATGGAAAGATGGTGGAATGATGGTTAAAAGATGATGGAAAGAAGAGGGGTAAAAAACAGCACCCATGGTAAGTCCATTTTCAAAAGAAAAGAGGTTTTAAGAGAAAAAATCGGATACCCAAAAACCTTGCAAAAACGCAAAACCCAGTAACCGATAACACCGAAACTGAAGTGTCATCCGTTCCCGCTCTATATTTGAAGTAGAAGTATGATTTGTGTTATGTGTAATAACTATTGAACAAAAAAACTAAAAATCAAGCGAAATTAATAGACAAATAGCTTAAAAAAGGTGAAAAACATAAAGTAGTTTTGTTGCTACTTTCTTATGCCGGTTCAATTTCCAATGGTTTTGTGCGGTAATAAATGAAAGATGTCAGTTTGAAGACGGAGTTATTTCATTATAATTATGAAACATTGCCACCACAAAAATAGCCGACCTTTTCCGGTTGCATTGGTTGTAATTGTGCAAGTTTATGGAGGTAGTACTTTTGCTTTCTTTCTATTTTAATACAATTAGGGTTCCGGGTAAGGTTGCTGCTTTTCAAGTACATTCCAAATAATTACCGGCTGTTTTCCGGCTATGGCAATCCATGCCTTTTTTATACTTTACGAACCATTAATTGTTCAAACTTATTTTTCAGATAGCCGTTGTTTGTAGGTCTGGCAGTCCATGCTGTTTGAACCGGAATCCTGCGCGGGTATTTATTTCCTTTTGTAATGGTTATGACTATTCAAGAACTGTCTTGCTCCCGATTACAGAGCTGACAGAGGCAATCTTTAATATTACACCGGGATAGCTGCCTTTCAATTTGCTGTAAACAACGAGTCATCTGACCTTGTAACTGAACATAGCTTCTGAGATACGGTCTGAGAATCCTGATGCTTTTCTCGGGTACAACGCTGCCTCGCGTTAACTGCTTGTCAAGTAAAGTGGCTATCCATTGCGCATCGACAACGTCGCTTTTCCTTCCGGGCATTTGCTTAATAAAATAGGGATTAACAAGAATCAGCTTAAATTCGCTCTCCGGTGCTCGCCATACAGGTTTCCGGTACACACCGGTACTTTCCATCGCAACGGAGTATACACCCTCACCATGAAGCCAAGGGCTTAGCTCTATCAATCCGACCGTCGTTGTCTCAATTTTTTTTACCTCGCTCTGGTAGTTTACTTTTTTTAACAGGCAAAAATTGTATCTTTGTGAATGTCCGGCTCACATACTCGCTTTACCTTACTCATAATAATATAGTTTATTTGTTTAGACCGTAAAAATATTATACTTCGAGTCTACGCGGTCTGAGGAGTGGACTGGATTTTTATTCAGCTTGTGTATGAATAGTTTTTTATGTAAGTTTAGATACGCAGTTCAGGCTCTCTTTTGTTTGCAAACAAGTTTGCACAAAACCGCCTTCACTGCATATACAAGCCGAGCCATTAGCGGCAAGCGAATCAGAATCGATAACCTACAGAGATGAGAAAACCATTTGAATAAATTGGCTTAGAAACAACTTTATTTGCAACAGCACCAGTTCCAATTCCACCAAGCTCGATAAAATATGACGGATTACGGCTTGTGTTTTCAGTTAAGAAAAATTCAAAACCGAATACTCCATATCCGCCAAAGTTGACTGATTCATTGCTGAAAGAGTTATTGGGGTATATTAATACAATCCCCCCCTCGGAATAAAGATTTATATTATTCGTAATACATCTTTGATAATTTATGCCGACTTGATTATTTATAAACTCTGTCCAAGTCTGATTATTTTGAGCATCGGGATGATTCAACCAGTTTAGATTAGTTTTAACATTGATTCGCAGGTTCTTAAATTCTGGTGTTAACAAATGAACTCCAATGCCAAATTCATTTTGAAACTTAACCAATTGAAAACCATAGGATATTTTATTAAAATCTCTTTCTTGACATTGAGCTGAAAGGAAATAGACAAACACTGACAAGCTGATAAATATCTTTTTCATAATGTTAGTTTTTAGTCGAATATTTCTTCTTTATTGAGGCCTTTTATTGTATTCTTTCTCGCAATCAAATAGAATACGAAATGAATCAACAAACCAATTCCCCAAAACAGGGCTATAGAAAAAACATTTCTAATACTTTCAAATTGTGAATGTAAATCAAACAAAAACCATAAGACTGATACAGTATTGAAAAGTAAGTAAGTTGCAAAATGAAAACGGAATCCAATGTCATACAGTGGTAGAGTTTCATGGTCCCTTTTGCCAAAGTACCAACCTATGAAAAAATTGAAAAAAAAGTAGATTACCGCTATAATCCATACCAGAGAATAGGCGCGGTTTTCTAAAAAGGAACTCAAACCATAGCGAAAAACAATAGCACCTATGGTAAAGAAAACCATGAAATACAAGAGATTTTTTGTTAAAGCTTTCATTTTTAGTCCTCCTTAATAATTAAGTTTTTAATGCGTTTGTTAAAAAATAGAGATATATTTCTCTCAATAAAAGTCTCAAGCAGTTTATGACCTAATTCCGTCAAAAAATAATATTTGCGCTCTGGTCCTTTGTTTCCTTTGCCAGTTTCAAAATCAACAACTCCTAAGTGTTGAAATTTTCTAAGAGTTCTATATAGGCTTTGAATCTCACAAACCATTGTATGATTAGACTGCTCTTCAACAAAAACTCTAATTTCATCAACATATTTTTTCCCATCTTTCAATGAAAGAAAAATCCATAGAGTCAGTTGACCCTTTTTGTATGTTTCTTCCCATGCTGATAATAGTTCAGAAAAAAGATTATTTTCATTCATAAGGTAATCATATTGTTTTATACATCATGTACAGTACAAATATAATACGTTATATTTAAAAAACAAATAAATTTTAAAAAATAATGAAAAAGAATAATCACCAGCCGCTAATAATAAGGCTTCATAGCGGCACGCAGTGTCCGGCGGGAAGCCTAAGTTGAACTACACTCGACGGTGTAGCCGCACCTGAGGGTTATTCTATGGAGTTAATTGGGGATTTGGTAGTATCCCAAAAAAGATAGTGTAAGTTAAATTTGGTTTCAATAAATTCATTTTCTTTGAATTTGTTTTGTATTGAATGGGAACTACGCTCAGGCTACGCCTTCACTACGTTCCCATTCATTCTTCCCAGTTTAAATTTTTAGTTTCTTTTCTCTAATTTAAGAACTAACTAACTTTACACACTTTTGGGGACAGTATCTCAAGAATTGATTGGTCATGGTTAATATCAAACCAAAAATCAAACTACAGCTTGCTGGAATTGACCGCCTACTTGACGTTCTTGGTTGGGTTTCAATAATTGCTATCTGGGTCATGACAACTACCATCATGCTTGATACTATTCCGCATCAATCCAATAGTGAAGGTACAGCAGTGGTTTCGAGCGTAGAAAGCATTATTTTATCTCTTTCGTTGATTGCAACGTTTCTATTTCTCGGACTTACCTTTCTGAACAAATTCCCCCATATTTTTAATTATCCCATGAAAATTACTCCGGAAAACGCTGTAAGACAATACACCATGGCCACTCGCCTTATTAGATTTTTAAGGCTTTTTGTGGTAATTATCTTTGGAATCGTTAACCATCAGTTTTTAAATAGCGTAAAAGGAGAAGCTGAAGGCTATCAATTTTGGTTAATAGCTTTGATTTGTGCATTTTTATTTATTCCGGTAATAGTTTTCATTGCTAAATCATACAAACATAAATAACACTGTATGGAAAAATCATTGTATTTACCGTTAATGATAGAAACAGATTTCCCTATATTCGATAGTGATTTATTTCATGATTTTCCGATTGAAATTCATTGGGAGGTAAAACACCAAAAGCAACAACTGTGAATCGGTTTAATGTGTCACCAATTCATAATTCAGTCAAGCAAATAAAAGTTTGCCGAAAGAGACTACATTTCTTTATAAAAATTTAATTTTGCATAAAAATCAGTACATGGGTAAATTGGGACATATCAATAGTCCGGACGATTTAAAAAAACTTACGCTGGAAGAGCTTCCCGATGTTTGCGATGAGCTGCGACAGTTTATTATCGAACAAGTCTCATCCAATCCGGGGCATTTTGCAGCAAGTTTGGGGGTGGTGGAGCTAACCATTGCTCTTCATTATGTTTTTAACACTCCCCACGATCGTTTAGTGTGGGATGTAGGTCATCAAGCCTATGGACATAAGATACTAACCGGAAGAAGAGACCAATTCCATACCAATCGGAAAAAAGGAGGAATTTCAGGTTTTCCGAAACGCGATGAAAGCCCCTATGATGCTTTTGGAGTGGGACATTCATCAACCAGCATCTCAGCAGCCTTGGGAATGGCCGTTGCTTTTAAACAAGCAGGAGAGATCGACCGACATGTGGTTGCGGTCATCGGCGACGGTGCACTCACCGGAGGTATGGCTATGGAAGGTTTAAACCATGCTGGAGCCCTAAATACCAATTTGCTGGTTATCCTTAACGACAACAATATGGCCATCGATCCGAGTGTTGGGGCGTTTAAGGAGTATCTGGTAGATATAGCAACATCGAGGAGCTACAATAAACTGAAGGAAGAGGTTTGGAATGTTTTGGGAAAAGTGGACCGGTTGGCTCCCAAAACTCGCGATTTTATTAGGAAGATCGACTCGAGCCTTAAATCGGTAATCATACGCCAATCCAATCTTTTTGAAGCCATGAATTTTCGGTATTTTGGTCCCATAGATGGACACGATGTGCTTCATTTGATATCGGTTCTTGAAGATTTAAAACATTTGCCGGGTCCCAAGATTCTTCACGTAAAAACCATTAAGGGGAAAGGGTTTTCCTGTGCCGAAAAAGACCCAACAACATGGCATGCTCCGGGAAAATTCAATAAGGAAACCGGAGAGCGCATTGTGAGCAACAACGAGATAACCCCTCCCCGATATCAGGATGTTTTTGGAAAAACCTTAGTAGAGTTGGCAGAGAAAAACCCAAAAATTGTAGGAATTACTCCTGCAATGCCCACCGGTTGTTCTATGACCTTCATGATGCAAGCCTTCCCTGAACGCGCCTTCGATGTAGGGATAGCCGAACAGCATGCGATTACCTTCTCAGCCGGTCTAGCTGCCGAAGGCATGATCCCGTTTTGCAACGTTTATTCAACATTTATGCAGAGGGCTTATGATCAGGTGATTCACGACGTGGCGCTGCAAAATCTTCATGTTGTGATGTGTCTAGACCGAGGTGGTCTTGTTGGGGAAGATGGAGCCACCCACCAAGGCGTGTTTGATTTAGCCTATTTCCGTTGTATCCCCAACTTAATAATAAGCGCCCCCATGAATGAGGAAGAGTTGCGCAACCTTATGTACACAGCACAACTTCCCAATGGAAAACCGTTTGTGATTCGCTATCCTCGTGGTAATGGCGTTATGACCGACTGGCAACGTCCATTTCGGGAAATTCCTATCGGTCAAGGGCGAAAGCTTACCGAAGGGCGTAATATTGCAATTGTAAGCATAGGACATCCCGGGAATTTTGTGCAAGAAGCCATAAAAATTCTATCCCGCGAAGGCATTATCCCATCGCACTACGATATGCGTTTTCTAAAACCTATCGATCAAGAGTTGTTGCACGACGCTTTTCAAAAACATCGGGCTATCATTACCGTTGAAGATGGTGTTATCATGGGAGGCCTGGGATCGGCTGTGCTGGAATTTATGGCCCAAAACAATTATCTGGCTAAAGTTGTCCGCCTAGGTGTTCCCGACCGATTTATAGAACATGGAAAAACCGAAGAACAATATTCTGAATGTGGTTTCGATACAATGTCAATTGTTAAAACCGTTAAACAAATATCCACCCGTTAAAACTCTACAATTGTGAGATCCATAAATTTTAAAGCCATTGCTGCCCTCACCGGAGCAATGCTTTTTTGGTCGTTGTCGTTTGTTTGGTACAAAGAAGCCTATCGCTTTTTTACTCCCATTGCGGTGATTTTCATGCGTTTGGTTATCGCTACCATGCTCATCGGAATACTAACATTAGCATTCAATCGATTCCAGAAAATACACCGAACCGATTGGTTTGGGTTTGCACTTTTAGCTTTTTTCGAGCCGTTTCTCTATTTCATGTTTGAAAGTTATGGCATCGAAAAAACATCGCCCACCATTGCTTCGATAATTATTGCACTCATTCCCTTGTTAACACCTTTAGCTTTGGGCATTTTTCTTAAAAAAACAACCGATAAAAGTTGTGTTACCGGTTTGGCAATTTCTTTTGCAGGGGTAGTTTTGGTGGTGGTTTCTGATGCCACCAATTTTAAAAGCGATCTGTTGGGAGTTTTACTAATGTTTGGGGCAGCACTATCGGCTTTAGGTTATTCGGTAATATTAACCCGGCTAATTGGTAAATATAATACGCTGATGATTATGTTTACCCAGAATGTTTTGGCAGTTGCTTACTTTACCCCCTTTTTTGTGATTAACGAATATTCATCATGGACTCAAGTGCCGTTTAGTGTGTCAACCTATGCCGTAATTTTCAAGTTGGCCGTATTTGCGTCGTTTGTTGCCTTCACCCTGTTTGTTTATGGTGTAGGCCGAATTGGAGTAACCGTAGGAAATATGTTTACTTATCTTATCCCTGTGTTTACGGCCATTTTTGCTTATTTTACCCTGGGCGATCCCCTTTCTCCCGCAAAAATTCTGGGAGTTTTAATCGTTATCGCCGGCCTGACCTTTCCCATGTTGGTTTCAAGATTATCAAAATCCGGGTAAGCAACCTATCATAAAATTCGAGTGCTTATAATAAAAAAGCAAAATTAGTCCGAAATAACAGCTCGTATTTATTTCTGATTTTTCTGTAACAGTTGTCAGAAAGTCATTTGTTTTAATCTAATAATTCGCATGATATTTCTATTTAAGATATCACGAATTTCCCCGCCGCTGAATCAATCCAACGATTTGATTCATTTGAGATTATCTCCAAAACAAACTACAATCACAGGTTGAAGAAAAATTTACAAAACCATAAAGTGGTGTTCTGTAAACACACATTAAAAACAAAGAAAAACATTTATCTTTCAACAGTTCAACACAATTCATGATAATGTCCTTTACTATAAAATGAGCGATTAAATGATAGATTAATCGCTCTTTTTTGTTTTTATTGTGTGAAAATCTTTACTTTTGAGTGGCACCAATTCCACTTCTATGATTGAAAAAATAATTCACTTTAGCATAAGAAATAAGTTAATGGTGGTTTTATTCACCTTAACAATCGCAGCTTTCGGACTTTATGCAGCCTTAAATATTTCGGTTGGAGCCGTTCCTGATATTACCAACAATCAAGTTCAAGTTATTACCACATCGGGAAACTTATCGACACAAGAGATCGAACAATACATAACCACACCTGTGGAAATGGAAATGGCAAACCTACCCGGTGTGAAAGAGATCCGGTCAATTTCAAAATTTGGAATTTCGTTGGTAACCATAGTTTTCGACGAGAAACTAGGAACCTATCTGCCACGCCAATTGATTGCCGAAAAAATTAAAACGGCAGCAAGCAAAATTCCGGAAGGCTTCGGAGAACCCGAAATGGGTCCCATTACCACCGGTCTGGGAGAAATATATCAATATACATTACAGATAAAACGGGGATATGAACATCTTTACACGCTAACCGATCTACGAACCATTCAGGATTGGTTAATCAAATGCCGATTGTCGGGAATAAACGGAGTGGTTGAAATCAACAGTTGGGGAGGCTACCTGAAACAATACGAGGTTGCCATCGACCCAAATCGTTTATCAAAGGTTGGCGTTACCCTTCAGGAGGTATTCTCAGCCTTAGAGGCTAACAACCAAATTACGGGAGGTGCCTATATTGAAAAAAACAACCAAAGTTTTTTTATTCGAGCCGACGGTCAGGTAAAAACACAGGAAGAGATTGCACAAATTGTGGTTAGAAACAACCAAGGGCAACCGATTCTGATTCGCGACATAGCCAAAGTCCGGATTGGATATGCTAATCGATATGGAGCTATCACCGCAAACGGCACGGGAGAAACCATCCTTGGACAAGTGATGATGTTAAAAGGGGCTGACTCAAAACAGGTTATTGCAGAGGTAAAGAACCGAATTAATGAAATACAAAAAAACTTACCGGAGGGAATTGTCATTGACCCCATTGTTGACCGAAGTGAACTGGTGGCTAAAACCACTTTTACCGTTGCTGAAAATTTAATTTTGGGGGCACTCATCGTGCTTTTCGTTGTTTTAGCCATCCTCGGGAACTGGCGGTCGGCAGCCATTATTACATCTATTATTCCTTTGTCGTTGCTATTCACCCTTTCCATGATGTACATTCTAGGTATCGACGCCAATCTGATGAGTTTGGGGGCTCTCGATTTTGGAATTATCATCGATGGTGCAGTCATAATCATAGAATTTATTGTTTTGAAAGTTTGGATGAATAAAGCCGAATTAGAGACATCCGACGAAGGGAAACGCGGTGAAATTATGGACCGAATTTCAATGGAAGGCAGTAGTAAAATGATGAAGTCGGCTATCTTTGGTCAAATTATCATTTTAATCGTATTTATTCCAATTTTGACATTGTCGGGAGTGGAGGGTAAAATGTTCCGCCCAATGGCAATGACTTTTTGCCTTGCCATTATTGGAGCCATGATTATGGGCTTTACATGGCTTCCGGTGGCGGCATCGCTCTTTTTAAAACCATATCAGATTACCAAAAGAAATCCGGCTCATCATATCATAAACTTTGCCCGTAAATCTTATTTGCCCGTAATTCAATGGTCGTTTAATCATAAACGAATAGTTTTAGGGTCTTCGTTAGTTATCTTAATTGCAACAATGTTGTTGTTCAGCCGAATGGGCGGCGAATTTGTTCCCACACTCGACGAAGGTGATTTTGTGATTCAACCGGTATTGAAAACCGGAACGTCGCTGTCGTCAACCATCGAACTGACAACCCGCATGGAAAAGATACTTATGGAACAATTCCCCGAAGTAGAAAAGGTTGTTAGTCGAATTGGCGCAGCTGAAGTTCCTACCGATCCCATGTCCATGGAAGAAATTGACATGATTATTAAATTAAGACCGAGATCAACATGGAAAACAGCAAAAACGAAAGATGAACTTGCAGAAAAATTTAAAGAAGCACTTTCAATAATTCCCGGTATTGAATACGAATTTACCCAACCCATAGAGATGCGTTTCAACGAATTGATTACAGGCGTTCGATCCGATATTGCCATCAAAATTTACGGTGAGGATCTGGAATATGTTAATCAAATAGCTGTTGGAATTAAAAGTTTAGTTGAGAAAATCGAAGGTGCCGACGAGGTGATCCTTGAAAAGACAGTGGGCTTGCCTCAAATCAAAATTGAATATAATCGGTCGAAAATTGCCTATTACGGTATTGATATAAAGACCATCAACGCTATTGTATCCACAGCCTTTGCAGGCCAAACCACCGGTGTAATATTCGAAGGTGAGAAACGGTTCGATTTGGTAGTTCGTTTCGACGAGCGTTTTCGTTCCAATGCTGAAAACATCCACTGGTTGAAAATCCCATTACCTTCAGGAGGTGAAATTCCCTTGGAAGAAGTGGCTTCGATAAAATTCACCGAGGGTCCGGCAAAAATTTCGCACGACAATACCCATCGGCGAGTGGTTGTCAGCGTAAATGTTCGTAATCGTGATTTGCAATCAGTGGCAAACGATATACGTTCCGCCATCGAAAAAAACATTGCATTGTCGCCCGGAACTTATATTGAATACGGCGGACAATTCGAGAATTTGCAAAATGCCACCAACCGCTTATTAATTGCTGTTCCAGTAGCATTACTGTTGATTTTTATTTTTCTACATTTTGCCCTTGAATCGTTTAAAGATGCCGCTATGATTTATATGGCTATCCCATTATCAAGCATTGGAGGGGTTTTACTTCTATGGCTTCGTGGTATGCCCTTCAGTGTATCAGCAGGGATAGGTTTCATTGCACTGTTTGGTATCGCTGTTTTGAATGGAATTGTTTTGATAGAGCATCTAAAGGAATTGGATCCGAAGAATACGGGTGTTTTACGCAATATCATCATCAACGGAGCTTTAGACCGATTAAGACCCGTTATGTTAACCGCCGGTGCCGCTGCCATGGGTTTTCTTCCAATGGCTATTTCAAGTGGCGCCGGGGCTGAGGTTCAACGTCCTCTGGCTACTGTAGTTATCGGTGGTCTGATTTCCTCAACTTTGCTTACCATGGTGATTTTACCTCTGTTGTATGAAATTTTATACAATGTAGTTGGTATTCGCCTCTTTCCATTGAGGTTTATCCGTGCAAAACATGTTACAATAATTCTATTGATTTCCTTACCGTTATTAGTTCCTGCTCAACCCAAGGAACTTACGCTTGATGATGCTATTCAACTTGCAATGGAGAACAACAAAGAATTAAAAGCCTTTCGATTGAAAGAAGAAGAAAAGCATACGTTGAAATCGTCGGCTTTCGATTTAGACAAAACCACGTTTTCCTATGGCTATGATCAAAATAACATTGCCGAAAACAACCATCCCTTAAAAGTCCTGGGAGTAACCCAACAATTTAGCTTTCCTACACAATATACCTCTGCCAAGACTTTCAGAAAAGTTGAATATGAATTGTCGAAAACTGAAACACAATTGGCATCAGAGCAAATCAAAAAACAAGTAACTCTTCAGTATATCGAATACCAACTTTTGACAGAAAAACTATCGATCTATCGCACTATTGATTCATCCTACAGATCATTGCTCAGAATATTATCGCTACAGCAAAAAAGTGGTAGTTTGAGCAACATTGATTTTTTAAACCTAAGTGCGCAACAAAAACAAGCCGAGCTTTTATTGGCCCAAACCGAAAAGCAAAGGCAAATTTCACGTTTGAAGCTTAAAATCCTACTTGGAGTCGATGATGATTTTGAATTGTCACAAAAGGTTGAAATTATTCCTCTTGCCAACCCCGAATTTCAATCCCCGGTTTATCTCTCATGGCTGCAACTGCGCGATTCCTTAATCGCCTTGGAAGTTACGATGGAAAAAAGCAAGTTAACGCCTGATTTTACACTGAATTACTTCGTTGGGACAAATTTCTTCGACGATGCAAAATATTATCAGGGCTTTGAAATTGGCTTATCGGTGCCCCTTTATTTTAGATCGCAAAAAGCAAAAATAAAAGCCGCAAAAATCGGCTCGGATGCATCAAAAACCTTCACCAACTATGAGATTGATTGGTTGAAATCAAAATACCGTGAATTGCTCATTGAACATCAAGTGTTGAAACAAAAAATAGAATTTTATCAAAACGAAGGACAAGAACTCTACGAACAACTATTCAATACAGCCTTTGCAAGTTACAGGAGCGGAGGAATGGATTATTTGCATTTTCACAATACCATTGAAACCGCCCTCAAGTTAAAACTCGATTATCTCGAAAACATTTTCCAATACACCTCTGTTACTCTCGACCTTAATTTTTTTACGAAATGAATTTAATAAGAGCATTCAATCACCCTGATTTATTTATGTAGCACGAAAATTATTAAACCTGTTTTGTAGCAGACAAAAAAGTTAGTCCCATGATAGTAAAAAAATTCTCTTTGCTGATTCCGATCATTATCCTCACAATTTTGAACGGATGCAACCACAATCCGGAAACTGAATCCGACCAAACTTCGGAAACTGACACACTTATTGTTGTCACACAACATCAATTCGATGCCAACGGAATGGTTTTAGGATCGATCGAGAAAAAACTATTTGAAGAACGGTTATCCGCAAACGCTTTGGTTATCCCTTTGTCGGATGGTTATGCTCGAGTAAGCTCTCCCATCGGAGGTGTAGTGAAAAACATTAACATTAAAAACGGACAGTGGGTTAAAAAAAACACGGTTTTATTTGAAATTGGAGGGTTCGAAATTGCTGACTTACAAAGTACCTTTGCAGCGGCTTCGGCTCAATTGAAACGGCTTCAAAACGAATATAATCGACTCGAAACACTCTTTCAGCAGAAGGCCGCAACCGAGAGAGAGCGAGTTACAGCCGAAAGCGAATATAAGTCGCTTTTAGCCACCTATAATAGCCTTGCCATGAAAATTAATCATTTTGGAATTGATAAGACCCCTATCGAAGATGGACAATTTTATCTCACATTCCCCATAAAAGCCCCAATAGATGGATATATCACCGAGATAAAATCCACTTTAGGAGAAACCATTACCTCCGAAACCATCCTAACTGAACTCGTTAATCCCTACTCCTTAGCACTAAAAATATCTATTTTCCCTGAATCAATATCAAAAATAGCCGTAGGGCAGCCAATACGCCTGAAAACCGCTCAAAACAAACCCAAATTCTTGGGGAACATAACCGCAGTTGGTTTATCTGTCGATAACAATTCGAAAACGGTATTTTGCTCAGGCTCTATTGAAGGAATTCCGACAGAAAGCCGACTCATGAACCAATATCTGGAAGTTGAAATAATAACCAATACCGATTCTTTGCCTGCATTACCCAAATCGGCCATTCATAAAAATGAAAACGGAACCTATGTGTTTAAACTTAACCGCCGCGATACGAATAGCTATCATTTTGAGAAATTTTACATCAAAACGGGTCGAGAATGGCAAGATCTGATTGAGATTATTGATTTCCCTCCGGACATAACCATCTTGATACAGGGCGGATATAATTTGAGTTCAGGACATTAATTTCCGGAAAAATCACCAAACCTTGGCAAAATTATTGTGCCTTAATTTTGCAACAAACCGAACAACCTTAAAGGGTTTTTTGTAGGTTTGCAACCGAATTAATTTTTATTTAAAAAGCACTATGAAAAAAACACTACTTTTTTCCGCTATCACGCTATTACTCACTTGGTCAGTCGCTTTGGGGCAATTCAATGAGTACTATATGCAAATCGACATCAACGACCGTTCGGAATTGGAAATTCTCACTCAGATTGTTTCCATCGACAATGTTGTAGGTAAAACGGTTTATGCCTACGCTAACGACAATGAATTTGACGCATTGAAAAAAAGAGGGTACAGCTATAAATTGTTGCCACATCCCTCAAGTGATCCATCGAAAGTATTGACCATGGCAACCACCGTGCAACAGATGGCAAACTGGGATCGTTATCCAACCTATCCGGTTTATGTTGAAATGATGCAAAACTATGCGGCCAATTATCCCAATCTCTGCAAACTTGACACCATAGGAACCAGCGTTCAGGGAAGGCTAATCTTGACTCTCAAAATTTCCGATAATGCACAACAAAACGAAGCCGAACCTCAGCTCTGGTATAGCAGCACGATTCATGGAGACGAAACTACCGGTTGGATTCTTATGCTGCGTTTGATTGATTATTTGTTAACTAACTATGGAACAAACGAACGAGTAACCAATATAGTAAATAATCTTGAAATCTATATTTCTCCCAATACTAACCCGGATGGGACATTCTATGGAGGAAACTCTTCGGTTGCCTCTGCCCGAAGATATAATTATGACGGAACCGACCTGAATCGAGACTTCCCCGATCCACGAAGTGCAAATTCTCCCTATGCACATGAAACACAGTTGATGATGAATTATGCTACAACACATCATTTTATTCTTGGTGCAAATTTCCATGGAGGAATAGAATTGGTTAACTATCCTTGGGATACGTGGACAACAGCACAAAATCCACATGCAGACCACAACTGGTTCTATACAATTAGTCGCCAGTATGCCGATTTAGCCCAAGCTAACAGCCCTGCAGGATACATGACCGGAGAAAATAACGGAGTTACCCAAGGAGGAGATTGGTATGTTGTGATGGGAGGACGTCAAGATTATATGAATTATTTTCATCACTGTAAGGAGGTTACCATTGAACTATCTAACACAAAACTACTCTCTACTGATCTATTACCGGCACACTGGAATTACAACCGCGAATCCCTTCTGACACATATCGAAAATGCTCTATACGGAATTCATGGTTTTGTCACCAATCCGAATGGGGAGCCACTCAATGCTACTATTACTGTTGTGGGACACGACAAAGACAATTCTCACGCGGCAACCAATCCCCAATTTGGGAAATACATCCGAATGCTTTTACCAGGAACCTACACCCTAAGATACGAAGCCTACGGTTACATTCCACAAACCGTATCGGGAATCGTTGTTTCAGCTAATACCGCAACAATTCAAAACGTTGTTCTACAACCCGCCAACGTAGTTACCGTTACCGGAACGGTTTACAACGCCACTAACGGTCAACCTCTTCCGGGAGTATCGGTTTCTATCACAAATTCACCTGTTCCGGTTGCTACAACCAACGCTAATGGAGCATTCAGCATCGCAGGAGTAATGGAAGGCGATTACGAGTTTGTGTACACCAAAACAGGATTTATTACAAAAAGAGTTAATACAACCGTAAGTCAATCCATGTCGCCCATTCAAACTATCATGGAACAATTTACAGGGATTTCATTTGAAGATGGACAAATACCTAACGGATTTTCTCAAGGGAATTATCCATGGACTGTTGTTCAGGGAACCGCTTACGACGGAAATAAATCGTTGCAATCAGGCACAATCACACATAATCAAACCTCCTCAATTTCGTTCACATTTAACGCCCAAGAAGCCGGAACTGTTTCTTTCTTTGTCAAAGTTTCCAGTGAGTCCAATTACGATAAATTTAAATTTTTCATTGATAATGTCGAGAAAACATCTCTTAGCGGAGAAGTAAACTGGACAGAAAAAAGCTTCGCGGTAACAGCAGGGCAACACACCCTACGATGGGAATATTCAAAGGATGGGTCGGTTAGCAATGGACAAGATGCAGCATGGATTGATTTTATATCCATTCCTGGTTTAAATACAATTCAAAACCCAATTCCATCAGTTTCGCCCCGACAAGTTAACCTTTCCACTGACAATGCTCAAGGAAGTTTCAATATTGGTATAACCAACATCGGTTCAGGAACCCTAAACTATGCGACTACCATCGAAAATGCAGCATCAATTACCTGGTTAACTTTGGGCAATGCGATTGGTTCGCTTACAGCTAACCAATCAGCAACCATCGATGTCAATTACAACTTTTCCAGAGAATCCGCCGAAGTTAATTACTCTGCTAATCTCCTTGTAGATGTTATTGATAGCGTTATTACCATTCCCGTTACTATCATATATCAAGGCACAGGAATCGGAGACAAACCAAACAGCTTTGTACGTGTTTTCCCAAACCCCGCACAAAATCAGATAACATTAGAATTGGATGCACCCATATCGGCACAACTTAATGTTTATTCGCTCGACGGAAGAATCATTAACAGAACGATCTTCACCGGCTCAATAAACATAAGTATTCATGAAATAGGAATCAACGATAAAGGAATCTATTTATTCGAAATTGTTTCGCCCAACAGTAGAACAATTCAGAAAGTTGAAGTTTATTAGCATTTATTCAAAAGCGCATTAGACAGGGGGTGAAAAACTTCACCCCGTGTTTTTTTTCTTCGGCAAGTTGTTTGTAATTTTAACGAAAAATCATTGTATGGAAACAAAAGAAATCATCAATTTTTTTAGACAGATACACCTTTTCAGCAACATGTCGGATCAACATCTTCAATATCTGGCAGAACGATCGTACGAAAAACAATATGCTGAGGGAAGCCATCTTTTTAAACAAAATACTCATCGCGATAGAATCTTTTTTATTCATACCGGAGAAGTTGAGCTTTATGTTCATTTGCCTCATGGTGAGGAAAAGAGAATCGCTTTTTTCGACCCGTTCGATTTTTTAGGTGAAGGTTGTTTGTTTGATAATTCCCCACACACCACCAATGCACGAGCCATAACCAATGTGTCGGCAATTGAAATCAACAAGGAAGATCTGAACAATGCTTTTTCTGCCAATCCGGTTGTGGCAATAGAGGTATTGAAAAACTTGGCAGCCGTCGTTCAGCGAAGAATGCATAATGCCAATGCACAACTGGTGAATGCGGGGGCTCAGTATATTTCCGGACGTACCCGGATTGAAAACGATCTATTGGGCGATCGAGAAGTTCCCGATTATGCCTATTACGGAGTACAGACCCTACGGGCACTCGAAAATTTTAATATCAGCGGGGTTTCCCTACAATTTTATCCAACCCTTATTCAATCGCTTGCCATTGTAAAAATGGCCGCAGCTAAAGCCAACGCTGATCTTGGTCTTTTACCCCAAAATATCGCCGATGCCATTTGCTATGCTTGCGATGAAATCATGAAAGGAAAATTCCATCGACATTTTGTTGTTGATATGATACAAGGAGGCGCCGGGACTTCAACAAACATGAATGCCAACGAGGTTATTGCCAATCGTGCCCTGGAATTACTCGGGTACAGCAAAGGAGAATACCAATATTGCAGCCCTAACGACCATGTTAACCTTAGTCAAAGTACAAACGATGCCTATCCTACCGCTGTTAAAATCGCACTACTTTACACTAATATTCACTTCATTGAAGTTTTAAAGGACCTAATCGATGCCTTCAATCGTAAAGCTGAAGAGTTTAAAGATATAATAAAAATGGGACGGACCCAGTTGCAAGATGCTGTTCCAATGACTCTCGGGCAAGCCTTCGAAGCATACAGTGTGACCCTTGGCGAAGAGGTTGAACGTCTCGAAACTAATGTAAAACTATTTACCGAAATCAACATGGGAGCAACAGCCATAGGTACAGGAATTAACGCAGATCCGGATTATGCACCTTTGGTAGTTGAACATCTAAGAAAAATCACGGGATTCGACCTAAAGCTCTCACCAAACCTCATTGAAGCAACACAAGACACAGGTGCTTTTGTAATGTATTCTTCAGCGATAAAACGATTGGCCGTAAAACTTTCGAAAATATGCAACGACCTACGTTTGCTTTCCAGCGGTCCTCGCGCCGGACTTGGCGAAATCAACTTGCCCCCCATGCAGCCGGGGTCTTCTATCATGCCCGGGAAAGTGAATCCCGTAATCCCGGAAGTTGTGAATCAAATCGCTTTCAAAGTTATCGGTAACGACCTGACGGTTACCATGGCTTCGGAAGCCGGTCAACTTGAATTGAACGTCATGGAGCCAATTATCGTTCAGAGCCTGCTTGAAAATATTGAGATGTTGAAAAACGGCATGGAAACCCTAAGATACCGCTGCATCGAGGGAATAACAGCTAATGTTGATCGTTGCCGACAGATGGTACACAACAGCATTGGTTTGGTAACTGCGTTGAATCCCTACATCGGATATAAAGCTGCAACAAAACTAGCTAAACAAGCTCTCGAAGAAAATCGTTCGGTGTATGAGCTTGTGCTCGAAAATGGACTGATGTCAAAAGAAGAGCTTGACGAAGCTTTAAAACCCGAGAATATGATACGCCCCAGAAAAATAAAGAACAAAAAATAATTTTAAAATCAATCCATGAAATTACAAGCACTTTTAGTTGGGCTTGTTGCCGTATTGTTTTCATCGTGCAGTGACCCAAAACAACAATTGATTATTTTTCATGCCGGAAGTCTCACTAATCCAATAAATCAGATTTCCAGAGAATACGAAAAGCTGAATCCGGGAGTTGTGATTAAAACAGAAGCCGGCGGTAGTATTTTCTCAATTCGAAAACTTACTGAATTGAATCGAACCTGTGATATATTAATGGTTTCCGATTATATTCTTTTAAGTATATTTCTCGACTCTCTCACCGCAAATCAAATTATAGTCTTTGCCACCAACAGCATGACTGTGGCCTATACAAATCAGTCAAAATACGCTGACGAAATCAACAATAACAATTGGCATGAAATTCTCTTAAGACCGGATGTCAAAATTGGTCGCTCAAACCCCAGTCAAGATCCATGCGGATATCGCACTGAATTGTTGTTTAAGCTAGCAGAAGACTACTATAAAAAACCAGGTTTGTCCCGGAAATTTTTAAATAAATCCGCAACCACATTTCGGCCTAAAGAAACCGATCTGCTGCCGCTGCTGCAATCAGGAGAACTTGATTATATTTTTATCTATAGTTCAAACGCCCTCCGGAATAATCTGGAAGTAATACAGTTACCAGACTCCATCAATATGCGAAGACTAGATTTAAGTAAATATTACAATAACTTTTCAACCAAAATTCCCGGATCCAAACTAAAAGATTCGATTGAAATTCCTGCACAATATATTGCCTATGGATTAACTGTTCCTAACAACAGTCCAAACTCTGAATTAGCCCACGATTTTATAAAATTCATGATTTCCCAAGATTCGATTTGGATGGCTAATTATCAGTCTCTTTTACCTAACCCGATATTAATGAAAAATTAATAGATAATCGTCAACTCCGATTTTTCAACATAACAAAAACATTAAGTCCCCAAAACCTAAAAAATTTTGGGGACTTAAAATTGTAATTATTTTCATTTCGTTTTTTTGTCGGAGGTTGGCGGTTGCGCTGCTTTCCACATTCCCTCACGCGATAAAAGATGATCGAGATTGGCGACCCCAAAAACAACCACCGCAGTGACAATGGCCGTTTGATCGGAATACTCTTTAACGCATTTTTCGAATGTATCGCGCTCAGTATGCCAGATTTCTCGGTAGCTAAAGTTAGTTCCTAAAATATCGTCGGTACCAAAACCAAAGGCCGGAACATCTTCTTTGATAAAAGGAGCAGTATCAGTCCCTCCGGGCGATTTGGGTTTCTCTGTCGGCTCCGATTTATTCACCCGAAAAGGGAATTGGGGATTCAATTGAAATAATGGTTCACAAATTGCCTGAAAATCGTTGTACATAGCCTCCGGAACAGAAATTGATGTCTCTACGGTTGGGCCTGAGTCGTGATTAAACATCGCTGAGATGTTTGGCAATTTTTCCTTATTTTTTATCACCCAAGCCGTTGATCCGAGTAATCCAAACTCCTCACCTGCCCACAGGGTAAAAAGAATGGTTCGTCGGGGTTTGGCACCTGAAAGCATAATTAATCGGGCTGCTTCCATTGCGGGAGCGACTCCGGCTGCATTATCGGATGCTCCTGTGGCAATATCATACGAATCAAGATGACCTCCCACCAAAACGTATTCATCAGGATTCTCATTTCCCTGAATAACTCCAATTACCGAATAAACAGTAACAGGCCCGGGATGGAATTGGTTGCGAATATCAAATTCCAGTTGAAAATAACGCCGTTCCTTTGCCATTTTCTCAATGATGGCATATTGATGCTCGTCGAGTAATATGTTGGGAACTTTGGGGAGATTATCCCACGACATATTCATAATGTTTTTACGATCATACATTGCTACAATGGGAACTTCAGAAGCCTGGATGACTCCTAAGATACCTGCTTCCACCATCTCAGGGTAAAACAGCGCAGGTTCTTCTATCATTGGCAGTAGCTCCTTGGTTTGCCCATCGTGTCGATGCTGCCAGTTATACCGCCGGATTTCATCGTTTTGCTTTTCTATTTCGGCATTTTTCTGACGCACTTCCATGCGTTTTTGATTTCCGGATTCAGAATAATCAATAGGCCAACCGTTGTTCTTTCCCGAAATAAGAACCCACGCTCCCTTCAATGCGCCTTTCATCCGATCGAATTCGCGCTGAGTTTTAGGCTCAATCAGAACATGTCCGCGTTGCACTCCCTTCGTACCTACGGTGAAGCTCGGTGTTGCAAAGTGTAAAATCATTCCGTTCTCCGAAAGAAGTCTTCCATAAGCAGGGCCTCGATTGAATCCAATGGGAAGAGTAGTTACGCTGTCGAGATAAACTTTTAGACCCCATTCTTTAAACCGCATAACGGCATAATTCACAGCAGCTGCATAATTTGACGATCCGATAGGACGCCCCCCTATTCTATTGGTTAGTTCATCGAGCCACTGGATGGTACGATTGTCGGTTTGACCAAGTTTAATTATCCGTTGGATGGTGGAATCGGTTTGCCCATATAGGGGACCTACGAGCACAACAATCATTAAAATTCGAAAAAATCTCATAGTATTGCTTTTTAGGTTGTCGCAGTAAAAATATAAACTATTGGGGAATATGGATGATTTATAGCAAAATATTATCTTTGTTATGTATTTGAGAAAAAATTCTGAAACACAGGAACCCCAAATCATTCGTATTAGAGAAAATTTCGTATTAAACATTGAAAATGAATAAAATATTAATAACCGGCGGTGCCGGATATATAGGATCGCATACAGCAGCTTATCTATTAGAGCGTGATTATTCAATCATTATCCTCGATAATTTTTCCAACAGCGAACCGGAAGTGATCGATAGGCTTCGGCAAATTTCCGGAAAACAAGTGACATGCGTTACCATCGATCTTCGTGACAAAAATGCATTATTACGTTTTTGGGAAGATAATCGTGATATTGACTCAGTAATTCATTTCGCTGCCTACAAAGCCGTTGGCGAATCGGTAGAAAAACCCTTGATTTATTACGAAAATAATATTGTTGGATTAATTAATCTTTTGGAAATAGGTTTAAACTTTGGGCTAAAAAATTTTGTCTTTTCCTCGTCGTGCACAGTTTACGGACAACCCGAAAAACTACCGGTAACAGAGGAAACCGCTGTAGTAAAAGCCCAATCACCCTACGGGAACACAAAACGCATCAACGAAGAGATACTACAGGATGTTGTCAACAGCGGAGCAGCGTTGCGTGTTATTGCGCTTCGCTATTTTAACCCTATTGGAGCACATCTATCAGGATTGATAGGAGAATTGCCCCGTGGCGTACCGAATAACCTTGTGCCTTTTATAACCCAAACCGCTGCCGGAGTTCGTAAAGAGCTGAAAATCTTTGGTAAAGATTATCCTACTCCCGACGGAACATGCATTCGCGATTTTATTGACGTCAACGACTTAGCTGAAGCGCATTTGGCAGCATTGCGTTATTTGAGTCTCAAAAACGAAGATCGTTGCTTTGAGGCTTTTAATATCGGGACAGGTCAGGGAATTAGCGTTCAACAACTTGTTGATACATTTATTGAAGCAACCGGTGTATCAATTCCCTACTCTTATGCTCCCCGTCGTCCCGGCGACGTTGTAAAAATCTGGGCTGAAACATCGCTTGCTGAAAAGATATTGGGCTGGAAAGCTAAAACACCCCTTAGAACTACACTGCAAAATGCATGGCGCTGGGAGAAAAACTACCGAAAATTGTTGTGAATTTTTTACCGATTAATCAATAATTTCCGACTGAACAGATTCCCATCCACCCCACGGATGTTTAAAATATAGAGTCCGTCTAATGCGGGGCGTGGAATTTCAAAAGAGTTCGAATTTCTGTCATTTTTGACAACGGATATAACTCTTCCAAGAATGTCAATCAACCGAATTTCGTCTATTTTATAAAACTTTGGCGATTCTAAAACTATGAAACCATTGGTTATCGTAATCGTTAATTCGTGTAAATTATTCGGCACTGCCAATTGTTGAAGACAAGTATTAAAGACTTCAGGGATTAAATCGTACGGGATTTTTTTATAATTATTTCGATTACAAACCACGGCATATTGTGGCGTGTAAGTGATGTTATAGCCATACTGGGAAGTAAGAATACTATCGTCGTTCATAGTCTGAAAAGCCACAAACGACCCGCCATAAGTGTTTAGATAAGTCTGGATTTGTTCTACTGAAGCATTCCCGTTTTCAAAGGCCCAAACCCAACCTCGCTGGCCTTGCATTGCATCGCGAATCCAGATATTCTCAAGAGTGGGGACTGCCGCCTGGCATGTCCCACAAGTTCGATTAAAAAAGACCAAAACCACCGGTTTGTTTTGGTTCAATTCAGTATATAAGTTATAAACTGTCCCATCAATGGAAGTCATGGTAAAATCGGGCGGGATAGTCGGCTGCGACTGTATTGCAACCGGCATCACTATAATCAAAAAAATAAGAAAATTTTTCATTGCTGCTCTTTTTATTGAATGTCCTACAAATTTTTGACCAAAAAAGCTATTCAACTTTTTTAACTTCAAGTTGGTCAGGACATAGTTGTAACAAAGTTTGAATGGTTTTGTTTTCAATCGGATGAATAAAATCGGGAAGCAGTTCGCATAGGGGAACAAGAACAAATTTTCGAAGGTTAAGCTGCGGATGAGGCACAACCAATTGAGGAGTGTTAATCGTCCAATTGTTAAAGAAAAGGATATCAATATCGATGGTGCGAGATGCATAACCGGTTGAAGGGGATGATTTTTGCACTCTTCCCATTTCTCTTTCAATAGCTTGTGTGCGGCTCAACAATTCAAAAGGGTTTAGTGTAGTTGACAAAATCAAAACCAGATTGAGAAACGGATCGGACTGAAATCCCCATGCTTCCGATTGATAAACCGATGATATTTTCAGAATGGTTCCGCATTGCGAATCGATGGATTCGCTTGCTCGGGAAAGAAAGTTTTGTCTTGGTTCAATGTTAGATCCGAGGCTGAGAATGGCGGTGTTATTCATCAATATTGAAGTAAGAAACGGTTTCTTTAAGATTTTGCGACAAAACTTTAATCTTCTCCGCATCCTCAGCAATGTGGGCCGCAGCTGTTGCAGTTTCACTTGACAGTTGGGACATTACAACTACGGCTTGTTGTGTGGTCAAAACATTGTCCACCGATTGTTTGTTGGACGATTGTAGTTCATCAATAATTACCGTTGCTTTTTCCATTTCGGGCACCAGATTTTTCATTGTATTTCCTAAATCGATGCTAAGCTTTAAACCATGGTCGGTCAGTTCCACAATTCGTTCCGATGCTTCACGGCTTTTTTCGGCTAATTTTCGTACTTCTGCTGCCACAACGGCAAAACCTTTCCCGGACTCCCCGGCACGGGCAGCTTCTATAGCAGCATTTAAGGCAAGAATATTGGTTTGGCGTGCTAATTCCGATATAATTGACGATTCAGTAGTTATACGCTCCATAGCTATCAAAGATTGCTCCGCCTTACGATTACCTTCGTTTGCCTTTTCAGCTTGTTTTTTAAACTTTTGAACCACTTCCTGTAGCTTTTCCTGCTCTCTGGAAAAATGATTCGATAAAAATTCTACCGAACCCGACACCTGATGGGTAGCCTTTAATTGCTGTTCTGCAGTTTGCGAAAGCTTTTGCGACATGGAATAAAAAGCACTTCCGGCATCCACCACTCCTGCTGAAGTGTGGTGAATTGACCCAATGATTTCTCTTAAAGTTTGTCCTACGTTTTCAACACCATTTATAAGAGCGCCTATTTCATCAGAACGATACCAGCTTTTGTTCCCCCGATATTTCAGATTACCTGATTTTAAAGCATTAAGAAGATCAAGAGTATGAGATACCCCGGTATCAAGATTTCTTGAAATGATATTGCTAATAATCAACCCAAGAACTATTGCGAGCAAAGCCGCTGCTATAATAGTTGAAATGCCTTGTTTGAAAGATTTAATGATTGATAAATCGATATCCTTTATGTTTTTGTCGAGTATTTTGGCAGCATCTTCCATACGGTCTCCTAGCGGCTCGGTTATTCGTGCCTGTTCAAAAGCCAATTGAGCATATTGGTCCATTCCTTGAAAATACTCCATGATAATTTCATCTTTCATATCGAAAGAAAATAACTGTTGACATTTATTTTTCCATTTTTCATAAACTTGTTTGCTTCTACTCGAAACAAAGGCTTGCTGAAGAATTATCGCCTCGTTGAGGTCGCGCTCTTCTTTTCCCCAACGTTCTTTACTATTGATTCTTTTTAGTAATTCGTATGTGATAGACTGAACTTTTTTAAAAATTTTAATCCTTTCTTGCTGAATCGTAGCATATTGATTAAATCCATCGTGATAAAACGACAAATGACCAACAATCTGCTGTAAATCTTCGTGAGTTTCTGCCGGTGAAATTTCTTGCAGTTGATAAATATCAGCTATGTTTTTTCGATATATTGAATCGGCATCCTGAATGATTGTTGGGTCATTATCCCATTGATAGTTCAATGCAGCTATGCGGGTTTGAGCTATATTGTATTTTATTTGAGCTGCAAGTTGCTGGCGGGCACCTAAAGTCTGGTACTTTGAAAAAAGCGAATAGGCTATTGCCGATATGAGAAAGATTAAAAAAATCACCAACCCAAACCCCAGCATCAGTCGGGTTCGTATCTTAAAGTTATTAAAAAGGTTGACACCGTTTATTCCCATAGGTTTTGTTTTTTGTTATGCATCGATTGTGCCTGCTTGAAAAAATCCATGTAAATCTAAAAAATCGTTTGATTTTTGCCAAAGATTTCGTCTCGGAATGTTTTTTATCAATCCTGGTAACGATAAAGTAAAGGAATCCGATCTTCCAGGTTTTGGAGATTTTATATTTTTGGAAAATGTCAGAAGAATAATTGCTATTTGGGAGACGACTTGGTAAAAGATAAAAAACAGAAAAACCTAACCCTCTTTTCTTTCTCAACTTTTTCAAACTCCGATTATCATCCAAAAAGAGAACGAGTCAAACAAATAGGATTAACAAATTCGGGAAAAACTAAAGCACAATGGCGGATGAATTCAAATACTATAAATAAAGTGTACATGTTTATAATTTATAGCCCCAAAATGTCAATAACCCGGGAAATATGATGCGAGTTAGAATGTTCAATTTACCATTACACTCAGCATATTTACCAATGTGCTGTCATGAATTGGGTTTCTTCTTTTTAAGACCAAAATAAATTAATAGCAAACCTGTTATAAATAAAGTTGTGGAGCCCAATACATAGCCTTTCCCATATTGCGTCTAAGTATGATAATCAAAAACATATCTAAACCCTTGCAAAAATCCAATTAGTGATATACAGATTCCTATTATTAAGGCAACTTTTCTCATTTTTTTTAATTTAAAAAAGTTAGTGCTATGCATATATAGCCCTAACTTAAATGTAAAAATTACTTCTTAACTATTGTCGTTGTTGAACTAAACCCTCCCTAACAGTCGGGTAACCTTTTGCACAAATTTACGTGTTAAAGTTTAATTAACCATGCTTTTAGGGGCATATTTTCTAACAATCTAAACCTTAACACAATGATTAGAACAAATAAAGCGGTCTGATTCAACGGAATATCTTACAGTTAAAAAACTGTTGATCTCGTTTCCTTTTTTGTTTGCAGTTTAAAGAACCTCGCCCTAATGACTTCCATTTCACTTCAAGGGCAGTGAAAAATCCCCAATTAACTCCATAGAATAACCCTCAGGTGCGGCTACACGGGCGGGTGTAGTTCAATTTAGGCTTCCCGCCGGGCAATGTGTGCCGCTATGAAGCCTTATTATTATAGGGTTTTTCCTTCTTTAAAGTCCAATTATGTTCTCAAACACTTGGTCAAAAAACTTCATTACTACATCTGTAACTCTTTCTGTTGTTGTTTCGTGTTCATAATATTTCTCGTCTTCTGGATTGATAAAACGAACAACAGTTTCTCCTTTGTCATTGATATAAAACGACCTTAATTCGATTTTCTTGGCTTTCTCGAAATATCCAATAAAATTAAAGTCATTTAATTCCTTATCAAAGTAGTTTAGTTCTAAAGGAATTACCGTTTTTGTATATGGATACTTGTCATTATTCCTGAAAAATCTAAACATAAAAGTCGCAACAATTCTGTCAGTGTCTTTATTATGAAACCTGATTGAAAAGAAATTAGTGGCCGGTGCTATTCCAATGTCTTTTAGTTGTTGATACTTTTCAAGTGTCAAAGCAGGGTATTCGTAAAAGCTTATATAGTATGACTCAATTGTGTCGTCCAATATATTTACTGCTTGTTTGAATTCTAATTTTATTTGGTTCACTTTATTTAACCACAATTCAAACTCCGTCTTGGTTCTGGATAGTCTCGCTTGTTGGTCTTTGTTGCCAATCTTCTTAGCCCACTCTTTAAGTCTATTTGATTCGTCTCTTATTCTAATGTATTCAGAAAATAGGGTAGAACAGTTTTCAGCTACTATTTCTACAATTGGTTCATATACACCCGAGTCTGCAAGCGATAATGCTTCGTAATACATTGGTCTTTCATCCCTTCTTATGTTACAAATAGGAAAACCTTTCTTTAAGAGTACCAAGTTTAATAATATTCTTGCTGTTCGACCATTTCCGTCTTTAAATGGATGGATTTTCACAAACTCGTGATGAGCTATAGCAGCTACGATAATTGGGTTTTGATTTTCATTTGTTCTTATCCATTCAACTAATTCCATCATTTTTATTGGAACTTCAAATGGTTCCGGTGGTCGGTGTTCAGAACCTGTAATTATAACACCAATATCTCTATAATCTCCCGGACATAAAGAAGGGTCATCACCAATGATTAATTTATGAATCTGCTTTATGTAGTTTTCTGAAATTGGAACATCCTGTCGTGAAATTTCATACAAAAAGTCAAAAGCAAGCCCCAAATTTTTAACTTCAATACTGTCTTTTAGCGGTTTTCCTAAAATATCAATACCTTCTTTTAATACAATAGCAGTTTCTGCCATTGTAAGTCTGTTTCCTTCAATTCCCGCACTATGATAAATGTGATGTGTCCGAAAGTGTTCTCTTAATTTTTCAAGGGCAATTTTGTCAAGAGGGGTATTTCTAAACTCGTTTATTTCAAGTTCAAGGTTTTTTATCTTCTGAGTCAAGTCAGGTGATAACAGTTCTTTATTTATCTCTATCATAATGTCAAATTTAGCTTTTTTGTTTACTTCGGTTAATCAAAATTGCATATGACGTTTTGCCGCTTGCCGCAGATGGCGATTTAGAAGCACTAAACTGTCAACCTGCACTAAAGGTGAGTAGAAGCACAAACCTTCGTTTAACCACGTCACCGCCACTTGTGGCAAACGGCTGTTATAATCCGTTTTTCTATTTTTTATTCGTGTCAATTAGTTCAAAAATTAACGCTGTCAAAGTCTTTACGTCACTTTCGATTGTTCCTTTCATATATCGTTCGTAAACACTTTTGTTGTCTGGTGGGTTGAGATTTAATGTCAAGCCTTTTTCTAAAGCCAACAGTCTTAAAAACTCTCTTTGAGTTCGTCCGTTTCCTTCTCTGAATGGATGTAAATAATTAATATTATCTAAAATTTCTGCCAGTTTCTCGGCTAACTGTCTTTTGTTGTTGTTCGGAATTTTCTTAAACTCCGAGATTAACTGGTCTAGGTATCTAAATGCGTTGTCAAAGTGTGAAGTTGGGAAGAACTGTTTGCCATCTTTACTAATTTCAACGGTTCGCTTTTTGCCTGCCCAAACGTAAATGTCCTGAAATAAATGTCTGTGAATTTCAAAAAGGGTCTCAATACCCTTGATTTTTATAGGTTGTTCGTAAAGTTCTTGTAGTCGTTTTGTTACTGCACCGCTTTCGACAAAGAGCAATACATCAGGGTCGGTAATGTCTTGTAAATTTCTTAAAAGCCCTGTCTTAGGGTCGGTGTAGGTATAGTCAGGGTCTATGTATCTATAAGAATTAGACATAGGCTTTTTGTTTGGCAAACGCCACAAGTTCTGTCAATGATATTTTTCCTGTCACGTAGTCTCGTATGATTTCAATTCCTTTTGGTGTAGGTTTAAATCCTTCAAACATATTGCTACCCAAAGCATTGGCGGTGCTTTCTAAGGTTTTCAAGTCTGAAAATTTAACCCCCATTATTGTCAGGTTATCTCGGTCTATTTCTATCTCGTTGAACATATTCTTATATGTCTTAGAAACTTTTCAAATTTACAAAATATTTGGGTCAAATCGCTCTTTTTTTGTCGTCCTAAAATGGCTTATAACGTTTTGCCACTTGCCGCAGGTGGCGATTTTCACCACAAAACTTCATACGAAGCAACGAACTTCAAACTTACATAAAAAACTGTTCATACACAAGCTGAATAAAAATCCAGTCCACTCCTCAGACCGCGTATACTCGAAGTGTAGTATTTTTATGATCTAAGCAAATAAACTGAATTATTATGAATAAGGTAAAGCGAGTATGTGGGTTGGACGTCCACAAACATACAATTTTTGCCTGTGTAAAAAAATGGAACTACCAGAGCGAGGTAAAAAAATTGAGACAACGACGGTCGGATTGATAGAGCTAAGCCCTTGGCTTCATGGTGAGGGTGTATACTCCGTTGCGATGGAAAGTACCGGTGTGTACCGGAAACCTGTATGGCGAGCACCGGAGAGCTACTTTAAGCTGATTCTTGTTAATCCCTATTTTATTAAGCAAATGCCCGGAAGGAAAAGCGACGTTGCCGATGCGCAATGGATAGCCACTTTACTTGACAAGCAGTTACTGAGAAGCAGCGTTGTACCCGAGAGAGCATCAGGGGTCTCAGACAGTATCTCAGAAGGTATGTTCAGTTACAAGGTCAGACGACTCGTTGTTTACAGCAAATTGAAAGGCAGCTATCCAGGTGTAATATTAAAGATTGCCTTTGTCAGCTCTGTAATCGGGAGCAAGACTGTTCTTGAATAGTCATAACCATTACAAAAGGCAATAAATACCTGCGCAGGATTCCGGTTCAAACAGCATGGGCTGCCAGCCTTACAAACAACGGCTATCTGAAAAATAAGTTTGAACAATTAATGGTTCGTAAAGTATAAAAAAGGCATGGATTGCCATAGCCGGAAAACAGCCGGTAATTATTTGGAATGTACTTGAAAAACAGCAACCTTACCCGGAACCCAAATTGTATTAAAATAGAAAGAAAGCAAAAGTACTACCTCCATAAACTTGCACAATTACAACCAATGCAACCGGAAAAGGTCGGCTATTTTTGTGGTGGCAATGTTTCATAATCCCAAAATTGTCATTAGAACTCGAATAATGGAGGTGAGTTGATATTATTTACCCCCAACCATAATCCCGTAAACCATTCTCGTCTTTTCATCGCCAGGGATAATTTCAAAATTCGTTGGTTCCCGTTTCGGGTGATATAACCTCCTATTGCAAACACCTTATAACGAAGTGTTTTCA
>Ga0208198_1000265_pt1 | contig 62986 bp, 101 predicted proteins | sample AD_JPNTR2_MetaG_FD_184446 | JGI IMG/M metagenome (GOLD analysis project Ga0208198, IMG submission 184446) | Active sludge microbial communities of municipal wastewater-treating anaerobic digesters from Japan - AD_JPNTR2_MetaG (SPAdes) (version 2) | ecosystem: Engineered > Bioreactor > Anaerobic...
TAGAAGACTATATATACAAAGCACCATTAACGGTATCGTGTCTTATTCTAAAAGCTGAAGCTGTTCCTATATTATCAAATGATTTGTTATTATCCCGTAAATCACCTAAAAACTATATTGAAGAAGCAGTATTATCAGCTGTAGCAGGTTTCTCATCTCCTATTCTTATAAAAGTTTTATCGCCAGTATCAGGATGCAGACCTGACCTTATAATTAAATCTCGTATCTATGCCATTAATTATTTTTTATTAATCTCCTACATCAATTTTTTAGCGGTTTTCTTATGTCTCTTATACCAAACATTTACATTATACGGAAATAGTAATGCCCTTAATAGTAAAAAACCAATCTAAAAATTGATATATATCTATATTTTTCCAATTCTAAAAGCAAATGACGGAATACTTTCTACAATCTTATCATTCTACTTTCTAAATTTGATAAATTTAAGATCTTGTTTTTTATTTTGTTTTATTTGATCCATTATTGTCTTGATCACAAAGGTATTAAATGCTCTTATAACAAAATCTATATATTTTACGTTCCAGATATGTAACACTAAAGTATAATACATATATTCATCATCAATCAACTTCATATCTATTTTCCCTAAATCCAGTTAAACATTGCTTTACGTTGTTCGTGTGCTGCCTGATTAAATAAAAACCATTTCTAATCGCCATTAAATAAATAGATATCTGGCATATGATCCTTTATTGCCTTCTGTCTCCAATCTTTACTATCACAATAGTAAATATAATTAGGAAATTGATTCGTAAATTGTTTAATATAGCCATTAAAATCTGAAGGGTGATAACTTATAGCATTAAATATTTTTTCCTCTATGTCTTCCCAAGTCCAAAATGAATTATTTGCATTAAATTTAATTAATATCTAAAATACTGCTTTTGCAGCCTACATAAAACGAGAATTATTATGAGCAAATCTTGCATAATTATCTGTTCTAATAGCTTTTTCATACAAAAGCATTGTATTAAAAGTATCAGGATGACCATAAACCTGACCATGTCCAATATTATATCCCGTAATTCCGAGAAGTTTTGTAATAAGAGGTATTATTACCATGCCACCATTTACTGATGCAATACTATGTTTAACACCATTATCCTATAAACTATTATCAGCAGAAAATCCCTAATGTGAAAAAGAATCCTAAAAAGTATGAAGAATTACACCCAATTGTATAAATTTATATTTTTTTTCTATCTCTGTATTCCAAGTCCACTAATTTAGTAATTTTTCTAAATATTTTAAAGCAAATTGAGAATTTCTTTCTGTATTCCAAATAAATTTTCCATTTACAAATCCTTGCGGAGGAAAATGAAATGCAGCTAACACTTTTTTTCTGATATCTTCAAAATGATATAAAATATTCTAAATCCCTCCACAAGAAGTGCATGTAGGATCAAAAACAATACCGTTTAATTTATCTAAAAAATTACCATAATTCTACGGTATTCCGTATATTTTCATGGGTCTATGCTAACTTTGGCAATCAACATATTCGCATGCATATGCAATTATTTGAGATGATTCCTATGAAAATCCCGCACATTCTGCTAAGGTTTTTGTTACAAAATAATGAAATCCAATATTCATTTTTATTTATCTTTCATATATTTTTTAATATCTGATTTCATTTTATCAAATATCTTGCCTCTTGAATTATATACCTAATCTTTTTTAATAAACATCTAAAATGCATAATCGTCAGCGGGAGTAAATCTCTATATGAATTCAAAATAATTAATTACATATGTATATCCATTTTCATCTATTACCTTCCAATCCCCTATTTGTGCCAAAAATTTCTAGCCTGTTTTAGAATCATAAATTTCTTCTGGCTACTAAACTTGAATAGCTTTAATTAATTTTGGAGTGGTTAAAAATAATCCCATTTTTTGCATATTATTTTTCCTTTACCTTAGAAACTACAGGAGATGAAACATTAGATACTTTTTTAACTTGTTTCACTTTAGTTGGATTTTGAGCAGAAAGTAACTGATTATTTGGAATAACCTTTACATTTTTCTTTTTTTCCTTTTTAGTTAAGTTAACAGTATGTTGTATTTCCTAAGGTTTTTTATTTAAATTTATTTTTAATATTTTAGGTTTTACCTTATTAAGTTGCACCTGAGTTTGACCTTTTTTATCTGTAAAAACTAACAACTATTGTCCCTGTTCTTTTTGAAATTTAAAATCAAGTAATTTAACTTGTGATATGCCAGATACAAAATAAGTTCTATAAACACTTCTCCCAAAACCCCTGATTACAGGTTTAATACCAGTATGATAAAACCCGTAGGGATTTACTATTCTATATCTTAATCCTAATTTTTCTTGTATTTTGTATACTTTTCTATTAACCACTTTAGCAATTGCATTAATTTGTGAATAATTACAATAATTTAAATTAATTCCATGTAATTTTCCTAACCATTTTTTATTTAAAACCAATACAAGGGGATGAGGATCATGTACTTCTATTCCTTTATAAGAAAAAGTAATAATCATTCCAGGCTACAAATCGTTTTTACTAATTGGTTGCTAAAATCTATATATCTTGTTTTCAAATAAATTTCTTTTATGGTTATAAACCTTAGAAAATTTATTATTTTTTGTAGAAGATACTGTTTTTTTCTTTTTTACTGTCATTGTAATTATATCTATGTTTCCTAAATAAGATATTTACTTAATATATTATTCAATTGTTCCTAAAGAATATCTTTGGAATAATTATATCGTATATTTGCTTGTTGATTTTTAAACTTTCCTAACACATGACTATAGTTATTAATTAATTCTCCCATTTTATACAATGCATACTGATAATCTATTGTATACCATCTAGATTCGGGAATAACAAATTCTCTCATAAATGATTGTAACAATTCTGGATGAATTTGTGTCTATTTATGTATTAAAATCTAACTATATTCAGGTTTAATATATTCCATTATTCCACTATGATAAGGAATTAATGCTGGTTTTCCTGTACTTCCAATAAATTCCATAATAGGAAGACCTAAAGATTCTCCATGAGTAAAAGTTATATATGCTTTAACTTTATTATGCATATAAATTTCCTGCATTTGTGACTAAGTTAAATTTCCGCTAATAAAATAAACATTAGGAATATCAATTTCAGTTCCTAATCCTTTTACAATTTCATTTATTTTTTCTCGCATAGAATACTAAGAAAGTATAGATGATCTGCCTTGATTAACCTTTAAAAGCAATCCTACATCTTTACTATTTCCAAATCCTCTTAAAAATGTTGCAATAAGTGCCCCTATATCCTTTCTATCATTTCCCACAGAACCTGGTAACCATTCTCCCACTGAAAGAAATAGAAATTTTTGAGTAATGTTGTCAATAAATTCAGTAATATCTGTATTTTCTTCTAAATTGGCCTAAATGAAAGGAATTCCAATCTTATTAATAGGAACATTTATTTGTATCTATCTACCATCTTGAAGTTTAAACACCGATCTTTTTAAAGTATCAATATTAAAATCCGACATTACTAAAACTTCATCCATCCTATTACAATACTCTATTAATTGCGGATGTACTTTATCAACTTCAGCAAGTGCGGTTATACCTATATTTATTAAACCTTTTTGAATAAATGCATGAGGTATAGAAACAATCATAAAAATATCAAATAACTAATTCTATATTTCTTCGTTTGGTTTTATATATAATTCAATTTCTTTGTATTTAGAAGATTTTAAATTAAATATTTCACTTTTACTTAAAGTTTCCCCAGTTAAATCAAATAAAAAAATATTAATATTTTCATTGTCTTTATAGAGATCAATAAGCATTAATGCTATAGCTCTACCATACTCACCATAACCACTATAGGAAGTTAACGGTGCTGCCAAAGCAATATTCTTTTTCTACATATTATACTCTTCCCTCTATTAACAAAATTTTATTATCAATCCTCTATTCAACCTAATCAATATAATTACATATTTTTTCTAAAGAAAATCCTTCTAAAATAACTTTTAATTTTATACATTCACTAATCCACTAAGTTTTTCTTACTTTCTAAATAAGTTCATTCATTCTATATTTCTTTGACATATATTACTCCCAAATCTTTTTAATTGGATTGTAAGAACCTGCATTAGTATTCTTAATTATTGGTGAACCTATAAATATTTTATATTCTTTTTTAGGTTTCCAATGTTTAAACATCTCATCAATATTTTCAACCATAGATTGTGCCATCCATTCTGAAGTCATTTTTACTTCTTCTTTTTGCATCCATTCTCTTGCCTCCATTCCAGCTTTTTCTCTCTATTCTATAGACATTTCATATGCCTTTTTCATTGCCTAAACTAAATCTTCTAATCTACAATACATTTCATAAATATAAGGAGTTGCCATTGAACCCGTTGCCCCTAATCCTGTAAACCATATAGGAATTACCCACGGTTTATGCTTAGTTAATTTTTTATAACAATTAGAAGGAAGGTTTATATCATTCATATACAATTTACCATTTTCATCTTCAAATCCCATTTGATCTTGAAGTCCACCAATAACTGGTGCAATAAATATTTTACCACATGCCATAGCCTAAGCACTAGAAAGACCAAATCCTTCTGCTGTAGAACAAGAAATCAAACAATCTGCACAATTATAAAGTGCTACTAATTCTTCTTGAGTTAATCCCTGATTAATAAATTTAATATCTACGGAAGGATCATGAATAACATCTTCTTGATATATATTTAAAGGCATGCCTGGACCATAAACAACTTCTGTTTTCATAATAAGACATGTTCTCTTTTTTTGTTCAGGAGTAAGATAACTATTGACAAAGTATTTAAATGCCTACATAATTAAAACTGCTTGTTTTCTAATAATATTTTTATTAACAAATAAAAATATAAAATCATAATCCTATCGTTTCAATATTTTAGAAACATTTTTGTATGCAGCATTATTTTTTCCAAGAGGTCTAAAAGTTTCTATATTAATTCCATGAGGAACATATTTAGTTTGCCAAGGTTCACGTTTATAATTTATACATACATTATTAACAATATTATGTGTCTGCTTGGAAATATTCATAATCAAATCACTACAACTATAAAATCTTTCGTTATACTTGGGATAAGGAAGATTATCCCATATATTGTAATATATTATAGGAATTTTAGAACGAATAAAATGTTCTATTTCATACATCCAATACCAAGAATGAGGATCAGTAAAGTGAAAAAGTGCATCTGGCTTAAATTGCTAAATATAATTTAATAAATCTTTTTGTTTTTTATTAGGATCTTGTCCATATATATCATATGGGAGTATTTTAACATTAGCATCACTAACCCCTGTTTCATTTTGTACTTTCTAACTAATATCCTATAATCCATATTGCGTTTTTGGGTTAAGTCCCTAAATAAACCCCATATCAATATAATTGTATCTATGGCAAGTTTCATAAATAATCTATTTCTTCTGACTTCCCAATCCACTATGTCTTAAATGAAGATCGCTAACAAATAAAATAGTTTTTCTTTCCTCAGGAAACAATACTGTTGTTCCATTTCTTATATCCCCTACTTTATATTTTTTTGTTGCCATTGTTAATCTCCCTTATTTGTCATCAACTAATACATCTTTAACCTATGTTATAACACCCTTAATAGTACTCTATTTAATAGATATTATTTCAAAATTATCATACAATGACCCAAGAACAGAAGTAATGGTTTTCTATGCTGAAGTTATAGATTGAGCATTAACTAAATACTAATCTCGTTTTACTACTATCTGTTCTTTCCCTGTTGCAGTTTGTTGGATGATATTATATCTTACAATGACATGATAATATTTATATTCATTCATTCTTTTCCTTCTCCTAATCGTTAAAAATTAATTTAACATACATCCCTTCTTGTTCTCCCTATTTTAACTAGTATCTTTCAGTGACAATGTCATAATCCTAATCAAATCCTACAATATAATATTTATCATTAAATTTAACACAACGACCTGTTCCCGCATCTAAAAACAATTTCAATGCAGCAATAATTAACTATTTCTATGCCAATTCTAGGGATATTGCATATGTGTCTAGCGTTAATTCACTTTCACAATTGTTGCATTTTAATATATTTTTATCTTCTATTAACTCCATTGTCTACTAACCACAATCTGGGCAGGGAAAATATTCCTTATTATTCTAATTGTTCATATTTACTCCTTAACTATTATATATTCTTTATCTAAACTTTTGCATATATTTATTATCTATTTTATTTTGTTCGTATAAATGCTAGAAAAAATAATAACCAAATCTGACCATTTTACTGCTATTCTAAGTAATATATAATATAATTGTTTTTCTGATCTTCTTGTATTTTTAAATATAGAAATATTAAATTCTTTATACCTAATATTATATTTCTCTGCAAATAATCTGGCTAAAACTTCTGCTCCGTATTTTTCCCCAAATGTTCCAATACATTTTACTTGTTCAATTGCCTATTTTATCTAAGTCATAACCATATTAAATTTACGTAAATTATTATAATTTTTATCACCTGTAACTAATATATTAAAATATTTTATTTTATTATTTTTCTATTGCATAAATTTTTATCCTTGTAAAATGGACAATAAACACAATAATTCGTAGGATTAATCTAACCCTAATTCCCACTTTTACATAACATTTCCATTTCTTCCAGAGTTTTATTAAATAATTTAAGTGCTTTATTTAATGTAGGTTTCCCATGGGGAGGCTAATATATTTGAATTCTACTATTTTTATATTGATTCTAATATATGATCTTTTTCAAGATTAAAAATTCTACATCAATATTCTAACAAAGAATGGATTTTTCTTGTGCTAAAAAAATTTTATATAATAATAATTGTAGTTGTTTAATTTTATCATTCTTTTGATTGTCAGTCCAAGTGCTTCTTGAAGTTTTTAAATCAACAATTTTATATTTATCATTTTTTCTATCATATAATAGTATATCAATATAACCAATAAATGGAATATTCCAATTAGGATCTGTTACTTTTAACTAAACTTCTGTTCCTATTAATTCAATACCTGATTTAGGAAACCATTTATTAACATTAGGTATGAATTCTTTAAGCAAATTTATACCATATTCAAAATATTGCTATATTGTCTAATATGGTAATTGTAATTTTTTATTTAATCCTTCCTCCAACCCTTTCATAAGAAAAGTAGTATATTCATCCAATAATTCAACTTTATTATTTTTAACATTTGTTAAAGTATTACTATAATAATATGCCAAAAATTTTTGAATAGTCTAATGTATTACTGTTCCATAAATAGTATCCACTGATTCCTATTTTGCATCTAATTTATCTATATATTTCAACTTCCACTTTCTTTGGCATTGTAAAAAAGTACTTATATTAGAATAACTAATCTTTTCTAAATAATCGGAAAGCATATCAATTTATTTCAATAGGACAATTAAAATCACAATCTTCCCAATTGTCATAACCCATAGGACAAGTTCTTACCATTCCCCAATTTGCATTAGGATTGTAAATGCAATCCCTGTTGTACCAAAAACAGTGATGAGGCTCCTATTCCTATATCTATTCCTATTTTGTCTAATTTTCTAAATCTTTAATATTCTAAATTAAATGATCTACTATATTATTTTCTCTATCTGAATTTTCTTCAGCTTCTTCTAATAATTCAACATACTAATCATAACATAACCCTATCCAAGCATAATTTATCATATCTTTTAAAGTATCCTAATCCTAAGGTGTATTTGCTAATCTACTAATTTTATGTAGTGCAAACATAAATGCCACATCCCCTGGAGTTAAAGGAACATCAACATCATAGCGCTGTTTTAAAAAATTCTTCCATATTTTAACCAAATACGGAAAATTATTTCCATAACTAAGACTACGTTCTATGATTACTTCTTTATCTACCAAATCTTTTAATCGCATAATATCTCCTTTTTTTCAATTTTTTTAATAACTGGAGCACAATATATTGACTCCTTTTCATGATCACTTAAATTACAATAACAAGATGGACATAAATAATTTAAATAATTTCTAGGTATTGGATATAAAATCTCATATTTTTGTCCACATTCTGGACAATACCAGACATTTTTAATCGCTACTAACATTCTATTTTAAATCCTTTAAATGTTCTTCAATTAATTTAACTTCCCTAAGCCAATGTAAACCGTATTTTTCAAGTAATATTGCAAAATCTTCTACATCATGAGGTTTTGTTCCAAAAATTTCTTTACCCTATTTTGTATACCTAATATCAATATGCATTAATTCATGCAATACTAATATTTTTCTGGACTGTTCTGTTAAATTGTCCCAATATTCGGCAGAAATTTCAATTAAATAGTCATAATCCGAAAAAAATTTCAATTCCTTTCCTGCTCTTATACAACGACCTGCTGTAGTTTTATTAATATTTGGATAAACCATTAATCCACAAATTTTTGCAGATCCCGTATCAATGTCATTTTCTTCAGCCATTTGCTTAATTAAATTCTAAATTTCTTGAGATTGTTTCATTTCATAAACAATCTACTAAGTTTTTTTAGGTCTTCCCACTGGCATATTTACTCCTTTGCTTTTTTATTATTATAACTTCTTTTTGTAAAATACTTCATATTTTTTAATATAATATCAACAATTGTATTACAGTTTTCCATAAACTAATGCCTCACGAAAATATTTTGGAAATAACTACTTATTATTTGGATAAAAAAAGTTCATAAAATCTGAATCTAAAATGTATGTTACAGCATAATCCTACTATGATCTAATACTTCTACCATAAGCTTGTACCATAGCTTTTGCAGTTTGATACTAATACCAAAGTTTTACTATTTCTTTTTTAGTTGCAATATATTTATCTCCTAAATTAGGAAAAGGTACTTTGGCAATGATTTGAAATCGGCTTAAATCTTCTTTTAAATCAATTCCCTACATCATAGATGGTGAAATTAATACCGTATTATCAGAATTATTATGATACTACAACATCTAATCTCTATTGTTAAAATCATTAGTAATAATTAATCTTGGATCTTTTAATCCATCATATATTAATTGTGCTATATAATGAGAAGTTACATGAATAATACCTTTCTAATGCTAATGTAATTTTAAAATTTTTTTGATATCTTCTAAAAGAGATGGTAGAGTAGTTTTTATATTTCTTTTAGACATTGAACCCGAATTGATTAAAAATATTCTTCTATTGTCAACTGGAAAAGGACTATCTAAACTTAAAAACTCACAATCATTCAAAGGTATTCCTAAATTTTGACAATAATCATATTTATTTAAAATGGTACCACTCATTAAAAGAATTTTATTTGCGGTTTTAAACATCATACTCTATGAAAAATCATATGCAAATAAAGGTGTAATTTTTATTTTTTTATCTTCAATATTATTCTAAACTACCCATCGCTAAGGGTTAAAAACATCTAATGAACGATTTAATTGACAAATAAGTTTATCCAAAAAATCATATTTTTTACTAATATCTATCACTTTAGAACGAGAAAGATTAATATTAGTTTTTTTATTCTAAATAAAAGATTTAAGCAACTATGCTTTCTATTCTAACCAAGGATATAATTTGTATATAAGCCATTTAAATACATCTTCATGATCTTTAATCCATAATTCTTCAGGAAATGAATATTCTCTTAATAATGTAGAATATTCAAGTTGTATAGATTTATATTTAATAATTTCTTCCTATAAATTATGAGCTTCATCAATGGCTAAAAACTATCTATTTTTAATTAAATCCTAATTATATTGCAAATTTGTCATAAAAAATGCAGTATTGGTAATTGATATTGGAAAATTTAAAAAATTCTATTTTTCTTTTTCGTATGGACAATTTTTACATCTTGGTATTCCCCCATACTAATGTAACCATTTCATATCTCCACAATTTGAATCTTTAAACATACTGCAAATATAATTAGTTTTAGAACTAATATTTGCAAATTCTTTAAATTCTCTTTTGTATTGATTTTGCAATATTATTTGGGTAGTTAAAATATAACTTTTATTCCAAGAATTTAAAGAATTTATATAATTGGCAATCGTTGTAGCTATAAATGATTTCCCTGTTCCAACAGGAGATTCAAGAATAAAATACTTTTTATTATTAAGAAAAAAAGATTTTAAACACTAAGTAATGCCAATTTCTTGTAATTTTCTTGGAACATATGCTTTTGGAAAATGTTTTTTCCAATCAATAACCACGCTTTTTCCCATCAAATATATTCATAATTATATTAATTAAATTTCCCATATATTCTATTCCTATTTTATTTTTGCTAATAATTCTCTTTTTCTTTGTCTAAAATATTCTAATTCTTTCATCTATTGCTAACTAAGAATTTCCTTAGTTTGTTTCTCCGATAATTCTAATATTTTTCTAAAACATAATGAAAGCTATTCTTTCTAATGTTCTTCTAACTTCAATTATATATAATCTCCTATATTAAAACTTTCTTTTTTTAAAAACAAACTAACCTTTATTATTTATTTTATAATTATCTTTACAAAGTTTACTCCATTCTTCAATGGCTTGTTTTACCTCAGGAATTTTATCAAACTATCTAAGAGGTAAAAGTATTTGCTTTTCAAAAAGCTAATAATAATCTATCTAAAATTTATCCGTTGTTTTAATTAAAGGAAAATCTTCCTTTCTTAAACATATGACATTTTTACGTTCACTTGGTTTGACATCTGGTTCACAAAAATTATTAATGTAAAACAAATATACTACATCACTATGTCTAATCTTCAATCCTAAATGCTAATTTGCAAATAATGCTCCTGCAACATGTTGAGGCATCGTTTTATTATATTTTTCAAATCTTTTTGTAATAGATTTATGAACTGCTATTTCCTATAAATCTGCAGATTTAATCTTTTCATAAGCCTATTCTAAATCTTTAACAGAAAAATTTCCCATTACTGCCTTTTCACAAAGTTCATCCAAAAGTTTACTTATATACGCAGGAGTATCTTTTTTAATAATATTTAATCCATGAATATATTTACTTCCATCTTGCTGAATAGAATAATATCGTTTTTTTCTATCACCTAAATAAAGATAAGAAAGATCTTTTTCATGTTCCAATTCATATTGGAAATATTTTTCATTTATATCAGGATGATATTTCTTAATTAATTCTTCAGGAAGCATTTTTTTATTAAATTCTTCTAAATACTTTTTAAAGGTATCTTCATCTACTGTTAATTTAATAAAAACAGAATTATGAACTAATATTCCATTAGCAAAAAATGTATGAGGAGTATCTTTCATTTGTATATCATAAACCCAATTAAATGATTCTGGCAATAACTCTATATCTTTAACTGTAGTTATTCCTTTAAGAGTTATAAACTGATCATTCTATTTTACTCTAGAAACTTTTGTCTAAATTAATTTATTATTTCTTAAAACAACAAGAGAATGATCCTAAGTTATTTCAACAAATTCATCATTCATAAGAATTACCCTATACATGGGTTTATTAACATAATGTCTTTCTATAAAATCAACATCCCCCCATTCTATAGTTTTTGTTTTCTAATCATAATATTCTAATTGTATGAAAGGTAATTTTTTAATATGTCTTCCATCCTAAGTAATAAAAACCTACTATATTAAATTATACAATTCTTCTATTGTGCAAATATTCATTAAAACATGTTTATTTTGATTTTTTATTCTATATCTAATAAGGCTAGAAGAAGCACAAGAATCAGTGTCACCATAGAGAACGATGCCACACGCACTCATTTTATCCATTGCAAATCTAAGCGCTTTTCGGCCAAAAAATGTAATACTATCTGCACATTCAGGAACAAATAATCTAAAATAAGGAAACCCCATTGCACCATAAATAGAATTTAAAATAATTTTTATAGCATATTGTTTTTTATCTGCAACTAATCTTTCATCTGCTGTTGAAGCTTTTTTTGCTAACTGTTTGTATTCTTTTCTCATTGTATATAAATCATATGATAATTCTGGCAAACAACCTATATGTTCTTTATGGGAAAGAAAAATATATCTTTCTCCAAATAACTCATCACTTTCTCCTGTATCAACATAAGAAATATTGTTATCTTTTAAAAATTGAAGCTATTCCTAAAATTGTTTCTAGCCTAACTGTTTTTTAGAAAACAAAAATGTTTCAGGACTAATATTATAAGCCATTATTGTAGTTGGATAAAGAGAAGCATAATCCAACACTGCCACACCTTTATGCACACCTGATATAGTAGGATCTATTGTTAATCCACCTTTATAATTCTGCCTCTATGCTTCTTTATTATTAGGAAATATTAATTTATTCCAAAATTTTTTGATGACCATAGAATCTATTAATTTAGTAACAGACATAATATCATTTAAACTGGTAATACTAGAAAGTATTTGCATTTGGATAAGATATTCAAATATTTTTAATTTTTTATCTATTAAATAAAGAATTTCAACATCTCTGATAGCATATTTAATAAAGCCTTCAAAATTTTCTTGCCAATCTCGCCAAGTTGCCACCTTTATTTTTTTGTATTTATCACCCAAAATCTATCCTGCAGCAGTATCTAATGCATTATTTTGAAGGTTATAATTTAATGATTGGACAACCTACATAAGATCTACTGTATCAAGACCTCTAATTTTAATTTTATAGTACCCGTCATAAACACTTTTGTTTCCCAGCCAAGTATTTCCAACGGGAGAAAGTTTATCTGCATTGCCAAATAATTTAGTTAATCTTTTAATAATATAGGGAATATCATAACCGTGAGAATACCATCCCGTTATAATGTCAACATTTAATTCTTTAAGAAAATAACAAAATGTATCTAACAAAACTGCTTCATTTTTACAAAGATATAAATCCTTATTTTTACCTATTTCTTTAACAATAAAAGGTTTATCCTCCGTATCTTTATCAGGATGCCAAGCTAAAACAAAATATCTATTTAAAAGATTTGAATAAAAAGTAATAGAAGTTATAGGAGAATTTGCATTATCTGCACTATTCCCCTACGGATCATTCTCAATATCATAAAAAGTCTAAATGTCAAAAAATGCAATATGTCTTTTTCTTGAAAATTCTAAATTATTATCCAATAAATATTTTGTTTCAGGAGTAATATCAGATTGGTATGATATTTCTTCAATCTTTTTAGGTATCGTAAAAGTTTTTAAAGAAGTTAATATTACTTTTTTTAAATTAGTGGAAGTAATATTATAATCGTATGATTTATATACCTAATCCTAAATTTTTACATTAATATTAATATCCTTAATATATCTATTTTCAACAAAAACATAATTTTTAAATTCTTTTAATTGTTTAACAGGCTAACCGTCCAAATTATAACCAAAAATTCTAATATAATCTTGCCCACCTTTTCTTAACCTTGTAATTCTTGAAACCTCCACTTTATCTCCTTTAAAATTTTAAATTATTCTGTAGTTTTTTTATTATAAGATCTTTTTATTTTTGAAACATTTTTTTCTTCTATTGGCAATTCCTAATTCTGTTCAGAAATCTAAGTCTAAATATTTTTCTATTCTTTGTTATTATTTTCTTCTATATTCTCAGAAACATTTTCTTTCATTTCTTCATTAACCTTTTTCTTTTTCTCTTCTTTTTTAACTGTTTTTTTCTAAGTTGGATTTAGTATAATTCTCATTTATGTATTTCTCCTTAATGATATCCTGTAGAGCCAAAAGCTCCTGACTTTCTTGTACTGTTTTTATTCTCATATAACTATTCTATTGTCTATATTTTTTCTAAACTATAATCTGAATTAATAGGAACCAACACCAATTGTATAAATTTTTGTCCTTCCTATAAAAATTCAGGAATAGAAGAAGTATTAATTAATGATGCTATAAACTCACCTGTATAACCCGCATCAATAACACGTGCTCCACTAATAATTCCTGTTTTATTAGGAATACTAGTTTTCTCTAAAACCATCAACATATTATCTTCTGGGACATTAAAATGCACTCCTGTTGGCAACTTTATTCGTTTATGTGGTGCAATATATAATCTTTTCTAATTAATATCTATCCAATAACTATTTTCCTCATTTAACTAAGACATTATTTCTATAAACTAGTTTGTAAATTTAGGAACATATATATCAATTCCCGCATCCCCAACATGCCCCCTACTAGGATTTTTTGTATTCCTTACTAATGTATATTTCATTAAACCTCCACAAATCTTTTCGGTTCTGTATCCTAAAAAAGTTTTTTTAATTTCTTAAAATGCCTTTCATAAATGTGAGCTGATCCGACAAAAAATTTAACCCAACCTTTTTCTAAATTTGAGTAGTATTGTTTTAATTCGTTAAACATTTTATTATAAACATAACATGCCCATGGCCAATTATGATAGATACCAAAAACCAAATCCTAACCCTTAAGTACATATATCATATGAAGTTTATCTTCTCTAATAAAAAATTGATTACTAATAGTACACATAAAATCGCTCATTCCATCTCTTTTAGAATCTGTATGCATAGTTGGACGAGTATATATAATTAATGCTTGTCTAGATTCTTTATGTTTTTTCAAAGTATCTACAACATGCTAAAATTGTGATTTTCCATTACTTCCATTATCAGGATGAAATACACACCATCCATAATTGGAATTAATTTCTCCCTTCTCGCTTGCAACCTATCTCCAAATTTTAACATCTTTAACCATGTTAATGTTTAGCTACATAGATTCATGCCATTTGGTTTCTAATTTAACATATTCTTCATTAGTTTCTTTAAAAACATACCCTGTTCTTGGATTAACAATTTTTAAATGATGACCTAATAAAGGGTCAAGCTAAAAAATGCAAGCTAATATTTCAACTAATTTTACCCCTGACTTATCAATAACAAATTTTTCCTACTTTAAATTCTAATATAATTTTTTATATACTTCATATAATGCTAACTAATTTTTATTCAATTTTACTCCTTATTTAATATATCATATTTAGACCATTTCTTTCTGGGATTATCATATCTCTATATTAATCTATTTAATTCAAAATATCTATCAAAATTACTTTCGGCTAATTCTGATCTAAGTTTTTTCAAAATATTGGCAACCCTAGTTCTAACCCTATCTGGAGAAATATTTAATCCTCTAGCGATGGTTGAAGCATTTATTGTTACCGTACCATCCTTTAATGTTTTAGACCATTCTTTTTTAGGAGGCTTTACATATCCCATTAAATTTAAAATAATCTCTCTATCTAAAGGAGACAATTTTCTAATGGCATTTTGCAATTTACGATTTTTAACTCCTCTTTCCCATTCAGATTCTATATCTATTGTACCATCTGGCAATATCTCTGCTATTGTATCTTCACTTCCCGAAAAAGGTTTATCCATATCTACAACTTGATGCTTAGCTTTAAACTTATCTCCCATACTTCTTAATGGGTCTTTGTATATAGGCATAATAGTATATTCTGCCCAAGTATTAAGTTTTGATTTTTTGGGGTCAAATTCATGAAGATATTTGAAAAATTGCAAAACCATGGTATCAAAAATGTCATCGTAGGTTGCTTCAGGAGCATACTTTAAAAATGCCCCCTCATGTCTATTGATTTTATTTGCAAATAAGCGAGATACTCCATTTAAAAGTGCCATGGCTGCTTTCTCAGACTTATTTTTCTTATATTCTTCTGCGTACTTAATTTCCTCTTCTTTGCTAAGAGGTTTATATTGTCTCAATAATTTTTGCAATGTTGGGGACGCTATTAATCTTTGTGCCATTAATTAATCTCCTTATAAGCCTTTTTTAAATAAGAAATTATTAAATCTTTATTTTCTCTTTTAATAATGTAATCCTTACCCTCTCTTAATATACCATTATTTTTATCTTTTATTTTTTTATTTTTATCAATATAATTATAAAGACAGCACGGTTTAACATTAAACTTATTTTTTTTAACAAATTTTTCAAAGTTATCCACTAACTAAAACGGAACAAATACTTTATATTCATCCCCAGATAAACGCCACACCGAAAAATCCTAAAATTTAAATTTCATAATAACTTCTCCTTAATAATATCAAGAACTTTTTATTATTATAACCGAATTTTACAAAAAATTAACAATTTTTTTAACTTCAGTTTTTAATAAATCCATATTTCTAAGCCTATTCTTTAGTCAGCCATAAATCATGTTTAAGCAATTCTTCTAACTAATCTTCCGAAATACTTAACTCTATCTTATATAGTTGCTTAAATTTATTCATAACTTTATTACTATTTTCAAACTAATCTTTAAGATTTTCAAAAGTTCCAATAAACCAAGTACTTAATTGATGTATCATTATAAAGGCATTATCTGACATAAATCTTTTAGTTCCCCCTAAAAAGGGAAGAGATGCAGCAGAAGCAATAAAACCATCAACATATGTATAAACAGGATATTTATTATTTTTTATAGAATCATACATATGCAATCCTGAAAAACAACATCCTCCATTACTTGCTATATGCAAATGTATAACAGGCTAAAAAGTTAACATCCCAGAATATTGTATTTTCATCATATCATATGATTGATTTATATTTTCCATAAAATTCTTTACTAAATATAAGCTTTGATCATTTATTTCATCATACAACCAAATCTAATTATTATTGCTTTTAACTTTCTAAGAATCCTTAATTTCAAAATCTAAAGATGTATGTTGAATATTTTGTTTCTAGGACTAATCCTCTGCTGCCCTTATAAATCTTTTATTTTTTACGAACATTTTGAACTCCCACAATTACTGCATGTTGTACATCCTGATTGATAGACTAAATCTGTACTTCCACAATTCTAGCATTTTCCCCCTGTTACTTTAGTCCCATCTTTAATAAATCCTGATAATATTTTTCTTATATGAAATAAAAGAGTAGAAACTCCATCATTATAATTATTTAATGTTTCTACTATTTTTACAATAGGAACATTATGTCTCAATGCCATTCCTATTGCTCTTCCAATTTTATCTACATTAGTTTGCTATTTATATTTCTATCTTTGAGAAGCAATTAACTATTCTCTAATTCCTAATGAAAGCAATAATTCCTACATTGATTGAACTACAGAATCTGCTACTTCATTACTCTATCTATTATTAGTTCTAATAAAAAAAGCAAAAGGTTTTGTTAATTCTTTATCCGCAAATGTTATGGTAAAATACCATTTCTTTTTATTTTTATCTTTTACTTTATATTGCATGGCATAAGATTTATCTGGTAATTTAACATCTTGAAAAATAATATTTCCATTATTGCTTTTAAATAATTTCTAAAGCTATGACTGTTCTTCCTATACTTTTTTCTTCTATTCTAATACCGTAGTCATGGTACCCGCACGATAAGAAGTAACACCTTTAATTTTTTTCTTCCATGCTGAAATATAAACATTTTTAAATGCCTAATAAGGATAATCTTGCGGAATATTAATAGTTTTAGATTGATTTTGATTTATATATTTAGCAGATGCTGCAAGCATGTTAAGATGATCCTAAACCGATAACTAGTTTGTTGTTACACACCAATCATAATGATCGCTATCTACATTCTACTTAACATACTTCCAACCATAATCGATAACCTACATTGGTTTGATTAGTCCACGATTTTTATCAATCTAATAGGTAGTTCCGTCAATCTATCCCCTAAGAATTTGCTCATTACCCCTTTCGGCAAATTTGAAAACGGAAGTCTAATACCACTATCCTAATTTAGGATTTGGAATTTTCTAATAAATATGATTCTATAATTGATAACCACTTGTAAATTTATTCATCTAATAATCTTCATGCCTATGTTGTAACCATTCAACCTACTAATCGGTCATGGTAACCCATCTAGTATATTCTTTCATAAATACAGGCTAAATACCGTTAGATACCTGACCCGCGAACACGGAGCTATTCCCCGTTGGAGGGACAGTAGAATGAACACTATTACGCATCTACCCTATGTTTTCTATTTCTCTCTTGATCTTATAAGAAATAGGTAGTTCATACCACCAACGACTAGTAAAGTATTGTTCTCTATCAAAGGCTGTAAATGAACCTTTTGATTTGCCTAAAAATGCCGACGTCATGAGCTATACTTCTGCCTTGAATTTAAACAGTTCATCTACGAACTCAATAGCTTCATGGGAGCCAAACTTTAGCTTCATCATCATTAAAAGAGAACCCAAACCCATGACTCCTAAGCCAATCCTACGCTTCTATTTTATCTTCTGCTCATATTCGCTTAATGGAACAAAAGATATATCCGCTACATCATCCAAAAAGCAAACTCCCAGCTTGATTACTCTCTAGAATTCTTCCCAATTAAAATTTCCCTATTCATAAAACTTTGGCAAATTCAATGAACCAAGATTGCAAACATTGGAAGGCATTCCTATCTAGCCACAGGGATTAGTAGTAAGTATTCTCTAACAATAACTTACGGGATTATAATCGTTAATCGTGTCATAAAACAAGATTCCAGGCTAATTTCTATTATACGTGGACAGCATTATTAAGTCCCACAATTCTCTTGCAGGAATCTATTCATACACTACAATAGGCTTGCCTTGCGAGATCCATCTCTACAAATCGCCATCCCACTATTCTTTATAATTGGCATACTAAATGTCGGGGAAACATAACTTCCACATCTAATTAGCATCAAGTGCTTTCATAAATCTATCGGGAACTAACACAGATAAATTGAATTTAGTCAATCTATTTGAAGTCTGTTTTGCAATAATGAAATCCTTAATCTCTGGATGAGATATATCCATTGCACAATTACTAGTTAAAAACGCATTTTCACTATTTGGGGACTTTGCTATAATTCTATGAGTGTTTTCAACTTCAAAATCGTAAGATAGTTCAACACTTTTTACTGCAATACTCTTTAATTTCACATAATGTTTTGTCATATTATTTTCCTCTATAACTGTAAGCATCTATATATCTGGATTAATATCACATATTGCTTTAAGATAAGTTTCTTTAGTCTAAATATTGTACACCTAAAATCTATGGTCTGCAGTACATTCTATTTTTGTTCCATCTTCTGCCTATACAATATAAATCTAAGAAGGCTAATTAACAATTGGATTTTTGACTGAGTGATAAGTTCCATCAACATATTTACACTTAACCTATTCACCTTTCTATAATCTATCAAATATACTTAATATGGGCTACCACCCTTTATCAGTTTCTATTAAAGTATTTTCTGAAAAACAAAGCATGGCTCCCTTACGGATCTTTTTCTTTGCCTTACTAGTGAACTTATCATGAATAACTTTACTAGAACCCATAGTAATAACATCGCTAGCCTTATCCCAAAGCTCCATGAACTTAATAACACCTGGAGTTCTAGCTCCTGTTCCCATAATATAAGAACCATTTGGTCTTATAAAGGATAAATTTAAACCCAATCCACCTTCAGAAGCAAGTATTTTTGCAGATTTTTTAAGCGTCTAAAAAATACCCTACATACTATCTATATCTCTTATACCAAAATCATATGGATGATAAGTATAACAATTATAAAGAGTAGCTTTTTTATGTACATCTACTCCTGCATTGGCAAGAATTCTTCCCCCAGGAATAAATTTCCATTCTGACATTATTTTATAATACTATTTTGCCAAAAACTATCTGGTATCTTTATCGTTTTCTGCTTTAGCTACTGCTGTTGCTACTCTTAAAAATGTATCCTAAATAGTTTTATCCGTAGGAGCTTTATAATTATTCTACCAAATCTAAATTTGAAAATCATTCATAATTCTACATCCTTTATTATATACTATCCATACAAATTCTTTATCTAATAAACAATTTTAATTCTAGTTTTTGCCTAAATAGTTGGAATTACTATAACATTCTCAAATTCATTTGTCTTTTTAATATTAGAAATAATTGTCTAAATATATGCATCCACATGTTCTTTTTTAATACTATTAATATTTAATTTAATTAAAATATATTTATGTATTTCTACCATGATTACATCCCGTTAAACATTGAATTTTGTTTCTAACTTTCCTAAGTTCTCTTCTAAAGAATAATTCCTTCGGTGGTTAAAAATAATCCTGCAATACTAATAGCATTTTGTAATGCTGAACGAACTACTTTAACAGGGTCAATAATTCCTGCTTCTAATAAATTCTAAACTTTATTTGTTAATGCATTATATCCCCAATTAAAATCATTTTTATCAAATATGACCTTTATAATACTCTCAACATCTTCAATACCCGTATTATATATAATCTGTTTAGTTGGAGATAACACTGCTTGTTTTAAAATCTAAATAGCTATCTTTTCTTCCTAAGTTTCGGGAATTAATTCTTTAAGATATTTATGTGATTGTAATAAAGTATTACCAGCTCCAGGAACTATACCCTAAGCAATTGCAGCCTTAGTGGCATTTAAAGAATCTTCAATTCTATACTTCTTCTATTTTAATTGCATTTCAGTTTGTGCACCAACATGAATTATAGATACACCTCCCAATATTCTAGCAATTCTTTTTTGCAATCTTTCTTGTTCCGAAGGAGATGTAGATTTATCTATTTTATATTTTATTGATTCAATACGCTATTTTATTTTTTCTCTCTATCCTGCACCTTCTCTTATTACCGTAGTATTTTCAGAAACTATAACCTTTTTGGCAAATCCTAATTGACTTAATTTAACATCCTCCAATTTATGCCCAAGATCTTTAGAAAGATATTCTGCCCCTGTAATAGCACAAATATCCATTGCAATTTCTTTTCTTGTTTCTCCCATTCCTGGAATTTTAACAGCACAAACATTTAATATTCCTTTAACTTTATTTACTACCAAAGTAGCCAATGCTTGTCCCTAAATGTCTTCAACCAACATTAATAAAGCAGAATTTTTTTCAGCAATTTGCTTTAAAAGATTAAGCATTTCTTGAGGATTAAAAAATTTAGAATTGAATACAAGAATATATGCATTTTCCAATTCAACTTGCATTTTAACAGGATCAGTTACAAAATAAGGAGAAATAAAACCATTATTAAGCTACATACCTTCTACTTTTTCTAGCCATGTATCCATTGTTTTAGAATCTTCAACATTAATAACGCCCTATATTCCTGCCTATTTAATGGCCATAGAAATTATTTTACCGATTTCAGGGTCATTATTGGCAGAAATAGAAGCAATTTGCTATATTTCCTGCTAACTAGATACATCTTTAGCTAAAGTTTTAATATAATTAACAATTTCATTACCGTATTTTTCTAAAGATCGTTGTAAAAAAATAGCATTAACACCTTTTTGAATATGATTACTTCCCTATTGTATTATTGCCTGCGCTAATATAGTGGCTGTAGTAGTTCCATCCCCCGCTTCTTCATTTGTTTTCTATGCTACTTGTCGGCATATTCTAGCCCCTAAATCCTCAAATTCATCCTACAACTAAACTTGTTTAGCTATTGTTACTCCATCATTTGTAATAACAGGTTTACCATAATTTTTGGAAATAATTATATTTCTTCCCTTTGGTCCGATCGTAACTTTAACCAAATCTGCAAGTTTGTCTATTCCAACTTTAATTGAATTTCTTGCTTCTTCTGAAGTTTTTATCATTTTCATTTTTGTTTCTCCTATTGCTATTTTTGTTTTCTAATAATCTATAATCTTTCTCTAACACTTTGTTTTAATAATGCATCATTATTATCCATTTTCTGTCTTGCTTCTATACTATTTTTTGTATAGTTATCAAAAATCTAAATAGAACCGATATCAAAATCAACAATAGCATTATAAACATTTCCATCTCTTCCCCCACGATTTTTAACAACTACAAATCTTGCAGTATTAGACATTTTATCCTCTTGTTTTCTGCTTATAGATAAAACAAAATCAGCAATTTCTAATTTTCCTAAAGAATGTGCAATATCGTCCCCTAAAACAAACTAAGAAGATAAAGAACTTCTTCGTCCTTGTGCTCCCGTCCAAACTACTTTACGATACTGCTTAGCTAACCTTTTTAAATTAGTATAAACATCCCCGTATGCACTATATAAATCATTTATGTTTGATTCTTTCTTAAGAATATCACCATAGTCCACAACAATCAAATCAGGATCAAATTTTTCAAATATTATTAATTGATTCATATGATTCTATATATCAATCACTCTAGTAGTATCTGGTAAAAACTATTTAATTCTAAGATTATCTCTATATGGCTAAATAATACTTTTAATTTTATCCCAATTAGATTTTATTTCTATATACTAAACAGGTTTTCTAGCTAATATTGAATCTATTCTACTTCCAATTTCCTATTTAGCCATTTCTAATGTATAATAAACTACTTTTTTACCTAATTTAATAGCATATGCTGCTAAATTACAAAGAATCCAAGATTTACCACTATTATGATTCAATATTCCATTTCCATAATAACAATGTTCAGAATGATCAACAGTTATGTCCACAATTTTTTCTTTTCCAATATATTCAATATTTATAACTTTCTAATAAATCTAATTATCGCATAAAATGAACTATCCAATATTTAAATTTCTTGTTTTGACCCAACCTCTAGATCTTGAAAAAAACAAATGGTCATTAGATACCTTTATACTATGATTCTAAGTTGATACTAAAAATGTATCTAATTTTCCCTTTTCTATATAATTAGTAATATTAGTATACTAACCATTTAAAGTTTTAACTTCAATTCTTTTTCCCTATTCCAATATTTTTTTAACATCTTTAACTTTAATAATCATAATATTATTCCTTTGTTATATCTTAAGAATTTCTTCTTATCCTACAAACTACAAAATTCTATTTTTTGTTCGTTATAGTAAGTTTCAATCACTTTTTCTATATTAGAATTCTATAATAATGTCTAATCTAAGTATTTAATATCAATATTAAATTGTTTTAAATATTCTTTTGCAAATTTCATTTTAATTTGATTTAACTAAGTATTTTGTAATTTTAATGGTTTTATTTCATAAACAATTCCTTCTAATTCTATATCTGGCAAATAAGTAAATTCTTTCTATTGATATAAATAAGGTATTCTAAATTTGGACATTACAAAATTTTTCCCCTTATTATCCAAAAAGCAAAAAATCTTTAATTCTAAACTACTTCTAAAATATAATTTCTAATTTTTCCTATAAAACCAACCTTTACAACCAATTCCAGATTTAATTGAAGGACTTTTTCCAAACATAGGATTTTTGTAATAATCTGTATTAATAAATTTTGTAATATTATATTTATATACCTCTAAAACATATTATTAATTTTAGTTATCATAACCCTCTTTTTTATCATCAAAAATTTTTACCTAAATTTCTGTATCTTCTGTGACACACCCAGGTGGTGACAGTATTATTCCCAATTTAGTTTGTCGGAGTCCCCCACGTAATACATTATTAATTACACTCCATGGAGTTTCAATCCAAGAAAGAGATTCCTGTGTATATCTATCTTCAAATGAAGAAACATACTAAACACCAAAATCAGGCTATAATCCCTTATATCTAGTTTTATTAATTAAATCATATATTTGCTAAAAATTTTCTTCTTGTAGCAAATCTATTGATTTTGTAATTGCCTTTTTTAGCTATTGGAATCTGCAAAAATTTATTACTCGGTCTTTTACAAATTCCAAATTATTCTACTAAAATGTATTTAATACTGCCACAAATGTAGATGAAAGTGATTGTTTAAATAATGGTTTTTTTACCTACTATATTTTAATTTTAATAGATTCCATAGTAGGCATAACATGATAAGTTTTATAAAAATCAAATATAAATTTAACAAACCATTCATGTGGCTAACTATCTATATAAGTATCAACCTATAATTCCATTGCTCGTAATAAAAACTTTTGGTCTGTTAATATTGATACAATTATTTTATTTAAAAACTATGAATTATACTAAAATTTCTAACTTTTATTTAGCACAAAACCTCCTATTTATATAAATTATTATTTTGAAATTAAATGAAGTGCTGTATATAATATAGACTGACTTTCCAAATTCACAAGATATTTTTTGCTTTCATTAATAAACTATTTTTTATTAAACTATAAATTGCGTTTTTTATTTTCTATAGTTTCATCAATAGTAGCACCAATTTGAGGAGAAATTATGCATCCCGATCTAAGATTTATAATTTTAAATAAATTAGATATTAGTGGTAAATTTTCAATAATTTTAAGCTTCATGTCAGAATATTCCATATTTTTTACATAAGTTTCAAAATTACGAATATCTCCCTAAAGCGGTAAAACCTATTTAAATAAATTTCCAAAATATTTAATAATTGTTTTATTTCCTAATCCTTTAACACCAACAATATTATCAGAAGTGTCTCCCACTAAACATTTATATAAAGAAAAATTAATAGGGTGACAATTATATTTCTGTATAACATAAGCTTCCGTTATTAACACTTTATTTATAGGATTCCATACTTGAATGTCTTTAGAACATAATTGATAAAAATCTTTATCAGAAGAAGCAATAATGGTTTTATTACCCAAATGCTAATTTTTAACAGCTATATGTCCTATAACATTGTCACCCTAAATTCCATTTATTCTTAAAGTTATAATAGGGGTATATTTCAATATCTAAAACAATTTTTTATAATCTTCTGTTTGTATTTTAGAAACTGAATTTCTATTTGTCTTATATTGAGGATACAACAATCGTTTAGTTGTATTTCCCCCTTCTCCGTCAAAAACAAGATAACATTCTGTGGGTTTAAATTCCGTTATAATATTACCCAATATTTTAAAAAATATTTCATAGGAATTTAAATTATAACTCTAAGAAATAGAAACTGCACGAATAAGATTATTCGTACCATCTATAATTAATACACGTTTTATTTTATTTGATGATTCTAAATTATTAAACACTTATTTTCTCACAATTAAAGTTGTTCTAATTCCTTATTTTTTAATCTACGAAGCTATGATATCTTTTTTTCCCTTTGTTCCTAAGTTAAAGATTTATCTGACCATATTGTTTGTTCTAGTTTAAAATATTTATTATTTATTCTTTTTCTTTTTTCTGTAATACTCTAAAATACAGATTTTTTAGGCTGTTTAGATTCAGTTTTTGGTTTTCCCGTCTTCCAATCCCAGTTGCTTGCCCATTTTTTAAATTCTTCCTAGTGCCATTTATTTAATTCTTGAAATTTTTTATTTTTTTCTTCATAAGGTAATGAAGATCTCTAAATTTCTTTTACCTTTCCCCAATAATCGTCATTTAAAGGTTTCAAATACTAATTATAAGCTATATCTTTTTTGTAATCTTCTTCTGTATAATCCTAAAAACCTTCATTTGCATATTTATTCATAAAATTATCCTAAGCCTAATCTGCAATATCTGTCATTAAAGATTGAAGCTTTTCAAATTCTCGAGGTGCAGCCTATCCACTTTCTAATGTAGTATACTATCCTTCAGGAAGACCCAAATTCCCTAGGTCATGATACGTCAATTTTGTCTTTTTTAACATTTTATCTAATAAAGTTTCAACCTGTTTTTTATGCTTTTCCCATACTTCATCCCAACCTTCTTGTCCACCACCTCCGCCATATTGTATCATAACATTTTCAACAGCTTTAACTGCACTTTTAGCATCAGGAACAATTTCATGAGAACTATAAGGATCATCGGGTACCTTTACTTCCTTTTTAGACTATTCTGATCCTGACTTTTCACCTTTAGATGATTTCGGCAAAAAATAACCATTTTTTCTTGACTTTTCATCCTAAATATCTGAGTATTTCTTTAATATTTCAGCTTCTTTAGGGTCTTTTACCCTTAAAGTCTGCCCGCCCCCACTGGTATATAAATAAAATAAATGCTCACCATTTTTATTCACACCTTTATATTCTGAACCTACCCAATGGCCATATTTTTTCTTAATATATTCATCAGCCTCTTTACTATTAATGTCTTCAGGCATTTTTCCTAAATTTTTTCCTTTTGAACTAGGTCTTTCCTTAGCCATTGCTCTATCCCTTAGTATCATATTAAGAGCATGCAATTCATTCCCATTTCCTTCATCGTTTAAATCATATTTAACAGCAACTACTTTTGGTTCTTCATTAGGTTTTGTTATTTTATATAAATTATAAGTATAACCATCTTTTACACTACCTCCTCCTTGACCTATATGCTCTCCATAATAACATAAATCTGGATACTTACGTTTTAAATGATCTCTATATTGTTTTCTTGTTTTGGCATCAGCCCGTGCATAATTTCCTAAATTTAAAGTAGTTTCATCTGAAGGTTCTAATAATGGATATTTACGTCCAGAATCTTTATCCAATTCAACCATTTTAGAAGGCTAATCTACTAAAGATTTAAGAGTAAGAGTATTAGACGAATTATCTTGTTTTTTTACCTTATTAATGCCTTGGGGTTTAACAACATCATACTTTGCTTTATTTTTCTTATAATGAGTCTTTGTTATCTAATATGTATTTCCCGTTTTTTTATTGGTAACAATAATTTTATCGTCAAACTCCAATAATATTAAATTATCTTTTTCCTATTTTAATAACTTATAATAAGTTTCTAAATTAAGTTTTTTCATATTTTTTAATCTCCTTAAACTTTACAAATTAATATTTTTTATATAGACTATTATTTATCTCTACATGGCTGTTGCAAAACTTGAAGTATTTCTTTAATTATTTTAGTATGAACTTTATTCTAAATATTAATATTTTTATTTTTAGATTTTTTTACCTTTGGTTCTTTAGACGATTTAATAGTTCTTCGTCTAGCAACAAATTTTAAATATGGTGTACCCCAGTCAGTACTTCTAGCCACCATTATATCCAAAAATTTCTACCCCTTCTAAGATAACTACACAGAAATTTTGGTTCCATTATAAATTACAACAAAAGGTAATTTAGGATTACAATAATAATCTGGAGATCTCAAATCTACAGTTTCTTTACCAACATTCGTTACACATGTCCATGTATTTGTTCCACAACCATGAACCTATCTCCACATTTTTAATAATCTTTGTTGTCCCTAATCACTTCCTACTAATTTCTACATATATTGCTTATATCCCATAATATAATCTTCTTGAAAATTTTTAAACCGTTTTAATCTTTCATTCTAAGTTATATCTTTTTCTTTAAAATTGTTTTTAGAAATTAATTTCGGCAATTCATCATCAAGAGCTTTTGCCTAATTTCCTAAATAATAAGAAGCTGCATTAGTAATACCCGCACCTTTTAAAGTTATAGCATTAACATTTTTATAAATTTTCATAGAAATTTTCATACTTTGTTCATTTCCATCTTTATCTTGATAATAAACAATAATATCTGTAGGATCTTTTTTATCGTCTATACCCATTTTTGATAATGCACGTTTTCCTAAATTACCAACTTGTTCAACACGAATTAATTTATTATCCCCTAAAATTTCTAATATTTTATTAGCTGCAGCTTGATTACATTTTTCAATTTTTTCAGCTTTAGCCTTTCCCACTCTTTGAACTAATAAATCAAATTGTTCCTTTGCACGAGTTTTATGTTCATCAGAAGGATCTAATATTGCTACAGTTCCCCTTTCATTAAACTAACCTTGAACTTTGGAACCTCCTCCACTTCTTATAGGAATTTCTATCCCATTTTCCATGGCGAATAAACAAATATCTCTGGTCATTTGATTAGGTTTTCCTGAAGAAGTAATACTCTTATATCTTAATAAACCAGAAGTATTTTTATCATCAAAAATAGATGCTAAATTATCAGAAAAATATATTTTTAATTTCTCTTTTTCAGGATTATGATCATTTGTTTCTATCAATCCCAACTAAACTAAATTAGTTAAGCTTTTCAATTTTTCCTATTTAGAAGACGTTTCCGAAACTAACATTTTTAAATTTTTACTAAAAACTGAAAATCTCTACTTATCACTATCACTTTTATTACTAGTATCTAACCATTTTTTACATTTAGCTAGCATATTATCAATATGCTGTTTCTATACAGGTGGTACTTTAAACCCATTTGCAATTGAAACTTTCTACCTTTCTTTCTTTGATTTATTGCTTTTAGGTTTAACAATATCATAGTCTGACCTATGGCTGTCATAATAAGGTTTTGACACCTAATATGTATTTCCCGTTTTTTTGTTTTTTACCCGTATTTTATTCTAATCCTATTTTAATATTTTAAATATTAATTCATCAATTTTTTCCATGCTAATATTTCTCCAAAATATTACTAATTTTCAATAACTTCAACTTCCTAATCAGGTTCAGAAACAATTTGTCTATTATCACTTTCCTCAACATTTTTATATTTAAGAATTAAAAGATCCGCAATTATATCATATACTTGATCTCTAATTTCTTTATTATTTCTAATCTATTTATAAAAATCTCTACCTAAATTAATCTATTTTCCCTTATATTTAACAATCCAAGGCATGTTTACAGTACCTTTTCCCTATATTACATTATATGCCTTTAAAGTGGATAACCAATTAGTATAATTATTAATACCACAATCATAATAGACATCAAATGTGCATTCTCTAAAAGTTGCTCCCAATCTAGATTTATCAATCCTTGCTTTTATTGTAGAACCTACTACAGTAGGAACTCCATGTATATTCTATTTAAGTTTTGATGAACGCTGTAATCTTATTCTTATACTAGCATAAAAAGGAAGAGCCATACCCCCACTAGAAGTTTCATACGGATCCATATAAGGATTAACCATATTCATATTAGCTCTTAATTGTGTTGTATACACTAATGCAACTTTTTGTTGTGCTGCCATCATAGTTAACTTTGCCAATGCTTGCGAATTCATTCTTGCTTTTAGTGCTGCATTATATCCTTTATTTTCATAATCAGTATTTTTTAACTACGCCTAAGTCGTTGCTGCAGTTAAACTATCTACAATTATAAGCATAGGAACATCTGGCATTTCTAGTTTTACAGAATACATTAACTATTCTGTTACTTTATGAATTTTTTCAACTGTCTTCAATCTATAATGAATTACTTTAGATAAATCCACCCCAATAGCCTACAAGAAAGGCAAACTAGTTGCAGCCTAAGTCTATATTAAAACTGGTATTCCTCCTATACTTTGACAGGATTTAATTAAATGAGAACATAATAAAGATTTTCCACTATTATGATTCAAAATTCCATTACCATAATAACAATGAGTATTTTCTACCGTTATATCAACAATCTAACAGAATCCCACATCCTAAATTGATATAACTTTATGATATAATCCATCATCACATAATATGTTTGATTTATTAATTATTAAATTTTTGCAAAATATCCATCCTTTAGACTTCTAAAAAAATAAATGTTTAGCCGAAACTTTAATAAAATAACCATTATCAAGAGTAATTTTATAAGTTTTTAATTTTCCTTTCTAAACATAATTGGATATTTTCTAATAACCTTCTAAACTCTAAACATATATTTCTTTTCCTTGAGATAATAATTCTTTAACTTGACTAATTGGAACAATTGCTTCTTTCATAATACTTCCTTGACTTTAAAAATTTTATTTTATTTTTTTCAAACAAATTATTATTTGTCATTTTTTTACTATTATTATAGAGTAATGTTCTTAATTTATATTTATCAGAAATTTCATATATATAATCTTTTATTTGCCTATTTGATAAATCCTCAGCATCAATCTTTTTTAAGATATCTGTAGCTGCCCAATTATTTTTTATTTTTTCTAAAACAAATAACTAATATTTTTTTATAAATTCCTATTTTTTTAAACAATAATAATTATTGTTTTTAATCATAGTATTCTTTTCCCTATAAATCTAATTATTATCTTTCCTAAAAAACTTACTATTTAATTTTAATTTTTATTAATGTATCTTCTGTAACACATCCAGGTAAACCACTAATCTATGTAATTCTTCCTCCTGGTATACCACCATGTTTTCTATTAGATATGTATATATCTAATATGTCATCACCAGTACTTAACCAAAATGGTGCATCTCCTAAATCTTTAATAAGATGCGCATCCTCGTGATCTTTATTTTTACTAAGCGTTTTTACTAAATTCTAAAAATCTATATTTTTTGATAATACCTATTTCTATTCTTTCTTTTTTGCTGGCATAAAATAATACTCCCTTAATGAAAATCAAGGAGAGATTATTATCACCTCTCCTTAATTACTATACTTACTTTAAATTCTTTTGTCTAAATTTTTCCAAGGCTTGCGAAATGTCAATTTTTTCTTCTTCATCAGGAATAGGTTCCTAATTAATAGCAATTTCTTTATTTTCTTCATCAGAATTTAAATATCTGTTCCAAATTTCTTTCATTTCTTCAGCTGTATAATGTTTATAAGCTTCTTTAAAATCAGGAATATTGTTAAGAACTTCATCAATTTCTTGTTGAGTTTTCATCAATGGAGTAGAATTTCGTTTCGGAGTAACAGAATAATCTGGCCAAGGAGTACCTTTTGTTTTTGTTATTATAAAATCTGTCCCATTTTCAATATCTGTAATATCACCATATTCAGGATTAAGAATATATTTTACTAATTCTTTTTCAACTTTAGGAGGAAAATCCACCCATACTGCACCTTTATCTTCTTGTTCCCTTACAACCGCAAGAGCAAATATTCTGCGAGTAGGATATAACTTTTTTGCAAATTCAACATTCTACTCTATTCCTGTATCTCTTAACGCATTCAATTCCTCTAAAATGGGATCTGGTTCTCCATACATTTCAGGGGATACAAAAAATGGTTTTTGCAATTTGTAATATATCAAACCTGAAATAAAGGGATAATCATCTCCTGGTCTTGTTATAAACCTTAAAGTTTGATCTCCCTATTTTAATGAATAACTAATTCTACTATAATCTTTACGAGTTGATTGTAGCTATTCTAATCTTTTCTTTGCCTTATTCATGTCTATCATGTTTTTTCTCCTTTTGCATTAAAATTAATTTTTTTGGATAATGTGCTTTATACATATATCTGCACTATTTCCTTTTATTTAATGCCTTTGATATTTAGTTTTTTGTAAAATTTTGTTGGTATTTTAATTAACTATTTGTTTTTATTTAAAAATAAAATCATATTTTGATATAATTCCCAATTTACAGGATAATTTTTATCAAGTATTCCGTTATTTTCCTAACAAATAAGAGAATTTAACGCATTAATCGTATAATAGCATCTTCCTTTTTTATGCAATACTGTAAATTTAAATTCACGATTTTCTAATTCATTATTTGCTTCAAATATAACAAAAAAGAAATCCTAATACTATTCTAAAGAAGTTTTAAGTACTATACATTTCTAACAATCGGTATTTTTCTTTAAAAACTAGACTAATTTCCAAAGATTTTCCTTTTTAATAATTCCTAATAATAGTGAAGTTTTAGTTTCTTTCATATTTTCTCCCATTTTTTTAAATTAATTCCTAAACATCTTGAAATGGGTAGTAACCCATTCATAGTCATTATTTTTTCTATATTTTCTATTTCATCCAAACATTTTTCCAAATCTATCTAACTTATTATAGCATCAAAAATGAAAAAAAGAGGTTTTATTTTTTCTTTTGGAAACATCAATAATTGGTATAATAATCCTATATAAAGTTCACTTTCAAATGACATAATAAACATATTTAACAATTTTGCTCTAGAATATTTCTACCCATCTTTAAATTTAATTTTCTTTTCTGATATTAATGATTCTACATAACCTTGATTTTTATAATCCTATTCCAAAAATAAAGAAAAATTATATATTTTATTTAAAATATCATTTTGCAAATACTATTTAATTTTATTGGAAAATAATATTTTAAATACAAAAGCTTTTATTTCTTCTCTTGACATATCTTTTAAATTTAATTCTTTAGCCAAATAAATATAAGGATCCCCTTTAAGATTTATATCAAGTATTTTGAATAACAAATTAATATAAGAATAATTATAATCTATTTTATAAAACATTTTTCCCTACAAAGGTTTAATATATCTCCATCGTTCCTATTTAGAAGATATATTGTAATAATTAATATGTCTTGGATTACTTTTAGCTCTATTAGATTCAATGTTTATTGATAAAAATTGATTGATTGATCGCTTTTGAAAATATTTATTCCATTCTTTTAAAGGAATCTATCTTGGATAATTATTTGATAATAAATATAATATATAATTATATAAATTATAAATATAATAAGATGTATCTATATTATTATGAATAAATGCCTTTTTAGATTCCCACCATAAATAAATTTTTTCTAAATTTTTTAATTCTGATTTAGAATCCAAAGTAAAATCAGATAGTATCTAAGTAACAGAAAAATTAATTATCTTCAATTCTTTAGCAAAACTTCGTAACCATTCTGAATATTCCTAAAAGCTAGAAAAATATTTAGGTTGCCTAGCTTTATTAAAAGCATTCCACATCTAAAAATTGTTGGTAAATATTAATTTTTGAATTTTAAAAGGATTAATAGAATATGTTCCTAAATGTATATAGGACTAAACAATATTTAAATTATCATCCAAAATACATATATAATTACAACTTGAATTATTAATAATTAAAGTATAATTTTCATAAATTTTTTCTGAAGAAATATCTTCTATCTAAATTTTCTAAGTAACTTTAAACAATATTTTTGTGCTCCTTAAAATTATTTTAAATAATATAACTTTTTATTTAAAAAAACCAAATATTATTTTCTTTTCATATTATTTATTTTAAAATCCTCTATTTTGAATTAAATAATATCGTATTACTTCATCTTTTACACTATTTAATTGCTTTCTATTAAAAACAATATCAGAATCTTTTTTTCCATTCTTTCGTTTAATTAAAAATGTTTTATATTGTTTTGATTTTACAAAATCTTCATAACAAGCTTTAGTAACTTCATATATTTGATTAGTTTTGATATCTTTTAAAATATATATAGTATGTATGTTTTTTGACCACTAAGATTCAGAAGGAACTGTGGCCAATTTAATAGATTTTGAATTTAAATAATGCTCCTAAATTATTGACTTATATTTTAATCCCTATTCAGTATATTTCTTATCCTTCTTATCAGGTTTATATAACCTCTAAGATACACCATAAACATGTTTAATTCCTGTATAATATTTTCCTTTTACTACATGGTAATATCCAATATACTACTTACCATTTTCTAAAAAATATTCTTTACCTTTAGTATAAGCGTTCATCCAAACATTATTCCTTTAAGAATAGTCTAAGCATTACCCTATCCAATTCTATGTTGAATATCTGAAACATAAAATTTAGTTTCCCAACCTAAAGGATTGTATGCCAATTTAAAAACCTAACCCCAATCAATGCCTGCAATAAAATCTAAAATAACCTAAACCTAAATAGCATAAATAGAAGAAATTGATTTATGTCCAGTTTCCTTTGCAATATTTTGCTTGGAAGTCATATACAATGCTTCGTTATATAAATCTACTGCTTTTTTTACGCTGTCTTTAGACAATTCCACACAATTTATTTTCCCAGTTTTGTTAAAAGTACTTTTAACTATATTTACATTTTCTTTCAATTGTTTTTCATAATCTACTGTTACATCTTCTCCAATTTTAACTTTATCCTAATCTGGTATGCCTTTATACAAATATATATCCTAAGGATGACCACCATTAAACATATTATCAAACAAATTGTTCATAATACCATTATTGGCACCATAAGCTTGAAATATTGTAACTTTATAGCCATCTGGCATCTTTAAATTATACGTAATTTGCTTAACTATTGAACCTGCACCAAAATTAGGAATATAATATATATCGTTAGCAGTTAAAAAACTTAAAGAATGTTGTGAAATTTTAAATTTTTCAGTTCTATGATCAAATGATGTAGAGCATACTAATCCCCAATTAGTAGCAGAAGTTATCATATCAGACAAACTAGTCATAAATGAATCTAAAGTAATCTTCTATTGATCTTTTAATAACTAAAGAATTGCCTATAATCTAAAATAAACATGTCCTAAATATCCAAAAAAAGCATTTCCCCCATTTTTAAAAGAACTATTTCCATTTAAATATTTATTCGTATAATAATCCTTAATCTATTTTTTAAAATCATTTTGTGCAATATAAGCTTTCTATTTATCATTTTTTTCTATAATATTAATTAAATCCTAATATAATTGAATAAGATCTTCTATTTTTGCGTTTAAACTTTCTTCAGCTGTACTTCCATTTTCATAAACGAAAGAATAACCGATTTTATTATTTTTTGGAATAATAGCAACATCTATAGTATTAGAATAAAAATCAGCATTAAAATCTTTCTAAATTTCAAAATAATATAAAGGTTTATATATATCATCAACAGGAATACGATTGCTATCTTTATCTACAAATGCATTTACCGTTGTTCTTCTTAACAAATATATAATTGCATAATTTATCCAATCAAATGTTACATATCTTTGCCCATTACTATTTAAAACAATTGAATGTTTTCCTCTTAATGTTTTTTGTGAAAGAGACCTAATATAATTTGTCAAATTATTTTCAGTTGATTTTTTATCTGAATTATTCTGTCCCCCTGTGGTACTTCCCTACTTTTTAACAGAAACACGAGGAATATTATTAAAAGCCAACTTTAAATCAGGTTTAACATAATTTAATATTTCAGAATTTCCTTTGCACATCATATTGACCCTTAATTTAAAAATATTACCCTGCTACTGGTTGACATCAAAACCATATACTATAGCAATTACACCATCTATATTAACAATTTTTTTATCATCCAAATATTTATAATATTTGGCTGTATTTATATAACTATTCTATGCCTTTGGATCAGTTTTAGTTAATTGATGATATCCACAAAATACAGGAGGTAATATTGCACTAAGATCCTAAACATTTACAAAGTACCCAAACTGAAGAAATATGGAAGTGCAAGGAACAGAAAAATACTTTCTAATATTAGCAAATTGCTAAAAACTATAACATACAATTTCCATGTTAATATCTTTTAAAGTTCCATTATTCCCTCTTCCTCTTATGTCTAAAGTAGTAATATGAGGTTTAGGAATTATTCCAAAATTTAAATCATTTTCATAATAATCATAAAATCCTAATTTATCCTACAAAATATATTTTTCATATGTAAATCCCTATGAAGAACCTGTAACTTTAAAAGACGATAACACAGACCATTTCATATTTTCTTCAATATTTGGATCTCCATTTTTATCATATCTTAAATTAGAATAAGCAAATACAAAAGGAGTTCTATTTAACCAATTAATAGGATTATTTACAATATAATTTTCTGAATCCTTTACAATAGTAGGATTCTTAATATCCATATTAATTGCACTTCTGGTATTAAGCTAATTTTGTACATGTAATTTAAAAGTATTAGTAAACATATTTCAAATAAGATCTAGGAATATATAATTCTGTTCCAGGATTCAATATTAACGAATCTCCTGGTAAATTGTTAATCATTGCTATTATCCACCATAATGTTGAATCGTTAAAATATTTTTTAGCTAATAAATCTAAACGATCCCCATCTTTAAAGATTATTTTAAAAAACTAAAAATTATTTACTTCTATAGTAGGAAGTAAAGTAAACCCATAGTCCTTTAATGTTATATTTTTTGAATATTTTTCATATCTTGATTTATTCATATCTTTTACCAATCTTTAGTATTATTTGCTTTATAAACAATTTCACCGCTACTTGGCCCACGTCCATAAAGACAAACGAAAGCACAAGTAATATTAGTTATTATTGGAATTTCTATTTCATCTTTAAAAGCTTCAACTTCTTTTATTTTATCAATAATATCTTTGGCCTAATTACCTACAATATTATCTACCCCATAAAGTTTTCTTGGATCTAAATTCCATTGACTCTATTCATCTTCCCAACTTAATTCACAAGACTCAAAAAATCCTTCTTGCTAATAAACTATATCCCCTAGAGTTAAAGAATATATAGGAGCCCTACCCAAAGAAATATTCAAAGTTGAAACTGTCTAATCGGTACTTTTTGTAGAAAAATCATTAGTTCTTGGAATAGAAACTGTCTAATAATATGGAAATCCTACAGTTCTAAAGAAATTTAATTTTTCAATATATTGAGGAAGAAATTCTTTATCAAAACAAGCTAACTTAAGTACAAAATTAATAACTCTTTTTTCAGTACCCTTGTATACAAATTTAGGATAATAACTATTAACATATGTAAGCTAATCCCAAACTCCACTTCCACCAGTATCTTGTAATTCAGTAAGAAATGCAGGAGTTGTCATAATATTATTATTATTCATATTTTTAATCCAAAACTTTATAAGATTTCCTTTAAAATTTTTATCTTCTGCTATTGCGTCATAAAATGATCCATTTCCTTTGTATATTGAAGTTTTATAAGATTCTACTTGATATGATAATGGGTCTACAATTACAAAATTTGATTCTTTAGAATTTATTCCAAATTTAAATTTGGTCTATGTATTTTTAGAAGGAATTGTTGTTCTTAAAACGAATTCAATAGGTTTATTAAACTGTTCAAAATAATTAGAGCCTTTTAAATTATGTCCTTCATATGTACTTTTTTCTAAATTTTTTGCCTTTCTCTAGTTATCTTTAAAAACCTTGTCTTTTAATTTCATCTATTTTTCTAAATACCATTTTTTTATTCTCTATACACTTCTATCAACTAGAACGCCAGCCATTTTTTGCGGAGATGTACTAAGTAATCCTGCAGGGTAAAATATTCCATCACTTTCAATAAATTCTTCTAATAATTTACCTTCTTTAAGTATGGCAGTAGCTGCAGCTTGAACGGCAGATTCAGCAATATCCTAAAGTAATGCATTACCCTTCATTTTTAACTAAGCTTCCCCAACCTTTAAAAGTTTTTTAGTATCTATCAATGGTCCATTATCTTTTTTAATTTTTAACTTTTTCATAACTTTATCAATTGTACTATCTTTTTTCGGCTTGGGTATCTATTCCTATGTTTCTATTGTAATAAAATCATTTTCATAATGAGGAATATAACTAGTATCCTATATATTATTATTTTGATTACCTGGAAATAACCATATAAACTAACTTTTGCCAGAAGAAATAGGCTAATTTGTTCTAGTAAGATTATCAATATTATTATTTATTGCTTGTTTTGGATAATTTTTACCTGTCTCTGAAACATCTCCAATATAACTTCTATCCAAAGGATTATCTGTGCCCTACGGTTTAATATATGTAGATTGATATTTTCCATAACGAATTTTATCAAACTAAGAAAGTAATTCATATTTAACCTTTGTACGTATTGGAGTTGCAAAATACCATATTGGAATTGAACGATATGCTATCGGTATTTTCTATTCTGTAGTATTATAAGTAGAAGTTTTGAATGAATATATAGGTATTAACTAATCTGAATAATTATATTCAGAAGGTTTAGATTTAAAAATCGGTATTTCTGAACTTTTAAAATCATATTCAGATGCTTTTTTAACAATTTTAGGTACTAACTATTCTGTTTTATCATACATATCCGTATTAACTTTTATTGGAATTAAAGACTAATATGGATCATATAATGGTACATTAAATTTTTTAATTGGTATTAAAGATTCATATTCATCATACAAATCCATTTTTAAAGGTTGTTTAGGAATAAATTCATCCATTTATATATTTCCTTATATCATTAACCCAAATTATAAGATGGTGTAGTATTATTTGCAACTACTTCTGCAAGTTTTCTTCCGTCAACATTTAATATTATTTGAATAGGTTTATTTGTTGTTTCTTTAATTGCTTTAACAAATTCTTTTAATTCTTCAACAGAATTATTTTCTGTTAATCTATTATTTGGACTATAATTTGACTAATTTAATGGTACCACTGCCTATGGTCCATTCTATCCAATTAAAGCAATTTGAGGTGTTCTAACTATTCCTCCTTCAGCATATTTACCCTGCACAATTTTATTTAAATTAGCAACCATTGATTCTGAAACTTTAGAATATGCTGTAGCTTGAGTAGCCAACCCCATGGATTTAATAGCCTATATTCTTATTGCCCCTTCTATTGTAGTTTTTAAATTTTTTGAATCTATATTTTTCAATTTTTCAAATGCTTCATAAACTGCTTTTATAGCGAAAGCAAAGTTATTAACATGCGCAGTATAAGTTTTAAATAATTTTAAAATTTCCTATAATGAATTTTTAAAACTACTACTAATTTGATTTTTATTTAAAGCAAGTAAAGACTATGATAATTTCTTTAAACTATTACTAAGTTTATCTATTAATTTAGGATCATAATCTTTTCCTTCTTTTAATTTGTCACTTAATCCTTTCATAGAATCCCCTAATGTAGAAACTTGAGGAACAAAAAAACCAATAGACTATCCTATTTTTGCTAAATCTAAATCTTTAAGTTTTGTTAAAATGTCTATAAATGATGAAAAAGATTCCATCATTCCCTTAAGAGCTTCTGTAGTTTTTGTTTTTACTTCTTGACCCTTAGTATCAACTACCTTGATTAATTCCCCCATTACATCCGTCATCATATCAACTACACTTTTCTATCCTTTTGGTCCCTATGAAGTTAATCCTTGAAGAATACTGGCAAAATCAAGTTTATTTTTTGGATCTTTATATAAATCAGCTAATTTACCTAAACCTCCAATAAAATCACCAAAAGATCCTAACATAGCACTTACACTTTCTGCTGTTTTTTTCTTAGTTCCCTATAACTAAGTTGCTAATTGTTTCATTATCTACCCAACTTTTTGTCCTACATTACTATCAGCCAATTCGGTTAAAGCACCAGTAATATTTTTTATTGCTCCTGGCTATTTAGATATTTCATATAATAATTTAAGAGAATTAATTAATTCGTTAAAAACTCCAATCATTTTCATTGCAACTTTTGCTTGCTTCATAGAAACATTTCCTAACTAATCTACTAAAGCTTTCATAGATTTACCAACAATTCTAGAAAAATTTTGCATCATTTCACCAATACTTTTAATGTCTTCAGCTGTAATTCCCGCTTGCAAAATTTTGGTTGCCTATTGCATACCCTTAGAAAAAACAATTAATGCTATACCCATGGCCATTAAAACCCCTATACCTACCATGATAAATGGAGCTGCAAATTGTAGTCCAAATGCTATTGCGGTAAGCTCAACAACAAATATACCTATTGCTCCTGCTGCTTTCATTAATTTATCAAATGGTATATTGGCAACTGCTTTTAAAGCTACTGCTAATATTAATGTCGCTACCGCTAATAAAATTAAACCCACAGAACCCCCAGCACCTACAAATTTACTAGCTAGAGTTAATGCACCTAATAATGCTCCTATAGCCAATACAGATTCCCATAATTGATCCGAAGGAACTTGTGCTACAACCCATAATGCACCTGACAATATTCCTACTCCTATTGCAAGAAAAATAACATTTATACCACCCTTATTATCAACAAATTTACTAGCTAGAGTTAATGCGCCTAATAAAGCACCTACCGCAATTGTAGATTGTAATAACTTATCAGAAGGAATTTTAGATACAAGCCATAAAGCACTGGCCAATATTGCCACAGCTTGAGCCAATTTAAGTACTGAATCTGCGCCACTGGCAAATTTCCCAGCTTTATCTGCAACTCCACTACCCGCTTCTACAGCTTGATTTGCTTTATCTGCTTGCTGGGACATAATCTTTTGACCTTTACTTTGCATTTTATTTTTATATGCTTGTGCAGCCTATGTACCCTTACTAGCTTTTATTGATTGATATTTTTCCTTACTATAACCACTAGCTTGAACCCAATTTTCGTATGGTGGTCCAACTTTTGCTCCAACTTCTCCAGCCATCATGGTTGGTACTGCTGCAGCTTTTGCACTAAAAATTCCCACTGCACCGCTAATAGCTGAAATTATAGAAGGAAGATTCATTAATACTTTAATTGCAGCAACTAATCCTAATAATCCGAGAACTCCTCCCTTTTCATACACTTTACCTAAAAATTTAAATATAGGAATTATAACCTGTTCTAATAGTTTTTTACCAATTTCATAAGCCTTTAAAAAGAAATTAGCAATTCCCTGTTGAACGGAAGGTCTTTCTAACCATTCTATAAACATTTTTATAACTTTTCCAAGAAAAGCTACAAATTTATCAAAATATTTTAATATTAAATCAATATTATCCAAAATGTATTTTATAATAGGTCTAAAATGTTCAAGAATTATATTTTGAATTCTTCTACCAATTGCCTAAAATGGAGTTTGTAAAGCATATGCAGAAGTAGTTATAGCTTTAAGATTTCCTTCTGCAGCATTTTCTACAGTATTTACACTATCAATGGCAGATTGTTGCAAGATTTTATTAATATCTCCACCATTTTTTTGAATTTCATTTGCAACACTTTTTATTTTATCAACAGGCATATTTAAAGATTTTGACATAGTTTGAAGCAATATTTTATTATTTGTATTAAATGCGCTTCCCAATTGTTTTATATACAAAGCTACAGCCTAAGTATCTTTTCCCAAATATGAAAGTCTTAAAATTTCACCAATATCAATTTCTTTTCCTGTTAATGCCTGAAGCTACATAGCATTAACAATAGAATTCTATATATCCATAAATCCCTAAGCGGTTGCAGCCATATCCTATATGGTAAGATTCAATCTGGTTGCAAAAGATAAAGCTTTCATTAACTATTTTCTAGAACCTCCAAAATGTTTAACAACATCCCCACTAAGATTTGCTAATTGCTAAAACATTTTTTGAGGTTGTATTCCCATTTGTACTGCTAATTGTGCAGTAGCAGTAGCTAAATTATTACTAGCTTTTTCTGTCATGCCCATTATATTGCGCATATTCTGCAACATTGCTGCACTATTAGTTACTGAAACTCCATAATGTCTCTATAATAATTGTGCCTATTTTGCTGTTGCTACTGTAACATCTCTTAATTTTAACATTGTGCTATACAGTTCTGCAGCTTTCTATCCTCCCAACTATCCTCCAAATGCACTGTATATTTTACTAAAATCAGCCATCTAACCCTTTAATGCGCCTGCTGAAGCTTGTGCACTATTAAATGCTTGTGTTAACTACTAACTTCGTCTTATTGCAGCACTAACCATTGCACCTATAGAAGCAATCAAACCAAAAGCTAACATAGAAAATAATCCAAAAAACATTTTACCAATGCCTGTAACTAACCCTTTAAATATTCCATGACCTGCTTTAGCTATGTCTTTAAATGAATGTATACCCTTTTCTTTAATGGCTTTAAATCCTAATGCAAATTGCATTGTAGTAGTTGAAATCATGGTTTTCAATGGCTTAACCATTTGACCAAAATCTATTTTATTTATCATCTACTCTATACCAACTAAATCAATGCCAATAATATTAAATATATTTCCTATGCCCTATTTTGCTTGATTTAATATCTAAGCAGATTGATCTATTTTTTCCATAAAGGGTTTTAATTTTTCATTTAAAGCTAATTGTAATGCATTCATATCATACATTACATTACGCTAATGCTGAAGAATCTACAATTGTTCTTTTGCGTCTTGTTTAGTCTGCTCTGAAACAATTCTTCCATATTTAATAATGTTATTTTGTTTTTCTAATTCTTTTTGTAATTGTTTAGACAACTCAACCTTTTCTATATAAGTTAACAATTCTTTTTCATTGGTTTTGTCTATATTTTCCATCTATCTGCCAATCTACTGTAATTGTTTCATTATTTCTTGCTGTTGAATTACTGCAGATTCCCACTAAACTTTAGTAACCATTAACGAATAATCTCTGGATGCCTAATTTAATGCTTCATCTAAACCTTTAATAGAATTTGTAGCATTTTCAAATTCCTGTTGTCCTAATTCTGTAAAATTTTTACCTAATTGCAACGCAACATCTGACATTCTTGAAAAAGATGTAAAAAACATCCCTCTGAACTAAGAAAGAGAGGTTTTATATCCTTCAACAATATCATCAAAACTAATAGAAGATAACCATTGTTTAGCTGTATTAGATAATTTTGAATGCTACTGTTTTATTTGAATTAAATGTTTGGAATAATCTACAACCTAATCGTTAACAAAACCTATTTCTTTTGATAATCTCTAAAAACCTACTTTCCACCGAAGTGTACTTTCTCCAATGTTATCTATTTCTGATGAACCTTCATGTATTTTCTATACCAATAAATCTGCAACTTCTGTAGCATTTTCAAACTACTATGTTACTTCTTTAGTACGTTCTTTAGCTTCTATTAACTGCTAAATTAACTACTAAATATCTTCCTATAACTATAAATCTAATTCTTTATCTTTATTTTTATTTTTGTTTTTCTTGTTCTAGGCCATCCATATTTAACCCTTTAATAAATCAAAAAACATTATTATGAGAACGAATCTTTTTTAATCTTTCTCCTGCATTAGCAATAGTTTGCATAGATTGTTTAAGTTTTTGCATTTCTTTTCTTACAACAGGATCTTTTATGACTTCTGCAGCAATAGCTTTATCTATTCCCAATAATTGAAATATACCTGTCATTAATGATGCTACAGCATTCTAAGTAATTAATTTTTTCATTCATTTAAATCTCCTCATTTTCCCAAAAATGGACATTTAAACTGACCAGCTTTCATCATTTGTTGATTTAATTTCATAACTTGTTTATGCCAATCTTGGATTATTTTAGAATATTTCTATCTTAATGGTACAGGAAGATCCCATAATTCGCCAACTGTAATTGCACCTTGAGCCATTAAGGCTAAATACATTATATTTTCTGAAATTATTTTATAATATTGATTATTATTTGTTACCAGGCCAAAAGAAATCTACCGTAATCGGTATTATCACCTCCTGTTCTCTAAAACAATTAGGACATTCATACATTTTTCTTAAATTAATATCGGGAGATAAAGATTGAATATAGGATCTTAATGCAAGAGTATCTTTAGCAGGCACACTCTATAATTCTGCTAAAATATCATTAAACTATGTTTTATCTTCAATCTAATTAATTAAACATGCTGTTCTAATTAAAATCTCTAAATCTGGATGCTTGCTAACTCTAAGTCTTTTTTCCATTAATTCTTCAGTATGCCCATTATTTAAATGAAACTTAACATGCTTTTTACTTATTGGCATTTCAAATTCAAATTCATTTTGTTCTCTTGGAAACTAAAATAATTTAGGAGTTTCTTTAGGGGCAATAGTGGATAAATCAAAAGAAGTCTAAGACTAAAAACTACATCTAGGACATTCAATTTTAACATCATATTTATTTCCATAAGCCATTCTTCTTGCTGCAAACATTAAATAATTTTTATCCCCTGTTAGAAGATCTTCTAATTTGTAATCTTCAAGAATAAGAGATTTAAGAAATTCGTTAACCATAATTCCTTTTCTGATTAAATTTTGAGAGCTGAGTATAGCCTAATCTCTACCTGTAGGAATTTTAACTTTTATTCTACCCGTTGCTAATACAGACTTTTCTGGGTATGTCCAACCTCTAGAAGGTAAATCTATTATTTCATACATTTCTTTGTTAATTGCTTCTAACTTAGAAAATGCTGAACTTTTATTTGATATAATATCCTTCATAGAAACTCCCCCAGTTTTTAGCAAATCCCCGTAATTTTTTGTTTCTTTTTCTTCCTAAACAGTATTTTTATCTTTTTCTTCTAACATATAGTATTCTCCTTTTATATAATAAATGTTAGGCTGGCAGATTTTTTGTCCACCAGCCTTTAATTATTCTTTTTTTTACATTTTATTTGATAGGAATTTTTGTTGTTTCTTTCTATGATTCATCAGAATTTTTTTCTTTCTTTTTAATCTAAATTAATAATATTCCATTGTCAAAAGTAACATTAATATTTTTTTCAATCTAATCCCCTATTACATCTTTTGATATATAAAACGATCTTACAAATTCTGATTTTTTTAATTCTCTACGAATATAAGTTACATTTTCCTAGTTAGTGGCAGTACGTTTGGTACCACTAATAGATAATATTTGATTTGTTTTATCATATTCTACTTTAATATCCTCTTTTTTCATTCCTGGAATTTCCATTTCAATTTGATATTTCTAAGGATATTCTTTTATATCACATTTTGGATAATTTCCATAATATGCTAAAAAAGAATCCTGTTTAGCTGGAATAAAATCATTAAAAAACTATTTAAACATAGTATCAACTAATTCTGTAAAAGGATATTCAAAATTTTTCCTAAAAGCAATAGGATTTAAATATCTTGAAGGATAATGTTTGTTTTCGTTTTTAGACATAGTTTAAATTCTCCTTTGAGCAATTTATTTGGGCATACACAGACTACCCATTAATAATTATAAACATTTTTAAAAAAAACAATTAAATAATTTTTTTCAAATAATTAATATAAAATCATTCACGTTTTTTTCAAAAAAGGGTTACAATATTTTTAAATATTTAAAGGAGATATAAAACAATGAATGAACCTAATTTTATTAAATTCAACGATTTTGAAAGTTCTGCAATCCAAACTCTTTGGTATTGTCCAGAAAAGCAAGAATTAATAGTAGAATATAAAAATGGAGGACAATATCGCTATAAAGATGTAACCCCCTTAGAATGGGAAGCGTTAATTAAGTCTGAATCTAAAGGAAAATATATAACAGAAAATATCAAAAGCAAACCCTATCAAAGGATGGTATTACATGATTGATAATTAGACTTCTGAAAATATTTCAACATTAAATGAAAATTCTTCATTAAATTAGAATGTTTCAAAATTTGATAAAATTTCATCTAAATATAAACTAAAATTCTATAATTTTTTTCTAAATTCATATTTAAATAGATATGGAGGTTATAATTTAAATCATGATGAAATGATATACAAAATAGCAAATTTTGGTAGTAAAATTAATCAAAATTATTTAAGTTTCGCTTTTGGAGCAAAAGAAGATGACATGTATGGACTTATTGATATGCTTGAATAGTTTTAGATTTTTGATATAAAACAAATTTAGCCTGGAATAGTACAAATTTATTTTCCTTTTACAGAAGAAAAAATTAAATGGTTAAAATATAAAAGATCTAAAACTTAGCAACAGAAAAAATTAAAACAAATGATATTGGATTGTTATAGAAAACTTAAATCCATAAAAATAGAATAAAAAGAAACATGAATACTATATTTGAAAAATTAAGCTTAGATAGAAATTAGATAAAATGGGAAGATTACCTATTAATTCCTACTCCAATATAGAAAATAGGAAATATGTATTTCAAAAGAGAAGATTTTTTCGCTCCTCTAGGGTATGGTGGACCAAATGGTTCAAAAATGCGACAAGCAATTTATCTAATTAATGAGAGCAAAAAAAATAACCCTAAATTGGAAGGTATTATTGGAGGAACTAGTCTTAGGTCTCCTCAAATATCAATGTCTTCAATTATTGCAAAATATTATGGTCTTAAAGCTAAACAAGTTATAGGTGCAACAAAACCTGATACAGCTTTAAAACACTATAATATAGAAATTGCTAATTATTTTGATGCAGAATTTTATATTACAAAAGTAGCTTACAATCCTGCCTTGCAAAAAAAGGTTAAAGAACTTTTAAATACATATAAAAATTATTATTATTTAGAGTATGGAATTACTGTTGACCATAAAACTCATTCTGAAAAAGAAGTAGAAAATTTTCATAGAATTGGAGCAGAACAAGTAAAAAATATTCCTAATTTTATTGAAAATATTATTATACCTGCGGGAAGCTGCAATAGCTGCATTTCTGTTTTATATGGGTTAGCATTATATAAACCAAAATCTCTTAAAAATGTTTATTTAATAGGAGTTGGCCCAAATAAAATTAAATATATAGAATAGAGATTAAATATTATTTCAAAAGTTTCAGGAATAGAAACAAAAATATTTAATCGTTATTATTATGATCATTAGGATTTAAATAAACAATATAATTTAGAAACTAATATTAAAGATTATTCTTATAATTTGCATTTTTATGATCTTCATAAACAAAAATATACAACATATGATAAATATGTGTGGAAGGAATATTTTGATATAAAATTTCACCCAACTTATGAAGGCAAAGCATTTGAGTACATATAGAAAAATTTACCATATTTAATTAATGATAAAAGTTTATTTTGGATAGTTGGAAGTCTTCCTAGTTTGGATTCAATTTTAACATCGTTAAATTTACCTAAAAAAGAAAAAAGTTTAAATATTATAGGTAATGAAATTTCTAATGATTTTTCTAACAAAACAGAAAAAGTTAAAGTTTAGAAAACAAAAAATAAAAATTCTATGAAATAGATGGTAAAAAAAGAAAAAACTAAATATTCTAAAAAATAGACAAAAAATAAAGACAAAAAAACAAAATCTGAAGTTAAAATATTTGAAAATAATTAGCTTGACCAAAAAATTGGAAGATGGTCAGAATTAAATAATAAACCAGAAATATCTGATTTAGTAAAACATATGGATTTTAGAGATCCAAAATATAGAAGAGAAGTTTTTTTAAGATTCTATGAATTTCATTTAAAATATAATATTTATCCAGGCTGCGTTTATTTTGCTATACCATGGCTGGCTAAATATTATAACATGGATTATTAGACTAAATTATGGATGGCATATATAAATGGTTGTTCTCAAAATATAGTTACTACATGGTTAATCATGAAAAAATTTCCTTTTTTAAATACTGTTAATTTAGATTAGCTTAATTCATGGTGGAATTAGAATTCTCATAAATTTAAAGTTGGTCTTGGTTGGGATTTAGATAGAAAGTATTTTAAAGTTGGTAGAATGGGATTTCCTAATTGTGTAAAAAATTATATGTTAATAGTTGATAAATATGGAAGTCAAGAAAAAATGTTTAATGAACTTACCAAATCCTAGGATCCTTATAAAAATTTCTAGAATGTCTGGGAATTTATTAAAAAAAATTTTATTTCCTTTGGAAGATTATCAGCTTTTTCTTACACTGAATATCTTAAAATTGTAGGAGTAAATATTGATTGTAATAACTTATTTTTATATGATTTAAAAGGTTCTCAATCTCATAGAAATGGATTAGCTAAAGTTTTAGGAAGAGATGATTTAGACTGGTGGGACGCAAAAGAATCACCAAATAAAAATTTCAAAGGATATAATTATAAAACTATATAGTGGTTAGAAAAAGAAGCTGAAATTCTTTTAAAATAGGCTAAATAGAGATTTAAAAATAACAAAAGTATTCCTCAAGAAAATATAAATTATTTTACTTTAGAAAGTACTTTATGTTGTTATAAATCTTGGCATAGACCAAATAGAAGATATCCTAATGTATATACGGATATGTTTTACTAGAGAATAAAATATGCCGAAAGTCAATGGGATGAAGATTTTTCTATATTTTGGAAAATGAGAGAAGAATGCCTTCCAGAATATTTGTTATTAGAAAAAAATCCTAAAGATCCTGGATTAACCAGTGTAAAACAAAATCATTATAGATTAACTGGTGAAGTTATTATGATGGATAAAGAATGGTCTTGTTTTGAAAATGAATTTAACAATAATATAAAGGAAAAATAACATGAAAACAAAATACTATATTACGTTCTTTGGTGCTAATGCCACAGGAAAGAGTTCTACAGCGGGATGGTTATCAGAATAGCTTCCTAAACGAGGAATATCCGTAGAAACTGTTGGAAAATACGGAATTAGAAAAGGAAGAATTTATCATACGGGAGGAGCTGATGCTTTACATTCTAAGGAAAGAAATAAAAGTATGACTAATGCAGAAAGAATGGAAGTAATTAAAGAAAAATGGATGTCTGATGCAGATGTTGTAATAGGTGAAGGAATGTTTTTAAGTGATCATAAAATGTTACAACATTATATTAATTTAAAAGAATTAAAAGATAGAATTATTTTAGTTATTCATTTTTATGCCGATATAGATGAACTAGGAAAAAGAATTACTGAAAGAAGTGGAGGCAAAGAATTAACTCCTATACGAATTAAAAGATTAGAAATAAGAACTAAATATGCTCTTAGAGATATTTCAAGATTTAAAGATAATCCCAATTTATAGATTTATTAGTATGATACTACAAATAAATAGAATTATATAAAAATTAGATAGAATATATTGGAATTATTAACTGAAAGAAAATAAGTATTTTAGTTATTAAGGAATATGTAATGAAATATTTTATTCAAATAATAGGTGCTAATGCTACAGGAAAAAGTTCTTTAGCAGGATGGATAATAGATAATTTTGATAATTCATAGGCTGTTGGCAAATACAAAAAAAGAGAATAGAATTCCAATCTCTATAAAGGGGGAGCTGACCCTCTTAAATTTACAAATCAAGAAAGAAGAAATTTGTTGTAGAAAATATGGATGAGTGATAAAAATATTATTTTAATGTAGGGAATGATAGTACTTTCTAAACTTAATATAGATTATTTTTTACAACTTCAAGAAAAATTTTACAGAAAAATTATTATAATACATCTTTTTTGCTCTATAGAGGTTCTTTAGGATAGAACATATCAAAGAAGTGGAGGAAAACCAAAAACTAAACAAAAAATAGAAAATTTGCGTGAAAAAACAATTCGTTCAGCAAGTATTGCTAAATATGCAGAAGAAAAAGGATTAAAAGTTATTAATGTTTGTTGTGATGATATTAATGCATATGATTGGATAAAAAAACAATTAAAAGAGGAGTTAAAGTAATCTAATGAAAGAAATAAATACAAAAATATATGAAGAAATTATTCCCATTATTAACAAAAATTTAAATGAAGAAAATTTAAAACTTTTTTTATATTGGATTATATAGAGATATAATATTCATATTTTAAAAGATATTAAAAAAGAACCTTTTCCTTGGACAAAAGATGAAATATTAAAAACTTATTCATTTACAAATGTTAGAAGAATATAGGATAAAGTAACTAAATTTGTTCTCTCTTAGATTTGTTTAAATGGTAATTTAACTCTTAAAGAAAAAATAATTAATTTATTATTATTTAGAATATATAATAATCCCTCAAGTTATGAATTACTTAATTTACCTATAAAATAGAATATAATTCAAACTTAGAATTTTTATGAATTTCTGGAATATCATACAAAATATTTGCCATAGGATGTAATATTATATAGACCTGCTTATATGTGTAATGTAAGAGCTTACGATTAGTTTTCTAAAAATATACCCTCTAAATTAAGACCCTTTTATATGGTTTGGAAAGCACATAAATAGAATGTTGTACAAAATATTGAAAAAAATATAAATCAAGATAAAAGAAAATAGGTTTTTAATTTAATATTAGGTATTAATGGACTTGGTGAATTTCTTGCATATCAAATTTATGTTGATTTAACCTATTGTCCATAGACAAAACTAACAGAAAATGATTTTGTCTATCTAGGATAGGGTGCTTTACAAGGAGTAAATTTAGTTTGTCCTAAAATTCCCCGAACTAAAAGATATATGTTTATATATTTTACTGCATAGAATTTAAATATATGGTTAAAAAAGTATTATAATACAGATTTGCAAGAAATAATGTATGATTTACCTGAAAATATGAGATATCTATCACTTTCAAACATTCAAAATTGTTTTTGTGAATTTAGCAAATATTACAAATTTAAATACTCTGATAAACCTTTTAAAAAAAGATATTACATTCAAAAAAATAATTTGCAATAATTTCAAAAAATCCGTTATATTATATTATATTATATTATATTATATTATATTATATTATATTATATTATATTATATTATATTATATTATATTATATTATATTATATTATATTATATTATATTATATTATATATAAATTAAATGAGGTTAAAAAAATGAACACACTTGTTACCATTATCAAAATTATATTATTTATAATTATGTTACCATTTTTAATAGTTCCAGCTATATGCATCGGAGGAATTATTTTATTGGATCAAAACAATAAACTTAACAAAATGCACGTATTGCATAATAAGGAGAAATAATATATCCTATGAAGAAAAATATCATTACTAGAATGGCTCCTTCCCCCACAGGAGAAATGCATATAGGCAATTTAAGAACTGCCCTATATAGTTGGCTATATGCTCATCAAAATAATGGTAAATTTATTCTTAGGATTGAAGATACGGATAAAAAGCGTAGTAATGAAGAAAATATAGAGAAGATAAAAGAAATTCTTAAATATTTCGGGTTATTTTGGGATGAATATTACTGTCAATCTGAAAGACTATCAATATATCAATACTATGCTCATAAGTTAGTTGAAGAAGGACATGCATATTTGTGTCAATGTTCAGAAGATAGTAAGGAAGAATGTCATTGTTATCTTAAAAATGAACCTATTGCAAATAAGCCTTATTGTATTAAATTAAAAGTAATATCACCCACCAATTATAGCATTACCTGTAAAGATGAAATACGTGGTTCAATATTATATAACTCTAAAGAATTATATAATATAGTTTTATTAAAACAAGATGGATATCCTACATATCACTTAGCATCTATAATTGATGATCATCTAATGGGTATAACAGATGTTTTTCGTGGAGAAGAATGGTTAGGTTCTTTTCCATATCATAAATTAATATATGATAGATTAAATTTCCCTATGCCAAATTTTTATCATCTTCCTTTAATTTGTGATGAAAATGGAAAAAAACTTAGTAAGAGAAATGGAGATTTTTCAGTTAATTCCTTATTAAAAGAAGGAATTCTTCCATCCACCATTCTTAATTATGTTTCACTTTTAGGATGGCATCCCTCAGGAAATGAAGAGTTTTTAACTATAGAAGATATGCTTAAATTATTTGATGTTAAAAAATTAAATTCTTCTGCAGCATCTTATGATTATAAAAAATTAAGAAATTTAAATTTAAAGCATGCTAAAACTGAAAAGGGTATTAAGGAATATTACAATGTTTATAAAAATCAATATGATAAAAAAAGATTATCTCATTTATTGTATCCTTTTCAAAATGGAATAAATATTAATGAAATAATGGAAAAAATTGATTTTGCTTTAAAAAATATAAATATAGATGTATCAAAAGCACCATTTTTTAAAACATTAGTAAAAGAAATAAAAAATATTAAGAAAAATATGTTTAACAACAAAAATGGAATTTTATTAGAAGAAAAAGAAACAAAAATAATTTTATCTAATATGTTAAATCATGGCTATACCAATAAAGAAATTCATGAATGGATAAGAGAAGCTCTGACTAAAGAAATTAAAGGTCTTCCAGCAGATATTCTTTTAAGTTTATTAACAATTGAAGAATTATTAAAGATTTTTGAAAAAATGAGTTTATCTAATATTTAAAGGAATTTAAATGAAAAAAAGTAAAAAAATTGCTCAATCCCCTAAAGATATTGTTAAAAAAGAATTAGGATATATTAGAGAAAAAATGAAAGAAGATGGTTATTATGACGGAAGATTCCGTTCAAAAACATATAAAAATAAAAAGAAATATACAAGAGATAAAAAGCATCATTTGGATCACTATATGTAGTTAATATAGGATCTATAATAATAAAAGAGGTAATAATGTCACTAGCTACTGATAACTTTATGGACTTAATGTCCATTGTTGAAAATATAAAATTTTAGAGGGATCCTTCAAAATTATTAGAATTTTTAGCAGAAGGAGATTTTTTTATAGCTCCTGCATCTGCAAATAATCATGGTAATTATGAAGGGGGATTATATGACCATTGTAAGTATGTTTATAAAATTTTATTGCAACTAAATGAAATGTTAGAAGATCAAAAATTTGAAAAAGAAACTTTATTTTATTTAGCATTTTGTCATGATTTATGTAAAATAGGAAATTATGTAATAGTTAAAAAATGGAAAAAAAATGATCAAGGGCAATGGGTCAGTTATAGTACCTATTAGGAACAGGAAAAATTTCCTTGTGGGCATGCAACAAAATCTATTGTTTTAGCTTTACCATTGGTACCTCTTACTCAGGAAGAAATCGTGGCTATTAGATATCACATGGGATCATTCATGGAAGTAGATTATTATTCACAAAGAATATATGATGAGGCTAGAAAATTTTCAAAACTAACAACTATGCTTCAATCTGCAGATATTCTTTCTTCAGATGTTTTTTAGAAAATTAAATCATATTCTTGATAAATACTATAAATATTTGTATCATACTTAAGGAAGATATTTGAATTTTAAAAATAAATTTTATACCTTATTAAAATAGAATTTTATTTTTGATAAAGCTAAAAATACTATTTTTTAGATTAGCAAAAACTATTATAATAAAAACTATAAAATTTAGAACATTGATGTAGCGGAAACTTTGTCAAATATTAAAGGAAAATATATAAAGAAAATAAGTAATAACTATATAGTTTGAAGACGGTGAAATAATTAATATTAGATAATTATATAAAACATTTTTTTACTGTTTTTTTATTAAATGATTTATAATAAAATTTGAGATACAGGAACAAATATAAAAGGTTATATAAAATATTATAGGAGGAAGATAAAATGAAAATTTATGTAATAAAAGTAGTTACAGACAAAGGAGTAATATTTATTCCTGCAACTTCAATATTATCTATAATAAATATATTAAAAAGCAAAAATTGTAAATATTTTGAATTACTTTAATTATAAGGAGAATTAGTATTATGAATAACCAAAAAGAAATATGGAAAAGCAAAACTTTTTGGGTTAATGTTATTGCACTTGTAGTTTTTTTAGTTCAAATAATATGGGACAAAAATTTTGTTATTCCTCCAGAAGTACAAGGTTCAATATTAGCAGTAATTAACTTTATTTTAAGATTGATCACAAAAGAAGAAATTGTTTGGAGAAAGAAATTGTAATCTATTAAAATACAAGTTAACTTAAAAATAAAGTATTTTATTATTTAGTATCTTAAATTTATAAAATTGTATATTGATAAGGATACTAGAAAAACCTTATCAATATTTATTTGATATAAATAGTTAGTTATATTTTTTATTAAATAGGAGTAAATATGGGATTAGATATATCTGTATATAAGGTTTTATTCAAATCTCCAAATAACAAATCCAACGAAAAAGAATATGATTCTACAATATATGAAATAGATCTAGAAGAATTGGATTTATTTAAACAATATTTTCCAAATTATATTTGCAGTAAACAAGATAAACATTGGGATGTTGAAAAAATTCTTAATGAAAAATACCATCTTTTACCGAATTCTTATGAAATTTATGGATATGAACCTGTTTCCAATTCTTGTATTGTAAAAGTTTTATTAAAAGAATTTCCTAATGAAGTCAAGAAATACATTTTAGAAGAATCTGATTTGACTTATTATACTCAATATTATATCAATGTTGTAGAGGTGGGGTACCAAAGAAAAGGAGCAAATCAATTATTTTATGAAGAAAATATTTGGGATTCTCCTCCAATTTTTGATTTAGAAACTTTAAACTATCATTATAAAAGATACTTTTCACATGAAACCCCCGATTCAGATGGAGGATGGGGATCTTTTACAGAAATTGATATTTTAGATGATGAAAGAAGTAAAAATTTTTATAATAATATAGTTTCAAAATTTGTAGAGGGAGAAACATTTGTTATTTATTATTAAATATTTTTAATAGGGGAGAAAAAATGAAATTTAATTAGTTAAAATTGCATGATGCATTAGAATGTAATGGAACTTTATGGTAGGTAGTTTAGTTTGATAAAAAACAAATGGATTTTTAGTGTGAATAGAAAGTAGTAAAATTAAGAGATTTTGTATGGAATTGGGATAGATGGTTCACCAGGGATGAAGCAGAAAAAATGTTTATTTTAATGGAAAAATAAAAATATATTTAGTAGAATATTTAATTTAAAAATATATATTTTATATATGTAAAAAAAATACCGTTTTTTTGATTATTAAGTTATATTAATAATATAGAGTATGTTAAAGAATGTATTATCCCGCAAGGGATGTGGGCAAACAGCCAAAAATTTGGTGGATTATGGCTCAGTCCAAATTTATCACTAATGAATCCTGAGTAGGTATAAATTAGATGCCCACGTAAATAAAAATCTAATTTATACTGAAAGGGGTTATTAAATTAATGAACCTTTTTGGGAACATACAGCCTAATATTTTCTATTTAAGAAATGTTCCTGTAAAAATATTTAAAACTATAATAAAGGAGAAGGTTATGAACTCATTTATCCAAGCAAATTTACGGAACAACACCCGTACCGATAACAATATGCCTACCAATTCCACCAGTGGAAAGGCATTGTTAGACTTATTGTTTTTATGTGGTGCATCCCGAAATATGTCTGAGCCTGATATTGTTACTCTTTTTAATGAAGCGTATCAAGAAGATCCTTTAGCAGCATTAAGAATTTTGTTTTATGCTCGTGACATAGAAAAGGGGTTGGGAGAACGCAGGTTTTTTAGGGTGGTTACCAAATGGTTAGGAGATAACCCCAACAATTTAAATAATCTTTTAAAAGAAGAAAATTTTACTAAAAATATTGTTCGTATTGATGATTTGATTTATCTTGTCAATCATTTTATTGAAAACAAAAAATATGAATCTGCTGATAAAATTTTAAATTTTTTGTTTTCTTTGATGGAAAATAAAACTCTTTCTGCAATTGTGGCAAAATGGATGCCAAGAAAGAAATCTCAATACAAGAAAGTGGTAAAATATATGAGATCCCATGGGTTTATTAATTCATACAGTTCTTATCGTCATAAAATTGTTAGTATGTCTAATACCGTGGAACAAAAGATGTCTGCTAATGAATGGAATAGTATTAAACTTGAAAATGTTCCTTCATTAGCATTAAAGAAATACAAAAAGGCATTTGAGCGTCATGGGTTATTAAAATCATATATAGAAAAGGTTGTTAAAGGGGAAGCTGTATTACATGCTAAAAGATTGTTTCCGTATCAAATAGTTAAAGAAATTTTAAATGATAGAGTATATAAATACCCTTTGAACGATACTAATCGTCAGCTTTTGAATGAACAATGGAAACGATTGCAAGAATTAGATGATCTTCCAAAAGAATTTAGAGTTATGCCAGTTATTGATACTAGTGGATCCATGACTTTAAATTATAGTCTCCCTTTAAGCATTGCGCTTGGGATTGGTCTATTTATGGCAGAAAACAATCCCAATCCAGAATTTCGTAATTATTTTATTACTTTTAGCGATCGTCCAAAATTTCAAAAGATTATGGGTGTAGATATAGTGGAAAAAGTTAAAAATGCTATGAATGCACCATGGGGAATGAATACTAATCTTGAAGCTGTATTTGAATTGATTTTGGAAAAGGCAAAAAATAGTAATGTTCCTCCTGAAGAAATGCCTACACATATAATTATTATTTCAGATATGGAATTTGACAATTGTATATACAATCCCTCTGATAATGCAATAGAAATGATTAACCGTAAATATAAATCTGCAGGATACAGTTTGCCCAATGTTGTATTTTGGAACGTAAACGGTCGTCTTGGTAATATTCCTGCACAGTTAAATGATAAAGGAGTATTACTGGTGTCAGGAGCTTCCCAAAATGTTATCAATTTTATCCTTAAAAAGGGATATGAAAATATGATGAGCTTAGTATACGAAATAGTAGATAATCCTAGATATAAACATATAAATATTAATTAATAATGTGTTATAAAGCATCTTTGATACATCAAAGATGCTTTTTTATTTCATAGGAGAAAAAATTATTTTTCCAAAAAATTGGCAATCTGATAATTAATTTAAATATCTTATTAAAGGAGATGATAATATGAACAGACATCTTAAAAATATTTTTAAAGATAGTGGAATAGCATTAATTGTTAGTCTAGTTTTATCTGCATTAATCCAATGGGCAAGAAGTACTGGAAATTACTTTTAGATGGCTTGGTTTGGTGTATTTGGCTGTTTATTGATGACTATTAATTACGCTAGAAATTGGAAATTATAGTATATCAATAAACCTATAGTTCCTTCATTTAAAACTTATTGGAAACGGAACTGGATATGGTAGTTAGCGCATTTTGTTATTGTAAATCTTGTTTTTATTTTGCCTCTTTGGTTAACTCATAGTTTTTAATATTATATCTATAAGAAATAATTATATAATTGTAAAATGATTATTGTTGAAATTGTATTAAACGGTTTAGCTTTAGTTACTTTAATTCTTCTATTTTTATTATGTGATTTTCCAGCATTGTTTAAAAAAATATTTAAATCTAAAAAATAGAAGGATGATTAATTATTTTTATAATTAAAAAAATATTTTACCGTTTTTTTATTAAATAAGCTATAATAATATTATATAATTAATTTACAAAAGAGAAATTAAAAATGGTTACTAAATATTTTATCTTTCAAAAAAACTTTAATTCTATTAAAAATCAAAAAGTTTTAGATTTTATTGAAAAATGCAAAGAATGTTCGGACAAAAATGCTGAAGATTTCTTAATTGAAGTTGATGTGGAAAATGGGGATTATAGTTGCGCTAAAGTATTATTTAAAGAATACGTATACGAGTCACACGCTCCATGGGAAAATGGTTGGTATCAAACTCCCTGGGAAACTGTGTGGGAAGATTTTGTTCCCGATAATAGTTGGGAAAAGGCAGAAAAATAATAACTTTAAAAGAAAAAAAGGAAAACATATAATGTATAAAATTAAAAAATTATTGTTTAAATAGTAGAAAAGTTTATTAAGTGAAAATAATACTAAAGAATTAGAAAAGTTTAAAAATTTTTGGTTAAAAAATTATAATAGGGCAGGCATATTTGATACTCCAAAATAGAACTTTGAGGATTTATTTCAAGTAAAACCTAATGGACGTATTTTGTTTGGAGGAGTTGTGGTTTTAGATGATCTTAAAAAGTTAATTAAGGAATTATCAACATATTCATTTCCTGGCATATCAAAAAGAAATGGCATAACGCAATCTAAGCTTCTAAAGTTATTGAAAGATTATTTTAAAATTAAGTAATATTGAGTTTTTAAGGTTATAATGTAATAATATAGAATATGTATTATAGGTAAATCATTGTAATCATAATATTAAAATTCATTTTATATCTTATTCAGATTATAAAAAGTGTGAACTTGAAAAAAATCTTTTGTTAAAAAATTTTCCACGTACTAAAGAAGTATAGAAAGTTTTAGATGTAATTTATAAATTAATTGCTATTTATACTCTTATGAAAGCAAAAAATATTTTAGATAGTTTTATAACTGAAAGAGCTAATAGTTAATATTGAAATAATATTTTAAAAAAAATAATTAAAATTTAAATCCTGTTTTTTTATTTTTTGAGTTATATTATATAATATAGCAATATTAAACTAATCAACGATTGAATGGCGTAGGGGATTTTTTAGTCCCTTCCCACCATCATATAGAGTGCTTATTTTTATACCAGTTTGCCACTATAGTCTAATGGTTAGGACGCTGGTCTCTAAAACCAGAAGGTGTCGGTTCAAGTCCGACTAGTGGTGCCATTTTTAATTTAGTGCGGGATAGACTAGAGGTCAGTCACTAGTCTTTAAGTTCGGGGTAGAGTATTGGTAACTCGGTAGCCTCATAAGCTATGTCATATGCAGGTTCAATTCCTGCCCCCGAGACAACTAAAATTCAGTGTAGGAGATATTAATGGAAGATTTGTCATTCGATAATAAATTATGCTCAATGTGCTATATGATAATTGAGTTATTAAAGTACAAATAGGAATTACTTGCCGATACTTTATATACGTATAAGAATATAACTCTTTATGAATATATGAAAGAATCAAATGTTCTAGATTAGATGTTCTTCAAAAGAATAGCAACATACTCAGTGCCTGAATGGAAGGAAACTTTTAAAAAGATATGGTGTACAAAGGTTGATATTTTTATTAAAAATGATAAGCGTAAATCTCCAATTAGATAATTTAATGCGGGATAGACTAACGGTCAGTCACTGGTCTCATAAGCCAGCTACGAAAGTTCAAATCTTTCTCCCGCAACCATTTTTTAAAAACAATTATATAATCAGTTAGTTGAAATTGAAATATTAATAATTGTTGTAAAAAATAAAAGGGGGTTATATTATGGCACATGGAGATTATATGTGTTGTGCGTGTTGTGATGCAAAGATTTATTATCGGGAAAATGCATCTTCCAAAGAGATGCTTTGTGAAAGATGTGCAAAAAAGATTAGCGATATAGTAGGAAAACCCATTGTTTCTGTGTCTCAATTTAAAGAATTAATTGAAGGATATAACAATCAAGATTCACTTTTTTCCTTTTTAAATGACATAGGATTTCATTTTTGTTTATATTCTAACTCATTAGATCAAATGATTTCTGAAAAGTTAGGAACCGAATATACTGAATTAATAAAAAAAATATAGTATTAAGGTAAGTACTTATAATGAGATGTTTAATGTGTGGAAAAAAATTTAAACCTCGTACGTCTACGCAAAAATTTTGTTCAAATCGGGGTAGAAATAACTGTAAGGATAGATATAATAATAGGAACAGATTAAAAATTAGTAAATCCAGACTTAGATATTTGGGATATGAATCGGAAGAACAATATATTGAGGATAAATATGTTTATTGCTATTTTGAAGATGATTTTTAACCCCATATTTAAATGTAAGAGAATTTTTTAAATAAATTCTAGATTATTTAATATCATTTATTAATAAAGAAAATTATTGAATTAATATAAGGGTCGGATCATATAATGGTAAGTATGCGTCTCTTATAAGGATGTCATAGTGGTGCCATTTTTAATTTAGTGCGGGATAGACTAGAGGTTAGTCACTGGTCTCATAAACCTGTCACGAAAAATGGGAGGACAGCAGGTATCAGCCTGTTGAAAAAATAATCTCTGTTTTTTCTAACTCCCATATAATTATATATGAATCTTATTACTCCATCGCAATGCAAAAATAATGACCCGTTTAAATAGTTTGAATTGTATAGGTGTAATATAATTCCAAAAAATGATATTAATAGTTTAGATATAATATAAAGAAACATATGTAAGGAGACAGATAGTGGTTAATCTTGTTTGTTATATGACTAAAGAAGTTTGGAATAATTTAATGGAAGCATTGCTAGTATATGATGCACATTCTGCATGTTTTGATGATCGTCCTCCTTAGAAGTGGATAACAAGTAATGATGAAAGATACAAATATACGATAGTGCAATTGCCTGAGTATGAATTAAGTAATATTCACATGCATGGGCAATTTGCAAAATGTATTAACTGTGGTTGTTATTATTCTGGATGGGATGATTTTAGAAAAGAATATGATCATAGGCCAGAACAATGTTTAATTTGCGATGGGAATATTGTTAAATTATAGGAAAATAATAATTTTTAATTTACTCAAATAGAATTCACAATAAGAAAATATATGAAACATATTTTACCAGATTCATATACCATCTTTAAAAATAAAATTGGTTTAACAATTGATAACGAATTTATTGAAGAAAGAAAAGATATAGTTCTTTCTTGGCCATATAAGGATTGCATTCTTATAGGGAATATGGCCAGAAAAGATCAAAAGAAAAATGAAATATTTTTAAATAAAACTATTGCTTCTGATAAAGGATATTATCTTTTGGAACCAAAAATGTTTACTAACGGAAAAGAAATTGATAAAGACGGTGAATATGAATTTACTAAATTTAAAACTGATATTAACGGAAATATTAAAGACAATCTTGTTATTAAAGGGGATAATCTTTTTGTATTACATTGTTTAAAAAACCGATTTGAAGGGAAAATTAAATTAATATATATTGATCCACCATATAATACGGGAAATAATTCTTTTAAATATAAAGACAACTTTGATCATTCTAATTGGTTAACTTTTATGAAGAATAGATTGGAAATAGCTAAAAAATTATTATCTAATGACGGTTCAATATATATTCAAATAGATTCTAATGAAGGTCATTATCTAAAAGTATTAATGGATGAAATATTTGGTAGAGAGAATTTTCAAAGAGAAATAATATGGGATCTTGGTAATCCTTCGGGATATAAATCTCTTGCAAAAAATTGGATCCGTAGTCATGATACAATATTATTTTATACTAAAAGTAAATATTTTATATTTAATAAAATGTATATACCATATTCTGCTTCCGATTTAGAAAAGTATCCAGAAAAAAAATCAAGAAAGGGATTAGCCATAACTGATGTATGGAAAGATATACCATCGGCACAAAAATGGGGAAATGAAAAAAGAAATTATTTATATGATACACAAAAACCAGTTAAATTATTAAAAAGAATTATAGAAGTTTCGTCTAATCCTGGAGATATTGTATTAGATTTTTTTGCGGGTAGTGGAACAACTGGGGTTGCAGCTAGTTAGCTTTCAAGACAATTTATACTGATAGAACAATTAGAATAGGCTCAAGATATAATAAAAAAGAGATTAAATAATATTAATTATATTTATTTTGAATTAATGGAAGGTAATGAAGTACTTGCTCAATAAATAAAAGAAGTAAAAGCTGGATAAGAATTAATAGTGTTACGATATATTATAAAAGAAAAATATTTATAATAAATGTAGAAGAATATATTCAAAAAGAAAAAGAGATTCAAGCTACCTTGATAATATAGATTATAATTCAGCCAATTATCTATATGGAGTTGAAGATGGACGAAAGGTTAAGTTCATAGAAATGTGCGATTACAATGGCACAGAAAATTATTATGGTTGGGATCCTCCCGATTACTATTATGTTCCAGCACATAAAAAATGTTGGAACAAAAATCAAAAGATAAAACATTAATTTATGTTTTAATTAAATAATTATTAATATTGCCATCATCGTCTAATGGATAGGATAATTGGCTACGAACCAATAGATCGGGATTCAAATTCTCGTGATGGCACCAGATAAAGATTTAAATTTGATTTTTATTACTTACCTTCACATAAAAAATGTTGGAACAAAAATCAAAAAAAGAGGGAAAAATATCTTGTAATTGTAATTAATTTTTTGTAATGATATATAAACATATTTATATACATTAAAGTTAATAAAGGAAAATAATATTAATATGGTATTATTAAAAGAAATTTTATTAAGTGGTTCTTCCTCATATATTGATGACAAGTTTATAGATCAATAGTTCAAATCTGTTCAAAAGAGAATAACGGGAAGAAGTTTTGGGAAAAGATGTGATTGGGTCATTGTTACTACGGGTGCAGGAACAAAAGTTTTTGCTATAGAAAAAAATTCAAATTCAGTTAAAACTTTTAATCCCATAGCTTACGCTTGGATTCAACCCTTTAGAGATGGATACGTAATAAAAACTATAGGGGTTAAATCTGCTTATAAAGGGAAGGGATTTGGAAGCTTGATGTATGATAAGTTAATTGAAATAGGAAAAATATACAGTGATCTTAATCAAACTCCTTAGGCAAGAAAAATATGGACGAAATTGTCAACAAAGTACAAAGTGATGGGGTATTCAGACAAAGATAAAAAATATTTTCCCGTCCGTTTGAATGGGAATGAACTTGAATCTGCAGATCCCAAATATACTTTATATACTCGCAATTAGAAAGAAAATACAAATAGATTAGTAGTAATGTAATTTAAATAATAAAGGTTTATCATGAAAGCAAAAATTATCACTCCTACCCGAGGTAATATTGAATTTAATACAATGGTAGAGGAAATTAAAAAGTATTTAAGTACAAGACCAAATGCAAAAATTATTGTTGGATCAGATAGTCAAAAAGTAAAAAATCGTTTTTGTTTTGCTACTTGTATTGCTTTATGGGATCCTGGTAATGGGGGAATATATTATATAAAGAAAGATTATAAGAAACCTCATAGGCAATTTAAAACAATAAAGTCAATGATTGCATGGAAAGTTTACGAAGAAGCTCAATTTATTTCTGAAATGGTTCTTACACTAATTGAAGCTGGTGTAAATTGCAAAGAAAAAATAACTCACCATGATTTATCTGAACATGGTTTATCCGGAGAATACATTGCAGGAATTAGAGGATGGATGATTAGCATGGGGTTTCATCCGGAGTTTAAGCCTCAATCAGTAATCGCTAGTGGAATTGCCAACCTTTACTCAAAAAAATAATTTACCGTTTTTTCCGAAAGTCAGTTATAATAATATAACGATCTTTTAAATGCAATATATAGAGTGAGTATTTAAATGCTGTTATAAAATATATTTGATTATTATATTTTTAGATGAGATATATTTATAACGGATTGTTTTTTAAGCACATTAATTCGGATAATTCCAGATTAAATTCCTGGCCAAGTTCAACTCTTGGGATAATGTGTGTTAATATGGTGTGGAGACAAGGGGATACAAATCCCTGATCCGTTCAATACGGATAGTATTAACTATTATGTAAAAATAATCCGTTATATTATTTTATATTTAATTGAATAATGATAGAAAAAAACAGCAAAAAAAACAAAAAATAATTTGCTGTTTTTTTCAAAAGTCAGTTATATTATTAATATAATAAGTTTATAGAGTGATTTAAATAAGTTGATTTAATTAATTCTGGTTGCGAGAGCCATTATGAGTGAACACAACCTTTTTTAAAGGAAAGTAGCTAAATGGAGCAACTAGAATTTTAAGT
>Ga0208198_1000271_pt1 | contig 61527 bp, 58 predicted proteins | sample AD_JPNTR2_MetaG_FD_184446 | JGI IMG/M metagenome (GOLD analysis project Ga0208198, IMG submission 184446) | Active sludge microbial communities of municipal wastewater-treating anaerobic digesters from Japan - AD_JPNTR2_MetaG (SPAdes) (version 2) | ecosystem: Engineered > Bioreactor > Anaerobic...
CTATAACCATGGAGATCCCTGACCTCCTTGTTTTAATAATCCTCATTGCAGGTATCATCATCACCGCTATAGAAGGTGAAGTGGTTTCACACATTGAAGGCGCAGCGCTCATGCTTGTTGTTTTTATACTGCCGTTAGTGATAAAAAAAGGCGGGTTTGGCGGTGGCGATATAAAATATGCTGTTGCAATTGGCTTTTTTTTAGGCTTTTCAGAAACGATAGTAGCTCTGGAGATAGCTCTTGTGAGCGGCGCATTGTTTGGAATACTTTTTGCTGTTATAAAAAAAAAGACATTGAAAGCAAAAATACCATTTGCACCGTTTCTTACATTAGGATTTATAGCAGCACTACTGTATGGGAAAGAGATAATATTACTATATTACTATTACATATAATGGACATTTTGGACTATTAAAGCATCCCTGCCTTTCGCAAAGCTTCTGCAATATTCTTATCCTTCATTGCCGATTGTTTCAATGCAGTAATAATCTTATCTTCTTTTTCTTCAATCTCTTTTGTTTTATTAATAGCAGGTGATAATGCGGTTCGTCGGTCCCATACTACAAAGCCAACTACTCCAACAGTTTGTGCAAATATTGCTGCTATTAAAACGTACAGCAACCCCTTAACATCATCTATGCGTTTATCCACCGCATCAATCCTTTTATCCACCGCATCAATCCTGCTATGCAAAGCCTTGTAGCCTTCTTCTAATTTTGTTTCAACCCGTATCAACCGTTCTCTATCTTCAAGTGTGTAGGGAATGTCCCTTGCAACACCGATTGTACCATACAGCACCATACTAAGTATAACAGGTATAATACTGATAGCCTGCCTCATAATTCCTCCCATAATAGATTTATACACTTCTGTCATTCCTGCATACTTTCTGTCATTCCTGCGAATGCAGGAATCTCATAGAATAGTCTCATATAAATCATTCCATTCGGGATTCATCTCATTTATAATGTTATTGTTATATTCCCTTTTCCATTTTTTCATCTGCTTTTCTCTTAGAATAGCGCTTCCAATATTATTCGTTTGCTCATACCACACAAGTTTGCTGCAATTATATTTTGAGCTAAATCCTTCCACCAGTTTCTCCCTGTGCTCAAAAACCCTTCGTTTCAAGTCATTTGTTACACCAATGAAAAGGACATTATTATTTCTATTGGTGATCATATATATGTAATATTTATTCATTTTTACTCGACATGCCTTATTAGATTCCCGCCTTCGCGGGAATGACATTGCCCACAAATTTAAACTGCTACCCGTTCAATTGCTTTAAGGCTTCAAGAGTTTTAATCTCTTTTTTAACGATTTCACCCAGATGGCTGTTTTTCGCTATAACATAGATTACACTCCTACACATTATGAATAAAAGCAACTAAAAAAATTTATTTTATTGCAGTGGTATACAGCTTTTAATTTAATAGTAACTATCGCACACTAAAAAGCGGGGCTATGCCAGTTGCAGCAGGATGCTCTACTATTCCCTGTTCAGTAATAATAGCTGTTATATTGTCAGCCGGCGTTATATCAAATGCGGGATTTTTAATAAATATGCCCTCCGGTGCAATCTGCACACCCTGAATATATGCCACCTCATCAATGCTGCGTTCTTCTATAATAATACTATCGCCATTAATGGTATTTGTATCTAAGGTTGATAGCGGAGCGGCAACATAAAATGGAATGGCATGCGCCTTTGCAAGCAGGGACATTGTGTAGGTACCTATCTTGTTTGCCGTATCGCCATTTGCAGCAATTCTATCAGCACCAACTATCACACAGTTAATTTCTCCTTTTTTCATAAAGTACCCTGCCATATTATCACAGATAAGCGTTGTTTCAATGCCATCTTTATAAAGCTCCCATGCGGTGATACGTGCACCCTGTAAGTAAGGACGGGTTTCACAGGCATACACTTTTATTTTTTTCCCATGCTCTATGGCGCTGCGTATAACACCCAGCGCAGTACCATAACCTCCGGTAGCCAGCGCACCCGCATTGCAGTATGTCATCACCGTCATACCATCATCCAGAAACTTTTGTCCGTTTTCACCAATTGTTTTGTTTATGGCAATATCTTCCTGATGAATCTTCTTTGCCTCATCAACAAGGGCTTCTTTGCAATGCTGAATATCAGTTGCCTTTTCAATAATTGTTTTCATACGGCTTATTGCCCAGAAAAGGTTTACTGCTGTGGGGCGGGTTTGTGCAAACTCATCACATACCCTTACCATCTCAGTTTTAAATTCATCATGAACTGATAGCTTGTTTTTTACCGCTGCAAGGGCTATCCCCATAGCTGCTGCAATACCAATAGCTGGCGCTCCACGTATAACCATAGAACGAATTGCATCAGCTACATCATGATAATTGGTGTAATGCCGGTAAATTTCCTGTACCGGTAACATACGTTGATCAAGCATTGAAACGGCTGTATCATCCCATTTTATAGTATAGTACATGTTAGCACCTCATTACAGTGTTTTATATTTTCGCATGCGTATCCGTCTGCCACCATTATCCCATTCAACCTCATCCATATGAACCTGAATAATAAAAAGTCCTCTCCCGCTATTTTTCAAAAAGTTTTCGGGGTCGCGTGGATCTGCAACATTTTTATAATCAAAACCTTTGCCCTCATCCTCTATAATATATTCAACATATTCCCCTGTATAGCTATAACGTATGGTAACCTTTCGTTGATTATACTGAGAATCCTGCAAGCGCTTTTGTATTTCATCATGAAATCCTTTCACCCCGTGCTCCTCACGCACCTCAGAGGGTATCTCTAAATTGCCATGGTACATTGCGTTGGAAAGCGCTTCAAGAAGTGCCATTGATATATTTTCAGCCGTTGAACGATTACAAAACTTTGCATACGATAAGTGTTTTGTTAATTCGTAGGCAACAAGATCAGCAATTGTTTCATCTATTGGGATGACAAGCGTTCTATGATCATCAACAATATACTGTCCCAATGTATTCTCAAGGCTATGCTGTTGTCTTCTTCTCAAAATATTCCTGACAACCGAAGCAACCTCATTCATGTCAAATGGTTTTCTGATAAAATCCAGTGCACCATATCGTAACGCTTTAATTGCATCTTCAATATTTCCCTGCCCTGTTATAATAAGTGTAGGTACAGGATTTTCGCTAACATTAACATGACGCAATAACTCAATACCATCCATTTTTCTAAGTTTTATATCCGTTATTATAAGGTCTATCTCCCGTTCATCATTTTTCAACAGGAAAAGAGCATCTTCCGCTTTGCTTAATGAAATAATGTTGTAACCTAATCTTGACAACTTTTTCTGGAGGCTATAGCGAATTACCTCATCATCGTCAACAACTACTATTGTGGGCGCCTGTCCATTTTTCAAGACTTCTTATCCTCTTGAGCTTGTAATATTAGATGTCCTAATTTATCTTTTTTTGTTTTTAGGTAGCGATAGTTTTCTTTTATAGGTGGAATTTCGATGGGGACACGTTCCACAATGGTAAGCCCATATCCTTCCAATCCAATCACCTTTTTTGGATTGTTTGTCATCAGACGTATTGTTGACAGTCCCAGATCAACAAGTATCTGTGCCCCAATACCATAATTACGAAGATCAGCAGGAAATCCTAACTTTATATTTGCCTCAACCGTATCATACCCCTGCTCCTGAAGATGATATGCCTTTAATTTATTACTGAGCCCTATCCCGCGGCCTTCCTGACGCATATATACCAGCGTGCCCAACCCTTCTTTTTCTATCATCCTGAGCGCTTGATGCAACTGTGACCCGCAATCACACCTGTGCGAACCAAAGACATCACCGGTTAAACACTCTGAATGTACCCTGACAAGTACATTTTCCCTGCCATCAACCTCTCCTTTTACCAGTGCAACATGCGTAGCATTATCCACCTCTGTTTCATAGGCAATAATTTTAAAGTCACCATACTCCGTTGGTAAGTGTGCCTCTGAAACTCTATGTACAAGACGTTCTTTATGCTGGCGAAATTTTATTAAATCTTCGATGGTTCCAATTTTTAAATTGTGCTTTTCAGCAAATGCATCCAGATCGGGGCGCCGGGCCATCGTCCCATCATCATTTAATATCTCGCACATAACAGCAGCAGGATATAAACCTGCCAAACGGGTTAAATCAAAAGACCCTTCAGTATGCCCTGCTCGTACCAGCACGCCGCCCTTTCGTGCAGTAAGGGGGAAAATATGCCCCGGCTTGTTTAAATCCTGCGGTTTGGTGCGTGGATCAATCAATGCATGCACCGTCTTTGCCCTATCATAGGCAGAAATACCGGTTGACGTTCCTTCTTTGGCATCAACTGAAACGGTAAATGCTGTACAAAACTTATCTGAATTTTCGGGAACCATCAGTGGCAATCCCAATTCTTGCAGACGTTCCTGTGTCATGGCAATACATATCAAGCCTTTGCCATGCGTAGCCATAAAATTAATTTTATCCGGAGTGCAATATTGAGCGGCAACAACCAGATCCCCTTCATTTTCTCTATCCTCATTATCAACAAGGATAATCATTCTTCCATTGCGTATCTCTTCAATCAATTCAGGAATGTTAGCAGTTTTCATCACGTAACTCCTTTTATTTACACTAAAAAAATAACTAAATTATAGTCAAGAGTTTTATAGTTTGACGTTTTTTATATTTATGGACAACTCTAAAAACTTATATTTTCATCTGATGAACAATTGAAACAAGGGATTTTATCTTCATTTTTTATTCACCGTGGAATCAAAAAGTAAAGTTTTCAATATCTTCCATCATATTTTCATATTTTACAATTTTTTGCAGAAAAACAACTTTCATGATAAAATAATTGTGAAAATTATCTTATTTTGTTGACGCAAAATCATATATACAAATATACTATGCACTATATGAATTTCAAAGAATGTCAAATGCTGTTGCAATATAATACTTTCAGGAGTAATATATGCAGTTAATTGAAATAATTAAAGAGCTTGAAGCTACTGATAAAAACATACCTTCTTTGGAAATAGATTCTTACAGAAAACATTTTAGCAAGTCTGTTTTTTATGCTAAGAATTACAATAAAGAGTTCCCTGATAAATTTGTTACAATAACAGGGGAAGAGTTTTTAACCCTTCAGTATAATATAGCTTCAGCACTATTAGCCTATGGAGTTGAAAAAGATACCATAGTAGGTATATTTAGCCGCAATAATTTATATTATGCGGCAACAGTTTTTGCCGTCATGTCCCTTGGGGCGATAGTTATGCCAATTTATCCTACCATCTTACAGGATGAACTGGAAGAAATACTGCGTGATTCTGGATGTAGAACAATCTTTGTTGGCGATGCTGCACAGTTTCAAAAAAGCTTTGCTATATTAAATAAAGTACAATCTCCCCTGCGAAGACTTATAACATACTTTGATTCTAAAACAAAGCATGAGCAGCTTGTAACCTTTGATGAACTGATACAATTTGGGGAAGAAAAAGCTCATTACGAAGAAATTAACCGAGCAATAGAAAAAATCAATTCCGAAGATTATGCAGCACTTATGTATACTCCAGGTACATCAGGTGACCCAAGGGGCGTTCCACTTACTCATGGCAACTTTATCTCACAGCATGTTGTAATCCCTATATTCAAATTTTCCGATGCAGATATACGGTTGGCTCACCTGCCATTTAGCCATGTTTATGGTTTTGCTGCCGATTTATTAATAAGCTCATTTACCGGTGCACCAATGGCCATCTCAACCACTCTTGAAAGTGAAGAGATTTATCGTAACATGATCGATATAAAACCAACGGTTATTGCTACAGTCCCCAGAATGTATGAAAAGCTCTATATAAATACCATTCATACTATTCGCCGTTTCAATCCAATAAAAAGATTTATTTATTTTTCATCTATCAATATTGGAAGGGGATGCTACATTGCACAAACATCTGGTAAAACTATTCCTAAAGGTGCTGCACTATTTAATAAACTATTATCACCAATTACTAAAAGTATACAAAAGTTAATGCACATGCAGCAGGTCAGGCTACTTTTTTCAGGTGGTGCTCCTTTACCTATTGATGTATCTATTTTCTTTGGTGGGATTGGACTTCCCATTATTGAGGGATACGGCTTAACCGAAACATCTCCAACAGTTACTATCAACCGTATAGAAAAAAACAAGCCCGGTACTGTTGGATATCCCATCCCCGGTGCAGAAGTTAAAATATCTGACGAAGGTGAAATACTCATCAAAGGGCCAATGGTTTTCAAGGGATATCACAAGATGACACCTGAAGAAAGATTGGAAGTTTTTACCGCCAGCGGCTACTTCCGCTCTGGTGATATAGGCACAATAGATGAGGATGGCTATTTACGAATAACAGGAAGGCTCAAAGATATCATTATCACCTCACAGGGTAAGAATATAGTTCCTTTGCATATTGAAAAGAAATTTGAAGCCGAACCTTTAATAAATTATATATGTGTTGTTGGTGATAACAGAAAATATTTGTCTGCGTTGATAGTCCCTAATTTCCATCTTTTACGGCAATATGCCCGTGAACACGGAATAAGCTATAAAACTGATGAAGAGCTTGTATCACACCACCAGATACAAACATTGTTTAAAACCAGAATCAATGAAATATGCCAGACAGTGGCTCCTTATGAACAGATAAAAAAATTTACGCTGTTAGCGCATGACTTTACTGTAAAAACAGGAGAGCTTACTCCAACATTTAAATTCAGACGCAGCCAGATACATGAAAAATATAAAGATTTGATTGATTTGATGTATCCAAAAAGTGATACAACAAGGCTATAAACCAATAGTGCAACTGAGATTATGTAACAATACTGTATGTTATTGCCGCAATGAGTGCAGATAATGGAATTGTCAGTATCCATGACCATACTATCTGTCCTGCAACGCCCCACCGAACAGCAGTAAATCGGCGTAAAGTTCCAACCCCCATAATTGCGCCAGTGATGGTATGCGTGGTACTCACGGGGATACCAAAATATGATGTTATAACATAAAGATTAAAAGCTGCTCCCAATTCAGCACAAAAACCGTCTACCGGCCGTAACTTTACCACACGCTGTCCCATCGTTTTTACAATGCGCCATCCACCAAACATGGTGCCCAATGCAATTGCACTATGGCATGCAAGCACAACCCATAAGGGAATAGCATCCTGAAATCGCTGCCCTTCAGCAACCTGCATCAGCCCATTGCTAAATAGCAAACCTGCTATAATACCCATAGTTTTTTGTGCATCGTTTCCGCCATGTCCCAGGCTATAGAACGCTGCCGATATCAATTGTCCTTTTCTGAATATTTTATCAACCTTAGCTGGATGTGAGTGTCGGAATATCCAGTAAACTGCAGTCCCAAAAACAAGCCCTAATCCAAAACCAACTATCGGCGATAAAAAGATAAAAATAACAGTTTTTATAATACCATCAAGCACCAATGCTTTCGTGCCAACTTTCATCAATGCAGCGCCAATCAACCCTCCAATAAGAGCATGTGATGAACTTGTTGGCAACCCTAAATACCATGTTATGATATTCCACATACACGCACCGGTTAGTGTTGCCAGTATTACTGTATTATCCATGATAGAAACATCAATAATACCATTGCCTATGGTACCAGCAACATGCAGTCCAAAAAATAAAAAAGCAACAAAATTAAAAAAGGCTGCCCACAATACAGCATAGCGGGGTGATAGTACCCTTGTAGATACGACGGTAGCTATTGAATTGGCTGCATCATGGAAACCATTAAGGAAATCAAACAGCAATGCCAGCGCAATCAAAAAAAAGATATAGATAGTCATAAAGATTTAACCTTGTTTAACAAGAATGGAAACAACAATATTGGAAACATCTTCACAGACATCTAATACAGTTTCCAATAATTCATATATTTCTTTCCACTTGATAATTGCAATAGGATCCTTTTTACTTTTAAATAACCTCTGTATAACCACATCGCGCAACTGATCACTGATATTTTCTATTTTATTTATTTCAATACAGGCTTGCTGAATTATTTGTGGCTGTCTGTGATTTCGCAAACCTTTTATAGCAAGAGATAATGATTGCACTGATTGCATTATGAGCCTGGAAAACTCCTGAACATCTGCATTTTTCCCTTTTAATTTATATAGCCGCATACGCTTTGATATAGCATAAATTAAATCAACCACATCATCAAGCTTATTGGTTAATGAGTGGATATCTTCCCTATCAAATGGTGTTATAAAAGTTCTGTTAAGGCTATCAATAATATCATGTGCGATGCTGTCACTTTGATGCTCTAACAAACGCATCCTTTCAATACAACTATCGTCAAATATTCCTTTTTCAGCAAATTCCTTAAAGCATATGACAGCTTCTACCATTTTATCAGCCTGTCTATCAAACAAATCAAAAAATTTTATTTCATGGGGTATAAATTTATAAAACGGCATATTATTATCTCCGTATATAGCTAAAAATATATGTATCTTAAATCATTAATTATTGAAAAGTTACAATTTATCAGGGAACAACTCCTGTCAATAGTTATTTTATGGGTACATCAAAAACCGGGCTATCTAATCCGGCAAAAATCTTGCTAATATCAGATGTATCAATAGTATACATTATGGGGGCAGTAAAATGAAAATTTTACATTTACCATCATACCGTGAGATACCTATGTTCCAGATGAAAACTCATCTATCTCTTTATTTATAGATTGCACTTTGCCGACAAGTGCTCTGGAAGTTTCGGTAATATCCAATCCTTTTGCAGTATTCTCCTGTGCTAATTCATTGATAGAACTCACCGTTTTTGCTATTTCGCTAATTGCTGATTTTTGTTCATCCATTGCAATTTTTATCTGCTCTGAAAGCAAACTCACAGCGTTCCCACCTTCACAGCTTTATTATTTTCCTCGGCCTGCCTTAAAAGTATCAGATATTGCACTGATATGTGAAACGATAACATCTATATCTTTAATTATGCTATTAATTGTCCCTATTGCCTGAGAAACGTTTTGCATCCCAGTTTTTATTTCACGATCATTGTTTATTATTAGCGATCCTATGGTTTTTATACTTACAGCTGTCTGATCGGCTAATTTTGATACTTCACCTGCAACAACTGCAAAACCTCTTCTATGATCCCCAGCACGAGCGGTTTCAATAGCAGCATTGAGCGACAGTAAATTAATTCTGTCTGATATATCATTTATTATTATTGCAATGATTCCGTTGATTTCACCAGAACTTTTGGCGATAGTTCCCATTTACTCACTCATAAGAGCAAGTGATGCCTCACCGGATTGTGCTTTTTTAAAAATATCCTGCATTCTTGTGAGCGCTTTCTGAGTAAGATCTATCATCTCTTTAATAAGATCAGAAGCTGTTATCATAATCTGTGATAAAATGGCAATCCTGTCAAACTGCCTATCTGTATGAAGCTTAACATTTTCATTACCAGCAGATAATTCTTCTATGGAAGCCGATACTTCTTCTATTGCTGCTGCCTGATCGTGTTTATTTTGTATCATTTTTTATCCTTTAAGAGTGCCCGGCATATTACATCCTTGCATTCATAGTTTATTTTTAACTTTTACCTTGTAATATTACAACAATGTATACGCCTAAATATCAGGGAACCTTTGATCATTAGATTTATGATATTCCATTGTGGAAAAGTAATGAAAAATGTTGTATCATATTTTAACAATGTTTTAATAATGAAAAACGTTATTAATAGAGATACTTTTTAGAAAATATTTTTATATAATATTGTGTGCTCGTTTTTATCATCAAGGAAATTTTTATCTATTATGGTAATAATTATACTATAAATAATTATCATTACAGAATAATGTTTTGCCCATTATTTAAAAAATATCATAAATCTTTAACCAACAAATATATCCTCCTGCGGATAGTGAACAATCTGTACCTTTTTATTACCAAGAATAAAAAAACCAAATGTTATAGGTCCTACCCGGCCTATAAACATTGTCACCGTTAATAAAACCTTACCGGTAATACTTAATTGGGAGGTTATCCCTGTTGATAATCCTGTATTTCCTAAAGCTGATATTATTTCAAATAAAATGTTTTCAAAATTACATTTTTCGGTCATACTCATTGATATCAAATCAATCATAGTTACTATAATAAACATTATAAAAATACCAAGCGCTTTATTAATAGATTCTGTCGGGATTTCTCTTTCATAAATATTTACAACTCCATTGCTCCTTCCCTTCAATAAGGATACAATATACATGCATATGATTGCAAATGTTGTTGTCTTAATTCCACCGCCTGTGCTGCCAGGTGAAGCACCCACAAACATAAGTAACATTATAATTATAATACTGGCAGAACTCATTCCACCAATATCTATGGTATTAAATCCATCAGTTGTCGATGCTGATATTACCTGAAATGAAGAATAGACAAATCTTTGTATAATGCTTGTACTATAATCCCAATGCTCGGTTACCAGTAGTAATAGTGTAGCAGTTATTACAATGATAAAAGTTGTCAATAATACTACTTTTGTATGAACAGATACATGTTTAACTTTTATACCCCTCAATCGTTTAGAAACAAACGCAAACGTTTCATACAATACAATAAAACCTATACCGCCTGCAAGTGATAAAAAATTTATTGAACCATTTATTATAATACTATCTTTATAGCTCATTAAACTGTCAGGGAATAAACAAAATCCTGCCGTGCAGAAAGTTGAAATTGAATGAAACACGCCATAATAGACAGCAGTTATACTATTATATTTTTGCATCCAGTACAATGCTAAAACTATTGCGCCACTTGCTTCAAAGATTAATGTAAATATAACAGTAACTAAAAAAAATTTCCCTAATATTCTAAGCGTAGGGCCCGAAAGTGATTCTTTTGCTGTTAGCTGTACAGTTATTGATGTCTTTATATCAAAAAGATACAGTACAAACATCAACAACGACATATATCCTATCCCGCCAATCTGGAAAATAGTCATTAAAACTAACTGTCCAAATAATGTATAAAAACTGCCGGTATCTACTACAACCAAACCGGTGGTGCTTATGGCGGATGCTGCCATAAATAACGAATCAACATAATTGTGCCATTGTCCGTCTTTTGAAGCAAATGGGATGGAAAGAAGGAATGCACCTGAAACTGTTATTAGCAGATATCCCAATACCAGTATTTGAAAAGGTGATACTGCTTTCAAAAATTTTTTGCGAAAGCTCATAAATACCCCCTTATGGGGGCAAGGACATAAAAAAAACTGCAAAAAGCAGTTTAACGCTCTTGCCCTTCCAAAAGCCTACGAGGTTAGCTGACGGGCTTGGGTTTGGAAGTACCCTATCCTTCGCAAGGAATACGCCCCATAAAGTGGTTCCCCCGCATCCATTGCTGCTTTCATGGATCTCGGCTTATTGCAGCTATTTAAAATTAATGAGAAATATACTGACAAATAATACTATCGTCAATAGATTTATAAAAATTTTATAGCACTTATAAAATAAAAAAATAAGATTGAAAAAGAAGGAATACTCCGTACTATGCCCGGACAAAGGCATATTGATAAAAGGGATTAGTTATGGCAATGGAAGAACAATCACTGGAACTATCGCACAAAGCTATTTTACAACCGCTTTTAAGCCAGATTCAACTGCCAATTTCTGAATATTCGTTTGCAAATTTATATCTGTTTAGAAAAGAACACAACTATTCGTATATAAGCGGAGATATTGTTGCGGTCCGGGGCATAACCTATGATGGTACAAGCTACATCATGCCAGTTAAACCCCTGGATTGTGAGTATGCCGAAAAGCTAACGCAACTGTTACTTCCCGGAAGCTGTCTTTTCCCAATTGCTGATGATTGGCTTCATTTTTTTACGGAAAAAGGGTTGAGCTACTACTACAACGATGGCGATTCGGACTATGTTTACACAAAGGAAAAATTAGCTACATACCCCGGTAAAAAGCTGCATGGCAAAAGAAACCTGCTGTATCAATTTACAGCAAAATATTCTACCACTGTTTTGCCACTGACATCCGAACGGATAAACGATGCGCTGTATGTACTTGATGAATGGAAAAAAGAATCAGGCACCTCGGCTGATGTTAGCGCCTGTAGTGAAGCATGCATGTTGCTTGACGAACTTAATCTGTGCGGCAGTATATATTATGTTGACGATAAACCGGCAGCATTTATTATTGGCGAAGCAATTACCGTTGATATGTTTGCAATACATTTTGCAAAAGCTATAACAAGCTATAAGGGAATATACCAGTATCTTTACAACCACTGTGCAAATGCATTACCAGCTAACTATAAATTTTTTAACTTTGAACAGGATTTAGGTGTTGAAGCTCTGCGCTTTGCAAAGCGTTCATACCAGCCGGATATGATAGTAACAAAATATCGTGTGAGTTATCCATAACAATGAATATTCAACAGTTTATAGAATATCTTACAAATTATGAACCATTTATAAAACAGGTTGCTGCATGGCATACCATCCCTGCTAAAGAAGCAGAATATGCCTTATATCCTGATAATTGTGATGCATCAATTATAGCAGTGTATAAAAAACGCGGGATTGAAAAGCTTTACACCCATCAGCGTAGCGCCTGCGATGCAGTACAACGAAAAGAAAACATTGTTGTTGTAACACCAACAGCATCTGGTAAAACATTGTGCTATAATCTTCCCGTACTCAATCACATAGTAAAACATCCTGATGCACGAGCATTGTATCTTTTCCCAACAAAAGCGCTTTCACAGGACCAGCTTTCTGAGCTGCAGGAGATCATTGGCTTTGCGGGACTATCGGTTAAAACATATACCTTTGATGGCGACACACCACAATCTGCACGCAAAGCAATACGAACAGCAGGCAATATTGTCATTACCAATCCAGATATGCTTCATTCGGGAATTTTGCCTCACCATACCATATGGGTTAAGCTTTTTGAAAATCTTCAATACATCGTTGTTGATGAAATACACACCTATAAAGGCGTTTTTGGGAGCCATTTTGCCAACCTCATGCGACGGTTAAAACGTATATGCTCGTTTTACGGCAGCAATCCGCAATTTATCTGCTGCTCAGCTACCATCCATAATCCAAAAGAGTTAGCTGAAACAATTTTTGAATTGCCCTTTACCATCATTGACAACAACGGCGCACCGCGCGGGAAAAAACATTTTGTTATTTATAACCCTCCTGTTGTGGATAAAGCGCTGGGTATACGAGCATCAGCCATAAAAGAGGCAGCAAGCATAGGCTCGCTGTGCGTAAAAAATAATGTTTCAACTATCATTTTTTGCAGAAGCAGGCTGCGCGTGGAGATCATAGCTACCTATTTAAAGGAAAAGTGCAACAACTATTCTATTGCTGCATATCGTGGTGGATATCTCCCCAATGAACGGCGTCAGATTGAGAAGGGACTTCGTGAAAAAAAGATTAACGCTGTAGTTTCAACCAACGCTTTAGAACTGGGCATTGATATTGGTATGCTCGACTGTGCCATATCAGTAGGCTATCCAGGCTCTATTGCATCGCTTCAGCAACAATCGGGACGTGCAGGCCGTCGCGGCGCCGAATCACTGGCCATTATGGTTGCAACAAGCTCTCCGCTTGATCAGTACATTGCCAGACATCCTCATTTTGTTTTTGAAAACAATCCGGAAACTGCCAATATCAACCCTGACAATCTGCTGATACTTATGGATCACATTAAATGCGCAGCATTTGAAATTCCCTTTTCAACTGATGAACTGTTTACCCATCACCATCTAACCACAAAAGAGATGCTGCACTACCTGGCATCAAAAAATATCTTAAAAGAATCTGGCGGAAAATTTCACTGGATGAGCGATATCTATCCTGCAAATGACATTTCGCTTCGCAGTGCTTCACAGGACAATGTGGTGATAGTGCATAACGATAATCACGCTGAGGTCATTGGTCAGATTGACTATCCATCAGCACCCACCATGATTCACGATGATGCAATCTATATTCATCAGGGACAGCAGTACTACATTGACAAATTAGACTGGGAACGTAAAATTGCCTACTGCCATGAGGTTGAATCTGATTATTATACCGATGCAGAGGAAAAAACTGATATCCATGTACTTGAGGAATTTAATAATAAATCATTTTCAATAGCAACACTCAGTTTAGGCGAGGTCAATGTACGCACCAAAGCCATCATGTTTAAAAAGATAAAATTTGGTTCGCATGAGAATATCGGCTGGGGCAAAATTAATCTTCCCGAATTGGAGATGCATTCCACATCAGTGTGGTGCAGCTTTACCGACGAGTGTGTGCAACAATTTGAACGCGAAGAGGCCGGGGAGGTTTTCATAGGGCTATCCTATATTTTGCGAACCATTGCACCGTTGTACACATTATGCGACTATGGCGATATACGCGTGGTGTTTGAAAACCTTTCACACTTTACCCAGAGGCCAACGATATTTATCTATGATGCCGTTCCAGGTGGCGTTGGTATCTCCGAGCGAATTTTTGCTATTTTTGGTTTGATAGCTCAAGCCTCAAAAGAAGTTATAGCCGCCTGCACCTGCACAAACGGCTGTCCTGCCTGCATAGGGCCAATGATTACCCGAACAGGGATAAAAGAAAAAATAATAGCACTTCTTGAAATATTGCACAATGAATTTGAAGGACAGACTGGACATATATTACACTAAGCAGGAAACTGTTGTGCACGATAGTTCATGGATATCACTCAATGGCGGCAGCACCATAACAACTCCCCATGGAGCCGTCACGCTATTTGCTCACCACCATGATAGTGATAGCTTCCCTATCACTACCGCCCAGCTTTATCTTGATGATTACTGTCGCATACACCATATAGAACCCCTGCATCTCCATGAGTGTATATTTTTTGACATTGAGACAACATCCCTTACAAGCGGAACAGGAAACTACGCATTTTTACTTGGCATGGGATACTTTGCCAATAACGTCTTTACCGTTGAGCAACTATTCATGCGTGAATACGCCGATGAACCAGCACTGCTCTACTATTTTGCTGACAGGGTAAACAACTACAAAGCTATTGTAACCTTTAACGGGAAAACATTTGATATTCCCATTATAAAAACCAGGTTCAGGATTAACCGCATACCGGGCTTTCCCGTATCAATGCCTGTCATTGATCTGCTAAAACCAGCCCGCTCAATATTCAAATCTATTTATGCAAGCTGCTCGCTAAAATCGCTGGAAGAACTTTTGCTTGATGTTACCCGTACCGACGATATCCCTGGCTACCTTATCCCCGACGTATATTTTACCTATCAGCAAACAGGTTTTGACCCGCGTATTATCAATGTTATTGAACACAACCGTATAGACATAACCTCAATGGTTTTACTGCTTGTTTTTTTTAACACCCTTTATCAAATGCTGCATGCAAAACAATTTCATCAGGTACCATCAAACCTTTATACAAACATTGCCAAACATCTTTATAGCCGTAACATTCAGTTGTTTGTTGAGCTTGTTGAATATGCAGGATTTGCATTACTCCATAACGAGCATTCGCTTTTTAAAAAATATTCAACAGCATTAAAGCGATTGGGTTATACTGACAGGGCACTGGCGTTCTGGGAAAAGCATACCAACCTTTTTTCACTTGAAGAACTTGCCAAACACTACGAGCATGCAGTAAAAGACTATGAAAAGGCACTTGAATACTGTAGCAGGGCGATAGTTATTGTTAATGTTTCACCAGATGACAATGAACTCAACAGCCGCTACAAAGCACGCTTTGCTCACCGGATAAACCGCTTACAAAAAAAATTACAATGGAAGCATATTGCCCCATGAACGAATATCACCACTTAGCACCGTATTATGACTACATGCTTCAGCATGTTAACTATAATGAATGGTACCGATACCTGCGCAACGTTATGTGCAAGTACATTTCCAATCCACGCACGGTGCTTGAACTGGGCTGCGGCACCGGCAAGTTTGGGCCAAAATTTTCCATGGATGATTATGAAATATACGGCATGGATAAATCAATAGCAATGTTATCCATTGCAAAAACGCGGGCTAATAAAAATTTTCACATCTTTTGTGGTGATATTACCTGCTTTGCACTATCAAAGACAGTTGATTTTATATTTTCAGTACACGATACCTTTAACTATCTGCTTACCTATGATGATTTTGCAAAAGCACTGCGTTGTGCATACAATTGCATGTCGTATAACAGTATATTCCTCTTTGATATTACCACGCAGTATAATATAATGAAAAACTTTCATCGCAGGCTTTTTGCATATACAGTAAAAGGAACGGATATAACATGGTATAATGAATATGATGAAAAATCAAAGATGGTATATACTAAATTGACATTTGCAACACAAAGCCGCACCATTATTGAAGAACATCTGCAACGCATATACACCATTGATGAGATAATTCCTATTATAAAAAAATGTGGATTATTGGTAGTGGATATAGCAGGAGATTATACCATGAAACCAGTAACGGATCATACCATTATGATTAACGTTATAACAAAAAGGGCATAGCATCCATGGTTGAGATTATTTTATATATACTGTCGTTTGGAGCAGGTATTGCATTATTTTTATATATGCTTTCGCTGTATCATCATCTGCAAAAAAAAACTTCGCAATCTGCAAAAAAAGAGACAAATAAAGCTGCCACTGTAATGCCAGCTAAAACCGTTGATAAAAATTTCACCCCTGCTTCCATGAAAGAAAGAACATGCCCTGTATGTGGCTCAAAGCTTTCGCGCTATGAGGCACTGTATGCATCAAAAATTGTAAAAGACAGCACAAAGATTTTAATCTATGGTTGCCGTTACTGTTACAAGCCCGATGAGGATCCGGATAAAATTAAAAAATCAGATATATAATCATCCATATATGCCAGCAATCGGCATAAAGGTGCAAAACTCCTTAAACACAACAGGAAAAACGCCTTCAACCTTTTCATCCCTGTGATTAAGCATCAGTGCAATCTGCTGTTGATGAGCTGGACCCATAGGAAACACCACTACGCCATCCTGCTTCATGACATGAAGCAGCATCAATGGCCTTTTTGTGCAACCTGCAAATATCACGGCTGCATTAAAAATCCCTGATGATTCATCAATAGTGGTACCATCGCCTGCAAAAACTCTGATATTGGTTAACTTCAAGCGGGAAAATCGCTTCTTTGCAAGCAATGCCAGCTCTTCATCAATTTCAACAGTTGTTACAGATTGTGCAAGGTGTGCCATAATTGCTGTTGAATATCCTGAACCGGTGCCAATCTCAAGGACATGGAAATCCTTTTTAATGCCACAGTAATGAATCATCCGTGCTAATGTCAGCGGCTCATCACCTGTTTTACCAGGGGCTACAGGAATGGGCTGTGTTCCATACAGTGCATCGCTATATATTTCATCAAAAAAATCTTCCTGATTAACTATCGCAAAAGCATCAACAATCCTTTTTGGTATCCTGTTTTTTTGCAATAGCTTAATAAACTCTTCTTTTCTTTTCTTCAGCGATTTCATAGGCAATTCTTTAATTCTATTCAATAAATTGTAAAAGGTATGTAAGAAAGTAATCGGATATGAGTATGGTCATTGATGATGCAACCACTGCGCGGATAGTAGATTTGCCGACGCCTTCTGCTCCACCAAATGTATTGAAACCCTGATAACAGGCTATGATGGCAATCTCAATACCAAAAAAAACTGATTTCAATAATCCTGTTAAAAAATCCATAACCTGCAAATAATTAAAAACATTCTCAATATATTTATCGATAGTAATTCCTAAATTAAAATATGCAATAAATGCTCCCCCTAACGAGCCCACAACATCGGTGATGACAACCAGTACCGGTGTCATGACAAGGCATGCCATAAAGCGTGGCACCGAAAGGTACTGAATGGGATTGGCATCAAGCGTAATGAGAGCATCAATCTGTTCGGTAACACGCATGGTGCCAATTTCGGCAGCAATAGCTGAACCTACCCTTCCTGATAATAGGAGCGCTGTAAGTACCGGGCACAGTTCTCTGAACATGGCAATGGACACCGCACTCCCGATAAATATTGATGAACCGGACATGAGCGAATCCATTGCCCTGCCAATCTGCAATGCCATTACCATCCCCGTAAAAAAAAGCGTTATGCATGTTACCGGCAGTGATTTATAGCCAATTTCAAGCATCTGCAATAAAATATTCTTTGTATCAAACGGCGGTTTAAAAATCCATTTAACCGTTTGAGCAAAAAAAAGGGTATGGTTGCCTACAGACTCAAAAAATTTCATAACAGGGCGGAGGAATATAATCTCAGCATTATTCATATCATTCAGCTTCTTCTCTGAATTTTTCAACAGTTCCAAACTTCATGTATTTATCCCAGAATCGCAGCTCTATCCTCCCTGTTGGGCCATTACGCTGTTTGGCAACAATGATGTCTGCAATGCCAAGGCGCTCGGTTTCTTTTTTTACCTTCTCTTCACGGTAAATAAATAACACAACATCAGCATCCTGTTCAATAGCTCCTGACTCGCGCAGGTCGGACAACTGTGGCATCTGGTCGGTACGTGATTCTACCGCACGTGAAAGCTGTGATAGTGCAATGACCGGTACCGATAACTCACGGGCTAATTGTTTCAATGCATTGCTTATTTCAGCTATTTGCTGATGACGCTCTAAACGGCTATTTGCAACTATAAGCTGCATATAGTCTACAACAATTAAGCCAACCTTCTGCTTCTGGGCAAATCGTCGTGCTTTTGCCCGCAACTCAAATATGCTTAATCCAGGGGTGTCATCAATAAACATTGGTGATTTCTCAAGTCTGCCCGAAATATCAACCAGTTTGCGCAACTGCTCATTGCTTATCTGACCGGTTCGGACATGCTGCATATCAATTAATGATTCAATACATAAGATACGGGTAGCTAGCTGTGTAGCAGGCATTTCCAATGAAAAGAACAATGTTGGTTGCTTTTCACGCAATGCAACATGATTGGCAATATTCAGCGCAAGCGCAGTTTTACCCATTGAGGGACGTGCAGCAATAATGATGAGCTCTGAAGGATGAAAGCCGGTAAGCATTGCATCAAGGTCAGTAAATCCACCGGCAATACCTGTGACCGGCCTTTTTGTCTCATACATGTGCCCTATATTTTCAAGGGTTTCTTTTAAAACATTTGCTAAACTTATAAAATCGCTGGTAATTCTGCGCTGTGTAATGAGGAAAATATCTTTTTCGGCATCATCCAGTAAAACTTTTGTATCCAATGTTGTATCGTATGAACGTTCGGCAATGGTGGTGCATGTTTCAATAAGTTTACGGCGTAAGCTTAACTCTTTGACCCTGTTTGCATAATATTCAGCATTAGCTGAGGTAGATACAGTACGGTATATATTGACCAGAGCCTGATCTTCGCCAACTTTTTCAAACTGTTTTTTATCAATGAGCCGCTGTTTTATAGTAATGAGGTCAATAGGAACTGATTTTATTTCCAGCTCCCTGATTGCCTCATAGATCATTCTATGTGCATCAATATAGAAATCCTCCACCTGGAGGATTTCTATAACCTTTAGCAATGCATCTTTACTTAATAGTATAGAAGATAAACACGCAGCTTCAGCCTCTGTATCATGAGGAGGCATGCCAACATCAAGCATGCGATTACTCCTTTACCACGCTAACCTTTATAGTAGCTGTTAATCCTTCTTCTAATTTAATCTTTACTTCATACTCACCAGCTTTCTTTATGGGTTCGGGCAACACTATCTTTCGTTTATCAATGGTATATCCCATTTGTAAAAGTTTGTCGGCAATGTCGATAGCAGTAACCGAACCAAATAGCTTATCATCCTCACCAACCTGAGCACCAATAGTTAAGGCAACACTTGATAATGCCTCCGCAAGCTTCTGCCCTTCTTTTTTACGTTTTTCCTTTTTTATTTTAACTAGTTTTTTTTGATGCTCAATTGCTTTTGCACTTGACTCATTATATGGTATAACAAGTTTCTTGGGCAAAAGGAAATTGCGGGCAAATCCTTCTGCTACTTCCTTGATATCACCAGCTTCACCTAAATTTTGAACATCTTTCTGTAATATTACTCTCATAGTGAAATTCCTCCGAAAATTGAATTTATGCAATCTTTCTGAAATTCATCCAGAAATCAATAATACCTATACCCATCAGCATGGTGATAACAAAAAACATCACCTGGAATCCTAATAAAATTGTAACAAAAAGTATAAGGAATCCATACAATTTAGGCCATTGCTTCTTTTCAAACACAAACAGTATAACCGATATACCCTGTATAGTATAGACTACACATAAAACAAGTCCAATATTCAGAGCTATCGCCCAAACAGTTTGTAATTCTTTACCTAATAGAACAACAAGCCAGCTTGCTATCAACAAAAAAACCACCCATTCATCAACACGGAAAAGCGAAATTGTATTGTCTTCAGTCTGTAAAAACTTAAACCGTACAAAGAAGGCAAAAACAAATACATAGACTAAAATTGAAATTGCAGCAGAACTGAAAAAATATGAAAACGGCATAAGCACGCGCATCAGTGGTAAAAAGTCTTCCAATTGTTGTGACAGGACCTGCTTTTCAGTAACAGGAATTGATGAAGCATTAATGATTTCCTCAATAATTTTTTGATTGCCGGATATAGCATCAATTCCTTTTACAAAATAGAGTATATAATGAATAATCAAAAGCAAAAGCCATACTATGGTAACGCTGGTAATAAAATATCGCTGGAATGAAAACCGTTTTGCCACATATCCAAACACAGCACCCGTTATAATAAGCTCAAGACCAATCATCTCATTATAAAAATATGATAGACCTAAAAATAAAGCCGATAGAACCATGACCAGAGCTATCGCCAGAGCTTTATATTTCAATTTATAAACTACTATAGCAGTAATAACACATAACGCTATACCAGCTATAAGATGTACTATAAGTTCCACAATAGCAAATACAACCTATTTTACCACAAATGGTAACAGTGCTATGGTCCTTGCACGCTTAATTGCACGTGCTAAATGGCGCTGATGTTTTGCACAGGTGCCAGTAATACGTCTGGGTAATATTTTGCCACGGTCAGTAATAAACCTGACCAGTAAATCCGGATTTTTATAATCAATAGCTACATTAGGATCCTCGCAAAAACGACACACCTTCTTTTTAAATTTTGGTACACGCTGCACCTGCACGGCTGCAGATAATGCTTTATCCTCTGAATGTCTTGCAACTTCAGATGATTTTGTATCTTCCGGAATTATATTTTCCTGTGCCTGTATAGTTTCACCCTGATTTATTTCTTCACTCATTTATATACCTCTTTAAAAAATAAAATTATAATTTTACTAAAATGGAATATCATCATCAGAGAATGGTTCGGTAGAACCCATATCGCCAGTTTCCATGCTGTCTACTGATGGTGATGTTTCAGCATGCGGTTTTCCACCTAAAAATTGCAATGATTCTGCTACCACCTCAACGGTGGAACGCTTGTTCCCATCTTTATCGTCCCATGAACGCTGTTGTAATCTCCCCTCTAAGGCTAATTGCTGTCCCTTTTTGCAATAGTTAGCAACTGTTTCGGCTAATTTACCCCACGCAACACAATTGAAAAATGATACAACTTCCTGCTTTTCATTATTTTTCACATATATGCGGTTATTAGCTATTGAAAAAGAAACAACAGCGGCGCCCCCTGGAGTATACCGCAACTCAGGGTCCCTAACAATCCTGCCAACAAGTATAACTTTATTCAGATCGCCTGGCATGGTAATTTACGCTGTTTTGCTTAAATTTGGCAATCGTACAAATAGATAACGCAGGATATCGGGTTGTAATCTGAATTCAGCAATAATAGCACTGATCTGAGCTGGATCTATCTGTACAATAAAGTACTCATAATACCCGTCATTTGCTCTGTCTATAGCATATGCCATAGCACGAACGCCCCATGGTTCATCAGATTCAATGACCACCTGATTCTTTTTTAAGATATCTCGAAGCTTTTCTTTGAGTATATCCAGCTTATCAGTAGGACGTAAAATCACTATTAATTCGTATTTATTCACTGTTACCCCCTATGGTTATTAATAGCTACATTACATAGTGTATGTAGCAGAAGGAATACCACTATTTTTGCACATAGTATGATTTGCAACAATTTTTTTTCAATTCTTTTTTGTCAGGTTTTCAATTTTTTAAAAAATATCTATTTTATTGCATAGTAACAAATTTACCCTTGACTGCACAGCCATGCTTCTATAAAAGGTGGCTACTAAAATTAAATTTTAAATCTGTTTCTCCAGTGATAGAGTAAATGGAGAAAGTAATTGTAACAATAACCATACAATTTACATTATTAATTGCTACTACATATTTATATTCAGGGGTATCCCATGAAAAACATTGCAAAAACAGCCGATATTAAAACAAATACACCCGTCAGAGTGTATAAAAAAGGTTATGGATATGCTCTCTTAACGGTGATTGAGAATAATGAACTTTTTTTACTATGTAAATCTTCAGAAGATTTTTTATCACATGTGAAAGAAAATGATACTGTAGAATGCTACCTATGGCCTTATCCTGATGGCTCGTATGATTTTAATACTACTATTCTGGGAAAAATTAATGCTCCATTTCCAATTATTCTTCTGCAACATACCGATACAATAGTATATAATCCCTCACGACGATGTTTGAAGGCACAGGTCAATATTCCATTCACTTTTTTTACTTTTTCCATCAATACGTCCAGAAGTTTTTCATCTGAAGAGATACAATGGCATGAAGGTATCGTCAAAGAATTAACAGATAGAGAAGCCCTATTGCAAACCACTACACCATTAGAACATTATGTTAAAGGGCATCTTACTTTAGGAACTAAAAAAATTGATATTACCGGTAAAGTAACAGCTTCGGATGATACTTTGTACGACATTACCTTTGTTGGGTTAGATGATGCAGATAGGATATCCATTTTAGACTACGTCTTCACTGTTTATCGCGAATAATATTAATGCACTACAACCGCACCTTCTTCAAGCAATACATCAATAATAAAGGTATCAAACCTTACATTCAACGGAGTTGCAACAACAAATTGGCCGCTAAATTCAAATAGGTCATCCGGTTGTAATAAGTCAAAATACTCATCCTGATCAGTATAACAATAATAAAGAATTTGTATGCCATGCAGATTGAGCGACAGAACAATTCTGAATTTTTTTTTCAAAACATCAGCAACTTCAACTTTTACTACATTTCCTGTTCCTTTTACTATTACATCTTTAAGCATATCAAATGTTCTTATACGCTTGATAGCATCGCTATTTTGCAACGATGTATAAAATTCATTGTCCAGTATAACTTCAGCTTTCTTTTCATCAGAAAATGATTGAATACACATAGACATGAAAGCTGCAATAATAAAAAGTATAATCCGTTTATTCATATATTATTCAGTTCCATCCAGATTAAAGTAACATCGTATCACCTTACCTGAGCGCAGCACAACACAATTTTCAATTGTACCCTTTGTTTTTTTGACTATTGCAATAATATCATCTAATGATGTAACCTGTTTATCATTAATTGATTGTATAATGTCACCCTTTTTTAGTACATTATAGGCAATACCAAATTGATTTACACCGGTAATTACAGCACCATACAGCGTATCTTCAATAGTAATTCCATATGATTGCTGTAATACATTAATCCAATAATTAACTCTGGATATTTTACTTTTTTCCTGTAAAACAAAATCAAAATTTAATAACTGTCCATCACGAGCAATAACTATGTTAACCAGAGAACCAATTTGTTTGGAATGTATTGCCTTCATTAAATCAGAAATCTTTTTTATGGGGATACCATCCACCTCTCTAACAATATCGCCAACCTCAATACCTGCCTTATATGCTGGTGAACCATCAACAATAGAAATAATCTCTACATGTACCGGTGAATTATTATTAATCATCTTCTCCTGAACCAAAAATCCTAACCATCCCCTCCGTACTCTGCCATATTGAACAAGTTCACCAACCACCTGTTTTACAATGAAAGCAGGAATAGCAAAACTTATTCCCTGATATCCACCGCTTTGAGTACGTATAGCAGTATTGATCCCTATAAGTTTACCGTCAAGTGAAATGAGCGGGCCTCCTGAATTGCCCGGATTAATAGGAACATCGGTCTGGATGTAATCCTCAATATCAGCAAAACCAATATCACTCCTGCCAAGCGATGATACAACACCAGCAGTTACCGATTGCTGCAAACCAAACGGATTGCCTATTGCCATAACCCATTGGCCTGGAAATACTTTTTTATCCTCAAACTCAATAGGTGTTAAAGGCAATCCCGCAGAATGTTTTACCTTCAAAAGGGCTATATCGGTTTTTTCATCAGCTTTGAATAAACTGCCATCAGCAAATGGCTCCACATCACATTCAGTTCCATCACATAAATTAACCTGATATACTGTGCCTTTTGCAACCACATGGTAATTGGTAACCACAAGCCCCTTTGATGATATTATGGTTCCCGAAGCATACCCAACCTTCTGGTAGTGTCCTTTTTCAACAACAAATACCTGGATGCTGACAACAGCCTTGCCAGCTTTATCTGCAGCAGCAATAAATCGCTGACTTATATTATCTCCATAAACAAGTGTCTGAAAAAAAATCAATGCTGCTATAATGCTCAATTTTTTCACTATCTGCCACCTTTACAGTAACTATCGAACAATGGTAAAGTAATTATTGTTTTTATTGATAGTATATTTTTTAAGGTCAATCTTTTTTCCATATGGCGCACATGGAATTTTGTTTGAAACCTCAATACCAGCAAAAAGTGAGTATATACCTGCTGCTATACCTTCAGCCATATCATCCAGATGGTTATCCAGAATATACCGTGTATAGGGCCTTGCTAAATATCCTAATTCCATGTATGCATTGATAGCATTGACATGGAGGGGTATTGACCAGATGGAAATATACGGCGGGGCAAGGCGCTGCTCTTTGTGCCGCACACCTTGCAGGTACAGGTTGTATAATACATATCGTATAATTTCATTTGATGCATAAAGGTTATCACCACCATATCCCTCATACCCGCCATCCCTTCGGTATTTCTCATACATAGATTGTTCACGCTTAAAAAAAGCATTGCCTGGTATAAATTGCTTTACGTTATCGGCGTATGCAGTTTTTGCCGGATGGTACTTTGCTATATGAGCCCATCCCGGAGGATCGTTATATATCCACTGAACCATATTGTAGCGGTATCCCCTGAAAGCTTCTATGTCTGGTTGATAGTTATTGGTCATACGATACCCCATAAAATACTGGATAACATCATTGCAGTACCAGAAAAAGGATGATTTATCTTCAGTCTCAGTGAACCAGTCAGCATAGTTGCTATTATAGAAAAATGATCTGTTTCCACCATTACCCTGAAGATACTGTAAACCCTTATACATAAAACTATAGGGGGCGGCAATAACTGCATTCATACCTCGATAGTAGCGTGAAGCATTTAACGAAAAGTGTATGGATACAACCATATGGGGGTGTAAACTATTGATATAGCTTATCCTGCCTTCCTGCAATGTCCCGTCCGGGAAAACAGAATCAAACAGTCGGTAAGGCGCATTGGGATCTTTGTGTAGCATTTGAGAATTTAATGAAGGTTGCCGGCTCACAAATGATTGTATGCAGACACGTTCAAACGGTTTATTGGTATATTTCTGTACTATGGAACAAAACTTTTTAAAATCCCCATCAGGTAACGTTAATTGTAAAATTTTTTCTATACGTACAGCAATCTCGTATGTGTATATATGTTCATAATACTGTCTATACATAGCTCCCTCACGGAACATATCAAGATATTTCATGGACAAGATATCAAATCTGTCACCATGATAATCTTTAGGGAGTAGAGCTTTACCTCCATGTCCGGGATCAACAACAACTCGATAGACAGGAAACTCATACTGAACACAAGAAGTATAAAATGTAAAAATAAATAGAACAGCAAACAACACGATTATCATTATGTTTCTGGCTACAATCATCAGCAATACTATACCATCATAAAAAAGGGGTAATGCATTACCCCTTTTTTATTATTATCGTTACTTGTAACTATTTTGCCTGTGTCTGAGGTTGATTCAGAATTCGGTTCATATTATCTGCTTTGTCCAGATCGTACTTCCCTTTTGAATTTTCAGGATCAATATTTTCCAGAATGAGTATTGCATACGATTTTGCAACCCTGAAATGTTTTACGGCTGTATCATAGACATGATCATCCATCATATTTTGTGCATCATCATATTGTCCATATGCAATCCGCAAACGAGCAGTATTGTTAAATAGTACCTTATTCCTGTCAGGATTTGATTTGCTCCGCTCATCAAGCGAAAGATCAAGAATCTTGCTTGCACATTCGTTAAGCAATGCCTGGGTTCTTTGTTTATAAACTTCAGCTATCTTTTTGTATAATTCATAGATGTCTTTACGGTTTTTCTCCAGCTCCACCTGTGCATAGATTACATCCCGCTTATAATAATAATCCATACCTTTTTTATAGCCATTATAGCATGCTTCATAATCTTTTTCCCAGCCCTGATCTTTATAGTTGGTCACAATTATTTTTAGCATATATATTTTATCAATATTTGATTTCATTAAGTATTCCACACGTTCTAACGCATGAAACCTTGCCAGATAATTTTCTTCCGGACGTGTTGCTTCGGTAAATTCTGATTTTTCAGCCTGCTGCGGCTGAGCCTGCTGCGCATTTACTATTGGTGAAAGCTGAAGTGAAAATATCAATGCAACCGATAAAATAAAAAGCAAACCTTTCTTTTTCATTGTATTACTCCTTTAATTGATAATTGAAATTAGCATGCATTAAAGTATTGGCATCCTTGCAAAACCTTATATTAAAAATTAATGATATCAAGCAACCTTGTGTTTAGCAAGTATTTTTTTTATTTTTTTTATCAAATAAAAAAATTTTACACCACCAGTATAATCCTGATATCCATGACATTGGTATTTGTTGGTCCTGTTTTTATTAAATCCCCTAATCGTTCAAAAAAATGATACGAGTCATTGTTGTTCATGTAATCATTGATATCAAGCCCCATTCTTCCTGCCTTATTCAGCGTATTGCCATCTGCGACGGCACCTGCTGCATCGGTTGGGCCATCCGTTCCATCAGTTCCAACACTGGCAGCAACAATCGAAGTATTTTCAATAAGCGTTGCCATCACCATGGCAAACTCCATATTGCGGCCACCCAAACCGCTACCCTTTACCACCACGGTTGTTTCACCGCCACTTATAATACAGGCAGGCTTTTGCACTGGATTGCCAGTTTTAATAATCTCATGAGCTATCGCACCATGAAAGCACGCAGCCTCCCCGGTATCGCCCTCAATCATTGATGACAAAAACAGCGGTGTATAGCCCAATTCGCTGGCTTTTTTATACGCTGCCAGGCAGGCAATGCTATTTGATGCAACAATAATATTGTGAACATTTTTAAATATATTTTCATCCTTGGGTGTCTCGGGAATTTCACCATGTGCCCCTTTTTCAAGGTGCTCTATAATGGCATGGGCGATAGTTCCTGTTAATTTATATTTTTCTAAAATAGCGAGTGCATCAGCATACGTGCTGGTATCGCAAACAAAAGGACCCGATGCGATGATATCCATATCATCACCAACCACATCCGATATCATAATATTGATTACCGTTGCCGGGTAAGCCGCCAGTGCCAGGTTGCCGCCTTTTGTGCGCGATACATGTTTGCGTACCACATTCAATTCTTTAATGGATGCTCCGCTCTTCAAAAGTTTTTGCGTTAAATCCTGTTTCTGGGCTAATGTAATTGGTTCTACTGGATAGGGCAGAAGTGCCGACCCTCCTCCTGAAATACATGAAATAATAAGATCATGCTCACCTGCTTTTCCCAGTACATCTATAATCTTTTGCGATGCCTTAAGTCCATTCTCATCAGGTACAGGGTGCCCCGCTTCAAGCTGCTGAATGTACTGCAAATCTTCACGGTATCCATATTTTACAACAACAATACCCTCAACAATACGCTCTCCTATGATATCTTCAACAGCCTTTGCCATCCTTGCTGTTGCTTTACCAGCACCTACAACATAGATTGCATCAATGGTATCACAATCAATGACCAGGTTACTATCGCCCTTAATAATTAATGTATTTCCCTTCCGTTGTAAAAATTTGCAAACGGCACTATAGGGATCAACTGCTGCAATAGCATGGGTATATATGGCTTTTATATCGTCACGCTGTTTATGTTTTTTAGGCATGGCAAATCCTCCAAAATAGAATTATTAGCCTCAGCCCCGGCCTTGTTTTCCTCTCTTTATTTAAGGAGAGGGAATAAGGGTGAGGTATGTATACTTTTCATCCATTCTTAGTGACTAAACATCAACCATTGGTAATTCCCTGAAAAATGATTGATGAGCTCATCACTATTTTTATACAACATGCCATAAAATTTACTTGCATACAGGCATTACCATTGAGTATATTGAGTATGATAGTTGCATAACCAATTGTCAAATATTTTACAATGCTATCAGCAAATAGCAATTATAAAAAATTAGGTATTTATATGAAGAAAGTAAGAAGGGCATTTTTCTTATCATGTTTATTGATGGCAATGGCAACAAGCGTTGTACAGGCTAAAACACTTTTAGTTGTTTACCCTTTTTGCCCTGATGACTTAAAAAATGAAGCTACCATACTTTTTGAATTATTGAATAAAATGACTATTGAAAACTATTCAATAGAGAACACAAAGCAAATAGGTTCAATAGATTCATTCATAAAATTAAGTAACGAGGATTCGCTTTCCGTAATAAAAAAGACAGCCAGAAAAAGAAAAAATGATTACATACTTTTTTTTGAAATGTCGCATTCAGTTGGGCAGATCTTTATTGAATCAAAGTTATATTCTAACACGGAAGGATCATTTATTGCAACATCATTTGACTGGGCTTATTACCATGCCATTGCTGATATTGTTAAAACTATCGAAACAAAATTATCATTGATTTTTCAGTCAAAAATCATTAAAATAACCAATGTCTCTACGCTACCTGACAGCACCACCAATCAGATAACCATACATTGTGAAACCTATGGCGACAATACTTCGTTTGCATTTGTTCGTTCTCTTTTTCGTGAAGGACCATATGATACTATTGCCACAATAACAACTCCATCATTTACTGATAACGATGTTGTACCGGGAATTGTTTACTGGTATCGCGTCCAGGCTCTTTACGATAGTGTCGTGATTGACACTTCACAGCCCGTATCCGCCTGTATACAGGCTGAAAACAAAGAAAATCTGGACCTTCAAAAGGTACTATCGCTCTATAAAAATCCTGAAGAAAAGCCAGCAGATGATGAGCAAAAAGAAACTATCAAAAAACATTTAGAGTTATTACAGCCACTGTATATAAACTCGGTTAAACTGCGCATCATTATGCAGGTAGTAAAATCATACGTTAACAAAGGACAACTCATTGTGTTAAGGAATTTTGATACAACTGTCATGGATACGGATAATAATTGCATGTATTTCATTAAAAAAAATAGCTATGTTGTAAAGCTGGAATCTAAAAAACCTTTTAATGTATTAGCTGCAAGCAATTTTGATTTAGAACTTTTACAACGGTTATCACTTAATGCGATTGCGCTTGGTGTTCCTGATAATTACATTGAAATTACCGATGATGAAGGGTATACTATGCAACTGCCATTTTATCAGGCAATTGGTATTGCAACAACCTATTTCACAGAATACAAACATTGGGCTTCCAATACCATTATGTGGAATACGTCTAATAAAGAGTTAAATGCAAAAATGAAAGATTATACAAACCAGTGATTTGATTAAATAAAATGTATAAATAGTCGATAGTATAATAAATAATAATCTCACAAAATAGTTATGTTATTTAAACGTAAAAAGAAAGTATTGCCTGATGTTTATGAGTTTACCGATGACGATGGCAAAAAATGGCTGCAGACATCGACAAAAGATCTTTTGTCTTCAAAAGAACTTAATGATATTATTAAAGAGATAGAAAAAGAAAAAGAGGAAGGTGAAATTGTTATTGCCCGTATTGACTTTAAAAAAGTCAACAAAGAGTATTATGAACGTGTTGTTGAACTGGAAGATACGTTAAAAAAAAGAACTGATTTGTTAAAACGTATCATTAAGGAATCACGTGAAACCATTGACCGCAAGAACAAAAAACTTAAAGAACTTATTGAATATATTAAAAAACTCCATCTTATATTAGCATACTATAAACTTTCGCCGGAAGATTTTAATAAGATTGATTTTACCAAAGCTTATGCAAAACCCTCTGAAATACCAGCCCCGCAGCCTTCTATTGAAATAAAAGAAAAAGTTGTTGAGTACGTCCCCGTAGAAGAACAGATAATGCAGGATTAATTTAGTTATTGACAGCTATCTTTACCAGCTATAGTTGACATACTATAGCAATTGAAAGGCTATCGACGGCATGCCTGTCAATGGAAAATGAATGTTAAAACTATTGTAAACATTTACCAATGACGCACACTGTAACGCAAAAACAGATTACCAAACTACCCGGCATGAACACTATGTATAGGTATAAAAGGCTGGGATTACCCATAAAAATTAATCCAACTTTGCTATTTTTTGGAAAAATTAAATCTATGTTTTTAGAATTGAAACTATATGACATCTTTTTTAGAAAACAAAATAATTAGAGCATACTGTGCACAACAGTATGTATACATACTGTGCAGAATAATGGAGGCTATATATTGGCGCTGAAAATATTTAATACATTAACACGACGTTTAGAGCCATTCATCCCCGGTGGCATTGCAAAAGATAGTATTGCAGAATATCCCCCTGTTACCATATATTCCTGCGGGCCAACGGTGTACAGTTATGCTCACATTGGCAATTTCCGTACATTTATATTTAATGATTTTTTGCGGCGCTATCTTAAATTCAGAGGATATACAGTAAACCATGCAATGAATATTACTGATGTTGATGATAAGACAATAGCCGGAGCTCTTAAAGAAGGGGTGACATTAAAAGAATACACCGACAAGTATACACGGATATTTTTTGAGGATTGTAAAACGTTAAACATAGAACCTGTTGAACATTACCCCCGTGCCACAGAATCTATTGACGCCATGATAGATATTATAGCACATCTTGATAAAAAGGGGCTTGTTTATGAAAAGGATGGCTCACTTTATTTCAGCATTGCAAAGTTTCATAAATATGGACAGTTGAGCAATGTCACCAGTATGGATATCAAAGCAGGTGCGCGATACGATGCCGATGAATATACCAAGGAGGATGTTCGTGATTTTGCACTGTGGAAAGCTCCTAAAGAAAATGAGCTATACTGGGAAACCCCTTTTGGTAAAGGCAGACCTGGGTGGCATATTGAATGCTCGGCTATGGTGCGCAAAATTTTTGGCACCACCATTGACATACATACCGGTGGTGTAGATTTAATATTTCCTCATCATGAAAATGAAATTGCCCAGAGCGAAGCAGCGTATGATGAGCCTTTTGTACGTTACTGGCTCCATGTTGAGCACCTGCTTGTTGAAGGTTCAAAGATGTCAAAATCATCGGGGAACTTCTTTACCCTGCGTGACCTCCTTAATAAAGGCTATTCGCCACGTGCCATCAGATATCTATTGATTACCGCCCATTACAGAAAACAGCTTAATTTTACCTTTGACGGTTTAACTCAGGCCGGGCAGGCACTCTTTAGAATTGACAACCTCATTGCCCGCCTTAACGATATAAAACAGGAAAAGCCTGATAATGAGGAAGCAGATAAACGATGCTCACAGTTTATAGAATCATTTATTGAAGCTGTTGATGATGACCTTAATATTGCAGAAGGGATTGGTACATTTTTTGACTTTTTACATGATATCAATACATTGATAGACAAACGTATGCTGGGAAAAGCTGACGCCGATACTATAATGCATACTCTTAACCATATTGACACCGTTTTTGGATTTATATTCTTCCATGGCGCTGTAACAGTAAACAAAGAAGAAATTGAAGCTCTTATTGAAGAGCGGAATAAAGCCCGTAAAGAAAAAAATTTTACACAAGCCGATAGTATCCGTGATGAACTGTATAGCAAAGGGATTATAGTACAGGATACCAGAGAGGGGACGCGGTGGCTGATCAAATCATAGCAGGACGCAAGGTTGTCCTTGAATATCTATCATCAATTGAAGGTGATGCAACCCTCTACATTTCCGAAAGTGCACATGGCAGGATACTTGATGTTATTGCAGATAAAGCTTCCAGTCTGAATATCCCCATTAACAGGGTTCCCAGAAGCTGGTTTGATAGCCACTGCCAGCCTCATCATCAGGGAGTAGCTCTTAAGATGAGCTATCGCCCACACAATACACTACAGAATAGATTTCATTTGCCCGATATTGCCAGTTCACAGGGGGTTATTGTTGCCTGCGATGGCATTACCGATCCCCATAATATTGGCTCCATAATACGCACTACCGAAGCGCTGGGTGGCAATGCTGTCATTGTAACAAAAGCCCATGCCCCTGAAATAACGCAAACCATCATAAAAGCATCAGCAGGTGCAACTGCTCATATTATTGTTCATTATGTTGCCAATTTAGCAAGCTTTATAAACGATGCAAAACAATCTGGCTTCTGGATTATTGGCACATCCGACAGCGGTACGCATCCCATCCATAGCATACGGCAGTATAAGCCGGCGGTACTTATTATTGGCAGTGAAGGGAGCGGCATGCGCCAGCTTACACAACAACTGTGCGATATAACGGTTGCAATACCATTACGAGGAAAGGTTTCATCACTCAACGCATCGGTGGCGGCTGGCATTGTGTTGTGGGAGTTATTGAAGGAGTAAAAAATATGTATACACAAATTTGATTACGATAGCAACTATATATGCAACATTTTTTTAATTATATTAATTTACTTCTTGACAACTACCGACGATTAATAGTATATAGATTAATGTTTAATACGTTCTTTGATATTTGGTTTTAAAACAATGAATGCAAAGATTGTCTATTGTGTTAACATACAAAACTATTGAGCAATAGAGAGAAATATAGAAGATTTTGTAATGTTATAGCGTGAAGGAAATGAAGGGATGAACATACGATTGTTATTTCGTGTTTGTTGTTGCTCATTAATATTTTTTATATTCTTTTTTTGTTATATACTCATATCATGTACTGGTAATCCTTCAGCAACCGATGTTATAGAAATAACAAAAGTAAATCATTTTATTACATTCGATGACAGGGCAAGGGGAATAACCGCTACTGCATCAACCCTTCCAGCAGTTGTGATATCTCATGAAACACATTCCAGCGCATCAATACAATGCAAAACATGCCACCATAAACAATATAATGACGAACGTATTAAGACATGCTCCTTTTGCCACAAGGGTACCATGGGTGCAGAGATGTACCATACCTTTTGTATTAACTGTCATACAGTAAAGCATAAAGGTCCTGTAACCTGTAATCAATGCCATAAAGAAAAAAGCAGCAGGCTGAATGAATATAATGAAATTAAGAAAATATATAAAAAAACCTTTGCGTTCACTGAGAACCATCATTCTATCCATAGTAAAGAAAACATCCAATGTATACAATGTCATCATAATACAAAAAACAACACAAAACCGGAATCATGTAGTAATTGCCATGCAGGACATTCAAAAATGGTTGTTTTGCATAATTTTTGCAAAGATTGTCATAAGAAACAAGGTATTTCAATTAGCTGTGAACAATGCCATAAGGGAACTCAAACCAACAACATTATAAAATATGAAACTATTATACTTGAAAAAACGGGGCATAGATTACCACCTATAAAATTTAACCACAAAGCCCATATAGAATCGTATAACACCGAATGCATTGACTGTCATCATATAGGTTCATTACAAAAATGCTCATCCTGTCATACAAAAAAGGATAACAAGGAAATAATCAATTTGCGTTCAGCATTTCATCAACAATGTCATGAATGCCATAGAAGAAGCAAAGGTCCATTGGGATGTTTACGCTGTCATTATGAAAAAGTTTTATAGAGAACAAATTGAACAAAATTTATTATTAATTGAAATGGTATATGAAGATATCAGAATATTTAAAACAACTGGTTAATAAGGATAAAAGTATAACAAAATCTATCAGATATGCGCTTATACTTACCGTTATATTGATATCGTTATCTTTTTTGTTAATTACATGCTTTTATACAGCTAATCAGATGGAACAAAGCATGGTAAATAATTACCATGAAATATTGCTAAAACAATTTGAATTTATTGAATATTGGTTGGAAAACAAAGTAGAGCATATTGAAAAATTATCAACGGCATCTATCATTAATGAATATATAGAATCCAAACAAATAAATAAACTCATTGAATATTTGCATCAGGTTATTGCTGATCAGGGTGAATACTACGCCATTACCATTATGAATGACGATGGGGATGTACTGTGTACCACCAATAGCACATTTTCATTTACCATGAGTGCTATCTACAATCAAATAAAAAGTACCAATGATACTGCAATTTGTAAAACAATAAAAATACCGTTCAAAGGTAATAGTATAACTGCATTGCCTATTAGTTGTCCTATTGGCAAATCTATACATTATGTTAAAACAAAATCACCTTATATAATTTGTTTTGTCAATATGGATATACTATTTGATTCAATGAGGATGATAAATGTGGGTAGCCATGGCAATGTTTATCTCATTGATAAGGATGCACAAGTAATCCTGGCAGCAAATAACAATAAACCAAAAAATTCATATTTTAACGATTATTCTTTGCAGGATGATAGGCACAGTAAAAATTTTAAGCCTGTCAATAAAGATGGGCAGCTAATTGCCAGTGTAAAAAAATGCCTTTCTGATTTTAGATCTGGCATTGCACAGTATGATAATGCATACAATGATAAGGTCATAGGATTATGGAAATGGCTTTCATATTTTCAGTACATGTTTTTGATTGAAATTTCTTATGCTGAATTGCTAAAGCCTATATACCATACAATAATTGTATATGTTATGGTTAGCATAGCTTTTGCAGCAATAGCCATATTTTTTAGCATTACCTTTTCCAAAAATATTAAAAATAAACTATCACTCTTTATTAAAAGTTTTGGCGAAGCAAGTGTTGGAAACCTTTCATCTGAATATCCAGTAACATTCAATAAAAACAATATTGAAATTTTTATGAAACAAGGTGAAACCTTTATCCCCTATACATCTTCAAAACATTGTTTTTTTGAAATAGGCAGTATTGCTAAAAAGTTTGGTAACGACATACATTGCAAATTTATATTGGAAGGACAATTCAAATCATGCTTGCAATGCTCAATATACCAAAGTAATGCAGCAAATGAAATAGACCTACTGGGTGCATGGTTTAATGCATTCATGGATAAATTGCGAAATATTATAGAAGATGTAAGTCAAATAATTCAGGAAACCTTTACAGCATCAGATGAAGTTTCTCAATCAACACAAGATTTTTCTGAAAACAGCAATACGTTAGCCTCTTCTTCAGAAGAAATAATGGCAACCATGGAACAATTGGGGGCAGGATTTGAAGAAATCAGCAAAAGTGTTAATCAGCAAGATGTAAGTATCTCAACCATGATAGCTACGTTTGATTCATTAACTGAAATAATGAATGATTTAAATAAAATTATAATTGATGCAAAGGAAAACAGCAATAAATTTCAGACAAAAGCAAAAGAAGGTCAGGATATGCTCCAAACCATGCATGAATCTATGACCTCCATACAGAAAAGCTCGCAAAAAATAATTGATATTATAGCAATTATTGACACTATTTCTGATCATATTAATCTACTGGCACTTAATGCAGCCATTGAAGCAGCCCGTGCCGGTGAGGCTGGCAAAGGGTTTGCTGTTGTTGCATCAGAGGTTGGAAAATTAGCAGAGCAAACCGCTACAAGTTTAAAAGATATAGAAAAATTGATTTTATCCAGCGATAACGAAATAAAAAATGGTATTGTCAATATACAGAATACGGTTTCAACAATTCAAAGCATTATTGAAGGATTTTCAATGATTGGTACAATGATGTACGAAATATCAAATAAAATGGAAATACAAAATAACACTAAGAATCAGTTTGTTGAAGAGATGACTAAAGTTAAAGATATTTCTTCAATCATCAATAATTCCGTAAGGGAACAGCAAACTGCATCAGACAATGTAATAAAATCTGTCAGTATCATTAATGAATCAACCCAGGGAATTGCTGCTCGTTCAGAAGAGCTGGCCGCAAATTCTATAAATTTAAAAGATAGGATATCATTATTACAACGTGAAATACAATTTTTTAAAAAAGTATAATATGCTATTACGCAAATGGTATATCCTTACCCTGTAACTGCCACTTTTCTATTAAATACGGTTTATAGTTTTCAAAAACCTGCGCCTGTTTTTCCACCTCTTCCTCAGCCTGAAACGAATTCATTGACAATGTTTCATTGATAAATGAAGCAATCCTGCCAAAATATAATGGCACCATAAGGTTTATTAAACGTACTTTATTTATCTTCCATGTATGATAAATAGCAGAAAGTTCATACACAACCTTAACCCAGACTTCAACAGGTATTGAAAAATGTATAACATCAAGCTTTGATGAAGACAACAGCGCATTATACACATCACTTGAAAACATCTCTTGATACAATGAATGAAATTGTGAAAACCCTAACTTGTACTCATTCACCAGCCTTTCTAAATTAACTTCTATTGGTTCAGGCTCACTAGCATTGATATCGCCAAAGGTTGGCACAGGTTTACTGCGTTCAATATTTTTCCAGTACGGTTCATACCCTTCCATAAGATTGAAAAGCGTTCCGATAACCTGAACAAACATAGGACCAAGTGATTGCGCAGGATCTTTTGCATCATGAATTTTTACACCAAGATTTGCCTGACATATCTTCACATGACTCACAATAGCATTGACAGTCATGAATATATCAATACCAAAACGGGCTATATCGGTTGTCCAGACCGGCTTGTCTAAATAAATTTTTGCAAGATTCTTTGAGATTGCAAAGTCACCACCAATTGGCTGTCGTATCCTTTTCCCAAACACTGCACGAATAATGTTGTAGACAATGTTGTTGGTGATAGTTCCATCATATTTATACCGTGTATACACCGGTGCAACGTACTCAAAGTCTTTTTCAAGTACTGGCGATAACAACAGTTTAATCCAATCAGGAGATATACTGCGTAAATCTGAATCAACAACTATGCACGCATCTACATCAAGTATCTGTGCCGCCTCAAAAATTGCTCTGAATGCTGAACCTTTCCCGGCAACCCCACGATAAATCTGTATTATCCGTTCCTGCCATGGCTTAAGTTCTATTGATTGAGCGATATCGCGTGTATCATCAGTAGAACCACCATCAGAAACAAACAGTACCGGCCTTACATCATTATAATATGTAAACAGACCTTCGCTTACCATTGTCATAACATTGGCTATCGTTGCTTCATTGTTAAAACAGGGAATGCCAATAAGTACATCCGCTTTTTTTATTTGTTCTAACCTTTTAATTATATATGGCCGTATAGCTGTTAAATATTCCATAGTGTCAAGTATATAATATACAACACTATTATCAAGATTTTTTAAATAAAATACACTTATAAAATACAATTAATTTAAAAAACTATCGAAAACAAGCTATAAACAAAATAGTACAAATAATATAGCAGCCTGCAATTGCAATAATTTAATTGACTCTTTTTACAGGGAATTTACTATATGTTTATAGTCTTCATTTATTAGTATTGCTGAGGTTACTGTTATGAACTATCGTGTTGTAAAGCAATTCTGGATTAATACCGTTGATAATTTTTTCAACTTCTTCTATAAGATTGTAGATTTTTTAAAAATCTGGGTTGATGTCTTCTGGGCATTCATGGATATATGGTATCACTTTTTTGCCATCTTTGGAAATTTATTTCTCTATATATATTATATATTCCTGTTTATTATTGATAAGTCAACCGAATCAGGGACAAACATATTACTAACAAGCAGATTGCCAAAACAGGTCCCCTTTAGACCACAAAAAGCGTATGTTAAGGATAGCTACAATCCAATTCCAGCAATGTATGGTGTAAAAAATGTAGCAGAGACAGTTGCCTCAAGCATTACTCCTATGCGTACTACTCCAAAAGGCACCAGAACATCTATTGTAAAAAAATTGTTCACTATAATTCGTGATGGTATAGATATTATTGTTGGACTGTTCAAGAAACCCGTTAAAGCCATAGGTAATGTTGCAGCCCGGCGCATGAAACCGGTAAAAGAAGAGCCACATAAAACAGGAAGCCTTATAGAAGAATATATAAAGGAATATGAGCAAAAGCGTCATTGAACGCCTTTGCCTTTAATGTTTAAACGCACGCTGCCCGGTAAAAACCATAGCCACTTTTGGATTAGCTTCATTGCATGCCATTATACTCTCCCAATCGCGGATTGAACCGCCGGGCTGCACAATGGCAGAGATACCCTGCTTTATACCCACGTCTACACCATCCCTGAATGGGAAGAATGCATCCGAAACCATGCTTGCTCCAATGAGTCCGCCCTTTGCTTCTTTTGTAGCTTCATCAATTGCTATTTTATCGCTTGCTTTACGCAATCCTTTTTCAACCTCAAGTGCTAACTGATAGTACGAAATTCCATAGTTATCAAAACATAGCATATCGGCATATTTGGTATAGGCTTTCTGCACGGCAATTTCGGCTACGCCTACCCTATCCTGCTCGCCGGTACCTATGCCAACGGTTACCCCATCCTTAACATACAGTACCGAATTTGAGGTAACACCCTGCTCCACAAACCAGCCAAACAAAAGGTCTTCATATTCCCGGGGGGTTGGCAAACGGTCAATTTTATAAAGCTGCCCCTTATATTCTGCCTGTGCAGGTTTTAAATCATCTTTAGAATTAATGATAGTAACCGGTGATTGCTGAACTATGATGCCGCCATCAATCAGCGATTTAAAGTCAACAAAGCGCAATTGCTTATACTCTTCAAGCCTGTCAATACGCTGAATCCTTACAATGCGAAGGTCCTTCTTCTTTGACAATATATCCATGACTCCGGGCTCAAAATCCGGAGCAACCAGCACCTCCAGATAATTTTGTGAAATAAGCTGTGCAGTTTCTTTATCTACAGCTCTGTTGCAGACAACACATCCACCAAAAGCTGCAATACGGTCAGCCCTGTTTGCCCTGTTATATGCCTGGGCGATAGTTACTCCATAAGCAACACCACAGGGATTATTGTGCTTAACGATAACAGCAGCTGGTTGCTTCATTAAATATTTTACTATATTCAGAGCGTTATCAATATCGGTAAGGTTAATCTTGCCGGGATGCTTCCCAAACTGCAGCATCATCGATTCATCAATGCCACTTACCAGCGAATGACCGGGGCTTATGAATTCACAATCCCCCAGCACAAGATTGCCATTAACAAGCTCATAGAGTGCTGCTTCCTGCCCGGGATTTTCACCATACCGCAATCCCTTTTCAATCAACTGCCCATCATCATTGATCTTCCAGGTTCGTTTTTTATATATCAGCGTTTGATTCCCAAAGCTAATGGTCATGGTATCCGGAAAATGGTCATCCATGATGGTTCGATATGCTTTTTTTAAGTCTTCCATATTTGAAAATCTCCATACTATCTATAAATTGCATTCAAAATCTTACACTGCTTCACCATATCGCTTCAGGCACTCATTTTGTAAAGTTAAAATTCTATCCCGTAAATCATTCATTGCCTTCTCGATGGTATTAATAGTATATTCGTCTGTTGGCATCTCCTCCCCTATCATAACATATACTTTTCCAGGGTTAATATCCCCGGTTTCGGGCTTTAATCGTTGATAGGTGCCATGGATATAAATAGGAACTATCGGCACGCCTGTCTCAATGCATAAATAAAATAACCCTTTTTTAAAGGGTTGGAGCACTCCCGTACGGCTGCGCGTACCCTCAGGAAATATCATAATACGGTTTCCCTTTCGTATTTTTACTGCTGCCTCTTTCATGCTGGCTCTTGACCGCTCTTTATTTTTTCTATCTATGGCTATATAACCGCTTAAAGACATGTGCCATCCCATGAATGGTATTTTGAATAGTTCTTTTTTTGCCGTCCAGCCAAACTTTACCGGAATAATGGCACTCAAAAGCCATATATCAAAAAAACTTTGATGATTGGATGCAAATATCTGAACATGTTCTTTTGAAATATTTTCAATACCCTCCACCTGATATCGTATCCCACAAAACCATAGTATATTCTTTGACCAGTTTTGCATGCAAAAATGAGCAAGGTCACCTCTGGGGCTGACAAACCATGAAAAAAGCGAGATGGTTCCCCAGAATGCGGTATCAACGCCAATGAATAACCACGTTGCATAGGTGTAACCCTTGCGTATCACAGTATTCATATAAACCTCCGCAAATCAACATATTTTGATTTATGAACATATTTGTGAAAACGCATGGATTACATCGTCTACAAAGGGATTTGTCAACTAATAAATCACAACCCCATCATTCTGGATACAATCATCTTCATAACTTCAGATGTACCAGCATAAATAGTTTGTATACGAGCATCCACATAAAATCGTGATACCGGGTATTCCAGACAATACCCATACCCTCCAAAAAGCTGCAAGCAACGGTCAGCAACACGTTTGGCAGTTTCACATATCCAGTATTTAGCCATACAGGTTTCTTTCACTACATCATGACCCTGTATATGGTGATGTATCAGATCATCAATAAAGCTTCTGCCAGCTGCAATTTCCGAAGCCATTTCGGCAATGGTAAACTGCGTATTCTGAAATTTTGAAAGTGGTTTCCCAAATAACTTTCGCTCTTTTACATAATCGATAGTTATTGCCAAACATTTTTCCATGGCTGCTTGTGAAGTTAACGCACATACCAGCCTTTCCTGTTGCAGCTTCTGCATAAGATAAATAAATCCCTGTCCTTCCTGTCCTAAAAGATTATTGTCAGGGATGCGACAGTTATCAAAAAATAGTTCGGCTGTATCCTGCGCTTTAAGACCAATCTTTTTGATGGGTTTCCCTCTGGTAAAGCCTTCAGTCCCATCTTCAACTAAAAAAAGGCTTACCGACTGATGGGGAGGTAACTCTTTTGACGACCTGGCTGCAACTATAACCAGATCTGCCAGGATACCATTTGATATAAATGTTTTCTGACCATTGAGCACCCAGCTATCGCCATTGGAAACAGCACTGGTTTTCATGCCTGCAAGATCCGAACCCGCCTCCGGTTCGGTCATTGCAATGGCAAGCACTATCTCCCCTGAAGCGCATTTTGGCAGGTATTTCATCTTTTGTTCTTCTGTGCCAAATGAGTATATATATGGCGCAACAATATCATTGTGGAGTGGAATCATAAATGAATTAGCACCGCTGTATGCCAGCTCCTCATTGAGAATAACCGAATAGAGGAAGTCGCCACCTGGACCGCCATATTGTTCCTCAAGCCATGGAAGAAGCAAACCAAGCTGACCGCAGCGATTCCACATCTCACGAGGCACAATGCCTTCATGTTCCCATGTATCGTAAAAAGGCATTACCTGTTGCTCAAAAAACTTGCGTACGGTTTGCCTGAACAGAGCATGCTCCTGCGTAAACTGAATTGAACGTTCCATTTATTTAATCCTTATAAAATCGCTTATCCGTTTTTGCCATATCTGCCAGTATCATTGCAGGTTTAAAACGCTCCAGACCCCTGTTGTAGTATTGCAACATGGTATCAACAATGGTACCGGCACCTTCATGGTCAATATATCTAAATATTCCGCCCTTAAATGGTGGAAAACCCAATCCCAGAACGGAACCAACATCGCCGTCACGCGGTGAGGAGATTATACCTTCCTGCAAGCAGTGAGCTGCTTCATTTATCATCATAAGGCTTACCCGCTGTTGAATCTCTTCTACTGATATTGCTTCTGGAGTTACTTTCCCTATGACCGTGTACACTTCTTTATTGGGCAAACGCATGCCTTTTTTCTTAGGACTATCGTACATATAAAATCCTTTTTTATTTTTTTTGCCCTTAAAGCCTTTGCTTAAAAGCAACGGCAGAACATTGGACGGTGCAGCACCCCGCGCGGTAAACATCTGTCCTAATTCAATGGTAACATGGGCACCAACATCTATACCAACCTCGTCCAGCAGTGCTATGGGACCAATCGGATAGCCAAACGCAAGCATAGCGCTATCAATATCATTCATTGGTACACCTTCTTCAATCAAAACAACACTCTCATTCAGATACGGTGCTAATATTCTGGTTGTATAAAAACCAGGACCATCCTTTACCACAATACAACTTTTTCCCTGAGCTATCCCGGTTGCAACAGCTGTCGCCACCACCCAATCTGCTGTTTTTGCGGTTTTTATTATTTCTAACAATGGCATGGCAGGTACGGGTGAAAAGTAATGCATCCCTATCATATTCTGCGGACGCTTTGATGCTTTCGCAATAAGGCTGATAGGAATTGCCGAGGTATTTGATGCAACAATAGTGGTATCGCCGCAAACAGCCTCAACCTGTTTTACCAGATTTTGCTTTAATTGCAAATCTTCAAAAACGGCTTCAATGACCAAATCAGTATTTTTAAAATAGGTATAATCATCGCATGGAATAAGTTTTCCGTACATTACCTCCTTGTCAAAATTACGGATAGCCCCCGACTGCGCCCGCTTTTCCAGGCTTTTTCTAATCTGTGCCATGCTGCGTGTAACAAAATCAAGCGAGGTGTCTTTTAACAGCACCGTATCGCACAGCGGCAATGAAACGAAAGCAATACCGCTACCCATGAGCCCCGTTCCAATGACGGCCAGCTTTGACACATTTTTTTCCATTTTTTTAAACGGATTTTTCTTTAAATCGGTCATGGCAAAAAAGAGGTTTACAAGTGATTGTGATTGATAACTTTGAACAAGATGAATAAAACGCTCACTGTCCTTTGCAATGCCTTTTGCGATAGTTGTTTTATAACCATATTCAACAGCGTCAATGACAGCAACAGCAGCCGGATATAACCCCCGTGTTTGCCTCATCACCATGGTGCGTGCCTTTGAAAATATGATACTGCGCCCTAACGGATTTGATTCTAAAAGCCACTCAGCAAATGTTCTTTTTCGTTTTATTGTTCGTTTACCTTTTAGCTGTAATACCTTTTTCACTGCTATTTCTTTTAATCCATACGGCATAACTATCTCATCAATAATCCCAAGCCGTTTTGCACGCCTTGCCCGTATAGTTGATCCCTGCACAATGAGGGGAAGTGCATGTTGAATCCCGATTAATCGTGGAAGACGTTGTGTTCCTCCCGCAGCAGGAATAAGTCCTAATTTAATTTCAGGAAATCCTATCACGGTGTTTGTGGAATCAGTTGCAATGCGGTAATCGGTAACCAGTGCCAGCTCCACACCGCCACCCAGACAGTTGCCATTGATAACACAAACTGTTGGGAAGGGAAGTTTCTCTAATCCGGACAAAACACTATTTGCTTTTGTAATATACGCTCTAATCTCATCTTCAGTTTTCATGGATGTAAGTTCATCAAGATCAGCCCCTACCACAAAATTGTCATCCTTCCCGCTAACTATCGCCAAACCTTTATATTTTTTGCTCTTTACATCATTAATAATTACTTCCATTTCATTGAGCATAGCACTGGAAACTTTATTAACTTTGCCGGGACAATCTATTGTTACTACCAGCACATCGTTCAAAACCTCAGGTTTACAATAGGTGAATGCGTTCATTGCAGTCCTCCTTATGATCGTTCTAATATAATTGCGTTGCCAATCGCACCAGCAGCACACCCGGCAACAACACCGTAACGCTTGCCACTTTCCTGCAAACGATTGGCACATGTTGTTACAAGGCGTGCACCTGTTGCACCAAATGGATGCCCCAGCGATAGCGAACCGCCATAGATGTTAAGGTCATCATGATTAATCTCACCTACTTTACCGGACAATCCCAGCCTGTTTTTGCAAAACGAGTCAGAGGCAAGGCATTGCACTACAGCAACCATCTGAACGCCAAATGCCTCATGAATTTCCCACACTCCAATGTCTTTAAATTTTAATTTACCCATTGCCAGTGCTTTTGGTATGGAAAAGACAGGACCAAGTAACAGCTCTTCCCATAAATCCTGAGCCGTAAAGGCATACGATTTGATATAGGCAAGCGGTTTTAATCTCATTTTTTTAGCCAGCGTTTCACTCATCAAAAGCACTGCAGCGCCGCCATCGGTTAAAAATGAAGAGTTGCCGGCAGTTACTGTACCGTAGCGCTTATCAAATGCAGGCTTGAGTGCAGCTAATTTTTCAGCTCTTGTCCCTTTTCTGAAACCATTATCTTTGTCTACCAGTCTGCCCTGCGGGGTTACAACCGGCACAACCTCTTTTTTTAATATCCCTTGTTCCCATGCTGCTGCAGCTCGGTTATGCGACAGCGCAGCAAATGCATCCTGCTCGCGCTGTGATATCCCCAGCCTTTTTGCCAGCCTATCAGCAGTATCACCCATACGCAGTTGAGTGGAAAACTCACCTATTTCAGGTTGTTCGGGAACGATAAAATCTTTAAAGCTCATGCCCTTTAACAGTTTAAGCTTTCCCACAATAGTTCTGGGACGTTTAAACATGGTTAAGTCCATAATAAATTGGCGATAGTTCTTTGAAATTTTTATATCCGGATCCGAAAATGTTTCAACACCGCCTGCAATGATACAATCCGCATTCCCATTAACGATCAGGTTGGCAGCACTTATAATAGCAGCATTTGCAGATATACATGCCACAGTACACGTATAGGCGGGGATGGTATTTGGCAGTGCAGCCGCCAGCATAATCTCACGAGCAACATTGGTTGTTTTAACATCGGTGAGCACCGATCCCATGATACCATGGTCAACCATATCATTGGGGATACCGGTTTTTGCCACCAAACCCTTCACAGCATGACGACAGATAGCATATGCCATCATCTCCCTGTATGCTGTTCCGGAACGTAAAAAAGGGGTACGGCACCCATCAATAATTGCAACTCTGTCACCTTTTGCCATTGAAACCTCCTTAAAGTTATGACATAAATTGTATGGTCATAAATATTATTATGTTTATATTTAATGTATTATAGTATTATTGTATTACATTTTAAGTGATTGTCAACCTGTTTTTTAAATTTTTTATTTTTTCCCGGTCATCCTGAGCCGCTGCCAAAGAATCGTGTACCTCCCCCCTTTTTTTGAACAAACGAAGAAAAGTACCAGGGCTCTGACCCCATTTTTTTCATCTCTACGGAATGAAACCACAAAAACTGTTATGAAGAATTAACAGCATATTTTATGCTGATAATGACTTATTACTGTATAAGAACGAAAAAACAGCGAAGGCACGGATGCCGTAGCGCTCTACGGCTCGTGCGAGGATAAAGACAGGATGTCTTCCGCAGCACGAAGGCAAAGACATAATCCATATAGCGGGATAAGGCACACCGCCGTTTGAGGTGCGCTTTGGGGGTTTGTAAGGGGGTATTTAGCGCATAAATACCCCCTTACGAAAGGATAAAACTTTTGTAGCGCAACAAAGAAAAGTATGAAAAAAATATGGAGATGCTTTTTTGAATAAAAGTGCAGAGTATAACATCTTGAGCATAGTGAAAAATCTTAATCCCTTTTGAAAAAGTTAACGTCTGTCATCCTGAGCCGGATGATTAGTATCTCGATTTTTTTTAAAATTGAAAAATAGATTTTTCAGTCGCTGGCGCTCCTTCAGAATGATACTGCCATCATCACAACAATAAACAGCCGTGCCACGGAAGGCACGTCGTCTTTGAATGCAGGCGCATAAAGACCCTTTTTCTCTTGTGAAACAAAGATAGAAAATAAATAAAGTTTTGGTTGCATACATCAACAAGAAAAATTTTCCAATACCTGTTCCGGCAGGGGCACCCTCAAAATCTAATTATTACAGCCTATGATATGTGAAACAGCAAAATAGAATTGACAGTAACTATCGTACAGGTAATACTACAAACAATGATAAAGACACATTGGAGGAAAGAAATGAATGCCCCACTACTCATTGCTAAAGGTGAAAAAGACCTTTGTATCATTCCACGTATGGCAAACCGCCATGGATTAATTGCTGGTGCAACCGGTACCGGTAAAACGGTTACGTTACAGGTTATAGCCGAAAATTTTAGTTTAGCTGGCATTCCGGTGTTTATGGCAGATGTAAAAGGTGATCTTTCGGGGATAAGTAAACCAGGAAAGCCAGATGATAAACTTGCACAACGCCTTAAAAAGCTTAAGATTGATAATCACACTTTTCAAGGATTCCCTGTTGTTTTCTGGGATTTGTTTGGAAAATCAGGGCATCCTATTCGTACAACTGTTACTGATATGGGACCGCTGCTTTTAAGCCGTATTTTGAATCTCAATGAGACACAAACCGGAACGCTCAATGTAATATTTAAGATTGCTGATGATAATGGATTGCCTATTCTGGATATTAAAGATTTACGATCCATGATTCAATTTGCTGGCGATAATGCTTCAAAATTTAATACAGAGTATGGACGGGTATCCACTGCAAGTATTGGAGCTATACAGCGTAGTATTTTAGAGCTGCAAAATCAGGGCGCTGAATTATTTTTTGGTGAACCTGCACTAAACATTGAAGATTTTATTCAGACTGATGAAACGGGGCGGGGTTATGTAAATATTCTATCTGCTGAATCGCTTATAAACACTCCAAAGCTCTATGCTACATTTTTACTATGGCTTTTATCAGAACTTTTTGAGATTTTACCTGAAGTTGGCGATCGGGATAAACCAAAGATTGCCTTTTTCTTTGATGAAGCACATCTGCTTTTTAACGACGCACCCAGAGCTTTACTGGAAAAAATTGAGCAGGTAGTTCGTTTAATACGTTCAAAGGGTGTTGGTGTATATTTCATTACCCAAAACCCTGCAGATATACCACAAACTGTATTGGGTCAATTAGGAAACAGGATTCAGCATGCTTTACGTGCTTTTACTCCCAACGATCAAAAAGCAGTGAAAGCAATAGCCCAAACATTCAGGGAAAATTCAAAATTAGATATTGAAAAAGCCATTATAGAATTAGAAGTAGGCGAAGCGTTAGTGTCATTTCTGGACGAAGATGGTAAACCAGAGATTGTGGAACGTGCATTCATTGTACCACCAAAAGGACAGATTGGTCCCATTACGCCGCAAGAACGAAATGAAATTATTGATGCATCACCGGTTAAGGGCATTTATGATAAAACAATAGACAGAGAATCAGCTTATGAAATGCTGAAGACTCGTGCACAAAAAGCTGTAGAAGCTACTCATGAGAAGGAAGATATCCCTAAACAAAGAGCTGGTAGAAAAAGTGATACCGTAGTTGAAGCTATGATGAAAAGTGCTGCTCGTTCAATAGGGAGCTCTGTTGGACGGCAGATAGTAAGGGGAATTTTAGGTTCACTATTAGGAGGTAAACGATAGTTATTACTGTTTTATTTACCTTTCATGATGCCTTTTACTTTTCAAACATCATGTCATTTTTTTCTATTGACATTTATAATAATGTTTGTTTAATGGCAAAAAAATATATTACCAACCATCTGGGATTATTGTTTTATTGTTATTAATAATCTGCCTTTTTTCGATAAATTTCTTGACTATGGATATGATAGTTATGTTTAGTAATTTGTAATAAATAGCATGTTTTTTTGTTCTATTGCAGGATGTTATTATTTTTTACATAAATTTTTTAAATTAAAAGCGAGGCGTACCTTGACACTTAAAAATACTGAGATTCAAAAAGCTGAAGGTAAATTAGGGGTTGTTATACCCGGGCTTGGTGCTGTCAGCACCACGTTTATTGCAGGTGTAATGCTTATCCGTAAAGGATTAAAATCACCCAAGGGTTCTGTTTCGATGATGGGAAAGTTAAAGATAGGCAAGGGTGATGATGCACATTATGTTCCCATTAAGGATTTTGTTCCACTTGCCAATTTGCAGGATATTGAATTTGCTGGATGGGACATTTTTGAAGATAATGCATATGAAGCAGCTATCAATGCTGGTGTACTGCAAAAGGAAGATCTTGAACCCATTAAAGATGAACTATCAAAAGTAAAGCCGTGGAAAGCCGTTTTCTTTAATGAATATGTTAAAAAACTCCATGGGACATGGACTAAAAAGGCTCCTTCACACTGGGAATTAGCACAGATGGTTAAAGAAGATATCCTTAACTTTAAAAAAGAAAAAAACTTATCTCGTGTTGTTATGGTATGGTGTGCCAGCACTGAGATTTATCAGGAAATGAAACCAGGTGTTCATGATACCATTGAAAATTTTGAAAAAGCGCTGAAAGAAAATAATAAGTATATTGCCCCAAGCATGATATACGCGTATGCAGCGCTGGATTTAGGTATTCCTTTTGCAAACGGCGCTCCCAACCTCTGTAACGAAATTCCTGCCTTACGACAGCTTGCCGAGAAAAACAAGGTGCCTATGGGTGGACGGGATTTTAAAACAGGGCAGACTTTAATGAAAACAATTATTGCCCCTGGTTTAAAGGCAAGGATGATTGGTGTTGACGGCTGGTATTCAACAAATATTTTAGGAAATCGTGATGGCGAGGTATTGGATGATCCTGAATCATTCAAAACGAAAGAGGTTAGCAAGCTTTCGGTTCTTGATAATATATTCCAGCCTGATGAATATCCGGAATTGTACGACGGCTACTATCATGTTGTTCGCATTAATTACTATCCTCCACGTCGTGACAATAAAGAAAGCTGGGACAATATTGATATACGCGGCTGGTTGGATTACCCCATGCAGATAAAGGTTAACTTTTTATGCCGTGATTCTATTCTGGCTGCACCGGTTGTACTTGACCTTGTACTATTCTTTGACCTGGCTCAACGTGCAACCATGTATGGCATTCAGGAGTGGCTATCATTTTACTGGAAAAGCCCCATGTTTGAGCCTGGTGAAGAGCCAATCCATGACCTGTTTGTACAGCTTATGAAATTAAAGAATACCCTGCGCTGGCTTATGGATGTTCCACCGGTTACCTATCTTGGTTCAGAATCATATGATTGATATAATAATACAGAAGAAAATCCTGGTGACACCACCGGGATTTTCTTTACAAAATTATTTTTTATTATATGAATTTAACCATTTTACTTCTTGGCGTTAATGCACGATATATCCATTCCTCGCTGCCCCTTTACTATTTAAAACAAATTTTACAACCACTCAATTATACGGTATATCTTCATGAAACAACCATTAACCAACCTGTTGATGACACACGCAATGCGATAGTTACTATTAATCCGGATGTGTTGTGTTTATCAGTGTATATATGGAATGCAACTTACATAAAAAAATTGCTTCCTATGGTACATACAGCATTGCCAAACTGTATAATAATACTGGGTGGACCTGAAGTGAGCTACACAGCTGATGAATGGCTGAAGCATTTCCCATTTATAACAACTATCGTACAGGGAGCAGGTGAACGATCATTTGAGTACGCTGCACAAAAGCAATTTCTTTTAGACACAAAAACTGTATCATTACCAAACTACCATCTTAATGAAATACCCTTCCCCTATTCTGAAAGTGATATTAACAATGTAGCATCCCGTTTTATATACTATGAATCAAGCAGGGGTTGCCCGTATGCGTGTAGTTATTGCATCTCTTCAAGGGAGGATCAATCAATACAGTTCAGAGATTTATCAAAGGTGTATGCTGAGCTTGACATTTTTCTACAGCACAGGGTCAGGATGGTGAAGTTTGTTGATAGAACATTTAATTGCAATCCCACCCATGCTCGATCAATTTTTTACTATTTACTATCGCACAACAATAACCATACTCATTTCCATTTTGAAATACACCCTGATTTGCTGTTTGATGAAGATTTTACATTATTACAACAGGTACCCAAAAACTATTTTCAATTTGAGATTGGTATCCAGTCCATTCACCCAAAAACACTGAGCAGCATAAACCGAAAGATGAACTGGGAACAAGCAAAAGAAAATATAGCAAAGCTTATGGAACTAAACACTATACATATCCATTTAGACATGATATGCGGGTTGCCGTATGAAGACATTGAGGCAATCAAAGAAAGCTTTAATGAAATCATTGAATTAAAGCCCCATTATTTTCAGATGGGATTTTTAAAAATTTTACCCGGCACAAAGATTGCATCACAAAAAAATGAATTTGGTATTGAGCATGATGCTGAAGCGCCCTATACTGTCATTAAGAATAACTGGATTCCAGGCCATATGATGCAAGCTCTTCATTGCATTGAACGTGTGGTTGACAGGTTTTATAATCATCATTTCAAAACTACATGGATGATGCTATGTCATTTTATAACCAGCGGCGATAGTTTTAAAAGTTTTGAGATGATTGCGCAATTTTTTTATAAAAAAAACTTCGTGTTGTTTGCAAAGGATTGGGAAGCAATTGCAACTATGATCCTTACCTTTATTAAGGAAGAGTATCCCCCTGTAGAGGAACTTGCAATAGACTGCCTGCGATGGGATTGGTTTATACAATCAAATAGCAAATGGGTACCTGCATGTGTACGCAGCAAAACTAATCCAAACATTGTTAAGGAAATAATCATCAATAATCATAAAATAGCCAAGGATGAGTTGTTGCTTGATGGAAAGCGTATACCCGTACGCACAATACAACATGCACAGATTTTTATTGCTGAAAGCAAAACCTTCCAGCAATGGCACATGGCAGGTCATCATTATGCAATAAAGCTACATCGGGATACTATACTCTATAGTGCATGACTATAGTATTGAAGCTCCGCCATCAATCACAATAGTTTGACCGGTGATATAGCGTGCGCCATCAGAGGCTAAAAACAAAACGGGATGCACCACCTCATCAATTTCGGCAATTCTTCCCATGGGAATATTTTTAACCACCATATCGTGAATTGCTTCATTTGACCAGAATGGCTTGCTAAAATCGGTACGCACCATACCAGGAGCAACTGCATTTACCTGAACATTAAAGGGGGCAAGTTCCACTGCTAAATTTTTTGTCATCATCTCAACACCGGCTTTAGCAATACCATACACATTCATTCCCGGCGATGCAAGCCTGCCGGCAACTGAAGATATACTGACTATTTTTCCGCGTTTCTGCTGCCTCATAATTGCCCCAACCTTTTTTGAAACAAGAAATGTACCGGTAAGGTTTGAATCAATAATCTTTTGCCATGCAGAAAGCTCAACATCAACAAGGCTACCAGTCATAAGGTTCATCCCTACGTTATTAATTAAAATGTCAACAGTGGAATATTTTTGCACTGCGGCATCAACCAGTGCGTTGACATCGTCCTCTTTTGCGATGTGTGCAACACAGGTTAAAAGGTCGTCGCCTGCTTTAAGCATCTCCTTTACCCTGTCAAGCCCTTCCTGTTTACGAGCGCAGATGACTACTTTTGCATGTTGTTTAAGCAATTCCTGCGCAATAGCCAATCCAATGCCTCGTGTACCACCGGTAACAATAGCTACCTTCCCGTCTAAGTTGTATGAAAGCGAACCCATAGCATACCTCGTATATTAATGAAATTTTTTTAATTCATCATTATGCAAATAATACGATGCAACCTTTGTAATTGCAGCAATAGTTAATGGATTGTGTACACCACACCAATCAGCAACAAGCGTATCAGGGCGTATCGCATGCTCACCCAGCGCCATGACAAGCCTTATACTGCTATCAGCAACAATAACACCGGCTATTGCATCATCAAAGCGCAAATTCATCAATCCTTTTTTTGTTGTTTTTACAATGTCGTTTTTGCTTTCCAAACGGTTGATAAACAAGGTAAACCGATAGTTATCGGTAAACTGTAGCAGGTATTCAGCAAAGACAATGCGTTTAAGCGGCAGCGTTGATGCATCATGGTGATATAGATTGACAACTTCAAATCCATCAGGAAATGATACCTGTAACTTCTGCAAGCTCATTGCACTACAACTTTCATATAGCTGTACATCAACAAACTCTGAATAACTTTCATACCCTAACGGCAGCGCCGGCCCTGTTATTAACCGTTCGTGTTTGTTGTATCCCTGTGTATACGAAACAGGAATATGTGCCATACGCAACGCTCGCTTTACAATTTCCATGCTATCAATATGTCCAATAAAACGGGCTTTTCCTTTTTTTGCATAATGCATACGCAATGTGGCTGCCAGCGCATAACGCATGGTAAATTGCTGTGCAGCTTGTGCAAACGCTTCCCTGTTAAGAATTTCATTTTTAAACCCATGAGGCAAACCCCTGCCATTCCATGTGCAGTCCTTCTTTTTTTCTATTAACCTTTCATAGCGCGTTTGTATCATACTCCAGGGTAAAAGCTCTTGATCTGACCGCCTATTTAAATAGCGCCTCCAGTTGCCACAGCTTGTTTGTAAAGCATTATCCCACAGTGCAAAATCAAAATGCTCCCCCCACAAATCAAGGCGAGCACCAGCATTGTATGCACCAGCGATGGCATCGGCAAGCATACTGTCGCCCCGTGCCAGGACACCTTCAATGAGCGATGCATACACATCGTGATTTTTAATCGTGACATTTTTTGGCACATTGCGTTTGATGGTATTGACAACCTCAAGGCAGTAGTGCTCATCATACTGTTTTTCATACTGAAATGGAGTATGAGCTTTTGGCACAAATGGGGAGATAGTTACATTGTAGCGCATTCTTTTGTCAATGGAACATGCTTGCTTCATAAATGCAATGATAGCGGCCGCCTCATCGGTATCGTCACATCCCGGCAGCCCTATCATAAAATAAAGTTTTATACGCTGCCACCCACGCCGTGACAGCTCTGTAATGATGTTCATAATCTCATCTATGGTAAGCCGTTTGTAAGCACGATAGCGCAATGCATCTGATGCTGATTCAACAGCAAAGGTGAGTGCTGTCTTTTTTAAATCTGAAATTGATTCAATGATAGCAATGGATTGCATATCAACACGCAGCGACGGTAACGATATGCTAACACCCTGTTCAATGAGTTGTGGCACAATGATATTGAGCAGACTGACAATATTGGTATAATCGCCCACACTCAGCGAAAACAGCGATACATCATTAAAACCGGTTGACTGCAGTGTTGTAACAATAGCCTGTGCAACCCTGCTTACCTCAACCTTACGATAGGGCAATTCCCAGTAACCAGCATGACAAAATTTGCACAAATTTTTACATCCTCTGTCAAGCTGAACGGATACCCTATCCTGCACGCTGCGAATTGAAGGCACTACAGGGCGTGTTACCTCATAATCATGGAAACGCCGTGCCACACGTTTATATACCGCTGGCGCTTTTATTGCAGTAATGGCATTGCCTGTATACCCATACTCAACATCGCGGCTTACCAGTACGCCTTCAATCGCAGCAATCTTTGTCAACACCTCATCCTTCAATAAGTGCTTATCTTTTTTATCAATAAGCACCTGCGCAATCCGGATAATTGCCTCTTCACCATCACCAACAAATATTGCATCAGCAAAAGGTAGCATCGGTGCAGGGTTGCTCATTGCCTCGCCGCCAATAATGATTAAAGGATAACTATCGCCCCTATTTTTTGCATACAAAGGGATAGTGCCTAAATCAATAACCTGTAAAATATTGGTGTATAAAAGTTCGCATGCTGCATTAAAGCCAAGCATGTCAAGCGCACACAGCGGCGTATAGGTTTCCAGCGTGTAAAGAGGGATGTTTGACTGCCGCAACTGGTTTTCAAAATCATGCTCAACGGCAAAGACACGTTCTGCTGCGGCATGTTGCATTCCGTTGATGGCATGGTACAAAATCTGAATGCCATTGTTGGACATGCCAACCTCATAGAGGTCGGGAAAACACAATCCCACTTTTACCCGTGCATGAGGCTTTACAACTGCATTCCATTCACCACCAGCATATCGCGCCGGTTTTGACACAGTGGTAAGCAGATTATATATTGTTTCTTCTGGTATCATATCCCATTTACTTATTGCTTGTTATTTATTGCCATAGTGTGCACAGTACTTTGCCAGTGCAACAAATTCATCAAGGGTAAGCTCTTCGCCACGAACCTTTTCATCAAAACCCAATTGGCCAAAAGCCTGTGAAATAAAAGCCTCGCGGTAGGTTGTATAGGGCGAACGTTTCAACGCTGTTTTAAGCATCTTTCGGCGTGCCCAGAACGCAGTTGCTACAAGCTGCTCAAACACCGCTTTTTCATCAGTATGAAGCATTACAGAATTTTTTCGGGTAAGCTTTACAAATGTTGAATACACCTTAGGCTCAGGGTAAAAGGCTTGCGGCGGTATATCAAATAATGTTTGAACAGTAAAATATAATCCAATCCCAACCGTAAATGCTGAATACATGGCACTTTTTGGTTTTGCTATAAGACGCTGTGCCATTTCTTTTTGCAGCAAAAAAAAACAATGGGGTGCTGTAAAGTTATGTGCTGCCGCAAAAATAATCTGAGAAGCTATATTATAAGGAAGATTACCGGTTAGTACAGTACATTCATCGTAAGGATTTGTTTTTAAAAAGTCATTATGTACGATTGTTACTCTGGAATTGTTAGCAAACCTTGATTGTAAAACCTCAACAAATCCAGCATCAATCTCCACCGCAATGACCTTCTTTGCATGTTCACTCAATCGTTGCGTAAGCACTCCCAGCCCTGGACCAATTTCAAGTATCACATCTTCGCTGCAAGGACTGATTGCAGTAACTATCGCCTCAATATATTTTTCATGAAACAAAAAATGCTGCCCATACATTTTGTTAGGAGCAAGCCCATATTGCTGAAGCCATGAAAGGATTTCTTTTTTATTCAATATACTTCTCTTTTTCTTTTCTGAGGCTTATAACACCATTGTCATGCAGTATGCGCATTACCCTTATAATATTGTCGCGAGCACTTTGAATTTCGGATAATCGCACAGGCCCCATGGCTTCCATCTCATTCATGATATCAGTTGCACGGTTTTTACTCATGTTGCGGAAAAACTTAAACCTTATTTCATCACCTGCTCCTTTCAATGCTCTGGCAATCATATAGTCATTATTGATTTCATCAATGAGGATGCGCATCTCAGTATTGGTAAGGGTAATTACATTTTCAAATGTAAATATGCGTGCACGTATCTCATCAGCAATTTGCGGCATGGTGGTTTCAAAATAATCAATAAGCTGTTTTTCCTGGTCACCACTTAAATGAGACATTATATCAATGAGCGCATTAAGACCACCTGCCTTTGAACTGGATTGCCCCTGATATCGGTACTCATCGTATTTTTTGCGTAGCACGCGCGATATCTCAAGCACCGCATCAGGTGAAGTGCGTTCCATCTTTGCCATGCGTAAAGTTACCTCTTTGGCAATATCGGTTGGTAAAAGCTTTATAACCTCAGCAGCCTTTGCAGCCGGCAGGTATGCCAGCGTAACAGCAATCGTCTGCGGATGTTCATTGTGCAAAAATGTTACAATTAACTCCGGGTCAATATCATTTAAAAAGCCAAAACCTTTTTCCAGATCCTTATGGGTTAATCGTTTTAAGATATCCTGAGCTTTATCCTGTCCAAAGGCTGCATATAATATTTCTTTTGCTACGTTTTGGCCACCAAATGTTATACCACGAGTTTTTTTAAGCTCAAGCAAAAACTGTCCTATCAAATCTTCTTTTTCCTGTGGTGACAGAACTTCGATTTTAGCAATCTCCGAAGCTAATTTTTGAATACTCTCGTCATCAAGAAACTTCATTATCTCAGAAGCAACTTCTGGACCTAATGCTACCAGAAGTGCCGCAGCCCTTTCTGCACCAGACATCTGGTCAATTGGTTTCACGCTTTATTACCATAACTTTTTTAAAATCTATAACATTCTGCGGACAAACTTCGGCACACCTGCCGCAGTTAATGCACAATTCATAATCAATAACAGCTAAAAAATCAACCACTTTAATTGCTGTATCCACATCGGGATTATCCTTAAAAACTTCCTCGCGACAGACCTTTTCGCAACGCCGGCATGCTGTGCAACCAACATTGCATCCTAACTTCATAACCGGCGCTTTTTGTTTGTTGCGGCACATCATATAAACATCAATGTTTTCACCTAAAAGGCTTATAATATTACGCGGACATGCTTCAACGCAGTTTCCGCACCCGGTACATTTTTCTGCATCAACCAATGGCAACCCTCGTTTGTCTAAATGGATAGCATCAAAGAGGCATGCACGGACACAATCACCCAACCCCAAACATCCATATTCACAAACCTTGAAACCGCCCATAACCAGTTGAGCAGCCGTACAGCTATGAGGACCATCATACATAAATCGTATCTTTGTTTCGTTAATACCACCCTGGCAGTGTACACGAGCAATACGTTTTGCTACTATCTCAGCTTCTATTCCCATAATCTGTGATATCTTTTGTGCACTCTCCGGACCGCCGACAGGGCAAAGGTTAATGGATGCACCCTTTTCAATTATATGTGTGGCATAACCAACGCATCCAGGAAAACCGCATGCGCCACAGTTGGCTCCGGGAAGTGATTCTACAATTTTCTCAATACGCGGGTCCTTTTCAACCTTGAGCAGTACTTTTGCCAGTGAAAGCAATATACCGCATACCAAACTCAATAGCGTTATAACAGTAATAGATGATACAGATGGAAAAAGCATATTGAACATAGTGTACCTCATCAGAGTATTATAAGGTGGTATTGTGTAACACAGTATATAAAAATGTCAATATTGTTGCAATTAAAAAATTGTTGCATTATTAGCATTATACCGATAGTATAACTAAATTCTAAGTTAATTATACCACGATCATGGCACAGGCAACATCACAGGACATAGTACACGAAATATTATCAGCAATCAACAGAAATCAGGAGATAGTTTTTGTCAGCTATTCTATTCTTGATGAAACAGAAAAAAATATTCAGTTTGCACTAAACAAGATACTTGAACGCCACAATAAATCTGACCTGTACACTCCTGTTTACTCCTCCTTAAAAGAGTTAGTTGCAAATGCAATTAAAGCCAATGCAAAATATATACTTATAGAAGAAGGGGAGATTAAAGATCCCAATGATATTATGGAAGTGGTTAATAAGGTTAGAAATATACTTAATGAAGAATCGTTGCTTCTCTATGGAATTAAGGCAAAACAATACAGGTTATCAACACGAATTTATCTAAAGCCGCAAACAACACGATTGACCATTGAGGTTATCAACAACTTACCGGTACCTCAAAAAGAGCTGGAACGCATGCGTGAAAGAATTGAACGGTCATCTTACTATGACAGCATAGCCGATTTTTATCTTGAAAATCCTGACCCTACCGCAGAAGGCATGGGGCTTGGGCTATCCATGGTTGTAGTACTATTAAAAAGCGTTGGGATACCATACACCAATTTTACATTATATACTGATTTTAAATCAAAGACAGTTGCCCGTATAATAATACCCCTTATATAGTTTTTTCTTCAAGATAAGCCATGATCATTTTCATACATGTCTTTGCCATATGATCGATATTGTAAAGTTCATGATTAAACGTCCACTGTATGGCAACATTCATAACCATAGCCACAATGGCATGAGCTGTATTATCAGCATGTACCTGTTTAAATACACCTGATGCGATACCATCCTCAATGACCTTGATTACTTCATCACAAAGTTGCTTATATATCTGGGTATTAATATATTTAACCCGCTCATGTATGGGTATCTGCGCCCAGAAGTCAACCAGCACTGTATAAAACGCAGGGTGACGTTTAGCAGTTATAATAAAAGCAATAACAATTGCTCGTAACCTGCGTTCCGGGGTACGATACTTTGAAGAGCGTTTATTAATATTTTTCTTGATAATGATGTAAATCTGCTCCAGAAGATACAGCAGTATATCCTCTTTAGATTTAAAATAGTGCAGTACACCTCCCTTTGAAAGTCCTGCATTTTTTGCAATATCATCCAGGGTAAAATTATTATACCCTTTAGCAGATATAACCTCATAAGCAGACTGGGTAATCTGTGTTTTGCGTAATTCCTCTTTTTCAGCACGAGCATGGGGTTTTAATCGTGGCATTGAATTTTCCTTTTTGTTTTATATTCCATATGTTTTCATGGTACATAACAATCTGTACAATGTAACAAATATATTGTTTATACAATTATGGCTATTTTAAACTTATTTGTAAAGTTTTTTTAACAAAATTTATAAAAAATGCGGAGATATTTGTAACCGACTCAGGACTTCTTTGCCATTTGCCATACCCATGGGATTTTTGCTATAAAATTTAAAAAAATAATTTTTACTTGCATGCTCATAGTATTGTAAGCATAATGTTCATTCACCCCAATATTACAAAAAGGATAACCATGCAATGAGCGATATTGTCATAAAAAAAAGTTATGAGGCAATAAACAATAAGATAAAAAAAGGTGAGGCTGTTGTTGTAACTGCCGATGAAATGACCAGCATTGTAAAATCCCATGGGTATAAATCAGCATTTAAAAAGGTTGACGTTGTTACCACCGGAACGTTTGGCACAATGTGTTCCAGCGGTGCATTTATTAACTTTGGGCATACCCGTCCCAAGATAAAGGCATCAAAGGTGTGGCTTAACGATGTGGAAGCATACGCAGGGCTTGCTGCCGTTGATATCTACATAGGAGCAACACAGGTACAGGAGGATGATCCTTTAAACAAGGTTCATCCCGGCAGATTTAAATACGGTGGTGGGCATGTTATTGAAGATTTAATAGCCGGCAAACCTGTAAAATTAAAAGCAAAAAGTTACGGAACCGACTGCTATCCCCTCCGTGAATATGAAGCAACGGTAACCATCAATGATCTGCGCGATGCTTTTTTATACAATCCGCGCAATGCCTATCAAAACTATAACTGCGCAGTTAATCAATCCAAAAAGACTATCTACACCTATATGGGCATACTGCGTCCCAATATGGGGAATGCAACCTATTCAAGTGCCGGACAGCTTAGTCCGCTGTTAAATGATCCGTACTATTGGACCATTGGCGTCGGCACAAAGATATTTCTGGCTGGCAGTGTGGGTGCAGTTACCTGGCGTGGCACACAGCATAGCCCCAACGAACCGCGAAGCGAAAACGGCGTGGTTACATCAGGCGCCGGCACAATAGCTGTCACAGGTGATATGAAGCACATGACAACGCAGTTTATAAAAGGTGCATCCATTACCGGTTACGGATGCAGTCTCATGGTTGGGATTGGCATACCCATACCCATTTTAAATGAGGATTTAGCATTTTTTACCGGCGTTTCGGATGATGCTATTTACTGCCAGGTGGTTGATTACGGTTATGACTATCCAAATGCCATCAGCAGATCTATTGCCCAGGTAAGCTATGCACAGTTAAAATCAGGATTTGTTGAAATTGCCGGCAAGCGTATCCCAACAGCTCCGCTTTCAAGCTATCCAATGGCAAAAAAAATAGCCGACATTTTAAAAGACTGGATTGTGCAGAGGCAATTTACGGTTGGCGAGCCGCAGATACTGTTGCCAACCGTTCCGTACCAAAAACATCATGAGTAAACTAAACTGTTACAGCACCATGAGCATACAGTTATGAACAACACATTGGCATACAGAGCACTGATTCAGGATACACGCTTTACAACATTTGAAGTTTGTGTCGAAACCACCAGCCTGTTTGTATGTGCTCATAACAATCTTGGCGATAGAACCCTGCAATTGGTTCATTGGTTGCGCAACGACATTAAAGACTACATTGCAAAACATGATAACTTCCTGCATGCGCTATCACCTCTTGAATTTGATCCATCTGCACCGGAGGTAGTACGGAGGATGTATAGTGCTTCAGCAAAGGCTTCCGTTGGTCCAATGGCAGCCGTTGCCGGAACTATCGCCCAGATGATTGGCGAAGAGCTGACTGCCTATAGCCCGGAGATAATTATTGAAAACGGTGGTGATATCTGGGCAAAGGTACAGGAGCCTGCTGTCATTAAGGTTTTTGCGGGGAGGTCATCATTTTCAGATGATTGTGGTATTGTTATTCAACCGCACGACACGCCACTGGGTATTTGCTCGTCATCAGGGCGTTTTGGGCACTCATTTAGTTTTGGCAAAGCCGATTGTGTAACAATACTTGCATCGTCGGCGTCACTGGCTGATGCGGTTGCAACAGCAACCTGTAACAGAGTACAAACAGAAGAGGATTGTGTCCATGCCCTGGAGTATGCCTGTACAATATCTGGCGTTACGGGAGCTCTGGTGATATACTGGGATACAATGGCTATGAAAGGCTGCATAGAACTTACTCAAACGTCATAAACGAGGTTATCATGGAATCACGAAATGTGCTTTTAATATTTAACCAGAATATAATGTATAAACCCATTATCTATCGCATTGCTAAAGATTTTAATGTAATATTTAATGTGCTTGAGGCAAAAATATTGCCCAAGCAGGAAGGCAGGCTTATATTGCAGCTTTCCGGCGAACAAGAAGATATAGATACCTGTATCAATTATCTGATAAATGAAGAAGTAATTGTTGATATTTTAGCCGATAAGATTCAGCGTGATGAGGATAGATGTGTACACTGCGGTGCCTGTACAGCAGTATGCCGAACCGATGCGCTGGTGATAAACCGTGAAACAATGATGGTGGAATTTTATCCTGAGCGCTGTGTTGCATGCGGACTGTGTAAATTAGCCTGCCCTGTAAAGGCTATGAGCGGCATTTCAATTGATGTTGATTCGGAAGAGTTAGCTATAAAGGTAATATAACGTTCAAAGTTACTGTGAAAACACATAGTAAGTTCATCGTAATAATATTTTCATTTATCATAAAACTTGTATTCAAGTCACAAGTGCAACCCTTTTTGAAAAAGAAGGGTTGACTGCCAATAAGTTTACTCTTCTTTTGATAGTTAACACAACAAATAAAAGAG